>FSSH01001918.1_pt1 | contig 31700 bp, 33 predicted proteins | sample 1166101 | NCBI WGS metagenome assembly FSSH01 (sample SAMEA32972668, study PRJEB13176) | freshwater metagenome | biome: Drinking water system; feature: Biomass in drinking water that filtered by 0.45 um membrane; material: drinking water | place: USA | collected 2012-12-20 | depth 0 m
CGGCGGCGCCGGCCGGCAGCAGGGTGCCGGCCTGGGCGGAGAAGGCGAGGGACATCAGGCAAAACAGGAGGCTCTTGTTCATGGCTCAGGACCTCATGTCGGTGCGCAGGATGGAATCGAGGCCGAAGCAGGCCCGGCGGCTCTGGTTGTGCGACAGCGGTTCACTGTCGGCCATGCGCGCCTTGTCNNGGAACCACACGCTGCCCGCAGCCGACTGGCTGGAGCATTCAAGGAAGCCGTCCGAGCACGAGTTCAGCCACAGCTGCGTGGTCTCCAGCCCGACGTTTTCGATGTAGCCGCCGCAGTAGCTGTCGCCGTCCCAGATGGCCGAGTCCACGTCGGTGCCCACCACGGTGCGGAACAGCTTGGGCAGGGCCGGGCGGCCCGCGGTGCCGTAGAGGTAGTTGGCGTTGTAGCTGGCCATCCAGCTGGTCTGCTGCTGGCGCACGGCGTCGTTCTTCTGGCCCACCAGCCAGCCCACGGTGGTCTCGAAGATATTGCCCGCGATCACCGCGTTGGCCAGCGGCGTGCCGCCCGACGAGGGCGCCAGCGCGTTCACGCGCACGGTCTTGGCGATGATGTTCGGGTAGCGGCTGTCCCAGGTCGGGTTGGACAGGATCCAGCGCATGACGTTGCCGCCGTTGCTGTGCGTGATCACGATCAGCCGGGTGATGCCGCGGTTGTTCATGAAGGTGGTGAGCTGGCCCGCGAGGCAGCCGGCGGCGCCGCTGGTCCACATGTACTGGGTGAAGTCGCAGTTGATGACCACGTAGTTGTTCGGGTCCACCAGGCCGCCGCGCACGTTGTTGACGAACTCGGGCTTCCAGTAGTCCGCGGTGGCATTGGTCTGCTTGCCGGTGCCGTGCACGAAGGCGACGCCGGTGTTGGCACTGCACACGCTTGAGACGGCTGCGAGGGCAGCCAAGAGTAGATATCGCACGATTCCCTCCCCAGAGATTCGATGCTTTGGCGCGGTGTCCCCGTCCCTGCGTTGCCCCGTCCAACAAAAAGCCGGCACTCCAATGCGCCGGCGTATGGGCGTTCAGACTACGGATAAAAGCGTGACGGTCAACACATTTCGATGGTGCAGTGCGCAACCGGCAGGGGTGCGAAAGGCTTTTGGATTCAGTGGGGAGCGGCGAATCCCGCCCACCCCCAAATGCGGCGCTGGGCACGCGTGGGGCGTGTCCCCGGATCAGCTCGCCGAGGGGAAGCGCACGTTGAACCGGTAGCGAAACACCACCGTGCTGCCGGAACGGCATGTTCCCCGCACCACGAGGTCGGATCGCCCCCCTTGGGTGGTCATGAAAATGAAGTACTGGGGATTGAAGAAGTGGCCGCTGTCGCCCTTGAGGGGTATCTCGAAGTCCTGGCTACGGACGCTCTGCGAGATCACCTCCTCGGGATTGCCGAAGGCGGTGGGCGCCGATGATTCCTGCAAGCACTGCAGCTTGGCGTCAGCACCGGCGTTCGCGTAGTCGAACTCAAAGCCAACCCAGGTGCAGGACTGGGTCTTGCCATCGTAGACGCAGCTACCCTGGTCGGTAACCAGCACGTCTTCGGTGGGCTGGCATATCCAGCCTGACTTTGCAGTCTTTGAGCCGGAGTTCGTGCAAGCAAGCCCCGATCTGAAATTCGAAATCTCCACGGCCCAGGTCGGTTGGGCAAGTACCAGCAACAGCACTGCAAATATCAATCGCATGGCAAAACCTACCTGTTTGTTCGAGGAAGCAGAAACCAGAAACCAGAAATCAGAACTCCAGGTCGAGCGCCGCGCACAGGTAATCCACCATCGGCGCCATGCCGGCGAAGCCGCTGGCCACGGCCTGCCGCAGCTTCGGGCCCAGCACCACGTCGTCCTCCAGGCCCGCGCCGGCCACGAAATCCTTGCGCTTGAGGTCGTCGATCAGCTCGTGGTCGGCGGGGTAGCCGCGCGGCGGGCGGACCAGGGATTCTCCGGTGAGTTCGAACTTGCGCTTGAACGCCGGGGACTGCGTGGCGGCCTTCCAGCCGCTGGGGTTGTCGACCATGAAGTTGCGGATGCGGCGCTGGGTTTCGGGCTCGGGGTGCCACAGGCCGGCGCCGATGAAGCAGTTGCCGGGCTGCAGGTGCAGGTAGAACGACGGCGCCGGCACGGTCTTGCTGCGCTCGTGGAAGAAGCGCGCGCCCGACCAGGTCTTGTACGGCGTCTTGTCGTTGGAGAAGCGCGTGTCGCGGTGGATGCGGAACAGCGAGCCGCCCACCTGCTTCGGATCGGCCCGGTAGTTCAGGCTGATGGCCGCGATGTCGGGCTGCAGGTCGGTGATGAGCTTGAGGAACGGCTGCCGCAGGTGCGTCTCGTACTCGGCCTTGTGCTCGGCGAACCACTCGCGCGAATTGTTGCGGCCCAGGGCGCGCAGGAATTTGTAGGTCTTTTCGCTGAAGTAGGTGCTCATGCCAGCTGCCGTTCCAGGTCGTGGCCCCAGGCGTCCAGGGCGTCCAGCCAGGCCTGCTTGGGCCCGGGTTCGGTTTCACCGCGAAGTTTGGCGATTTCGGCGTAATAGCTCGTGAAATCGTATTCGGACAGGCCGCTGTCGCTGCCCAGGCGGCGCCGGCGGTAGTCGTCCCAGCGCTGCTGGTCGGCGGCGTCGAGGCTGGCGGGCCAGTTGCGGGCGCGGTAGCGGAACAGCAGTTCGGCGAAGCGCGGGTCGTCGAAGCGCGGGCCAAGATCCGCGAGTTCCGCCACGGCCGCGCTGCGCACGCGCGGGAACAGGCGCTTGTCGGCGTCCGACGGGAAGGCGTCGTACAGCGCGGCGTCGGCGTCGGCCGGCTCGCGGGCGCGCTCGGCGGCGAAGACGCGCCGCACCTTCTCCGCGAGTCCATGCGAGGACCGCAGCTGTTCGGCGCGCGCCAGGCAGGCATCGCGATCGATGCCCAGGCGCACGAAATCCGCGTCGCGCAGGTGCGACAGCGGCAGCAGGATCGGGCACTTGTTGGTGTGCACTTCCTTGAGCGGGATGCGCTGCTCGCCTTCGGGCAGGTCGGCTACGGGCGTGTACAGGCGGTCGGCGATGTCCTCGGGCGACAGCGACAGCAACGCGGCCGGGTCTTCGTCCAGGCCGCAGACGATTACCCGCGAATCGATCTTCGGGTGGATGGCGATCGGCGCCACCAGCGCCGCGCAGTGCCGGCTCGCCGGGTAGCGCGACGAGATGTGCAGCAGCGGGGTCATGTTCGCCACGTCCATCAGGGCGGCCACCTTGCGCTTGCCGCGAAGCTCGAAGGCGTAGTCCCACAGCCTGGGCTGGGCGGATTTGAACTTGCGCGCCAGGCCGATCAGCGCCCGCACGTCGCTCAGCGCCTCGTGGGCGTCGCCTTCGCGCACGCCGTTGGCGGCGGCCAGGTGTTCGAGCTTGAAGCTGGGCGCGCCGTCCTCGCGCTGGGGCCATTCCAGGCCCTCGGGGCGCAGGGCCTCGGCCAGGCGCAGCACGTCCAGCAGGTCCCAGCGCGAGTTGCCGTTGCGCCACTCGCGCTCGTAGGCGTCGTGGAAGTTGCGGTACAGCCCGAAGCGCACGAACTCGTCGTCGAAGCGGATCGAGTTGTAGCCCACCGCGCAGGTCATCGGCTGCATGAACTCGTCGGCCAGGCGGCCCATGAACTCGGCCTCGGGCAGGCCCTCGGCCAGCGCGCGCTGGGGCGTGATGCCGGTGATCATCGTGGCGCCGGGCGAGGGCAGCAGGTCGTCGGCGGGCCGGCAGAACAGGCTGATGGGCTCGCCCACCGGATTGAGGTCGGCGTCGGTGCGGATGGCCGCGAACTGGGCGATGCGCGTGCGGCGCGGGTCGCGGCCGAAGGTTTCCAGGTCGTACCAGAGGAAGGACGCGGGCACGGCGTCAGGCCACGCGGCTCATGCGGCGTTCGCCGGCAGCGGCGGCAGGCGCTCGCGCACCAGGGCGTCGGCGGCGGCCAGGTCCACGTCGTCGAGCGTGCGGCAGCCGCGCGTGGCCTCGACCAGGATTTCGCGCTGCAGCTTGCCGCGTTCGAACGCCGTGGCGTAGGGAATGCAGGTGAAGCTGACCATCGAGTAGCGCGGGACGAAGTGGCCCGGGTGGCGGCGCGCCAGCACCTGTTCCAGCGCGCGCTGCAGCAGGTAGTCGGCGTCGTCCACGCGGTCGCGCATTTCCACGTAGTTCTCCAGCGCCATGGCCTGGATGGCGTCGGCGTTGGGGCGGCGCTCGGCCTCGAAGCCGGCGAAGGCGGTGTCGAAATCGGGCGCGGCGGCGATGTGGCGGTCCAGCGCCAGGCAGTCTTCGAAGGCGCAGTTCATGCCCTGGCCGTGGAAGGGAACCATGGCGTGCGCGGCGTCGCCCAGCAGCACGGCGCGGCCGTCCAGGCGCCAGCGCCGCAGCTGCAGCGTGCCCAGGCCGCTGACCGGGTTGTTGGTCCAGTCGGCGTCAAAGTCGGGCACCAGCGGCAGCGCGTCGGCGAAGTCGCGCTGGAAGAAGGCGCGCGCCGCCGCCAGGTCGGGCAGGGTGTGGAAGCTGGGCTCGCCCTGCATCGGCAGGAACAGCGTGACGGTGAAGGTCTGCTCGGTATTGGGCAGGGCGATGCACATGTAGCCGCCGCGCGGCCAGATGTGCAGGGCGTGGGGCTCGATGCGGAAGCCACCGTCGGCCGCGGGCGGGATTTCCAGCTCCTTGTAGCCATGCCCCAGCGGCTCGAACGATTCCTCCAGCGCCACGTGCGGGCGCATCGCCTCGCGCAGGCCCGAGCCGGCGCCGTCCGAGCCCACCAGCGCCTCGAACGCCTGCGTGCGCGCGGTGCGGTCGTGGTCGTTGACGAAGTGCGCGGTGCGGGCGGCGAAGTCCACGCCGTCCAGGCGCTGGCTGAAGTGGATGCGCGCGCCCGCTGCTTCGGCGGCGTCCAGCAGGGCGATGTTGAGCCGGCCGCGGTGTACCGACCAGATCACCTCGCTGTCGTCCAGGCCGTAAGGCTGCAGGCGCGGCTCGCCGCCGTCCTGCGGGTGCACCATGCGGCCGCGCATCATCACCGCCTGCGCCATCACCACGTCCTGCAGGCCAGCGCGGCGCAGCGCGTCCAAGCCGCGCTCGGCCAGCGCCAGGTTGATCGATCGGCCGCCTTCGTAGCCCTTGGTGCGCGGGTCGGGGCGCTTTTCGTAGACGTCCACCGACCAGCCGCGGCGCGCGAGCAGGGTGGCGAGCAGGGCACCGGCCAGGCCGGCACCGATGAGCGTGAGGTTGCGGTCAGCGGAAGGGTTCACGAAAGGCCTTGGGGGTCAGGAGGCGGCGCGGGACGCGGCCGGGGAAAGGGAAATGCGGTTGCGGCCGGCGCGCTTGGCGGCGTAGAGCGCCTGGTCGGCCTGGTCCACGGCCACCGACACGCTGCCGTCGCCGCGGCGCCAGTGGGCCACGCCGATGCTCACGGTGACGGGCACGCCCTGGAAGGGGCCGCTCGCCACGGCCTGGCGCAGGCGTTCGGCCAGCTGGACGCCGGCGTCGGGTCCGGCGTCGGCCAGCATCACCGCGAACTCTTCGCCGCCGTAGCGGAACAGGGGCGTGCCCGGGTCGAGCGCGCGGCCCAGCTCGGCCGCGATCTGCGTGATCACGCGGTCGCCCACCAGGTGGCCGTGGCGATCATTGATGGCCTTGAAGTGGTCGATGTCGATTAGCAGGAACGTGCACGACGCGGCGCTGCTGCGGCTGCCCGCCAGCTGTTCCATCGCTTCGTTGAAGGTGCGCCGGTTGAGGCAGTTGCTCAGCGCGTCGTGGTCGGAGTGGTAGCGCAGCATCACGGCCGCCTGTTCCTGCAGCAGGGCATAGGTGTACATGAAGCAAACCAGCAGCCCGTAGCCGCTGCTGAAGCGCACGATGGCGATGGGTTCCAGCTGCGATGCGATCATCACCGACGCGTAGAGGCCGAACGCCACCATGCCCGCCAGCGCCGGCCCCGCCCGCAGCAGGAACACGAGCACCGGCGGGAAAATGTAGGCCCAGTGCTGCATGCTGCGGCCGAAATACCAGCCGTAGGCCATCACGCCCACCAGCAGCACGGCGATGGTCACGAAAAACAGCGTGCCGCCCTGGTGCTTGGGAAGCCGCACCAGCCCGAGCAGGCAGGCCAGGGCGACGGCGAGCACGATCCACGCCAGCAGCGCGTTGTCGGCGATACCCAGGCGCGTGTTGATGGTGCCCAGCACCACCATCAGCACCGCGATCAGCGTGGACAGCACCACCGCCACGCGCCAGCGCATTTCCTCGCGCAGCAGCGTGAAGGAATCGCGGCGCAGGCCGGGCAGGTCCACCGTCAGCCGCCGGACTCGCGCCAGAGCGCCACGGCGGCGGCGAAGCGGCGGATGTCGGCGTGGCTGTTGTACAGCGGCACCGGGGAAATGCGGATAACGTCCGGCTCGCGCCAGTCGCCGAGGATGCCGCGCGCGGACAGGAAATCGAACAGGGCACGCCCGCGCTCGCGTCCGCCGGCCACGCGCAGCGACAGCTGGCAGCCGCGGCGTGCCGGTTCGGCGGGCGTCACCACCTCCAGCACGTCGGCGCAGTCTCGGCGGATCAGCGCCTCGAGATAGCCGGTGAGGCGCTCGGACTTGGCGCGAAGCCGGTCCATGCCCGCTTCGGCGAACAGTTCCAGCGACACGCGCAGCGGTGCCAGCGCCAGGATCGGCGGGTTGCTCAGCTGCCAGCCGTCGGCGCCGGGCGAGGGCACGAACTCGGGGCCCATGCGGAAGCGGGTGGCGGCGTCGTGGCCCCACCAGCCGGCAAAGCGCGGCACATCGCTGCGCGCGTGGCGCTCGTGCACGAAGGCGCCGGCCACGGCGCCCGGGCCGGCGTTGAGGTACTTGTAGCTGCACCAGGCGGCGAAGTCGGCGCCGCTGTCGTGCAGCTGCAGCGGCAGGTTGCCGGCGGCGTGCGCCAGGTCGAAGCCCACGGTGCAGCCGCGCGCGTGCGCCAGCCGGGAAATCTCGCGCAGGTCGAAGGCCTGGCCGGTGCGGTACTGCACGCCCGGCCACAGCACCAGGGCGATGCGGTGGCCGTGTTCGGCCAGCGCGCGTTCGATCGCCTGCATCGAGATCGTGCCGCCGGCTTCGTCCGGCGCCAGCTCGATCACGTCGGTGTCGGGGTTGAAGCCGTGGAAGCGCACCTGCGACGCCACCGCGTGCCGGTCGGACGGGAAGGCGCCGGCTTCGATCAGGATGGCCGGCCGCTCCGCCGTCGGCCGGTAGAAGCTGACCATCAGCAGGTGCAGGTTGGCGGTGAGCGAATTCATCGCCACCACTTCCACGGGCCGGGCGCCGACCACGGCGGCCAGCGATTCGCGCACGGTCTCGTGGTAGGGCATCCACGGATGCCTGCCGCGGAAGTGGGCTTCCACGCCCAGTTCGGCCCAGTCGTCCAGCTCCTGCATCAGCGCGGCGCGCACGGCCGTGGGCTGCAGGCCCAGGGAGTTGCCGCAGAAATAGGCCTGTTCGTGGCCCTCGTGGCGCGGGATATGGAAGCGGCTGCGGAAGCCGTGCAGCGGGTCGGCGGCGTCCAGCGCCTCGGCGGGCGCGTGCAGGTCGAAAGTGGTCATTCGAACCTCGAGTGCGGCAGGCCCAGCCATTCCAGCGCGGTGCCGTGGTAAAGCCGGGCCTGTTCGGCCTCGCTCAGGCCCAGCGCGGCGATGCCGGCGCCAGGCACCTGTTCGCCCAGCGGGAAGGGGTAGTCGGTGCCCATCATCACGCGCGGCACGCCGACGGTGTCGAGCAGGTAGCGCAGCGCGCGGTCGTCGGCCACCCAGGAATCGAAGTACAGGCGCGGCAGGTAGCTGCGCGGGTTGTGCGGGTTGTCGGTGGCCACCAGGTCGGGGCGCATGTTGAAGCCGTGCTCGATGCGGCCGATGGTGTAGGGGAAGCTGCCGCCGCCGTGGGCCAGGCACACCTTCAGGCGCGGGAATTTTTCCAGCACGCCGCCGAAGATCAGCGCGCAGGCGGCGCGGCTCTGTTCGGCCGGCATGCCCACCAGCCAGGGCATCCAGTACTTGGGCATCGACTCGCTGCCCATCATGTCCCAGGGGTGCACCAGGATGGCGGCGCCCAGGTCCTGCGCGGCCTCGAAGAAGGGCAGCAGCTCGGGCGCGTCCAGGTTCCAGTCGCCGATGTGCGAGCCGATCTGCACGCCCTGCAGGTTGAGCTGTTCCATGCAGCGCTCGAGCTCCTGCACGGCCAGGCGCGGCGACTGCATGGGCACCGTGCCGATGCCGGCGCAGTGGCGGCGGTGGTCGCGGCAGGCTTCGGCCATGTGGTCGTTCAAGGACTGGTGCAGCTCCAGCGCGTGCTGCGGCTTGGCCCAGTAGCTGAACATCACCGGCACCGTGCTGAGCACCTGCACCTGCACGCCGAAGCGATCGTAGTCGGCGATGCGCTCGGCCGGGTCCCAGGTCTTGGACCAGATCTCGCGGAAGAACTTGCCGTCCTTGTAGATGCGCGCGCGGCCGTCTTCGTGGTGGATCACCGGGAAGCGCGGGTCGCCGTACTTCTCGGCCAGGTTGGGCCAGGTGCGGGGCAGGTAGTGGGCGTGGGTGTCGATCTTGAGCATGGTCGTCATTCTAGCCCCCGCCGCTCAGGCGCCCAGCCAGCCGGAAAAGCCCGCGTAGGCCGGGATGCCCACGGCGAGGTTGAAGGGGAAGGTCATGCCCAGGGCGGCGGTGATGCAGCGGCCGGTGTCGGCTTCGGGCAGCGAGGCGCGCACCGACGCCGGCGCGGCGATGTACGAGGCGCTGGCCAGCATGGCACCGAACACCGTGGCACCGGCCTGGCCCAGGCCCAGCGCATGGCCGATGCCCACGCCGGCCAGGCCGTGCAGCAGCGGCAGCGCGGTGGCGTACACCAGCAGCCGGCCCATGCCGCGGCCCATCTGGCGCAGCTGGCCGGCGGCCACCAGGCCCATGTCGAGCATGAACAGCATCAGCATGCCCTGGAACAGCTGCACGTACATCGCGTCCACGGCCTTGACGCCGTCCTTGCCGGCGATGGCGCCGATGGCCAGGCCGCCCAGCAGCAGCACCGCGGTGCGCCCGGTCAGCACCTCGCGCACCTGCGGCCAGCTGGGCCGGCCGCCGCCGCGGGCCAGGCCGATGCCCAGCAGGATGGCCGGGATTTCCAGCGCCACCACCAGGGCCACCAGCACTTCCACCGGCTGCCCGCCGGTGCGTTCGATGAACTGCTGGGCGGCGATGAAGGTGACGGCCGACACCGAGCCGTAGTGCGCGGCCAGCGCACCGGCCTGCAGCGGCACGTCGCGCAGCCACGACCGCGCCAGCAGGTAGGCCGACGCTGCGGTGGCCACGCCGGCCAGCACGGTGACGACGATCAGCAGCGCCAGGTTGTCGGGCGGATCCTGGCGCAGCGCCACGCCGCCCTTCAGGCCGATGGCCAGCAGCAGGAACAGCGACAGGTAGGCCTGGATGGCCGGCGGGATCTCCAGGTCGCTGCGCAGTGCGCGCGCCACCAGGCCCAGTCCGAAGGCCAGCACCACGGGCGACAGCAGGTTGGCCGCAAGCAGGTCGGTGGCGATGGACATGGTTCAGCCTGCTTCGAAATGCGCGGGGGCCGGGTTGATGTGGCCACAGGCCGTGCAGGTTCGCCGCTCGCGGGAGCGATAGAAGCGCTCGAACACCGCGCCGAACTGCGTCTCGATGTTCTCCAGGGCGAAGAACTCCTCGTACAGCTTGTGGTTGCACTGCTCGCAGAACCACAGCAGGCCGTCCTTCTCGTGCGGCAGGCGCTTGCGTTCGATCACCAGGCCGACGCCGCCGGCGCTGCGCTGCGGGGAGTGGGGGGTGCGTGGCGGCAGGTAGAACATCTCGCCGGCGCGGATGGGGATATCGCGTGCCTTGCCGTCCTCCTGCACCTTGAGCACCATCTCGCCCTCGAGCTGGTAGAAGAACTCCGGGCCTTCGTCCCAGTGGTAGTCGGTGCGCGCGTTCGGTCCGCCGACGATCATCACGATGAAGTCGCCGTCCACGATGCACTTGTTGCCCACCGGCGGCTTGAGCAGGTGGCGGTTTTGATCCACCCAGGCCTGCAGGTTGAAGGCGGGCACCAGGCTCATCGGTGGTTCTCCGGGAAGGCGGCAATGCACTTGAGTTCGATCGCGATCGGCGTGGGCAGGGCGGTGATGCCCAGCGTGGTGCGGCAGGGCGCCTTGTTGATGTCGGGGAAATACTCGGCCCAGACGCCGTTGTAGGCGTGGAAATCGCGCGACATGTCGGTGAGGTACACCGTGACGTCCACCAGCCACTCCCAGCGGCAGTGGCTGGCCTCGAGCACGGCGCGCACGTTGGCGAACACCGAATGGCACTGGGTGACGATGTCGTAGTCGATCATGCGGCCGGCGGCGTTGTAGACGTTGCCGGGGATGGCGTTGCTGCCCGGCGTGCGCGGGCCGATGCCGCTCAGGAACAGCAGCTGGCCCACCCGGCGCGCGTGCGGGTAGCGGCCGACCGGGTGCGGCGCGGTGTCGGTCTGGATGATTTCGCTCATTTCAGTGCCTGCCCGCTGCGGCGGATGGTGTCCAGGGCCATCTGGTAGGCCACCGGCAGTTCTTCCAGGGAATCCACGCCCATGCCCAGCTCGCGCACGCGGCCGTCGAGCAGGGAATAGACCCAGCCGTGCACGCTCAGCTTCTGGCCGCGCGCCCAGGCGTCCTGCACGATGGTGGTCTGGCAGACGTTGACCACCTGTTCGACCACGTTGAGCTCGCACAGGCGGGCGTGGCGCAGCGATTCGAGGTCAAGCTCGGCGATCAGCGCCGCATGCTTGTTCGACACGTCGCCCACGTGGCGCAGCCAGTTGTCGGCCAGGCCCACGCGCGCGCCGGTGAGGGCGGCGTGCACGCCGCCGCAGCCGTAGTGGCCCACCACCAGTATGTGCTCCACCTTCAGCACGTCCACGGCGAACTGGATGGTGCTCAGCGCGTTGAGGTCGGTGTGCACCACCACGTTGGCCACGTTGCGGTGCACGAACACTTCGCCCGGCTGCAGGCCGGTGATCTGGTTGGCCGGCACGCGCGAGTCCGAGCAGCCGATCCACAGGTACTTGGGCGCCTGCTGCTGGGACAGACGGCGGAAGAACTGCGGGTCCTCGGCGCGCATGGCGTCGGCCCAGGTCTTGTTGCGATCCAGCAGTTCCTTCAGCGGCATGCCTTATCCCAGGTCGATGGTGACGTTCTTGGCTTCGGTGAAAAAGCGCATCGCTTCCCAGCCGCCTTCGCGGCCCAGGCCCGACTGCTTGACGCCGCCGAAGGGCGTGCGCAGGTCGCGGTTCATCCAGGTGTTCACCCACACCACGCCGGCTTCGATGTTTTCGGCCAGGCGGTGGGCGCGCGAGAGGTCGGCCGTCCACACGCTGGCCGACAGGCCGTAGGGCGTGGCGTTGGCCAGCGCAAGCGCTTCTTCGTCGCTGTCGAAGGCCTGAAGCGTGACCACCGGGCCGAAGATTTCTTCGGTGTTGGTGCGGCACGACGGGCCCAGGCCTTCGATCACGGTGGGCGCGATGAACCAGCCGTCGCGGCAGCGGCCCTCGGGCTGCACCGCCGCGCCGCCGCACAGCACGCGGCCGCCTTCTTGGCGGGCCAGTGCGATGCACGCCATCACCTTGTCGAAGTGCGCCTTGGACACCACCGGGCCGAGGTTAGTGGCGGCGTCGCCCGGGTCACCGACCACCAGCGCTTGGGCGCGGGCGACCAGCGCGTCGCGGAATTCATCGTAGTACGCGCGCTGCACCAGCAGCCGCGAGCCGCACAGGCAGATCTGCCCGGAATTGAGGAAGGCCGAGCGCACCACGGTGTCGATCAGCTTCGCGCGCGGCGCGTCGGCGAACACCAGCGTGGCGTTCTTGCCGCCCAGCTCCAGCGAGGTCTTCTTCAGCGAACGCGCACAGCCCTCGGCGATGCGCACGCCCACCGCCGTGCTGCCGGTGAAGCTGATGGCCTTGACGTGCGGGTGGTCCACCAGCGCCTGGCCGACCACCGCGCCGCGGCCCTGCACGACGTTGAACACGCCGGCCGGAAAGCCAATTTCGCGCGCCAGCTCGCCCAGCATCCACGCCGTCACCGGCGTCACTTCCGAAGGCTTGCCCACCACGCAGTTGCCCGCTGCCAGTGCCGGCGCGAACTTCCAGGTGAACAGGTACAGCGGCAGGTTCCAGGGGCTGATCACGCCCACCACGCCCAGCGGCTGGCGCAGGGTGTAGTTGACGATGCCGGGCGCGCCGTGCGACTCGCTGGCGAATTGCGTGGCGGCGGCGGCGAAGAAGCGCAGGTTGGTGACGGCGCGCGGGATGTCCAGGTGGCGCGCCAGCGCCAGCGGCTTGCCCACGTCGCGGGATTCGGCGGCGGCGAACTCATCCACCCGCGCTTCCAGCGCATCGGCCAGGCGTTCGATCCAGGCGGCGCGCTCGGCGGCGGGCAGTGCGGACCAGGCCGGGAACGCGCGCCGGGCGGCTTCCACGGCGGCGGCGACGTCGTCGGCGGTGCCGTCCGGGCAGTGCCCGTAGGCCTGGCCCGTGGCCGGCTCGAACACGTCCAGCCATGCGCCATGGCCCGCGCTGCGGGCCTGGCCGTCGATCAGGTGGGAAAGCCGCGGTTCNNNCTTACCCGCGCAGGCGGCGATACGGACAGGTATCGAACCTCAGGACTGGCAGACCTTGCACCAGTAAAGGCGCCGGCCGCCCAGTTCGTGGCGCACCACCACGTCCCCGCACTGGCGGCAGGGCTCGCCCTCGCGGTCGAACACTTCGAAGCGGAAGCCGCGCGGCGTGTCGGTGAGGTAGTCGGCGCTCATGCCGGCGGCGCGGCGGATGCCGCGCGTGGCGTAGCTGCGGCGTGGCACGTCGAGCAGGGCGGCGGCAAGGCGCTCGATCTCCTCGTCGTCGAGGTCCTTGGGCGCGCGGTTGGGCGCGATGCCCGCCAGGAACAGCACCTCCGAACGCAGGTAGTTGCCCATGCCCGCCAGGAAGCCCTGGTCCAGCAGCAGCGCCACCAGCGACCGGCCCGCGAAGCGCTTGCCGCGCAGGCGTTCGGCCACGGTGCCGGGCGTCAGCGTCATGTCCAGCACGTCGGGGCCGAGCTTGGCCAGGAAGGGGTGCCGGGCCAGTTCGTCGGTCTTCCACATTTCCACTTCGGACGCCGAGTACAGCAGGATCGCCTTCTTGCCCGTTTCCAGCGCCACCCGCAGCTGGCGCGTGGTGTCGGGGCGCTCGCCGGCCCTGGCCACTTTCCACACGCCGTAAAGCTGGTTGTGCGAATACAGCGTCAGCCCGTGGTCGAAGTGGGTGAGCAGGGCCTTGCCGTGCGGTTCGATGGCGCGGATGCGGTGGTCCACCAGGCTGCGCTGGTACTTCTTGAGCTCGGGGAACGCGAAGAACGCGGCGGTGAGCGGCTGGCCGACCACGGCCTTGGCAAGCTGGTCGGCGGCGCGGCGGATTTCAGGACCTTCGGGCATGGCCGCAGCGTGCCGGCGCGCTTGTGCAGGTGGCGTGTGGGCTCAGCGGCGCACCGGCGGCACCGACTGGGTTTCGTGGTATTCGAAGCCCAGCGAGCCGTTTTCCACCCGGGCCACGCGGGCGTCCACCACCACTGCCGGGCCGGGCTCGATCTCGTCGAAGAACACCAGGCGCACGATCTCGGCCACTTCCAGCGTGCAGTCGGCCGGGCGGAACAGTCCGCAGCCGCCTTCGGACAGGTCGGTGACCTCGCACAGCCAGGCCCGGTCGTCGCGCAGCACCATCACCTTGGCGGCGAAGGGGACTCGGTCGGACCAGCGGGCGTTGGCGTCCATGCGTTGACCTCAGAGCGAACGGGTGCGGCCGCCGTCGACGGGCAGGTTGGTACCGTTAACGTAGCCTGCCGCCGGGGAGGCCAGGAAGGCGATGGCGGCCGCCACTTCGGCCGGCTCGGCGAAGCGGCCCGCCGGCACGGTGGCCAGCATGCCGCGTGCGATCTCGTCGGCGGGCTTGCCGGTGGCGGCGGCGCGTTCGGCCAATATCTGGTCCAGGCGCTGGGTGCGGGTGTAGCCCGGCAGCACGTTGTTGACGGTGATGCCGAAGCCGCCGAGCTCGCTGGCCAGGGTCTTGGCCCAGGCCGCCACCGCGCCGCGGATGGTGTTGGACACGCCGAGGTTGGCGATGGGCTCTTTCACCGACGTGGAAATGACGTTGACGATGCGGCCCCAGCCCGCGGCCTGCATGCCCGGCAGCACGGCCTGCACCAGCACCTGGTTGGCCAGCAGGTGCTGGCGGAACACGGCGTCGTAGGTTTCTGGCGCGGCGGCGTGGGCCGGGCCGCCCGGCGGGCCGGCGGTGTTGTTCACCAGCACGTGCACGGGATACTTGGCGCACAAGGCCGCCACGGCGGCGGCCAGGCCGCGGGTGTCGGACGCGTCGGCGGCTACATGCCGGTGCTGCTGGCCTTCGTGCACCCGGGGCAGGGCGGCCATCACCTCGGCCAAGCGTTCGGGCCGGCGCGCCAGCACCGTGACGTCCGCGCCCATCGCGGCCAGCGCTTCGGCCGTGGCCAGGCCGATGCCCTCGGAGCCGCCGCAGACCAGCGCGTGGCGGCCCTGCAGCACGGGGCTCACCAGTCCTTGCCCGACAGCGGGGTCTTGAGCGGCTGCATCATCAGCTCGCGCAGCGCTTCGTCGTCTTCGGCCTGGGGCGGTTCGATCTCCTCCAGGTCCAGGCCCCACATTTCGGCGTCGTCGGCGTCCATGCCGTCGAGCTCGCGGAAGTCGGCGTCGAGCAGCTGCGAGCGGGCAATGTCCTCGCTCTCGTAGATGTTGACCTGGCCGTCGCAGTCGAACACCTCGGCCACGCCGCTTTCGAGTACGCGCAGGCGCGACCACACCAGCATGCGCGGCAGCACCGCCAGCCACCACTGGTCGCCGGTGGTGTCGCGGGCGTCGTAGCCGTCGTTTTCGATCTCGCTCATGGGTCGCTCCTTACTGCAGTGCCATCTGGATCAAGAGGCCGGCGGCCCCGATCAGGGTGAGCCAGCCGCTGCCGGCGGTGATGCCGGCGAAAAAGTTCAGGTTCTGGTCGTGGGCCGCGCGGTGCTTCCAGCGCATCAGCCACCAGCTGTAGCCCCAGCCGCCGTCCTCGGTGCCCGGCGCGAACGGAATCTTGCGGTCCATCTGGTGGCGGTACGCCAGCACCCGGAAGCCGAAATGCGCGGGGGCCGCCGAACCAGCCAGCCCCAGGAACAGGAAGATCAGCAGCGAGCCGGCGCCCATCCGCGCCTCAGAACGTCGCCAGGCCCGGCGCGCGCGGGTAGGGGATGGCGTCGCGGATGTTGCCCAGGCCGCAGACGTACACCACCAGCCGCTCGAAGCCCAGCCCGAAGCCGGCGTGCGGCACGGTGCCGTAGCGGCGGAAGTCCCGGTACCAGCCGTAGTGCGCCGGGTCCAGGCCGAAGTGCGCCATGCGCGCGTCCAGCACGTCCAGGCGCTCTTCGCGCTGGCTGCCGCCGATGATCTCGCCGATGCCCGGCGCCAGCACGTCCATCGCCGCGCAGGTCCTGCCGTCGTCGTTCAGGCGCATGTAGAAGGCCTTGATCTGCTCGGGGTAGTTCATCACCACCACCGGGCGGCCGATGTGCACTTCGGTGAGCCAGCGCTCGTGCTCGGTCTGCAGGTCCAGGCCCCATTCCACGGGGAAGTCGAACTTGTGGCCGGACTTCTGCAGCAGGCTCACCGCTTCGGTGTAGTCAATGCGCTCGAACGGCGAATCGATGATGCCCTCGAGCTTGCTGATGGCGGTCTTGTCCACGCGCTCGGCGATGAAGGCCAGGTCGTCGCCGCGCTCGGCCAGCACGGCCTTGAACAGGTACTTGAGGAAGGCCTCGGCCAGGTTGGCGTCGTCGTTGAGGTCGGCGAAGGCGATTTCCGGCTCGATCATCCAGAACTCGGCCAGGTGGCGGGTGGTGTTGGAGTTCTCGGCGCGGAACGTCGGGCCGAAGGTGTACACCTTGCTCAGGGCCAGGCAGTAGGCCTCGACGTTGAGCTGGCCGGACACGGTGAGGAAGGTTTCCTTGCCGAAGAAGTCCTTGCTGAAGTCCACGTTGCCCTTGGCGTCGCGCGGCAGGCGCTGCATGTCCAGGGTGGAGACGCGGAACATCTGGCCCGCGCCTTCGGCGTCGGACGTGGTGATGATGGGCGTGGAGATCCAGTAGAAGCCGTTCTCGTGGAAGAACCGGTGCACGGCCTGGGCCAGGCAGTGGCGGATGCGGGTGACCGCGCCGAACAGGTTGGTGCGCGGGCGCAGGTGGGCCACGTCGCGCAGGAATTCCAGGGAATGGGCCTTGGGCTGGATGGGGTAGGTTTCCGGGTCTTCGACCCAGCCCACCACTTCGATGCCCGTGGCCTGGATCTCGAAGCCCTGGCCCTGGCCCTGCGAGGCCACCAGCACGCCGTGGGCGATGACCGAGCAGCCGGCGGTCAGGCGCTTCACTTCTTCTTCGTAGTTGGCCAGGTCGGCCGGGGCCACCACCTGGATCGGGGCGAAGCAGGAGCCGTCGCTGACCGTGACGAAGCTCAGCCCCGCCTTGGAATCGCGCCGGGTGCGGACCCAGCCGCGGACGGTGACTTCACTGCCGGGGGCGGTTGCCCCGGACAGCGCCTGCTGGACGCTGACCACTGCCATGCTCTTGAATCCCGGCCACTGGGGCCAATCTGGGTGAGGTCCGCAAGGATACCCGCAGGCGTGCATTCACGCAGCGGCCGTATACTTCATCCCTACGTTTCCGAGGTTCCAAGCCATGGCCGTCACCCTGACCCCCGCCGCCGTCGCCCGCATCCGCACCTACCTGGCCGAGACGCCGGGCGGCACCGGGCTGCGCTTCGGGGTGCGCAAGTCCGGCTGCTCGGGCTTTGCCTACGTGGTGGACATCGCCAGGGCCGCCGGCCCGGACGACACCGTGTTCGAGACCGACGGCGTGCCCGTGCAGGTGGACGCCGAGAGCCTGCCCCAGGTGGACGGCACCGTCATCGACTTCGTGAACCAGGGCCTGAACCAGCAGTTCGTGTTCCGGAACCCCCGCGTCGCCGCGGAATGCGGCTGCGGCGAATCCTTCACGACGACGGCATGACCCCCGCAGGAGGGCCTTCAGGCCCGATCGCTCTCCGCGGAAAGCATCGGGCCTGAAGGCCCTCCTACAGAAAATCCCATTTCAGACAGGGGCTTGCGGGGAATCCGCGGCTTCGGGCATAATCGCCGGCTCCCCGTCCTGGGGAGACCTTGCTCCACGGCGATCCGGCCGGGGGCTGCCAGGCCATCCCGGCCGCATCCACAAGGAAACAAAACCATGCGTCACTATGAAATCGTTTTCATGGTCCATCCGGACCAGAGCGAGCAGGTGCCGGCCATGATCGAGCGTTACAAGACGCTGATCGAGGGCGACAACGGCAAGATCCACCGCCTGGAAGATTGGGGCCGCCGCCAGCTGGCGTACTCGATCGACAATCTCGTCAAGGCCCACTACGTCCTGATGAACGTCGAAGTCGGCCAGAAGATCCTGACCGAGCTCGTCGACGGCTTCCGCTTCAACGACGCCGTGCTGCGCCACATGGTCATTGCCCGTGACGAAGCCGTCACCGAGCAGTCCCTGATCATGAAGAGCAAGGACGAGAAGAGCGAGCGCCGCCCGCGCCGCGACGATGACGAATCCAGCGTGGGTATCCCCCAGTCTGACGACGCCGCCTGAGACCGGAGACCGACATGAGCAAGTTTTTCCGCCGCCGCAAGTTCTGCAAGTTCACCGCTGAAGGCGTCAAGGAGATCGATTACAAGGATCTCAACGTGCTTCGCCAGTACCTGACCGAGAACGGCAAGATCGTTCCCAGCCGCATCACCGGCACCAAGGCCAAGTACCAGCGCCAGCTGCAGACCGCGATCAAGCGCGCCCGCGAACTGGCCCTGATCCCGTACACCGACAACCACCAGAACTGAGCCGCGGCCCCCGGGCCGCGTCTTCACCCGTCCCAACGGACAGCCAACAGTTGCGGGGCCACGCGCCCCGCTAACGTGACGGAGCAACACCCATGAAACTGATCCTCCTGCAGAAAGTCGTGAACCTCGGTGGCCTGGGCGACCTGGTCGATGTGAAGCCGGGCTACGGCCGCAACTTCCTGGTGCCGTTCGGCAAGGCCGTGCCGGCCACCGCCAACAACATCGCCAGCTTCGAAGCCAAGCGCGCCGAGTACGAAGCCAAGGCCAACACGGTCCTGGCCGAAGCCGAAGCCCGCAAGGCCAAGTTCGAGGGCGCGTCGGTCACGATCGCCGCCAACTCGTCCACCGAAGGCAAGCTGTTCGGTTCGGTCGGTCCGCGCGACGTCGCCGAGGCCTTCACGGCCGCCGGCCACAAGCTCGACAAGAGCGAAGTGGTCATGTCGGAAGGCGCCCTGCGCCGCACCGGCGAGTACGACATCGAGATCCGCCTGCACGCCGACGTCCACACCACCGTCAAGGTCGTGGTCGAAGCCGAAGCCTGATCTTCGCGCTCCAAGCTGTCCCCGAAGGGCGCCCCAGGGCGCCCTTCGTTTTTCTGGTGTTCGTGGGAGGGCCTGCAGGCCCGATGCCCCGGCGGACATCGTGACCTCCGCACGTTGCCAACCCGCTTTTGGCTCTCGACAATGGGGCATCCCAACCTTGGATGTGGCCCATGCGTCGTGCTGCCCTGCTGCTCCTGCTGGCATCGTTTGGTGCCGACGCCGTCGTCATTCGCGACGATGTCCCGGACCTGCGGCATCGAATGGCGGCCTCCGAATTCCCCGCGCTGGCCGACATGCCCGGCGAGGGCCACGGCGTCCTCATCGCGCCGCAGTGGGTCATCACCGCCGCCCATGCGGTCAGCTGGCGGCACGCACTGGACGTGGTGGTGGTCGGTGGCACGCCGCGTGCGGTGCGCGGCGTCGTCATCCATCCGGGTTACAAGACCCCTCCACAGGCGATGGTCGACGCCGCCCTGAAGTCGGGTGACTGGGAGGCCTTTTTTGCCTTCCTCGCCTCCTCCGACGACCTCGCGCTGGTCCAACTCGCCGAACCGGTCGTGGATATCGCGCCCGTGCCGGTCCACGGCGGCCCCGTGCTGGGCAAGGTCATCCGGATCATGGGCCGGGGCGCCACCGGCACGGGGTCCGGGGGACATGCGCTGAACGCTCCGCGCCGGACCGACCTGCGCCAGGGCTACAACACGATCAGTGTCTCGGAAGGTCGGTGGATCGGCTACCGCTTCGACAAGCCGCCGAACGCGCTCCCGCTCGAGGCGTCGATCGGAAGCGGAGACAGCGGCGGCCCGATCCTGGTCGCCGTGGGCGACGCGTGGCACGTCGCCGGAATCGCGGCATGGAAGCGAGGCGTGGTCACCGGCACGGAAGTCCAGCCGGGCCGATACGGGGAGACCAGCTACGGCGTCCGGCTGGGGAACTACACCGACTGGATTGAATCGACTATCGCCACCGGCGACGAGGCCGTCGAGGCCCGCTGACTGCTGACCGCTGCCGCGACTTGGTGAAGTCGGGGCAGCCCAAGACACCGACCGCGCAGGCCGCGCCGTCGATTTCACAGGGCCATCCGGGCGTCGCGCCATACTTTTGCCTGGAACCCAGGCCCCGGACCCATGACTCAATTCCCCGCCAGCCGCGCCGCCGGCCTCGAGGCGATGGCCTCCTTCGTGCCCGACATGGGCAGGCGTTACGCCAACGGCCGCAATATCGACCATGGCCCCGGCGCCCACAAGGCGGTGTCGCAGCTGTCGCCCTACCTCCGCCGCCGCCTGGTGACCGAACCGGAAGTGGTGGCGGCCGCCATCGCCGCCCATGGCCTCGAGACGGCGGAGAAATTCGTCGAGGAAGTGTTCTGGCGCACGTATTTCAAGGGATGGCTGGAGCAGCGGCCGCAGGTCTGGACCGGCTACACGCAAGGCCTGCAGGCCGATCTGTCCGCGCTGGCGGGCGATCGCAAGCTGCGCCGCCGCGTGGAGCGCGCGATGGAGGCGCAGACGGGGCTGGCGTGTTTCGATGCCTGGGCCACCGAACTGGTGGAAACGGGGTATCTGCACAACCACGCGCGGATGTGGTTCGCCTCGATCTGGATCTTTACGCTCGGCCTGCCCTGGCGTTTGGGCGCCGACTTTTTCTACCGGCACCTGCTGGATGGCGATGCGGCCTCGAACACGCTCGGCTGGCGCTGGGTGGCCGGGCTGCATACGCGCGGCAAGCCTTACCCGGCGCGCGCCGACAACATCAAGACCTGCACCCACGGCCGCTTCGCGCCGCGCGCCGACGAGCTGGCGGACGTCTCCGAGGGCCTGGAGTCGACGGAGCCCGAGGGCCTGCCGCCGGTCCTGGCGCTGCGTGACGTCCTTGCCCCGAAACCCGGTGTCCCCACCGCGCTGCTCATCACCGACGAAGATTGCCGGCTGGAAGACTTTGCGCTGTCTCACCTCGACATCCGCACCACGGCGACGCTCGCCACCAGCCATTTGCGCTCGCCGCTCCCGGTGGCCGAGGCCGTGGTCCGATTCGAAGCCGGTGCCTTGGCCGATGCAGCGGCGCGGGCAGGCCTGGCCGCCACCGTCCTGTCTGCAGACCATCCCGGCGGGCTGGCGCGCTGGGCCGAATCGGCGGGGGTTGCCCAGATCGTCACCCCCTACGTCACGCGCGGCCCGGTTTACGACTGGTTGCGCGAGGCCGCGCCCGCCCTGGTCGCCAACGGCGTCACCCTGGCCGAATGGCGGCGCGAGTGGGATGGCGAAATCTGGCCGTCGGCAACGGCGGGCTTCTTCAAGGTCAGGCAGCGGATACCCCGCGTCCTGGCCGAGCTGGGCTTGGCCTGAGCGAAGCGACGGCGTTCAGCCAGGACCATGGCCGGCGCGCGCGCTTCCACGCGCGCTGTCGCAGGATATGAGAGGGCAGGGGGCGAAGCTGTGCACCGGTTATGCACAGGCTTATACCTAACGCAGGGGTGGCCGGGGTGGCTACCATGGCTGACCCGGCGGCGGGTGGAATTCCGACCCGCGCCCACCCGAATTCCAAGGCCCCCATGCCCGTACGCTCCGAATCATTCCGCACCGAAGCCCGGATCGACGCCCTGCGCGTCCCGCCCCAGTCGGTGGAGGCCGAACAGGCCGTCATCGGCGGCCTCATGCTGGCCCCCGATTCCCTGGACCGCGTGGGCGACTTCCTCACCGAACACGACTTCTACCGCCGCGACCACCGCCTCATCTACCGCGCCATCCGCGAGCTGAGCGAGAAGAACAAGCCCTTCGACGCCGTCACCCTGGGCGAATGGTTCGAGGTCAATTCACTGTCCGAACAGATCGGTGGCACCGGCTACCTGATCGAACTGGCGTCCAGCACGCCTTCGGCCGCCAACATCCGCGCCTACGCCGAGATCGTGCGCGAGAAGGCCGTGATGCGGCAGCTGATCGAGGCCGGCACCGAGATCGTCAACGACGGCTTCCAGCCCGAGGGTCGCGACAGCCAGGAAGTGCTGTCGGCGGCCGAGATGAAGGTGTTCAAGATCGCCGAACAGGGCCGCCGCGGCCGCGCCGATTTCGTGCCCCTGCGCGAGGCCATGAAGGACGCCTTCGGCATCCTGCAGGAGCGCTACGAAAACCAGGGCAACGTCACCGGCCTGCCCACCGGCTTCCACGACCTCGATGAAATGACTGCCGGCCTGCAGCCGTCCGACCTGATCATCTTGGCCGCGCGTCCGGCCATGGGCAAAACCACCTTGGCGCTCAACATTGCCGAATACGGCGCGCTCAAGACCAAGAAGGCGGTGGCGGTGTTCTCGATGGAAATGTCGGCCTCGCAGCTGGCGTTCCGCCTGATTTCCTCCATCGGCCGCGTCAACGCCACGCGCCTGCGCACCGGCCAGCTCGAGGACGAGGACTGGTCGCGCGTGAACATGGCCATCAAGATGCTGTCGGACGTGAAGGTGTTCATCGACGACACGCCGGCGCTGTCGCCCGACGTGCTGCGCTCCAAGGCCCGCCGCATCAAGCGCGAACACGACCTGGGCCTGATCGTGGTCGACTACCTGCAGCTGATGCAGGTGCCGGGCTCGGCCGAAAACCGCACCAACGAAATCTCCGAGATCTCGCGCTCGCTCAAGGCCCTGGCCATGGAGCTCAAGGTGCCGGTGATCGCGCTGTCCCAGCTCAACCGCGGCCTGGAATCGCGCACCGACAAGCGCCCGGTGATGTCCGACCTGCGCGAATCAGGCGCCATCGAGCAGGACGCCGACATCATCATGTTCATCTACCGCGACGACTACTACAACAAGGACTCGCCCGACAAAGGCCTGGCCGAAGTGATCATCGCCAAGCAGCGTAACGGCCCCACCGGCATGGCCAAGCTGAAGTTCTTCGGCGAATACACGCGCTTCGACAACCTGGCGCGCGACAGCGTCGGCAGCTTCGAATGAGCCAGCGGCCCACCCGCGTGCGCGTGGACCTGGACGCGCTGAGCCATAACCTGCGCGCCCTGCGTGCCCACGCCTGCGCGCCGGTGATGGCGGTGGTGAAAGCGAACGCCTACGGCCATGGCCTGGTGCCGGTGGCCCTGCACCTGCAGGCGCAGGGGGTGGAGCACTTGGGCGTGGCCTTCCTCGAAGAGGGCGTGGCCCTGCGCCGCGCCGGCGTCACGCTGCCGATCCTGGTGATGGGCGGCATCTTCGGGCCGCAGGCGGCGCAGCAGATCAGCGAAGACCTCGAGATCACCGTGTCCTCGCTCGACAAACTGCGCCAGGTCGAGGCCGCGGCGGAGTCGCTGGGACGCAAGGCCGCCATCCACCTCAAGATCGACACGGGCATGGAGCGCATCGGCGTGCACAGCTACCACGCCGGCCCCTTCATCGAAGCCGCGGTGGCGTCGAAGTGGTGCACGGTGAAAGGCGTGTACTCGCACCTGGCCTGCGCCGACGATCCGGCCTCGCCGATGACGCGGCAGCAGCTGGAGAAATTCCTCGACGCCTGCGCGCACTTCACGCGCCTCGGCGCGCCGATGCCGATCCGCCACCTGGCCAACTCTGGCGGCGTGCTGCACTTCCCCGACACCTGCCTGGACATGGTGCGGCCCGGCATCGCGCTCTACGGCGTGCTGCCCGACCCGGCGTCCAGGGCCACGGTGGACTTGCGGCCCGCGCTGTCGCTGGTTTCCCAGGTCGTCTATTTCAAGGTGGTGCCGGCCGGCAACCCGGTCAGCTACGGCGCCACGTGGGCGCCGGGCGTGGACACGCGCGTGGTCACGGTGCCGATCGGCTACGGCGACGGCTTCCCGCGCTCGCTGTCGAACCGGGGCCAGGTGCTGGTGCGCGGGCAGCGGCACGCCATCGTCGGGCGCATCTGCATGGACCAGTTCATGGCCGACATCGGCCCGCAGGGCACGGCCTACAACGAGGATGCCGTGGTGCTGATCGGCCAACAGGGCGGTCAGGCCATCCGCTGCGAAGACGTGGCGCTGGCCGCCGGCACCATTCCCTACGAAATCCTGGTGGGGCTGAACACCCGCATCCCGCGCGAGTACGTGGGCGGCGCTGCGGGCGGCTGAGCCTCGTCGGCCCGGCCGGGCAGGGCGTGCTGGCTGCGCACCACGGTGTCGCGACGGCCCGCGCGCCACGGCGCCTGCCTGGCGGTTGCCATTCCCTGCACGCGCACCCCAACACACTGCCGCCATGACCCACACCCTCCGCCACCTTGTGCTGGTGCTTGGCGACCAGCTGGACGCCGACGCCTCGGTGTTCGACGACTTCGACCCCGCGCGCGACGCGGTCTGGATGGCCGAGGTCGGCTTTGAGGCCACCCAGGTCTGGAGCACCCAGCCGCGCATCGCGATCTTCCTGGCGGCCATGCGCCACTTCCGCGACGCCCTCCGTGCGCGCGGCTTCACCGTGCACTACCGCGCGCTGGACGAACACGCCCATCCCACGCTGGAGGCCGCGCTCACGGCCGACCTGGCCATCCTCAAGCCCGCCAAGCTCATCGCGGTGAAGCCCGGCGAGTGGCGCCTGGCGCAGTCGCTGCCGGCCGCGTGCACGGCCGCCGGGGTGCCGTGGATCGAATACCCAGACCGCCACTTCTACTGCGACGCCGACGACTTCGCCGACTGGGCCGGCACCCGCAAGGAGTACCGGCTGGAGTTCTTCTACCGCTGGCTGCGCAAGCGCGAAGGCGTGCTGATGGAGGGCGGCCAGCCGGTGGGCGGCCAGTGGAACTTCGACCACGACAACCGCGGCACCTTCGACCGCCGCGGCCCGGGCCTGCTGCCGGCGCCGCGCGCCTTCGCGCCCGACGCCACCACGCGCGAGGTGATCGCGCTGGTGCGCACGCGCTTCGCCAGCCACCCGGGCCGGCTCGACGCCTTCGACTGGCCGCTGGACGCGGCCCAGGCCCACGAGGCGCTGGACGATTTCATCGCGCACCGGCTGCCGCTGTTCGGCCGCTACCAGGACGCGCTGTGGGAGGGCGAGCCCTGGCTGTACCACTCGCGGCTGTCGGCGGCGATGAACCTCAAGCTGCTGTCGCCGCGCACCGTGGTGGACGCCGCCGTGCGCGAGTGGCGCGAGGGCCGGGCGCCGATCGAAGCGGTGGAAGGCTTCGTGCGGCAGATCCTGGGCTGGCGCGAGTACGTGCGAGGTGTGTATTGGCAGCGCATGCCGGGCTTTCTGGACGACAACGCGCTGGAAGCGCAGGCGCCGCTGCCCGGCTTCTTCTGGACCGGCGACACCGACATCGCCTGCCTGCGCGACGCGCTGCGGCAGACGCTCGACCTCGGCTACGCCCACCACATCCAGCGCCTGATGGTGACCGGTCTGTTCGCGCTGCTGCTGGGCGTGCGCCCGCGCGAAGTGCACGAATGGTACCTGGCGGTATACGTGGACGCGGTGGAGTGGGTGGAGCTGCCGAACGTACTGGGCATGAGCCAGTACGCCGACGGCGGCCGCATGGTCAGCAAGCCCTACGCGGCGTCGGGCAACTACATCAAGAAGATGTCCAACCACTGCGCCGGCTGCCGCTTCAAGCCCGACGTGTCGGTGGGGCCCGACGCCTGCCCGTACACCACGCTGTACTGGGATTTCCTGGCCCGGCACGAGGCGCGTTTCGCCAAACACCCGCGCACCGCGCTGCAGTGGAAGAACCTGGGCCGCAAGCCGGCCGACGAGCTGGCGCGCATCCGCGCCCAGGCCGCGCAGCTGCGCGCTTCGCTGGCGGCGGATTCACGGCCGACACACGGGGTGGACGGCTAACCTTCGCGCCTTCCCCACGCGCGCGGATTGCCCATGAAAACCTGCCTGATCACCGGCGCCTCCGGCGGCGTCGCCACCGCCCTGGCCGAATCGCTCCGCGCGCAAGGTTGGCGCCTGGCGCTGGTGTCGCGCGATGCGGCCCGGCTGGCGCTGGCCGACGGCGACCTCGCCATCGAAGCCGACGTGGCCACCGAGGCCGGCGCCGAAGCCGCGCTGGTGCAGGCCACCGCAGCCTTCGGCGGCCCGCCCGACGCCGTGGCGCACTGCGCCGGCGCCATCCTGATCGCGCCCATCGGCCGCACCACCGAAGTGCAGTACCGCGCCTGCATGGCCGCCAACCTCGACAGCGCCTTCTTCGTGTCCAAGGCCTACGCGCCGCGCGTGCAGAAGTCCGACCGCCCGGGCGCGCTGCTGTTCTTCAGCTCGGTGGCGGCGGGCATCGGCGTGTCCAACCATGCGGTGATCGCGATGGCCAAGGCCGGCGTGGAGGGCCTGGTGCGCTCGCTGGCGGCGGATTTCTCCGGCGCCGGCCTGCGGGTGAACGCCATTGCGCCGGGGCTGATGCGCACGCCGGCCACCGAACGCATGCTGTCGAACGAGTCGGCGGCCAAGGCGATCGCCGGCCAGTACCCGCTGGGCCGCCACGGCGAAGCGGCCGACGCCGCGGCGCTGGGCGCCTTCCTGCTGTCGGACGCCGCGGGCTGGGTGAGCGGGCAGGTGATCGGGCTCGACGGCGGCTTCCAGGCGGTGCGACCCTACGTGAAAACCGCCTGAGACCCCCATGTCCCACGCCCTGATCTGGTTCCGCCGCGACCTGCGCCTGGACGACAACCCGGCCCTGCAGGCGGCGTTGCGAGCGGGCCACGTGCCGGTGCCGGTCTACATCCACGCGCCCGAAGAAGAGGCGCCGTGGGTGCCGGGCGCCGCCAGCCAGGCGTGGCTGCACAAATCGCTGCTGGCGCTGGACGCCGACCTGCGTGCGCGCGGCTCGCGACTGATCATCCGCCGCGGCGAAAGCCTGGCCGAGATCGAAAAGCTGATCGCCGAAACCCGCGCCGAGGCGTTGCACTGGAACCGCCTGTACGAACCGGCCGCCATCGCCCGCGACACGCGCATCAAGCAGGGCCTCAAATCGCGCGGCCTGACGGTGGAAAGCCACAACGCCGCGCTGCTCGTGGAACCGTGGACGGTGGAGACGGGGCAGGGCGATCCCTACCGCGTGTTCACCCCGTTCTGGAAAAACGCCCGGCAGCGTCTCGACCCGAAAGCGCCGCCCGCCGCGCCCGAGCGCCTGCCGGAAGCCCCGGTGATGCTGGCCGGCCTGGGCGTGGAGGACCTGAAGCTCGAGCCGCAGAAGCCCGGGCCCCGCTGGGACGCCGGCTTCTGGAACGACTGGCAGCCGGGCGAAGCCGGCGCGGCCGACCTGCTGGACGCCTTCCTGGACGGCGCCGCCCACGGCTACAAGGAACAGCGCAACTACCCCGACCGCGTCGCCACCTCGAAGCTGTCGCCGCACCTGCACTTCGGCGAGATCTCGCCGCGGCGCATCGTCTCGGCGGTGCTGGCGCGCCAGTGGCCGGCCGCCGTGCAGCCCGACATCGACCACTTCCTGAGCGAGCTGGGCTGGCGCGAGTTCAGCCACCACCTGCTGTTCCACTTCCCGCACACGGCGCAGGAAAACCTCAACCCCCGGTTCGAGCAGTTCCGCTGGGCCACGCCCGACCCCGTGCACCTGGCGGCCTGGCAGCGCGGCCGCACCGGCGTGCCGATCGTGGACGCCGGCATGCGCGAGCTGTGGCACACGGGCTGGATGCACAACCGCGTGCGCATGGTGGTGGGCAGCTTCCTGACCAAGAACCTGCGCTACCACTGGAAGCACGGCGCCGACTGGTTCTGGGACACGCTGCTGGACGCCGACCTGCCCAACAACACCCAGGGCTGGCAGTGGACCGCCGGCACCGGCGCCGACGCCGCACCGTACTTCCGCATCTTCAGCCCCATCGCCCAGGCGCAGAAGTTCGACGCCTCGGGCAAGTACATCCGGCGCTGGGTGCCCGAGCTGGCCAGGCTGCCCGACGCCGCCCTGGCCGCGCCCTGGGAACAGCCCGAGCTGCTGCGGCGCCTGGCGCCCGACTACCCGATCCGGCCGATCGTGGACCTCAAGGCCAGCCGCGAAGCGGCGCTGGAAGCCTATTCGGGGCCCAAGACCAAGCTGCCCGTGGCGCGCTGAGGCGCAAGGTTTGACGCCTGCGGCGCGCAGGCGGCATCCTGACCCCTGTTCGGGGGAGGGCTTATGGCCGAGGCACGTGCAAGGATCCGCAGGTCGCCGATGTCGCGCGTGGACACCGCGTGGCTGCGCATGGAGCGCCCCACCAACCTGATGATGATCACCGGCGTGATGATGTTCGAGTCGCCGCTCGACATCAAAACGCTGCGCAAGGTGATCGAGTCGAAGTTCCTGTCCTACCCGCGCTTCCGGCAGAAGGTGCTCGACACGCCCACCGGCGCGTTCTGGCAGGACGACCAGGACTTCGACATCGACTGGCACATCCGCCTGACCGCGCTGCCGGGCAAGGCCGGCAAGAAGGAGCTCGAGCGGCTCACCAGCCAGATGGCCTCGACGCCGCTCGACAAGACCAAGCCGCTCTGGCAGTTCCACCTGGTGGAGCGCTTTGGCGGCGGTTCGGCCCTCATCACCCGCATCCACCACTGCTACGCCGACGGCATGGCCCTGGTGCAGGTGATCCTGTCCATGACCGAACTGGGCGAGGACACCCAGCGCAAGGCCGCGCTGGCCAAGCGCTGGCTTAAGAAGGAAGAGCACGCCCCGGTGGCCAAGCGCGTGGGCGCGATCGACCGCTACATGCAGCTGGGCGGCAAGATGCTCGAGAAGGGCATGGACTTCTACCGCGACCCCACGCTGGCGGCGATGCTGGCCAACGAGGGCGTGGACATCGCCAAGGAAATCGGCATGGCCCTGGCCCTGCCCGACGACCCGGAAACCGTGCTCAAGGGCCGGCTGGGCGTGAGCAAGCGCGTGGCCTGGGCCGAGAAGCTCAACCTGGACGAAGTGAAGTCGGTGAGCCGCGCCCTGGGCTGCACCGTCAACGACCTGCTGCTGGCTTCGGCCACTGGCGCCCTGCGCAGCTACATGCTCGAGCGCGGCGAACACCTGGACGGCGTCACCCTGCGCGCCACCGTGCCGGTGAACCTGCGCCCGCTGGAGCACGCCAAGCAGCTGGGCAACCACTTCGGCCTCGTGTTCCTGGAGCTGCCGGTGGGCGAGGCCAACCCGATGCGCCGCCTGGAGCGCGTGGCCGCCTGCATGAAGGTGCTGCGCAAGTCGCGCCAGGCCGTGGCCACCTATGGCGCGCTGGCCGCGGTGGGCATGGCGCCGCCGCCGGTGCAGGCGTTTGCGCTGGAGATGTTCAGCCGCAAGGCCTCGGCCGTGGCCACCAACGTGCCGGGCCCGCAGATGCCGCTGTACCTGGGCGGCCGCAAGATCACCGACATGATGTTCTGGGTGCCGCAGACCGGTTCGATCGGCCTGGGCATTTCGATCCTGAGCTACAACGGCCAGGTGCACTTCGGCCTGATCGCCGACGCCAAGCTGATGCCCGACCCGGATTCGGTGATCCGCCGCTTCCGCCCCGAATTCGAGAAGCTGCTGTACCTGGCGCTGATGGCGCGCTGGGAGGGGCCGTTCTGCGCCGAGGCGGCCGACGCGCTGATGGCCGGCGCCGACTGAGCCCGGCGCCGGCCGAGCGCCGGCGCACCTTCGCGCCCGCTTTGCACCTCTTGACGGATAGTGGACACACTTTCCGGAGACTCCCATGGCCAATCCTTCCTGTGACATCCCGGGCCTCGGCCTGCGCGTGCCCGCCAGCGACGTCCCTGATCCGGCGCGCGACGTGCCCACCGCCGACGACCGCGGTGAAGCGGTGCTGGGCGGCGGCTGCTTCTGGTGCACCGAAGCCGTGTTCCGCCGCCTGGACGGCGTGACCGACGTGCAGCCCGGTTACGCCGGCGGCCGCGCCGACACCGCCGACTACAAGCAGGTGTGCAGCGGCCGCACCGGCCATGCCGAAGTCATCCGCATCGTCTACGACCCGGCGCGCATCAGCTATGGCCAGCTTCTGAAGGTGTTCTTCGCCGTGGCGCACGACCCGACCCAGAAAGACCGCCAGGGCAACGACGTGGGCACCCAGTACCGCTCGGCGCTGTTCCCCATCGATGCCGCGCAGCGTGACGCGGCGGCGGCCTACATGGACCAGCTGGGGGCGGCGAACGTGTTCGCGTCGCCGCTGGCCACCACGATCGAGCCGCTGGACACCTTCTTCGTGGCCGAGGCCTACCACCACGACTACGCGGCGAAGAACCCCGGCCAGCCCTACATCCAGTTCGTGTCGCTGCCCAAGGTGGAAAAGCTGCTTCACGCCTTCCCCGACAAGCTGAAGTAAGGCCGCGGCGCCGCAGGCCGGCGATGGGGGGCTTGCATCCCGGCCTGCGACGCTCCGCTCAGCGGGGCTTTCGGCCGGTGCCGCGCAGCTGCTCGCGCTCGCGCACGAGGTCCAGGGCGTTGTCGAACGAATCGATGCGCAGAGCCTGCGTGGCCGTCAGCTCGTACAGGTCGCAGCGCCTGGCGGGCGCACAGACCGAGGCATACGCGATGTCCGGCGCCGTGGCGGCGGACTTGGCGGCACGACCGGCCGATTGCGGCCCTTCGGCCACTTCGCGGTCCCAGCCGCTGATGTACTCGCAGCCCTTGGCGCTGCAGCGCCAGAGCGTGCACAGCTGGGTGTTGCACGTGATGATGTAGCAGCCGTTGCTGCAGTCGATCGGGGCCTGTTGGGCCCGTGCGAGCGAGGGCAGCAGGGCGGAGGCGAACAGGACCATCAGGGTCAGCAGCAATCCGAAGCGGGTTTTCATCGGCGTTCCTTGGGTGGGCAGGCCAAGGGACATCCGTGGCCTCGCTGCCGGCGCGCGGTGGCGGCGGCAAGGCCAAGTTAGTCAAGACGGTGGGCCACGCCCTTCGGCGCACGCCCTGGCGCAGCGTAGGAAAACCCTGCGCGCGAGTGCGCGGCTCAGCCCGCCTCGGGCGGGAACTGCAGCCGCAGCGCGGCCTCCAGCGGCGTCGGCGCGCGGCTGCGATCGAGCAGCATCCACTCCATTTCCGGCGCCGGCAGCGGACGGCTGAACAGATAGCCCTGGATCTGGTCGCAGCGGTGGCGGCGCAGGTAGCTCAACTGCTCCATCGTTTCCACGCCTTCGGCGATCACGGTCAGCTTCAGGCTGTGGGCCATGGTGAGGATGGCCAGTGCGATGGTGGCATCATCGGCGCTGGTGGTGATGTCGCGGATGAAGGCGATGTCGATCTTGAGCTTGTCGATCGGGAAACGGCGCAGGTAGGCCAAGCTGGAATATCCGGTGCCGAAATCGTCAATGGTGATGGCCAGCCCCATGGCCTTGAGGCTGGTGAGCGTGTCCACGGTGCGGTCGGTGTTTTCCATCAGCGAGCTTTCGGTGAGCTCCAGCTCCAGCAGGTGCGCGGGGATGCCGCTTTCGTCCAGCGCCTCGCGCACGTGCTGGGCCAGGTTGCCGTCGGTGAACTGGCGCGCCGAGATGTTCACCGCGACCTGCACCGGCCCCACCGACGAATGCAGCCACAGGGCGATCTGCCGGCAGGCGGCGCGGATGACGCTGCGGCCGACGGCGACGATCAGCCCGGTTTCCTCCAGCACCGTGACGAAGTCCTGTGGCGCCACCAGCCCGTGGCCGGGCCGCTGCCAGCGCAGCAGGGCTTCCACGCCGGTGATGTGGTCGTCGCCCAGCGCCATCTTGGGCTGGTAGTGGAGCACGAACTCGCCGTTGTCCACGGCGGCGCGCAGTGCGGCCTCCAGCGCCATCCGCGCGATCAGGTCGACGTTCATCTGCGCGGTGAAGAAACAAGCGGCGTCGCGCCCGGACTGCTTGGCGCGGTACATCGCCATGTCGGCGTAGCGCAGCAGGGTGGTGGCATCCTGGGTGTCGTCGGGGTGGACGGTGATGCCGATGCTGGCGGTCACCCTTACGTCGTGGCCCATCAGCCGGAACGGCGCCTGCAGCGACGCGCGCACCTTCCCGGCCACCATGCCGGCGCCGCTGCGGCAGTCGTTCATCACCAGGATCAGCGCGAATTCATCGCCGCCCAGGCGTCCGACCACGTCGCGCGTGCGCACGCACTTCACCAGGCGGTTGCCGAGCTGGCTCAGCAGCTCGTCGCCGATCGCGTGGCCCAGGGTGTCGTTGACGCTCTTGAAGTTGTCCAGGTCGATGAACAGTACCGCCACGCCCCAGCCGTGCAGCGTGGCCTGGGCCACCGTGCGCTCGAGCGTGGCGTAGAACAGCGCGCGGTTGGGCAGGCCGGTCA
>FSSH01003342.1_pt3 | contig 31646 bp, 36 predicted proteins | sample 1166101 | NCBI WGS metagenome assembly FSSH01 (sample SAMEA32972668, study PRJEB13176) | freshwater metagenome | biome: Drinking water system; feature: Biomass in drinking water that filtered by 0.45 um membrane; material: drinking water | place: USA | collected 2012-12-20 | depth 0 m
TCGGCGATCATCTTCAACGCGCTGATCATCATCGCCCTGATCCCGCTGGCGCTTCGCGGCGTCACCTACCGCGCCGTCGGGGCAGGGGCGCTCCTGCGGCGCAACCTCCTCGTCTACGGGCTGGGCGGCATCCTGGTACCCTTCGTCGGCATCAAGCTGATCGACATGGCCGTCACGGCTTTGCGCCTCGCGTGACGTACCGCCTTCCTCCCCCTCGTGGGGAGGGACCGAGGGTGGGGGTGGCCGGGCGACCCTGTGTCGAGGCCCGCGGAACCACCCCCACCTCCGACTCCTCCCCACAAGGGCGAGGAGAGCCCCCGCGCCCTACTCGGACCAAACGCCATGCTCACCCAGCTTCGTCCCGCCCTCGTCCTCCTCGTTGCGCTCACGCTGCTGACGGGGCTCGCCTATCCGCTCGCGATGACCGGGATCGCCGGCCTGATCTTCCCGAGCCAGGCCGCCGGCAGCATCGTCAGCCAGGAGGGCAAACCGATCGGGTCGAGCCTGATCGGGCAATCCTTCACGAGCGAGCGCTACTTTCGGGGCCGTCCCTCGGCGACGACCGCTGCCGACCCTGCGGATGCCACCAAGACCGTGCCGTCGCCCTACAACGCCGCCAACTCGTCGGGCTCCAATCTCGGGCCGACGAGCGCGGCTTTGGCCGAGCGGGTGAAGGGCGATGTCGAGGCGCGAAAAACAGAGAATCCCGGCAAGCCCGTTCCGGTCGACCTCGTGACGACGAGCGGATCGGGCCTCGACCCGGACATCTCGCCCGAGGCGGCCCTGTTCCAGGTGCCCCGAGTCGCCAAGGCCCGAAACCTCACCGAAGACGCAGTCCGCGGGATCGTCGAGGCCAAGGTTCAGGGCCGAATGCTGGGCGTTCTCGGCGAGCCGCGCATCAACGTGCTTGCCTTGAACCTCGCCCTGGACGATTTCGGACGTCCCTAGGACGCGCGAGGACCAGACGGGATGGCCGAGCCGCACCGGGACCCGGACCGGCCCTCGCCCGACGCCCTGTTGGAGGCGGCGCGGCGGGAGGAGCGAACGCGCGGCCGACTAAAGGTCTATCTCGGCGCGGCGCCCGGGGTGGGCAAGACCTACGAGATGCTCACCGTGGCGCAGGCCAGGCGCAAGGCCGGCATCGACGTGGTGGTCGGCGTGGTCGAGACCCATGGCCGGGCGGAGACCGAGGCCCTGGTCGAGGGCTTCGAGGTCCTGCCCCGGCGAAAGATCGCCTATCACGGCACCGAGCTCGAGGAGATGGACCTCGACGCGCTGCTGGCGCGCCGCCCGGCGCTCGCCCTCGTCGATGAGCTCGCCCACACCAACGCACCGGGCTCGCGCCACCCCAAGCGCTACCAGGACGTCGAGGAGCTGCTGGCGGCCGGGATCGACGTCGAGACCACGCTGAACATCCAGCACGTCGAGAGCCTCAATGACGTCGTCGCGCAGATCACCCGCATCCGCGTGCGCGAGACCGTGCCCGACTCGATCCTGGAGCAGGCCGACGACATCGAGGTCATCGACCTCAATCCCGACGACCTGATCCAGCGCCTCAAGGACGGCAAGGTCTACGTCCCGCGCAACGCCGAGCGCGCACTCAAGCACTACTTCTCGCGCGGCAATCTCACGGCGCTTCGCGAACTCGCCCTGCGCCGCACCGCCGACCGGGTCGACGACGAACTCCTCACCCATATGCGGGCGAACGCCATTCCGGGCCCATGGGGCGCGGGCGAGCGCATCCTCGTCTGCGTCAGCGAGGACCCGCGGTCGAGCGGCCTCGTGCGCTACGCCAAGCGCCTCGCCGACCGGCTCCACGCCCCCTGGATCGCCCTGACCGTGGAGGGGCCGCGCAGCGCCGCCCTCGGCGAGGTCGAGCGCGACCGGATCGCCGACACCCTGCGTCTCGCCGACCGCCTCGGCGCCGAGGCGGTGACGATCCCCGGCTCCCGGCGCGTCGCCGATGACATCCTGGCTTACGCGCGTTCGACGAACGCCAACCACGTCGTCGTCGGGAAATCCGACCGCTCGCGCCTGTTCGAGATCGTCAACGGCTCGGTGGCGCATGACCTCGTCCGGCGCTCCGGCGCCATCAGCGTCCACGTGATCGCCGGGGACGCAGTCAAGGCCGAGGCGGTGCCGAAGAAGACGGTGCGAACGGCCCCGGTCGCCGCTCCGTTCGAGCCGCTGCCCTATGCCTTCGCTCTCGGCGCCGTCGCGATCGCCCTCTGCATCGGGCTGCTGCTGCAGCCCCTCGTCGGGGTCGAGAATGCCGACCTCGTCCTCCTGACCGCGGTGATCGCCGTCGCGGTCCGCTACGCCCTCGGGCCGGTTCTCCTCGCCGTGCTGGCGGCCTCTCTCTCCTACAACTTCTTCTTCCTGCCGCCGATCTACACCCTGACGATCGCCGACCCGACCAACATCGCGGCGTTCATTCTGTTCACCCTGGTCGCCGTGCTGGTCTCGAACCTCGCGGCGCATTCGCGCAAGGAGGCGGTGGTCTCAAGGGCGCGGGCACGCAGCACCGAACGGCTCTACGGTTTCAGCCGCAAGCTCGCCGCCTGCGGCACCCTCGACGACGTCCTCTGGGCCACCGCCTTCCAGGTCGCCGCGATGCTCAAGGTCCGTGTCGTCCTGCTGCTGCCGGAGGAGGGCAAGGTCGCGGTGCGGGCCGGCTACCCGCCCGAGGATTTCCTCGACGAGGCCGATCTCGCCGCCGCGCGCTGGGCCTTCGACAACGAGCGCCCGGCGGGCCGCGGCGCCGATACCCTGCCGGGCGCCAAGCGCCTGTTCCTGCCGATGCGCACCGGACGCGGCACCATCGGGGTCATCGGCCTCGACGCAGACGGAACGGGGCCGATCCTGACGCCGGAGAACCGGCGCCTCCTCGATGCGCTCTCCGACCAGGGAGCCCTCGCCATCGAGCGCGTCAGCCTCGTCGAAGATCTCGACAGGGCCGAGCGCGCCGCCGAGACCGACCGTCTCGCTCGAGCCCTTCTCACCTCGATCTCGCACGACCTGCGTACGCCGCTGGCCGCCGTGCTCGGCTCGGCCAGTACCCTGCGCGACCTCGACAACGCCCTCGATCCGACCTCGAAGGTGGAACTCCTCCAGACGATCATCGACGAGGCCGAGCGGCTCAACCGCTTCATCGTCAATCTCCTCGACATGACGCGCCTGGAATCCGGCGCCGTCACCCCGAATTTCGGCCTGCAGGACGTCGCGGAGATCGCCGACACGGCCCTGCGAAGAACGGAGAAAGTGTTGGCGGACCACCAGCTCAGCATCGACATCGCCCCGGACCTGCCGCCGCTCCGCCTCGACCCGGTTCTATTCGAGCAGGTGTTGGTCAACCTCCTCGACAACGCGGCAAAATACGCCACGCCCGGCTCCACCGTCGGCCTGCGCTCGTGGCAACACGGGGCTACGGTCCGCATCGAGGTGACGGACGAGGGCGAGGGCCTTCCGCCAGAGGATATCGAGCGCGTGTTCGACAAGTTCTACCGGGTCCGCAAGACCGATTCCGTCCGCGCCGGCACCGGCCTCGGCCTCGCCATCTCGCGCGGCTTCGTCGAGGCGATGGGCGGGCGGATCACCGCCGCGAACCGGTCCGACCGCAGCGGCGCGGTGTTCACCGTGAGCCTGCCGGTCCCTGCCCGCCCCCGCGACACCTCGGAGATCGCCGCATGAGCGCCATGACATGAGCCTCACCATCCTGGCCATCGATGACGAGCCGCCGATTCGCAAGCTCCTGCGCATGGGGTTGACGACGCAGGGCTACGCCGTGCTCGATGCGCCGAACGGCAAGACGGCCCTCGACATCCTGGCACGCGACAAGGTCCACCTCGCGATCCTCGATCTCGGCCTGCCCGACATGCGCGGTCACGACCTTCTGCGGCGGATCCGCGAGACCCATCCCGACCTGCCCGTCATCGTCCTGTCGAGCCGGGACGACGAGCCCGGCAAAGTCGAGGCCCTCGATCTCGGGGCCGACGACTACATCACCAAGCCCTTCGGGATGGGTGAACTCCTCGCCCGAATTCGCACGGCCCTGCGCCACCAGCTCGCGCAGCAGGGCGAGCGCCCGGTCTTCCGAGTCGACCGCCTCAGCGTCGACCTCGTGCGGCGGATCGTGCGGATCGACGGCGCCGAGGTGAAGCTGACGCCGCGCGAATACGATTTCCTTCGCATCCTGGTGCAGCATGCGGGCAAGGCCCTCACCCATGCCCAGCTCATGAAGGCGGTCTCGACCTCCTCGGACCCGCAATACCTGAGGGTCTACATGCGCAGCCTGCGCCAGAAGATCGAAGCCGATCCCGAGCGGCCCAAGATCCTGCTCACCGAGACCGGAATCGGTTACCGCCTGCGCGCTCCGGACATCGGGCCGACCACGTGATCGTCATCGACCTTCTCTCGCCCACCGACGTCGTCGCCGGCCTGCGCGCCTCGTCGAAGGCCGGCCTCATCGCCGGTCTCGCCGCGAGGGCCGCCGCTGCCCTCGACCTCGACGGGGGCACGATCCGGACGGCTCTGGAAAAACGCGAGACGCTCGGCTCCACAGGAATCGGCGGCGGCATCGCCCTCCCGCATGCCCGACTCGACGAGGTGGCGCGGCCTTTCGCTCTCCTCGCTCGCTTGCGCGGGCCGCTGGACTTCGACGCGATCGACGAGCAGCCAATAGATCTTGTCGTCCTGCTCCTGCTGCCGACGAACCCCGCCGGAAACCAGCTTGACGCCCTCGCCACCATCGCCCGCCGCCTGCGCGACCCTTCCGTCGCGGAGGCTATGCGGAAATCGCGTGATGCGGCGGGCGTTTATGCAGCGATGTGTGGGACAACACCGAGCCGGTCACCGTTGAATTGCATCACGGTCTGAACTCGACCCGTTCCGCCGAGAGCACGACCGCGTCGGGACGACGCCGGGTCTCGCCCGTGGCATACTGGATCGCATCCTTGCAGCTTCGGAAGATGCCGCCGGCGAGGCCGTGGGTCTCCACGGCGATCCAGCGACCCGAGCCGTCCTGGCCGACGATGAAGCAGCTTTCGCGCGTAGGCGGGGAGGGAGGCTCGATCGAGAGGGACATGGCCTGATGCACGTTCACGCGATCCATCGGTGGGACCGCACTCTCAATCTGTGCCGCGCCGCCTCAGGGATCGAGCGGGAGCGGGCCCCGATCGCATAAGCGCCTCGTTAAGGTGCGGGCAGAACCGGCATGCAAACCGAGCGGCCATGGCCGGTAAGCGGCACGACCGCGACCTCGACGCCGTAGAGGAGCCGTAGCGTCTCGGAGGTGATCGTCACTTGTGGCGAGCCGAGCGCCACCATCCGGCCGCCATGGAGGAGCGCGACGCGATCGGCGCAGAGGAAGGCGTGGTCGGGGTCGTGGGTCGAGAGCACCACCGCGATGCCGCTGTCCGCGAGGCGCCGCACCTGCGTGAGGAGTCGGGTCTGGTTGCCGAAATCGAGGCTGGCCGTGGGCTCGTCCATGACGAGGAGCCGGGGCTCGCCGGCCAGCGCCCTGGCGATGAGCACGAGTTGGCGCTCGCCGCCGCTGATCTCGGTGTAGATCCGTTCGCCGAGATGGCCGATGCCGAGGGTTTCGAGGGCCGCGTCCGCGATTTCCCTATCGCGCCCGCCGGGGCTGGCGAAGGGCTTGAGGCGGCTCGCTCGTCCCATGAGCACGACGTCCCGAACGCCGAACGGAAAGAAGGCCGCATGCGCCTGCGGCACGTAGGCGATGGCGCGGGCGAGGCGTGAGCGAGGCCAGCGCGACACGTCCTCGCCGTCGAGGAGGACGCGGCCGGCGCGGGCGGGCAGCAGCCCGAGCAGGGTCTTGAACAGGGTGGTCTTGCCGCCGCCATTCGGACCGAGCAAGCACAGGACTTCGCCGGGCGCGAGGGTGAAGCCGACGCCCGCGCCGACCTCGCGGGCGCCGTAGCCGAAGGCGAGGTCCTCGACGGCGAGCATCAGGTCCAGCCCCGGCGCGAGGTCGCCAGCAGCCAGAGGAAGAACGGCGCCCCGATGAGCGCCGTGAGGATGCCGAGCGGCACCTCGATCGAGGCGATGTTGCGCGCCACGAGGTCGACGGCGAGCAGATAGCCGGCGCCCAGCATCAGCGAGGCCGGCAGCAGGCGCCGGAAATCCGGCCCGACGAGGAGCCGCGCCACATGCGGCACGATGAGGCCGATCCATCCGATCACCCCCGTCACGGAGACCGCCGCGGCGGTGACGAGGGTCGCCGCCGCGATGAAGAGCGGACGGAGCCACCGGGTCTCGACGCCGAGCGCCCTGGCCTCCTCGTCTCCGAGACTCATCAGGTTCATCCGCCAGGCGAGCAGCACCAGGGGGCACAGGCCCAGAAGGATCGCCGGCATGATCGCCGAGACATCGCCGATCGTCACCGAGGCGAGGCTGCCGAGGAGCCAATAGGTGATCGCCGGCAATTGGTTATAGGGATCGGCGAGCACCTTGAGCAGCGAGATGCCCGAGCCCAGCACGGCGCCGACGGCGACGCCCGCAAGGACCAAGGTTAGGACCGGATCGTGCCGGCGCACCATGGCGCCGACTCCGTACACGATGCCCACCGCGAGCAACCCTCCGGCGAAGCCGAGGAGCTGGATCGCCAGAACCGGCAGGGACAGGACGATGCCGAGCACCGCCCCGAGGCTGGCGCCGGCCGAGACGCCCAGGATGTCGGGCGAGACCAGGGGATTGCGGAACAGTCCCTGATAGGTCGCCCCCGCGGCTGCGAGTGCTGCTCCGACGACGAGGGCCGAGACGACGCGCGGCAGCCGCACCTGCAGCACCACGATCTGCGCCGTCTGGTCGACGGAGGAGGGCAGGCCGAGGAGCTTGGCGCCGAGCAGCGAGACCACGTCCGCCAACGGAACGGGAAACTTGCCCATGGCCAGCGAGACCAGGGCAAGCAGCACGAGTGCCGCCGCCGGCAGGACGAGGCGCCCGATCGAAAGCGCCGGATGCGCCGTCTTCACGGCTACTTCCGGCACCGCGACCGGCATCAGCGCGCCTCGCCGGTGGCGTCGCGCAGCAACTCCTCGACCTGCTGCGGGGTCAGCTCGACATGGTAGAACCGCCGGTAGAACTCGCGCGTCGTCTCGCCGAGGGGCTGCTTGAACAGCGAGGGGTAGAACAAACCGGCGAGCCAGCGCAGGCCGATGAGGCGGTTCACGCCCGGCGGCGAGTCGAACCAACCGAAGGGAAGCGTCGGCGTCTGGTAGACGCGGCCCTCGCGCACGGCCTTGATCCCGCTCCAGAGCGGGTCGGCCGCCATTGCGCGGCGGAATGACGGATCGAGGGTGATGATCACGTCCGGATTCCAGCCGAGCACCTGTTCGGGCGAGACGGCGGCGAGGCCGCCGGCCGCACCGGAAGCGGCGACGTTGCGGGCGCCGGCGATTTCGAGGATTTCTGTGTTGAGTGAACCTGCGAGCCCCGTCTCCAGCCCGCGCGGTCCGCGGCCGTAATAGACCCGAGGGCGGTCTACCTCCGGAACGGTCGCCACGGCCTTCGCAATCTCGGCCATCGTCGTCTCTGCATAGGCGGCAAGCTCGGCGGCCCGGCCAGGTTCTCCGATGAGCTCGCCGAGCTTCCTGTAGGTCTCGGGAATCTTGGCGAAGGCGCCGTCGAGCAGGATGTAGGGGATGCCGGTCTGCTCCTGGACCCGGTCGGCGAGGGAGACGAAGGTCGGCGCGGTGCTGCCGACATCGACGATGAGGTCGGGCTTGAGCGCCAGCACCGCCTCGACATTGGCGGTGTTGCCCCGGCCGGTCAGGCGGCCATAGCCGGGCAGGCCGTGGGTCTCCGGGGCGAGGAACGGCTTCTCCTCCGGGCGCGGCGCCCGCACCCAGCCGACCATGCGGCCCGGCGCCAGCGTGTAGAGCAGGACCGAGGCCGGCGGCCCGGCGGCGAGGACACGCGTGACCCGCTCGGGAATCACCACAGTGCGGCCTGCGCCGTCGACGAAGGGCCGCGCCGCCGCGGTGAGGCCCGCGAGGCAGCCGATCACGATCGCGATGAGAACAACGGCGATGCGGCGAAGGGCGTAGCGCATGGTCGCGATGGTCGCCTCGGGCGCGGTGATGCCCGCACTGATGGCCTTGCTCGGCAAGAGATGCAAATGCGTGCATCTCCGGATCGCTCCTATCATCTCGATCAACCACTCCAAACCCGTCATCCCGGAGCACCGCAGGCGAACCCGAGATCCATAGCCCCCAACGGTGCCTGAGCTTGTCGCGTCGGCGATTATGGATCCCGGGTTCCGCTCTGCGGGCCCGGGATGACGGCGTGGGAAACCTTGGACTCACGCGATCTTAAGGCCCGAAAGCGTTACCGCGACGTCCTGCGATGTTGCCAAACGCCTCGACTGGTCCATTTGATACCAGCGATCCGCCCGTTAGATGAGCAGAGCACGAGGACACCGCATGATCCGGTTGAATCTCAACGGGGCCGTTCGCGAGGTCGATGCAGAGCCCGATACGCCGCTGCTCTGGGTCATCCGTGAGCAGGCTGGGCTCACGGGGACCAAGTACGGATGCGGCATCGCGCAATGCGGCGCCTGCACGGTCCATATCGATGGAGTCGCCGTCCGGTCCTGCTCGATGCCGGTGTCGAGCGTGACGCCCGATCAGAAGATCGTCACGATCGAGGGACTGTCGCCCGATCGGTCGCATCCGGTGCAGAAGGCCTGGGCGGCGCTCGACGTGCCGCAATGCGGCTTCTGCCAGACGGGCATGATCATGGCCTCGGCCGCCCTCCTCGCTCAGAACCCGCATCCGAGCGAGGCCGAGATTCGCTCCGAGATCACCAATATCTGCCGCTGCGGCACCTATTCGCGGGTTCTCGCCGGCATCCAGCTCGCTGCCCAGGGCGGCGAGACCGGCCGCGGTTGAGTGAGGTGACCATGACAGCCCAGACACATCCTCTCGCCGCCTCATCGCGCCGCGGCTTCCTTGCGGGCGCGGCGGCCATCGCCGGGGGCTTCAGCCTCGGCTTCCGGATTCCCTTCGCCGAGGAGGCGGCGGCACAGGGCGCCGCGAGCCTGCCCCCCGAGGTCAATGCCTGGGTGGTGATCCGGCCCGACGAAACCGTCGTGATCCGGATCGCCCGTTCGGAGATGGGGCAGGGGACCCTGACCGGCCTCGCCCAACTCGTCGCCGAGGAACTCGGCTGCGACTGGAACAAGGTCGTCACGGAATACCCGACGCCGGGCCAGAATGTGGCGCGCGGCCGGGTCTGGGGCGATTTCGGAACCGGCGGCAGCCGCGGCATCCGCGAGTCACACGAATACGTCCGCAAGGGCGGGGCCGCTGCCCGTATGATGCTGGTCGAGGCCGCGGCCAAGGACTGGGGCGTGCCCGCCGCCGAGTGCCGCGTCGAGAGGGGCACGATCACCCATGCCGCCACCGGCCGCACCACCACCTACGGTGCCGTGGCCGGCGAGGCCGCCAAGATCACGCCTCCGAAGGACATCGTCCTCAAGGACCCGAAGGATTGGACGATCGCCGGCAAGCCGCTGAAGCGGCTCGATACGCTGGAGAAGGTCGACGGCAGCCAGATCTACGGCATCGACCTGACCTTGCCCGGCATGCTCAACGCCGCCGTCAAGGATTGTCCGGTGACGGGCGGTACCGTGAAGAGCTTCGACGCCAAGGCGGTCGAGGGCATGCCCGGCGTGAAGAAGGTCGTCCAGGTCGGCGACAGCGGCGTCGCCGTGATCGCCGACACCTTCTGGAGGGCCAAGACCGCCCTCGACGCCCTGCCGATCGTCTGGGACGACGGACCGAACGGCAAGGTGTCGAGCGCCGACATCGCCGCGATGCTGGCCGAGGGGCTGGATGCCAAGGAAGCTTATATCGGCAACAAGGGCGGCGACGTCGAAGGGGCTCTGAAGGGCGCGGCCAAGGTCGTGGAGGCGACCTACGGTGTTCCGTTCCAGAATCACGCCACCATGGAGCCGATGAACGCCACCGTGGTGTGGACGCCCGAGCGCTGCGAGGCATGGGCGCCGACGCAGAACGGCGAGGCGGCTCTGGCGGCCGTCGCCGAGGCAGCGGGCCTGTCGGCGACGAAATGCGACGTCCACAAGATCCATCTCGGCGGGGGCTTCGGGCGCCGCGGCGCGACCCATGACTGGCTCCGGCAGGCGGTGACGATCGCCAAGGAGATGCCGGGCACGCCTGTCAAGATGATCTGGACCCGCGAGGAGGACATGCTCCACGGGCGCTACCACCCTGTGACCCAGTGCCGGATGCGGGCCTCCCTCGACGACAAGGGCAACCTCACCGGGCTGCACATGCGCATCTCGGGGCAGTCGATCCTCGCCTCGGTGGCGCCGAACCGGATGGTGGACGGCAAGGACCCGGTGGTGTTCCAGGGCCTGAACCCGTCGGGGCCGGAGGCCGCGATCGGCTACGCGATCCCGAACATCCTCGTCGACCACGCCATGCGCAACCCGCACATCCTGCCGGGGTTCTGGCGCGGGGTGAACATGAACCCCAACGCGATCTACCTCGAATGCTTCATGGACGAGCTCGCCCATGCGGCGGGCCAGGATCCGCTCGCGTTCCGGCTGAAGCTGATGGGCAATCATCCCAAGCACCGCGCGGTGCTGCAGGCGGCGGCCGACAAGGCCGGCTGGGACACGAAGCCCGCCGCGGGCATCCATCGCGGCCTTGCGCAGATGATGGGCTTCGGCTCCTACGTGGCGGCGGTAGCCGAGGTCTCCGTCGATGACGGCAAGGTCAAGGTCCATCGCATCGTGGCGGCGACCGATTGCGGCCATGCCCTGAACCCGCAGCAGATCGAGGCCCAGATCGGCGGCTCCTTCGTCTACGGCCTGTCGGCGGCGCTCTATCAGGAATGCACCGTCAAGGACGGTCGGATCGAGCAGACGAATTTCGACACCTACCCGGTGATGCGCCTCGACGAGATGCCGGTGGTCGAGAGCATCATCATGCCCTCGGGCGGTTTCTGGGGCGGCGTCGGCGAGCCGACCATCGCGGTAGCGGCGCCCGCGGTGCTCAACGCGATCTTCGCGGCCACGGGCAAGCGCGTGCGGCAGATGCCGGTGAAGAACACGGACCTGCGCCAGGCGTGAGGCACGCTGCCCTGTTTCTGATCGTCATGGCCGGGACCGCTTTGCCGGTCTCGGCCGCCGATTTGCGCCCGCCGCCCGGCGCGTCGTCCTGCTCGGGCTGCCACGGCGACGGCGCGGCGATGGCGGTGATCGATGGCAGGCCGGAGGCGGAGATCGCCGCTGCCATGGCCGAGTACCGGTCAGGCACGAGGCCGGCATCCGTCATGACCCGCATCGCCAAGGGCTTTTCGGACGAGGAGAGCCGGGCGATCGCGGTGTATCTCGCCAATCGGAAGGCGCAGTGATGGGTGGTGCGCTCGAAGGCATCCCCTCTCCCCGCGCGGCGGGGAGAGGGGAACTCGCTCAGCTGTCTCGATTCGTTCGATGACCAATCCAACTCGGCGCCACTTCCTCGCTGCCGGAACAGCCGCTCTCGCCTTTCCGCGGCCGAGCCTCGCTCAATCTTCACCTAAGGTCGTGGTGATCGGCGGCGGGTTCGGTGGGGCCACCGCCGCGCGGGCGTTGCATGTGGGAGGGCTCGACGTGACGCTCGTCGAGGCGAACCCGACCTACGTCTCGTGCCCCCACAGCAACGAGGTCATTGCCGGGCTGCAGCCGATGACGGCGCAGCGTTTTGGATATGACGGTCTCGCGCGAGCCGGTATCCCGGTCGTCCATGCATCGGCCATCGGCATCAATCCGGCCGGGCGCCGGGTCACCCTCGCGGGAGGCGACACGCTGCCCTACGACCGCCTGATCCTCTCGCCCGGCATCGAACTGCGCTTCGACGCGATCCCCGGCTACGACGAGGCTGCGGCCGAGCTCATGCCGCATGCCTGGAAGGCAGGGACGCAGACCGAACTCCTCAAGCGTCAGCTCGACGCGATGCCGGAGGGCGGCACGGTCGTGCTGTCGGTGCCGGGCAATCCCTATCGTTGCCCGCCCGGCCCCTACGAGCGTGCCAGCCTGATCGCGCATGTGCTCAAGACCCGTAAGAAGCGGGCGAAGCTCATCGTGCTCGACGCCAAGGACACGTTCTCGAAGCAGAAGCTGTTTCAATCCGCCTGGGCCGCGCTCTACCCCGATCAGCTCGAATACGTGCCGCTGGCCTCGGGCGGCCAGGTCTCGGCGGTGGAGCCGGGGACGATGACCGTGCGCACCGACTTCTCCGACTACAAGGCAGATGTCGCCTGCATCATCCCGCCCCAGCGCGCGGGCCGGATCGCGGCGACCGCGGGCGTCGCCGACCGCTCCGGCTGGTGCCCGATCGATCCGGTGACGTTCGAGTCGAAGCTGGTGCCGGGCATCCACGTCATCGGCGACGCGGCCATCGCCGGGGCTATGCCGAAATCTGCGTTCTCGGCCAATGCGCAGGCCAAGGTCTGCGCTCAGGCGGTCATCGATCTTCTGGCCGGCCGGGCGCCGCAGGAGCCGAAGCTCATCAACACCTGCTACAGCCTCGTCGCGCCCGGCTACGGCATCTCGGTCGCCGGGGTGTACCATCCGGCCAACGGCGTCCTCGCCGATATCGAAGGCGCCGGCGGCACCAGCCCCCTCGACGCCCCGGCCTCGCTCCGCGAGCAGGAGGCGCTCTACGCCGCCGATTGGTATCGCACGATCACCCAGCAGGTCTTCGGGTGAGGGGCCTGAACCGAAACCCTCCCCCCTTTGCGGGGGAGGGTGCCCGGCGGATGCCGGGCGGGAGAGGGGATCGCGACCCCATCGGACAAGGCGGTGCTCCCCTCTCCCGACCCGCTTCGCAGGCCACCCTCCCCCATTCCAAGTCGGGCTTGCCCGACTTGGCCACCAAAGTGCGGATCTCGGGCAAGCCCGAGGTCNNAAGCCCGAGATCCGTGGGGGGAGTGGATACGCGCGCCTTGTTCTGACAACAGCATTCCTTTGCTGCCTCGCGGCGTCGGCATCCCTCGCAGCCGCAGGGCCGCCGCTCCGGCCGTTCACGATCGTCGGCGACGGCATCCCGGCTTCTCTCACCGACACGCCCGGCGATGCCGTACGCGGCCGGGCGATCGTCGCGGATCGGACCAAGGGGCTGTGCCTGCTCTGCCATGCTGGGCCGATCCCGGAGGAGCGGTTCCACGGTGATATCGGGCCGGACCTCGCCGGGGCGGGGAGCCGCTGGTCGGTGGGCGCGTTGCGTCTGCGGCTCGTCGATGCCAGGGCCTTGAACCCCGACACGATCATGCCCTCCTATTACAGGATCGAGGGCACCGCCCGCGTCGGCACACCCTGGCGGGGGAAGCCGGTGCTCGAGGCACAGGACATCGAGGACGTGGTCGCCTATCTGGCGACCCTCCGCGACGGACAGACGGAAGGGTCAAGACCGTGATGCGCGAAACGGCCGGGATGACGAACCGGCGCGACCTTCTCGCCGCGGGGGCGGGCCTCGTCGTCATGGTGGCATGGCGTCCCGTCCCGGCGGCGGCGGCGATCCGCACCGAAAGCACGGCAGACGCCATTCGTCGCTTTGCCGGAGATGCCGCGATCGGTTCCGGGCCGATCCATCTCGACCTGCCGGCCCTCGTCGAGAACGGCAACGCCGTGACCATCACGGTGACGGTGGAGAGCCCGATGACGCCGCAGGACCACATCCGCCGCATCGCCGTCTTCAACGACAAGAATCCGCAGCCGAACGTCGTCACGATCCATCTTGGGCCGCGCTCTGGCCGCGCGGCGGTGACGACCCGCATCCGGCTTGCCGATACGCAGCGCATCACCGCCATCGCGGAGACCAGCGACGGGCGCTACTGGTCGACGAGCGCCGAGGCGATCGTGACTCTCGCTGCCTGCCTGGAGGGCTGACCCGATGGCCCGCACGCTCATCAACGTGCCGAAATCCGCCAAGCCGGGCGAGGTTGTCACGATCAAGACCCTGATCTCGCATCCGATGGAGACTGGGTTCCGGCCGGGCGCCGACGGCCGGATCAAGCCGCGCGACATCCTCACGGAGTTCGTCTGCGCTTACGACGGCGAGGAGGTGTTTCGCGCCGAGATGTTTCCGGCGACGGCCGCAAACCCGTATGTGAGCTTCACGCTCAAGGCCGAGCGCACCGGAACGCTCACCTTCACCTGGCGCGGCGACAACGGTTTCGACCAGACCGAGACCGCGACGTTGAATGTGGCATGAGCGTGGGGTGGGCTCAGAAAGTTCCAGCACTTCGCAGGAAGACAGAATTTCGGTTGATGATGTCCGGCATGGCGCTCATCATCAACCTCGCGTCGTTCCGGGGCTGCGCAGCAGAACCCGGAATCCATCGTCGCCGCGCTCTCTTAATTTGGCGCCGTCGGCGGCTATGGATTCTGGGTTCGCCTTCGGCGCCCCGGAATGAGGACGCGGTTTCGCATCCTGATCACGATCGCTCCACCCGTCCGGGGAAGGGCGCCGAGGTAGCGTTCGGGGCATGGCTGCTCGTTGGCATCATGACGACCGCCTCCGCAACCGAGATCCCGCCCGCCGAGCGCCGTTCCGGCTACGACACGATGGGCGCCGAAACCCAGGCGATGCAGCGGGACGATACGACCAATCCCGGCATGCTTTGGGTCCAGGATGGCGCCGACCTGTGGGAGAAGGTGCCGTCCCAGGCAAAACTCGCCTGCGCCGGCTGCCATGGCGATGCCACTCAAGCCATGCGCGGCGTCGCGGCGCGATATCCCGCCTTCGACGAGCGGAGTGGAGGCCCCATCGATCTTGAGACGCGGATCAATCGCTGCCGCACCGACAATCAGAGTGAAGCGCCGTACGCCCAGGAGAGCCGCGAACTCCTTGCCGTGATGGCCTACGTCGCTACCCAGTCGCGGGGACTGCCGATCACCCCCGTGCCGGATCCCCGACTGGGTGCGGCGCGGGAGCGGGGACGCGCTCTCTTCACTGCCCGCATGGGGCAGCTCGGCCTCACATGTGCCGCCTGTCACGACGACAACCACGGCCACAAGCTCGGGGCGGCGACGATCCCGCAGGGCCATCCCAATGGCTACCCTCTCTATCGGCTCGAATGGCAGGGGCTCGGTTCGGTGCAGCGACGCCTTCGCAACTGCATGACCGGCATGCGGGCAGAGCCCTTCGCCGCCGGCTCTTCGGAGGCTCTAGATCTCGAACTCTACTTGATGAGCCGCGCCGCGCCGCTGCCGATCGAGACGCCCGCCGTGAGGCCCTGATCGGCCGTGATCTCGTCGTCGAGGCACGCCACGATGGCGTCGAGCATCGCGGTATCTTCCCCGGCCATGGCTTCCATGGCGCTCATCCGGCGCATGACCGTCGATCCGATCGCCTCTTCCACCGTGTCCTCGGCGAAGGCGTAGAATACCGTCGCGGCCTGACCGTCCCGATGGCAGCGGCCTTCGATCTGGGCGAGCTGGATCGCGCTGTGGCGCAAATCGTGGATCACGAGGCTGCGGGGCCGCTCGCCGCCTTCATGCTCTTGGCTGTGCAGCGAGATCGATTCGGTCACCGTGAACACGACGACATCGAGCTCGCCCCTCTGGAAGGCAAGTCGGGTCGCTTCGTTCGCCTCGGCCGGACGGGTGCCGTCGATGGCGCCGGCGCGCCAGCCGCGCGTCTCGAAGGCCGCCACGAGGGCGGCGCCGGTCTCCAGGAAGGCGACCGAGACCGCCACCTGCTGGCCATCGTCGAGAAGAAGCTCTGCGAAATCCGCACTGCCGGCGACGCGGATCAGGCTCGCCTTCTGGCGGAAGCGAAGATCCGCCGCCCACCCGGCCGGACGGCGCGTGCTGCCGCCGGCAAGGCCCCATTCCTTGCGGAATTCCCGCCACGTTGCGTCGTAGAGGCGGCGCTCATCGCGTCCCAGAGCCGTCGGGACGAGTTCGCGCTGCACCTCCGGCCAGCCGGCGATGTCGCCGGGCCGCCGTCGCAGTCCGATGGCGCGTGGTCCGGTATAGAGCAGCTCCGCCATAACGGCGCAGTCCCTCGCATTGGACTGCCACGACCAGTTCACCCAGCGCCCCTTGGCGCGGCCGATCTTGAGATGCTGCATCAGAAGGCGGAACTCGGCGAGCGACGTCGTCGGCATGCCGACGGACTCGCCGAGCAGGTCGCCGAGATAGGACAATTCGTGCGGTTCCTGTCCCGCCGTGGCGCTCATATAGACCGTGAAGGCCGCCTCGTCGGCGAGGTGCCGGCAGACGAGGCTCTGCTGGGCATAGGGGTTGCGCAGGCGGTGGCTCTCGTCGAACACCACGAGCGGCCAGGCCCGCTTCAAGGCGCCGTGCTTGGCGAGCTCGTTGTTCTTCGCCCGCGTCGATCGCCTCGTGCTGGCGGCAGGCGCCGCCATCAGCGACTTGGTGCGCTCGTAATTGAGCAGCGTGACGGATTTCGGCGCCAGCCCTGCGCGGGCGATGGTGTGCCGCCATTGCGGCATCGCGCCCTTGGGGCAGACGATCAGCACCTCGGGTTCCGACATGGCGGCAAGGGCACTCCAGACCGAGAGCGTCTTGCCCAGCCCCGTCATATCGCCGAGGAGAAAGCCCTTCCGGCCCGCTTGTCGTGCCGCCAGGATGGCGTGGCTCGCCGCGACCTGATGGGGCCGCGGCATCATCGGTGCGGAAACAGGGCGATCCAGGCGAGTCATCGGCCGCGGTCTATGGCATGGATCATGGGTCGGCGACGGAACAAATCGGTGCGGAGGAACGACGGGCGATGAGCGAGCGGGCGGATGTCGTGGTGGTGGGTCTCGGCGCGATGGGGAGCGCCGTCCTGTACCAGCTCGCCAGGAGCGGCGCCTCGGTCATCGGGCTCGACCGGTTCGCGCCGCCCCATACAAACGGATCGAGCCACGGCGAGAGCCGTATCACCCGCCAGGCGGTGGGGGAGGGCGGCGCCTACATCCCCTTCGTCCTCGCCTCGCACCGGATCTGGCGCGAGCTCGAAGCGGAGACCGGCGAGGATCTGCTCAATGCCTGCGGCGTCCTGGTGATGGCGCCGGCCGGCGGCGCCTCGCATCACGGCAAGCCCGATTTCGTCGCCACCTCGATCTCCGGCGCCAGGACCTTCGACATCCCCCATGAGGTGCTCGACGGAGCGGAAGTCCGGCGGCGCTTTCCGCAATTCCTCGGCCTGAAGGGCGACGAGACCGCCTATTACGAGCCCGGCGGCGGCTATGTACGCCCCGAACGCTGCATTGCGGCCCAGCTCCGCCGGGCTGCCGAACTCGGCGCGCGAATCCGCACCGGCGCCGAAGTCCTGGCGATCGCTGAGGACGGGGACTGCGTCGTCGTCACGACCTCGACCGGAGAGGTCCGGGCCGAGCGGGCCATCGTCTCGGCCGGGGCTTGGACCGCGACGCTTCTGGGCGCTCCCTTCGACCGCCTGCTGACGGTACGGCGCCAGCTTCTCCACTGGTACGCCCTCGACGATCTCTCGGCCTACCCCTCCGACGCTCCCGCCTTCATCTGGATGCACGGCGCCGCCGATGCCGACTACCTCTACGGTTTCCCGCCGATGCCGAGCGAGCACAAGCTCAAGGTCGCCACCGAGCAATACGAGCAAAGTACCAGCGCCGACGCGCTCGATAAGGTGGTCAGGCCGGAGGAATCCGCCGCGATGTATCACCGCCACGTCGAGGGCCGGATCGCGGGCGCCACGGCGCGGGTCGTCGATGCCGCAGCGTGCCTCTACACCGTGACGCCGGACCGAGGCTTCATCATCGACCGCCATCCCGCCAACGACCGGGTTCTCGTCGTCTCGGCCTGTTCGGGCCACGGTTTCAAGCACTCGGCCGGCGTCGGGCGGACGATCGCCGAACTCGTGACGACCGGCGGGACGGAGATCGATCTCGCACCCTTCGCCCTGGCGCGTTTCGGCTGACGCGTCTCAGGCCGGGGGAGCCTCGTCCTCGGCCTCCGCCAGCCCCTCCTGCAACGTCTTGATGATGGTGCGCATCTCCGGGATCATCGCGACCGCCTTGGCGATCCGATGCGCCTCCTCGCGGCTCATCGGCGAAGGAGCCTCGCCCTCGCCGAACCGCGTCGACGCGATCTCGGCGCCGTCGGCATCTTCGATCCGGAAGCCGCTCTCGGTCTCGACGGCGATCCAGGGGGTGGGGAAGTGGCGCGCAGCCATGAGGTCACCTGTCGGATGGGAGGGAGGTCAAAGCCCCTCGATCTGTGCCATCAACGCGTCGGGAACGGCGATCCCTTTGCTGGCGGCGCGGGCCCGGAGGGCGAAGCGCCGCGCGCCGGGCAGACGCGCCCCGTCCTGTTCCTCGATCGAGCGGGCGAGAAGCCCGAACCGTTCGGTGGCATTGCCCGCGAAGGCACTGGCATCAATGGCGAGAATGAGCTGCCCGGTGCCGGGCGGATCGCCCACCGCATCGAGGAAGGAGGAGGCCTCGCCGGCAAAGCGCGCGCCGGTGAGTCCAGCCGCTAGAAGCTCGACCATCAGCGCCAGCGCGGTCCCCTTGGCATCGCCGAGCGGCACCATCGTGCCGTCGAGCGCAGCGGCGGCGTCGGTGGTTGGGTTGCCCGCTGCGTCGAGGGCCCAGCCTTCCGGGATCGGCTCGCCGCGCTGCTTGGCCGCGATGATGTTGCCGCGGGCCACCTTCGAGAGCGACAGGTCGACCACGATCGGCGCATGACCGGGGAGGGGGCAGGCGAATGCGATGGGATTGGTGCCGAAGACCGGCCGCGTGCCGCCCCAGGGCGCCATCGATGCGGGCGCGTTGGCAAACAGGATGGCAACGAGGCCTTGATCAGCCAGGACCTCGACCGGGCGTCCGGCAGCCCCGCAATGGTGCGACCGCCGGATCGCCGCGGCGGCGATGCCTTGCTCCCTCGCAATGGCGGGAAGCACCGCGACCGCGTGGTCGAGGGCCGGGTAGGCGAAGCCATAGGCGGCATCGATCGCGAGCAATCCCGGCCGAGGCCGCTCCGCCGAGACGGTCGCCGTACCGACCACCTTGCCGGCCTTGACCTGCTCGCCATAGGCGATGAGACGCATCAGGCCATGAGTCTTGAGGCCGTCGGCTTCCGCCCCCACGAGAGCCCGTGCGACGCTCATGGCGGCGCCCGGCGCGGTGCCGCAACGGACCAGGGTCTCGACTGCAACGGCCTCGGCCGCCTCGATACTCAGGTTCGGCATCGCTCACTCATCGCTCATACAGGGAAAGCCGCTCTCTACGCTCGGCGCAGCACTCCTCCAACCCAGGAAGACGCGGATCCGGATTGTTCCGAGCGATGGATGCCGAGTGGTCGATCCGGACAACTCCCGCCGCACGCGATTCCCGTTTGTCCCAAAGTGAGAACCCGATAGGTGAAGACGGTCTGACCTGGTTGCGTAAATCCCAATCCGGGGAGGTCAGGATGAAGCGCTTCTTCACAGGCGAGGAGCGCACTCAGATCACGCTCCTCCTCGGTTGCCCGTATGACGACTTCGCCGCAGACAATCCGGTGCGTCTCGTCGAGGCGTTCGTCGACGAGCTCGATCTGACTGCACTCGGCTTCGCAGGTGCGGTGCCATCGAGCCGTCGCTTGAGCGCGAGAGCCAGCGCGACGTCGGGCTGATCTGGCTCACGTGCCGACTGATGCCCGACTTCAAGACGCTGGTCGACTTCCGCAAGGACGATGGCCCAGCCATCCGGGCCGCCTGCGCGCAGTTCGTGGTGCTGTGACGCCAGCTGAGCCCGTTCAGCAAGGCCGCCGTCGCGATCGACGGCTCGAAGTTCGAGGCGGTGAACAACCGCGACAAGAACTTTACAGCCGCTCCGCTCGAAGCCCGGCTGACTCAGGTCGAGGCCGGCATCGGCCCTTACCTCGCGGCGCGGACCGGGCCGACCGCGACCCGAGCAACATCGCCGAAGCACGCACGGAGCGGCTTCGTGTGGCAATCACAGGCCTGCGCGAACAGATGCAGGTTCTCCAGGCAACGAGCCGGCGGGTCGAGGCCGCACCCGACAGCCAGGTCTCGCTCAGAGATCCCGACGCGCGCTCCATGGCGACCGGCGGCAAGGGTGCCAGCATGGTACGTCCAGGCGGCGGTGGATGCCGAGCATCACCTCCGCGTAGCGCATGCCGTGACCACCCTCGGCAGCGACCATGCGCAGGTCGCGGCGATGGGACTCCCGGCACAAAAGGCGATGGGATACGCCACGCTCACGGTGCTGGCCCACCGGGGCTACCTCAATGCGGAACAGGCCTGGCCTTTGAGGGCACCAGGAGCGTCTCGATCGGATGCCGAACGCGATGAAGATCCGTCGCCAGACCGTGGAGCACCCGGTTGGGATCCTGAAGGCCTGGATGGGTGCCACCCACTTCCTGACCCGGACCTTTGCGATAGTCATGACCGAGATGAGTCGACAGGTTCCGGCCTACACCAAGAAGCGGATGATTCAGATCTCCGATCTCGGTCCGCTGGTGGCGGCCATGCCTGAGGCTCGGCACTTCGACCTACAAAGCTGCTCTGCCCGTACGCCTGAGGGTCTGCAAGACCTGCGTTCTCACACGGCCTCGGTCGGAAGCGGAACCTCCGCTTCCGGCAGCCCCATGCCCGGATGCGCCTCACTGAGATGGCTGGAAAGCGGAACCTCTACTTCTAACAGGTGAGTTGGCAAATCGGTCAGGTGGCGATTTGGTGGTGCCAGCCGCCATTGATCCGCCCTCCGATAGCTAGCTCGATTCAAATCGATAATCACCAATGCAATCCGATCCGACAGCCTATCTATCGAGTCAGAATAATCGGACAGTTTCGCGGTTGCATGCTAGAATGACGATTGCTGTCATTCGATTTGGTGCCTGGATGTAATTACCCTGCAGCGCGCGGAGGGCTCGTCATGAAATACGTCATGGTCGCTTTTGGTCTTTTCACTGGCCTGCTTGCATATGTCCCAACGGAAGCGAGTGCCGTGGTCTGTGCACGCGGTGTCTATCGAGCAGGCTGCGTAGGTCCTAGTGGTGCGGTTGCCGTTCGGCGCGGATATTACGGGCCACGTGCAGTCGGGGTGGTTCGGCGCGGTTACTACGGGCCACGTGCAGTCGGGGTGGTTCGGCGTGGATACTACGGGCCGCGCGTGGTCCGTGTTCGACGCTGGTAACTTCCAATAGGTCTTTTCCACCCTCAACTACGAGATTGGGCCACGATACAGGCTCGGCTCATGCAAGGCCCTGCTTGAGGATCGGTCTTGAAGATACCTCCATGGCAGCGAGGTCGTTGAGACGCTTCTCGATGGCCTCGCGCAAATCTCCGATCATCCGCTCGAAAAACTGAAATTGGTCACGCTCGATCTCACCGGCTGCAAGCCGCTCGAAAAGCCAGTCCGAAATTCCTTCCAGCTCCGTGTCGGCGGTGGCGAGCTGCGCTGCTGAACCCACCTTGGCCAGCCTGAACAGCTGAAGAACGCGAAGCAACTTCGTCTTTTCCTCGCGGCTGCGGCGCAGCCGACGCCTGGAGGCGATCCAGGCGGCGAGGGGCGCCAGTACGGCGAAGACCATGACGGCCAACCAGTAGAAGTTGATTGTCTGGTCCAGCAGACTCTCCTGTTCGCCGTTCAGATAGGCGAGTGTTCCGGGATGTACGGGAAGCAGCAAGGACCGCTCCGTCTCGGGCGCTTCCATCTGTGCTGCTGCTGGCAGTGTGGCGACGAGCTTCGCCTTCGTCGTCAACATGAGCCGTGTGATCTCGCCAGCAACACGGTCCGGCAGTGAGGCGCGCGAGACGAGCAGGGTGCGGACGGCGAAGGTGTGGATCGCCTCGTCGGGTTCGCTCGGCGTCCCCCCGTAAGTTCCCTGCTTGATCTCGATTGACTTGTAGGCAGGGTTCCGGGCGACGATGGCATCCGCTTCCGCGATGTCGAGGTAGGACGGCTTTGCCTTGAAGCTCTTCCGGATACCCGCGAAGGCGTCCGGTATCGGCCCCGGACCAAGCGGCCCGGTAAGGACTGCCGCTGCGACGCGACGTGCTTTCAGGACGGGTCCGAATTCCGTCGCGGGCATCTCGATGAGATTGGCCTCGCGCAGGCCATAGAACTGCAAGAAAGCCTTCAGCAGGCCGGGATCAGACCCTTTCGCTACGGCGAGCTTCTGGTCCGCGAGTTGGCTGACATTCTCGATCTTGGACTCCGGCGGCAGCAGAACCGAGACACCATCTTGCCGAAGGACGAAGATCGTCCGGCCAATCGCCGCCGCCTCTTGGTCGCTCCGCACGACGGCGAGATCGACGCGACCTTCCTTGAGCGCCTCTGCGCTCTCGGACAGGTTTTCCTTCGGCACCGGGACGAGCCGCACAAGGGGGTGTTCGGCAGACAGATCGCGGATGAAGGCGGCGAGTACTCTTTGCCCGTCGCTGCCGACTGGGCCTGTTGCAAGGGTCAGAGTGTATCTGGCCGATATCAGCGAGGGATGGCGTGTCAGGGTGTAGACGCCACCCGCGGTCCCGACGAAGAGGACCCCGACAACCGCGACGATCTTGAGGAATGGCATCATATCGGGCCGGTCCCGACGGGCGCGTCGCAGGTTGAACGGACGCGGCAGAAATCCAGAACTGAGACAGCCCGATCGGCAGACGCGAAGGCCCACGGCAAGTCGGTGAGCTGCTTGACGAAGGCCTTACCGGTACCGCTCGGCGACGGTGTCATCCTGAGCACCAGCAGAAAATAGAAGGTTGCAAAGGCAGTGAATATTACCGCTAACGTAGGAAGACTTTCGAAGACAGCTATTTCAATGTCCGCTAAGCACGAGAGTCTGGATCGGTAGCATCAGTGCCTGGATCCGCAGGATCATGGCGTGGACGATCCCAGTGGCATCGACAGCATGGAGGACCAAACTCCTCGTGGTACTGAGCGTGCCTGAGGCGATCAGATCGTGATTGCTGGTATAGGCGTTGGCGATGCAGCTACTGCCCGGCGTCACGCCTTCGAGTCCACCGGCGTAGAGCGGCTCAAGGAAGACGGTAATGGTCCCCGGTCGCACCACCTGCTGCGCATCGATGAGCTGCTCACCGCCTCGGAACTGCCCGGCGGCGATGAAGTCCTGCACGCTCGTCACCACCATCGGGATCACGGTCCAGGGTTTCGAGACGCAGGTGACCTCGGCCAGCATGCCGACCTTCATTACCTGAGCCTCGATTTGCCCGAAGCCCGCCGTGATGGCCTTTCGCCCGGCGCCGTCGGGGATCAGCACGCCGGCGGGTCGCAGGAAGGGGTTGACGATGTCGCCGACCCGCAGGGTGAATTGCTCCACCCGGCCCTTCACGCCGGCACGGATCGTGGTCTTGGCGATCTCAACCTCGGCCTGCGCCAATGCCGCCTGGGCGCTGGCCTTCTGGGCTGGAAGTAGGCTGCTCAACTGCGCTTCGGCGGTCTGCTTGGCGGCCGTCGCCGCAGCGACAGCCCCCTGCCGGCCGCTCACGACGTTCTGGAGCTTCTCGATCTCGCGAACGGCAACGATGCCGGCGCCGCGCCGGTTCAGTTCCTGCTTCGTCTCAAGTTCGTCGATGGCCTGTTGGAGGCCGCTACGAGCCTCTTGGGCCTTGCCTTCGGAGGCCACGATATCGGACCGTGCCGCCACCATCGCTGCTTCGACCTCGGCAATCTTGCGGCGGGCGGATTCCGCGGCGGCCTCCTGGGTCGCGCTGTCCAGGCGGAAGATTGGTTCGCCCTGCTTGACCTCGCCGCTGATACTATTGACGTAGATCTCGGCTACACGTCCGCTTACCTCCGAGACGATGGGAACGGTTCTGTAGTACAAGGTCGCGGTCTTTGTGGATGGGTGATAATAGAAAATCACCGTGATCAGCCCTACGGAGAGCATAAGGCACGAGACGATGCCCCATCGTAGCTCGAACCACACCGAGTAGAGCGTGATTTCCTTGCCGAACCGCTTGCCTTGACCGAAGCGTCGGAAAAGATAGTCCGGCAGGATCGTCAGCACCGAGCACAGTAAGATTTCGAGCATGGATCAGGTCCTCGTCGTACTGGCCGGAACGATCCTCGGGATGGGCCGCGGTGGGGGCGGAATCTCGTCATGGTGGCCATCGACGGCACCGGTCTCGTCGTGAGCGTCGGCGGCTCCCTTGCCGGGGGCAATGCCCGCCATCCGTTCGAGGGATCCTGCGATCCGACTGAGCGTCCCTCCGAAGTTCGGAATATCGATCAGTGCAAGGAGGAGGCCCATCACCCAGAACAGATGGATGTGCGTGAAGAGGGCGAGCAGCCCCAGTACGGCGACGATCTCGAATTGCAGCTTGTGGCTCTTGTGGGCCATCCGTTCGGGCAAGGTGTGCAGGCGCAGGAACAGAAGCCCCGCCGCCATCACCACGACGACGAGAACCACCGCCATGACAGACATAAACACGTCTGTCCCGTCGGCCGGTGGAATGAATATCGGCAAATGATGCGGTGCAGCCGGATTGATGGTGTCGGTCATGCGAACCTCCGACAGAAGTGGCGACGCTATCAAGACACCAGTATGCGCCGCCTGCCGAGAGTAAATTTCCAAACCCTCTCCGCGCGAGACTCAAGCTACACTAGATTCGCACGCTCGTCTCGCCTGCCACGTCGAAAAAACATTATCGGTTACCTCCCACCCGTACAGGTTGACGGACTCATATTGTTCCGCGTCCGTCGGTCCTCCGGCTGGGATTGCCCAGATCCATGCGTTGGGGGAACGGCGGTCAATCACTGGACGGATCAACGACGAGGGTGGACTGCAACTTCACCCTTGAGTTCGAAGTAAGGTAACCGGGGCAATTGGCGAAAACCTTAGGCGATTATCCAATCGTGGCGCATAGTGAACACGACATAGGACGCCTCATGCCCATCATCGAAATCAAGAGTCTGCCACGATCAGCGGCAGCTATCGCAGCCATCGTCGGAGCGACCCGTGCGCTGGAGAGGACGTTCCCGGTCATCATTGATGATGTCGTCCTCAACCGGCTCGAAAGGGCCATATCAGCCCTCTTCGAGGCCGAGGCCATCGCGGCGCGCCGAGACGTGCCGGAGGCAGCGTGACGGGCGCGGCGCGGATCGCAGAGACAGACGCCCGGACCGCAAAGCCGATCGGCTCAGAGAAGCCCTAAACCATTGGCTCGGGCTCGGGGATGGGCACATCGCCCATCCACAGCCCGGCGAATGTCAGCGTTGCCGAGTAGACGGTCAAGTTGGTCTCGTCGCGCACCGGGACCGTGAACGCCTGCTTGTCGCCATCTGTCGGGATCACATCCCTTGCGATCACAGGCAGCGCATTCATGGCCTCATCCTTGATGGCGTCCACGTTGGCACAATCGGTGCCCTCGCTGTCTCGGATGAACGACCGTCCATCGTAGATATCGAAAAAGTAGCGGGGCACTGTCGCCTCACTGATCAATGCCCCACCCTGAGGACAAAATCGCCGGTGTGACCGATTTGTTCTGTACGTCAGCATACGGAGCTTCGTGCGGGTGAAGGCACGAACGACATGATCTCCATTGGATGGAGGTTGCCAGGTTCTGCTTCGATCACCTTCGCCCGAGCGAGCTTAATTGCCCCGAATCGAGTTGCTCGAGTATCCGCGTCAATGCCGCAACGTTGTTCTTGTCTTCGGCATCTTCAAGGGCGTCTTGCAGCACCAGGCGGATGTCCTCTGCGTCGACCCTTTCCATGTCCCAGTCCGGATAGAGACGCTCTCGCTCCTCCTCGCTCTGACTCAGCGAGACGATATCGTAATGCCGCGGATCGCCATGCAGGCTTGCGATCAGCTTCTGTATTTCGGTGGCCGGCCCCTCGATCCACTGGAAGAAAACGCCGCTGCCGAAAACCAGCACCCCGGTGATGCCGCGCGCGAGATTGTTGCGCTGGGCCGATTCGACGATGCGACCGATTTCAGCCTCGTCGACGCCGTCGGCGGCACGGCTACAATAGACGAAATGATAAAGTGCCGGCAGCGCGACTTCGTCCAACTCAACGTCGCGTCGAAAACCGTGTTCGTCGAACATGGTCGGGCTCGCCTTTTCATGCCAGGCAGGTCAATCCGCCCAACGCATGAGCGGCAGGATAGCGCAACGAACCCGATATGACATTAAACATAGCCGACCAGAGCGTGGCGCGGGCGATCGCGGCCATCGTGGAGGACGATGAGCCTAGGTCGACAGGGCGTTGAGCGTATGAAAAAGCCCCCCCTCATCGTGAACCGAACGGAGTCGAATGGCGTGCATGGAGGGACATGTTCAGACAGTACCAACTGGTCGGTGTAAGACGACGTGCGGACGTTCCCGCCGAGACCAGGATGTCCCGATGAAGCTCATGATTTTGTCCATAATGGCACTCGGCCTCATCACTACGATCCCCGCCGGTGCGCAGAGCGTTCCGCCTGGTCTGGATGACCGACCTGCCAACAACCTGCCGCGTACGAGACAAGAGCAGGAGCTCGACTTGGAGGGCCAGCCGCCGGGACGGATCGAGCAGCCGTCGCCGGATGTGGATGAATTCGGAGCCCCGGAAGTCGATGATGACACCGACATCGTTCCCGGGGTGAGGCCGTCAAGTCCGCGCCGCTTCTGAGGCTCGCGAAAAGCGTTCGTGCAGGATGGGCTGCGAAGTCACGAGGCGACGCCCAACCCTCAGGGACTTGTCGTCTGAAGCGGAGAGACGTTCGATGACGCCTCAGCTACGCGTCGAGATCGTGAGCGAACGGATCACAGGTTTCGACAGTGCCGTGACATAGCTCGGCAGCACCCTGTGAGCCTGCTGTCCGATCCTTGCAATCTCACGCCCTCAGAACTGGCCCACCGGACGCCCCACTCCCGACGAAGCAGAATGGGAGGTCGGAGAGGAACGTAAACACCTATGAACGGCGCAACTGGCGTCTCACCACCACGGAGTCCTGGCGGGTGATCGCGTGAACCTGAACGATCCGATTGGCCAGATCGGGCTCGTTGGCGTGGAAAATGAACATGCTCGATGTCTCTGCGCCCGGACCGCTAACCCGGAAGGAAAACGACGCGTTGCAAGCCAATTGTTCCATAGCCCGAGAACCTGCACCGGCCTGGGACTATGGAGAGGGCCAAGCAAGGTTCGATTGTGCCCGAAATTGAAGACAGATCGTCCTATAGATCTGTGGCCGAGAGCACCTGAGGCTAGGAAGGCTGCTCCTCTCCGACATGTTCTTCCTCTTCGGTCAGTTCAGGCCCTTTATCGGCATCATCGCCGACAAGCTCATCAAGTTCGTCAATGAGGTCGTTCACCTGATTTTCGGTAGCGAGGATGCGGTAGATCTCTCCATCCACCGACTCAAAGGTCAATCGGTAGCTGCCCTCTGTTTTGTCCGTCAGCACGCGAGCAAGCTTTTTGGTCAACGTCATTCACATTCCCATCTAAGTTCATAAAATAAATGTCATATCCCTGCACTGTACGTGCAATGAGGATGAGATTTTATTGTCTAGCTTCTATTCAGATCAAATCCGAGAAGACGCGATCAGACCAGACCGGTGATACCGTCGGACGTGTTGGAGTATATTGCGGTTCAACTCGTGACGGCTTCGCGCCTCTCGGGCCAGGCGTAGTTTTCGCCTGGCGCTTCGGTTTTTCGGGACCGCCAACCGCATCGTGTTCGAAGAGCAAGCACGCTCCGTCCTCATCCAAGATCCAGCCCCTGTCAACCCAGCCGATAAAGCGGCCATCGAGGGCGTAGATCCTGTCATCTTGAATGAAGGCTGCAGCTTTACCTTCCCAAAGATAGAGACTGTGCCCATCCTGGCAAAACGCCGCCTCATTGCCTGCCCTGTCGAAAAACTCGATCATGAGCGGCTCATATCCCGATATGACTGTTGTGCAATGAACGAAGGTCAACGTAGCTCACGGTCTCGCTGCTCCATGTCGGTCCATCACTATCGTGGAGCCGCTTGGCCAGCGGGGTGTGCTTGTCGCCTTGATAGAACCCCATGATGACGGTCTGGCCATCGGTATCATTTCGCTCGATCCTGTAAGCCGGCTGGATACCCGGGCCAAGTCGGCTGAGGCGAACGCACAGTGTCGGATTCTTCGCTTGATCTGGCACCATGTTGAGGTAGACGCCTTTCACGTAGGCGAGGCGGTCTGCTTTTCGCCCCGCAAGATCAATGATCGAGACGTTTTCGGCGAGCATGTCCGTTTTATTCATGATAAGATGCCTTCTTGAAATCAATGATTATTCGGCTGGAGGTCGAATACAGTTCTTTTTCTTCACAGCACGGCAGGTGCTTCCTCGGTCGTGACCAGGAATTTCGTGAGGGTATTTACCCCGAATGTCAGCGTTAGCGGCACATCAGCGGCGTCCCGCCCGTAAGCAATGAGGATGCGGCCGATGCGAGACGAGTTATTGCGCGGATCGAAAGTGTGCCACCGGCCATCGAGAAAGACTTCCATCCAGGCCGCGAAATCACCCGGCGCGTGCGGAAGCGGAAGTCCGATGTCGCTCACATAGCCATTGCAGTAACGGGCTGGAATGTTGATGCATCGGCAGAACGCGATGGCGAGGTGCGCATAGTCGCGGCAAACACCCTGCTGTTCCTCGAACACGTCGAACGCGGTGCGTGTGGGGCGGGCATGCTCATAGCCAAACGCAATCCGGTCATGGGCGTAGTCACAGATCGCCTGGACCCTGCTCCAGCCGGATGGAAGATGCCCAAACAGGTCCCAGGCGATCTGCGAAAGCCGGTCGGTCTCGCAGTAGCGGCTGCCTAGCAGGAACAGCAGGGTGTCTGTCGGGAGCTTCGCTACTGGCGTCTCTTTCGCGTCGAGCACGGAGTGGTCGCCTTTACCTTCGTCGCGCACGATGGTCTCGGTTCTCAGCGTGAACACGCCCGCCGGAGCGGTCATCCGTTGGCACCAGTTCCCAAAGCTGTCGCGATAACCCTCCAGGGGCACTGACGGACTCGTGACGAGGTAGTCCGGACGCTCCAGATCCGAGACCCGCGACGCATGGACGTTGAGCGTCGCTATGACCGGCGTGGGCTCGTGAAAGGTGTAGGTCATCTCGCAGCCGACAAGGATGCGCATGGGCTCTCTCCAAGGTAAGAACGCTCGGGCCGCGTGACCCATCGTCGACGTACGGAGGGCGACAGGGGTCGTGTAAGTGCAGGGTCGGCAGCGGTTCCTGGAACGCGCTTCTGCCGCCGCCTACCTCGGCCGCAACGGTGAATGCATGAAGCGCTTCGCCGCCGACGGCGAAGGAAAGGCTCCAAAGCTTTCACCAACCTGTCTGGTCGACGAATTTGAGGGTCAAGAGGTGCTGCCAGCCCGGAAGCGAAGAACTGCCATGGCCGCCGTGATGCCGTCTTGAATCGCCCGAAAGGGAAGGTCCGAGAATGCCTCGTCCGGCTTCTCGTTGATCATGAAGTGTCTTTCTCGAAAGGCGAATTCGCGACAGGGATCTAGAACTACCCCATCTTTAACGGCGGTTCGATATCCCTATCAGAGTTCTTGGTGAAACGATGCAAAAATCTCGAAAATCGACGTAAGATGCGCGCCCTGAGATTTTCGATCAGGGCAATTCTGTCGGCAAATAGAGAGGAAGTTCGTGCTTCCCGGTCGAGAAGAACTTGCCTTTTCAGCCCGCGAACGGCGCGATAGGCGGCACTGATGTCTCGATCCACTTTCCAGCTACCACCGCCGATAGGCTCCTGCGGCGAAGTTAGGTCGCAAGCGGGGTAGGCGAGTATCCACCGTTTAGGCAATCCCACGGGCGAGAACGCAAAACTGGTTCTGCCGAAGCAGGCCTGTTGTGGCGCTCCTTCGCAAACAGCTGGTATGCCTCCTCCATGCAAGCCACGGTCCGATGAGGCCGTTTGGATGGGGAGCAGGATTGGCCAAGGTATCGCTTCCAAGAGGCCGGGAGGGATGGCTTCCCCTTGGGCTCGCCATCTTGCTCGGCCTCGGCGTCATCGCTGCATTCTACCTGACGGGTCCCGCGACCCTGACCATCGCGGTCGCTCCGAGCGGGGGCACGGAGCCCACGCTGCTGCGGGCCTTCGCGAACGAACTTGCGCGAACGAAAGCCGGTATCCAGCTGAAGGTCTTGTCCCTTGATGGTGTTCGCGAAAGCGCAGAGGCGCTGAAGGCCGGTAAAGCCGACCTCGCCGTCGTCAGGCCCGACGTATCGATGCCGGGCAACGGTCTGACCCTGGCCGTGCTGCGAGAGCTCGCTGTCCTGGTCGTTGCGCCCACCGCGTCTGGCATCAAGGCAATTCCCGACCTTGCCGGCAAACGCCTGGGAATCTTGGCGGAGAGGACTGCCGACCGCACCTTGGTTCGCGACCTCCTCGCCCATTACGGGTTGGAGTTGTCATCCGATACGCCCGGCGGCGGCGTACCGCCAAGAGCCGTCGCGCTTGTGCCCGTCGAAGAGGCGGATCTTCTCACGGCCCTCGCGGACGCTCGCATCAATGCGATGGTACTGGTGACGACACCCACCTTCGCGGCCGCGCGACGGGTCGTCGGCAACATCGGACAAGCAGGCGAGAACAGCGGTGTCACGCTGTTCGGGGTACCGGACGCCGCGGCGGTCCTGACGCGCCATCCCCATCTCCAACCGGTCACGGTTCCGGCGGCGCTGTTCGGCGGCGATCCCCGGCTGCCGGAGGAGGACGTCGCGACCGTCGGCTCATCCTATCGCCTGATGGCGCGCGCCAGCCTTTCGCGCAGCCGCGCCGCGGAGGTGACGCAGCACCTGTTCGAGATGCGGGCCGCGATCGCCGAGACGGTCCCGGCGGCGAACGTCGTCGCCCATCCGGCCTATGAGCACACCGCCGATGCCACCAGCGCGCGCCTTCCCATCCATCCGGGCGCCATCGACTATTACGAGCGCGAGCAGGAGACCTTCATCGAGCGCTACGAGAGCTGGATCTACCTCGTCGCTATCTTCGGCGGCGGCCTGGGTTCCGTGTTCGCCTGGTTGCGTCAGCGCCTCGGCCGCATCCGTCGGGAGCGGATCGAAGTGGCGACATCGCGCCTGCTCGAGCTTCGTTCGGCCGCTCGCCGCGAGAGCGACCGCGAGCGCCTGGCTGCGATAGCCGGCGAAGTGGACGAGCTCGCTGCGAGCATCGCGCGCCAGGCCCTCAATCGCCCGACGGAACTCCGGATGCTCGGCGCCGCCCAGGTCGCCATCGACGCTGCGCGATCCACGGTCGGCCGCGCGATGGGGCAAAGGGATACGCCTGACTAAGGGACCAGTTGCAGATCCACGAAACGTTGGCATTGAGCGCGATTACGCGCCCTGAGGCGGCTCCCGCCCGGACCGGCACCACTCCCCTGCGCCGAGCCTTCAGCCAAGATGAACGATCGCTTTCGGGCGAGGCAAAAACCGACGTCCATTATGATGACGGGACGATATCAGTCCGTCCGCCTTGATGACGATCAACCGACGCGGAACACGTCCCTGAACCATACCGTCGCCAGAAGCGAGCCAGCCTCATCCATGATGTCGATCCGCTGCCCATCGAGGAGCTCGCCGATCTTCAGCTTCTCGGAGAGGACGGTGCGTGCGCCCTCAACGGCTTCGGCTTTCGCAGCATCGAGGTCGGGTAGGTCATAGCCCTCCTCATCCGGGATCGTCCGTTCGCGGTCGTGTCCGTCAATGA
>FSSH01000220.1_pt1 | contig 31194 bp, 30 predicted proteins | sample 1166101 | NCBI WGS metagenome assembly FSSH01 (sample SAMEA32972668, study PRJEB13176) | freshwater metagenome | biome: Drinking water system; feature: Biomass in drinking water that filtered by 0.45 um membrane; material: drinking water | place: USA | collected 2012-12-20 | depth 0 m
CACCCGACAGCTCCAACGATAACGCCCCCGGCAGCGCCGTCACCCTCAACGTGCTGGGCAACGACAACGATCCGGATGGCACCCTAAATCCTGCCAGTGTGCAGATCGTCGGCAGTACCGGCCCCGGCCAACCGTTAAGCGTCCCCGGTCAAGGTATCTGGAGCGTAGACACCACGACCGGTGCCATTACCTTTACGCCTAGCCCCGGCTTTACCGGTAATCCCACCCCGATCACCTATACCGTTGCGGACAATCTGGGCTTGGTGTCCAATCCGGCGACCGTCAGCATTAGCTACGTTCCAGTTGTTACGGTCACTAATGCTATCGTGGACGAAAGTGATGCCAGCTTAACGCCTGCGGAATCAGGCATCCTGCGTATAAACGGTCAAGCCCCTTCTTCGATTGCGTTGTCGGCCAATGGTGCAACTTGGGACGGTTCTAAGCAGACTTTGTTCGCAGACGACGGGTCATATAAAGTGGAAGTCGGCAATGGCGAATATAAGTTCACGCTTGAGAAAGCCTTGGCCCACGCGAATGCTGGGACACAGGAATCGCCGGCTATTGACTTTGCTTTTTCCGCGACACTAACTGATCAGAATGGAATTTCCGCGAATACCAATTTCACGGTCAGCGTTTTCGACGATGGCCCAACTGTTGGTAATAACACCGGTAGCATTAAAAATTCATCGGGTGAAACTCTGTCCGGATTGATTGATTACAATCTGGGGTTTGACGGTTTCGGCGGAGTCAAGCTACAGGATTTGAATGGTAGATTAAGCTCTCGATCAGACAGTGTTACCATCAAGATCTTCGATAGTAATGGTGATGGATTCGATGAGCTATACGCCTTTGTTGATAAGGGCAATCAAACCACCAGATTTGAAGACCTAACCGGTGATCGTATGGTGTTTTCACTGCTACCAACAGCAACGGATCGGGTGGTTGATGGAGCTTATAAGCTGGTTTTACATGATGTATTAGATATGCCTTCCCAGTTGCCAGTCAGCCTGGCCTTTGATGGCGCCAGCCGGGTTTCTGCGGGGCAATTCTCAGTGGGATCCCTGCTTGTAGAAGGCAATAACCTATTTTTCGACGCTAATTCAAAACATATAGGTGTTAACAACGATAGTGTTTTGGATAGAGGGGAAGCGATTACTTTTAAGTTCAGTAGTTTGGTCAACGGGGTTCAACTCAACGAATTCAATGTAGATCAATCCGGCCCGGATCGGTTTACATGGACCGCTTATAAAAACGATGTTGTGGTGGGTAGCAGAGCCAATGTTGTTGCGCCAACCAATGGCGGCCTTACCCCAGTTATTAATGTATCCGGCGGTTACGATAGGCTGAAAATAGAAGTGACTGCGGGTAAATTTGGGGTAGCTGGTTTGAAGTACACTGAGCTTGGTGCACAGAATTTGAAGTTGAATTTTGGATTTGCCGCTAACGATGGTGATGGGGATAGCGTTACTGGTAGCTTTACCGTCGATACTGGGGCGCAGTTAAGCACGAACACTACTAGCGTGTTTCCTGAATTACAGCATCCAGATAGCCTGGTTCACTAAAAATCCACTCCAGGTACTCTGCACTCAATAAAAAACCGGCCTAGGCCGGTTTTTTATTGGTAGTTTGGGACACACAATAAGGCTTACGTCGACTTGCGTTTTCTGCCGTAACCTAGAATGCCAATCAGTCCACTCAGGAATAACCAAGTTGCAGTCGGCAAAGGTATGACCGAAGTTTCATAAACCAAAGTCGCTTCCACAAATGGTGGATATAACTTTGTAAATCCGTCGGCAAAAAGGTTGTATTCGACGTCTTCGCTCAAATCCAGAGTAATGACGATCTTTTGATCATTCGTCCAGCTGACTAAGTCGGAACCGCTCAATACGAATTCTTGACTCCATTCCACAACGTCAAAGTGATAACTTTCGACTATGCTACCCCCATCCCAAGGCGATGCATTACCTTGCGTGGCGTCATCAATGTTTACGACCATATTCTCAATATTGGAGTCCTCACTGAAATCGCCACGAGCGCGAATATACAAAGAGCCGTCGACTAAATCGGCGAGTGGTGCGTTGTTGATAATAAAATCAAAAAGCTGGCCATCGCTGGTCTGATTCTGACGAAATACTTGAGACGTATATGTATATCGCGCGGCACTAGCCTGCAAGCTAGTTGCAGTCAGCAACAAAACAACTAGAGATTTTATTAATCGATTTCGCATCTGGATTTCCTTCAAAATGATTACCGTGTCAAATTTTACGTCATGTCGACTTGCAAAGCCATCTGTACTTAAGGGCTAGTTTTCGATTAACCATCCTAAAACCAACCTGTTTTCAGTCTTTGAATTGTTTTCTCAGTTGAAACGGCTTCCTTTTTTTTCGATCAGTCGATTTTACCCAGACTTTTAGCGGTTTATCCGTGGCCGGGCTGCTAAAAAAGCTTGCTGAAAACGGCCATTTCGGGTATCCTTTTTAAGCTAATCCAACGTTTTCCAAGGTTCCGTAATGACCAACAATACCGATATTGCCGCCAAACACGATATTGATCCTGCTGAAACCCTAGAATGGATGGAGGCACTGCAAGCGGTGATAGAAAAAGAAGGCGGCGATCGCGCCAGCTTTTTGATTGAAACCCTGCTCAGTACCGCCAGACAAGCCGGCATGGACATTCCATTCTCGGCCAACACACCTTACATCAACACCATCCCGATAGATCGACAACCCAAATTCCCCGGCAATACCGACATTGAGCGCACGATCCGCTCTTATGTGCGCTGGAATGCAATGATGATGGTGTTACGCGCTAATAAATACACCAACGTTGGTGGTCATATCGCCAGTTTCGCCTCCGCCGTTACTTTATACGACGTTGGGCAAAATCATTTCTGGAACGCCCCCTCGGATAAACACGGTGGTGACCTAATTTTCTCGCAAGGTCATTCCGCGCCGGGTACCTATGCTCATGCCTTCTTGCTTAGCCGTTTGAGCGAAGAACAAATGGATGGCTTTAGGCAGGAAGTCGGCGGCAACGGTTTGTCTTCTTATCCGCACCCGTGGTTGATGCCGGACTTCTGGCAATTCCCCACGGTATCGATGGGTCTCGGTCCAATCATGGCGATTTACCAAGCCCGCTTCATGCGCTACATGCAAAATCGCGGATTTGCCAACACCGACGGCCGTAAGGTCTGGGCCTTCTTGGGCGACGGCGAAACTGACGAACCGGAAACTTTGGGCGCCATCGGTATGGCCGGTCGGGAAAAACTGGACAACCTGATTTTCGTCGTGAACTGTAATCTGCAGCGCCTGGACGGCCCGGTACGCGGTAACGGCAAGATCATACAAGAACTGGAAGGCAACTTCCGCGGCGCGAACTGGAACGTCATCAAAGTGATCTGGGGCCGGCGCTGGGACGCCATCCTGTCTCGCGACAAGGACGGTTTGATCGTTAAACGCATGATGGAATGCGTCGATGGCGATTATCAAACCTTCAAATCCAAGGACGGCGCTTACGTCCGGGAAAAATTCTTCAACACCCCGGAATTGCAAGAATTGGTGAAAGACTACACCGACCGCGACATCTGGGAATTGAATCGCGGCGGCCACGACCCGATCAAAGTTTTCGCCGCATTCAATGCTGCTGTCAACCATACCGGCCAACCCACCGTGGTTCTGGCGAAGACCATCAAGGGTTACGGCATGGGCGATTCGGGACAAGCGCAAAACACCAGCCATCAACAGAAGAAGATGAGCATGGAATCGATCAAATACATCCGCGACCGCTATCAATTGCCGGTTAGCGACGAAGAGTTGATTAATCTGCCTTACCTGCGCTTTGCGGAAGACTCCGCCGAACTCAATTATCTGCGTCAACGACGCGTTGATCTGGGCGGTTACTTGCCGGCTCGCCGCGCGAAAGCTTATCCCTTGGAAATCCCCGCCTTATCAGCTTTTAAAGGTCTGTTGGAGGGTACCGGCGAAGGGCACGAAATCTCCACCACCATGGCCTTCGTCCGTATCCTGAACATCCTGGTCAAGGACAAACAAATCGGCAAACGCGTGGTGCCTATCGTTCCCGACGAATCACGCACCTTTGGTATGGAAGGCATGTTCCGTCAGTTGGGAATCTGGTCGCAGGTTGGCCAGCTCTATACCCCGCAAGACGCTGAGCAATTGATGTTTTATAAGGAAGACAAGCACGGTCAAGTGTTGCAAGAAGGCATTAACGAAGCAGGCGGTCTGTGCGACTGGATCGCAGCCGGTACAGCCTACTCGACACATGGCGTACCGATGATTCCGTTCTTCATCTATTACTCGATGTTCGGTTTCCAACGCGTCGGCGACCTGATCTGGGCTGCAGCCGATCAACGCACGCGCGGCTTCCTGCTGGGCGGCACCGCCGGTAGAACCACCTTGAACGGCGAAGGTTTGCAGCATGAAGACGGCCATAGCCATTTGATGTCGGCTACCGTACCCAACTGCTATTCCTACGACCCCACCTTCGCTTGTGAATTGGCGGTGATCATTCAGGATGGCTTGCGCCGCATGTATGTCGAGCAGGAAGATATTTTCTACTACATCACCTTGATGAACGAAAACTACGACCATCCGGCGATACCGGAAGGCGCGGAAGCCGACATCTTGAAAGGTATGTATCTGTTTAAAAAAGGCCCGAACAGTAAGAAACCCCGCGTACAGTTACTGGGTTCAGGCACCATTTTTATCGAAGCGATAGAAGCTGCCAAATTGCTACACGATGACTGGGGTGTAGACGCCGACATTTGGAGCTGCCCAAGTTTTACTGAGCTGGCTCGCGATGGCCAAACCTGCGACCGTTGGAACCGCTTACATCCGACCGAAAAGCCGCGCATCACGCATATCGCGCATTGCCTGGACAACAGCAAAGGTCCGATTATTGCCGCTACCGATTATATGCGCGCGTTTGCCGAACAAATCCGGCCTTGGGTAAAAGCGTCTTACACCGTGCTAGGAACCGACGGGTTTGGCCGCTCCGACACTCGCGCCAAGCTGCGGAGTTTCTTTGAAGTGGACCGGCACCACGTCACTATCGCCGCATTGCATAGCCTGGCGCAAGCCGGCGAGTTCGATGCTGCTAAGGTCGAAGTGGCAATCGCGAAATACAACATCAACCCTGACGCAACCGCTCCTTGGTTGATTTAACGGAAAGCGACATATGAGTTCTGTAATTGAAATAAAGGTCCCCGACGTCGGTAACGTCCCTGAAATCGACATCGTCGAAGTACTGATCAAACCCGGCGATGTGGTCGCTGTTGAACAAACTTTGGCGGTAATGGAAACCGACAAAGCCACGATGGATTTACCGTCCAGCGCGGCTGGCACCATTAAAACCGTACACATTAAACCGGGTGATAAAGTCTCCGAGGGTACGCTGATCGCCACCCTTGAAGCTGGCGAAGCAGTCGCTGCGGCTCCTGCCGAACCGGCGCCGGCAGCCGCACCAGTCCCAGTCGAACCAACCCCTGCTCCGGTTGCGGAAGCACCAAAAGCAGAACCGACCAAGCCTGCCCCAGCACCTGCTGCACCAGTCGCAACAAGTAACGAAGGCTTTAAAGCGCACGCCACGCCTAGCGTCAGACTCTTTGCCCGCGAATTGGGTGTGGACCTGAGCAAGATCCAAAACGGCAGCGGTCGTAAGGGTCGGATCCTGCAAGACGATGTGAAAAACTTCGTCAAGCAAGTCATGGCCTCCGGCGGTTCGAGCGTTAGCGGCGCAGGCATTCCGTCCATTCCGGCGGTGGATTTCACCCAATTCGGGGAAATCGAAGAAAAACCGCTCAGCAAAATCAAGCGTCTGACCGGCCAAAATCTGACACGGGTCTGGTTAAACTTGCCTTTGGTGACTTATCACGACGAAGTAGCCATCGACGCGATGGAAGAGTTTCGTAAGTCGGTGAACGCCGGCTTAGCGAAGGACGCGGTTAAAGTCACCGGCCTAATCTTCATCATGAAGGCACTGGTAGCGGCAATGCAAAAATACCCGTCCTTCAATAGCTCATTGTCTCCAGACGGCGAGAAACTGATCTTCAAACATTACTTCCATATCGGTATCGCCGTTGATACGCCGAATGGCTTAGTCGTGCCGGTGATTCGCGATGTCGATAAAAAGGGTATTTTCCAATTGTCCAACGAACTGGCGGAGAAAAGCGAATTGGCCAGAACCGGCAAATTGAAACCGGCCGACATGCAAGGCGGCTGCATGACCATCTCCAGCTTGGGCGGCATCGGCGGCACCGCGTTTACACCTATCGTCAACGCGCCGGAAGTAGCGATTTTGGGCGTAACCCGCTCCAAGATGCAGCCGGTTTGGAACGGTTCTGGTTTCGAACCAAAATTGATGTTGCCGCTGGATATTACTTACGACCATCGCGTCATAGACGGTGCCGAAGGCGCACGTTTTATGGAAGCATTGAAATCTTATCTGGGCGATATTCGCCGGCTGTTATTGTAGGAGTAGGGATATGAGCGATTATGTCAGCCATGCTGAAGTATTAGTTTTGGGCGGCGGCCCCGGTGGTTATACCGCTGCTTTCCGCGCTGCCGATTTGGGCAAACAAGTGGTATTGATTGAGCGCTATCCGGTGTTGGGTGGGGTTTGCCTGAATGTCGGCTGTATTCCGTCCAAAGCCTTGCTTCACGCCGCGCAAGTGATACACGAAGCCGAAGCCATGGCCGAACACGGTATTAGTTTTGGCAAGCCAAGCATTGATTTGGATCACATCCGAACCTGGAAACTAAGCGTCAGCCAAAGCTTGAATCAAGGCTTGGGTAAGCTGGCTAAGCAACGCAAAGTCACCGTCATTCACGGCGTAGGCAAATTTGCCACTGCCAACAGCTTGACCGTGACCGGCGAAACCGGCATGCAAACCATCACGTTCGACAACGCCATCATCGCTGCCGGTTCGCAGCCAACCAAGATCCCCAGCTTTCCGCATGACGATCCGCGCGTTTGGGATTCGACCGATGCGTTGGAATTAAAAACGATCCCGGAAAAATTATTGATCGTTGGCGGCGGCATTATTGGGTTAGAAATGGCGACTGTTTACCACGCATTGGGCTCGAAAATCAGCGTCGTGGAATTGATGGACCAGATTATCCCGGGTTGCGACAAAGACTTAGTCACTCCGCTGCAACGCAAAATCAAAAAGCAATACGATAACCTGTGGCTAAAAACCAGTGTCAAGGCTATGGAACCTATGGATGCCGGCATTAAGGTCACCATGGAAGGCAAAGATGCGCCTGAATCAGAGATATTCGATGCGGTATTGGTGGCTGTTGGTCGCCGCCCCAACGGCAAACTGATAGATGCCGACAAAGCGGGCGTCAATGTTGACGAGCGCGGCTTCATTCCGGTGGACAAGCAAGGCCGAACCAACGTCAGCAATATTTTCGCGATCGGTGACATCGTTGGTAACCCAATGTTGGCACACAAAGCCACACACGAAGGCAAGATCGCCGCTGAAGTAATTGCCGGACACAAGGCCGGATTCGATGCGCTGACCATTCCATCGGTGGCCTATACCGATCCGGAAGTCGCTTGGATGGGCTTAACCGAAACTCAGGCGCAACAGCAAGGGGTGGAATTCGACAAAGCCGTATTCCCTTGGGCCGCCAGTGGTCGTTCCTTGGCGTTGGGTCGTAGCGAAGGCATTACCAAAATACTCACTGATAAAACCAGTGGTCGGATTCTCGGTGCGGGCTTTACCGGTCCTGGGGCGGGTGAGTTGATTGCTGAGGCCGTGTTGGCGTTGGAAATGGGTGCAGATGCGACGGATATTAGTCTAAGCATTCATCCGCATCCGACCCTATCCGAAACCTTTGCGTTTGCTGCAGAGATGATCGAAGGCACCATCACAGACTTGTACGTAAAAAAGTAAACCAACTGACAACCAAACGTTGGTTACAGCGGGAGTGGATCGAACTCACTCCCGCTATGGTTTAAACATCCGAGCCGGCGCTAGTCCTTTTTAGGGACATAACCTTCCGGCAATTCAAAGCCCCCGGCAAACAAAAATTTTTCGCGCTCGGTTTCCAATATCTTTTTTGCAGCCGGATCGAAACTGGATAACCGCTGCTCGTTAATTATCATGGTTTGCATCGCCAACCAGTCTTTCCAGGCCTGCTTGGAAACGTGGTCGAAAATGCGTTGGCCGTTGGCGCCTGGAAATGGCGGGGTATCCAAACCTTCAGCATCCACGCCCAGTTTTACGCATTTAATCATTCTCGTCATTGTAATCCTCTGTGAAATGTTGTTTTAGCAGACGTTTGATTGGCGCCGGCAGACCTAAACTCTTAATCTCGGCGGTTTTATACCAAACCGCCCGCTCGCCTTCCATCACATTGTTTATGGGGTTTTCCAGTTTCGCCAGCAGCGGGATGTAATCCAGATGGTAATGCGAAAAACTGTGGCGCTGGGTGGGCAAGTTTTGAGAGCCTTTAATATGGTAATTGCGCTGTAAACTCCAGTCTTGCCAAGCCTTTGGATCGGTAAATTCCGGCAAGCTCCACAACCCGCCCCAAATGCCGGTCGGCGGCCGCTTTTCCAGCAATATCCGATTTTCGTTGTCCGATAGCAGCAGAAAGTACAATTGTTTGACCGGTAAATCCTTGCGAGGCTTGGAGCCGGGCAATTGTTTTACCAAACCCTGCTGCCTAGCCTGACAGCCGTCAGCAACCGGGCAGATTTCGCATAGCGGCTTACTGCGGGTGCAGAGCGTGGCCCCCAAGTCCATCATCGCCTGCGTATAGTCTCCGGTTCTTTGTGCCGGCGTATAGCGCTGACTAATTTGCCAAAGCTGCGCAGCGACCTTGTTGTCACCAGGCCAACCATGCACTGCGTGAAACCGCGCCAGCACTCGCTTGACATTGCCGTCTAAGATAGGCTGGCTTTGTCCGCAAGCAATGCTGAGTATAGCCCCCGCAGTGGAGCGACCAATACCTGGTAAGGCACTGAGTTCCTCCACTGTTTGCGGAAATACCCCGGCATTATCGGCAACGATTTGCGCGGATTTGTGTAGGTTTCTGGCGCGCGCATAATAGCCAAGCCCAGACCATTGCTGCAATACTTCGTCCAATTCCGCGGTCGCTAGGCTTTGTACTGTCGGAAATCTGGCGAGGAAGCGATTGAAATAAGCAATCACGCTGACTACTTGCGTTTGTTGCAACATAATCTCCGACACCCACACCCTGTAGGGGTTTATGTTTTGTTGCCAAGGCAAATCCTTGCGTCCGTGATGATCAAACCAGATTAAGAGCTTTTTTTGGAACTGTTCAGGGGGCATCTTGCTTAGGAGAAGGGAAAATCGATTAACTAGCGCTGTGGGATAGTACCGTAAAGGATTTAGATAAGGCAAAACCGTTTTTCGACGCGATCGCTTAGCAGGGCCTAACGAAACATTGGAAAAGTGCGTAAAGATTCTGTCTGGCTTGTTTATTCGAGATTGATTGCTAGCCGGTAATTTCGGAGCACTACTCTGTTAGCCTCGGATATTGGCTTTTGTGTGATATTCTCTAGTTACCATCAATCTCTAACTACCTAAAGAACTACCGTTTGGCGAACAAGTAAAACCGTCTATCGATTGAATCAGTCCCTAAAATAAAGGAGTTGGAACGCTTATGTTTTCCTTGATTTCCTCATCGAGCGGCGCATGGCGGCGGGCAGCTCAGCTTTTTATCACCATTGCCAGCATACTGCTAATAGGCAAGTTGATTACGCTAGTGCCGGTGATGACAGAATTGGAAGTAGCCGGGGTGTTTAAAGCAGCCGCCGTGGTCTGGTTTCTGGCCAGGCTAGCGGCATTAATCTTATTTTATTTTTTTGCCAGCTACGTAATCGAGGCCATACCCAATAGCGGCGGTGCATTGTCGTTTGCCAAAGGCGTTGCTGAGCCTCTAACTGCACTGCTGATTGTCATTACAGTGCAAACCTTGTTTTGGGAGTTATTGGCACCGTTTGTCGATGGCTTGGGTAAAACGATTTACCATAGCAGCGCGATCATATTGATCGTTAGTGTCAGTATTTGGTTTGTGGTTAGGGCCTATCACCATGCCGCTTACTTGGTAGATACCTTTGCCAAATCGGCTGAAATGTTATCCAGGTTTGTTCCGCAACAAAAACTAGCTTGTCCACAGTGCGGCGCAGCAATTGCCGCAAACGCGCAGTTCTGCGCCGCGTGCGGCCATAAAATTCAAACATCCAATACGTGTTCCGCCTGTGGAGAGATTGTCTCGGTTGGTCAGCAATACTGCCACAATTGCGGCGCGACGCTCGGCGATACAGTGGCTTAGTCTTCCGGTTGAAATCCCGCTTATGTCAATCCGATAGTTTAATCAACCGGCAAAGCAGAACATATTTTGTGTTTGGTTTAGTGATTATGCTGAGGGCTGAATTGATGGGGCCGGGTATCTGGTTGTCAGCAAATTCGCCGGCCACCGACTACGGCGAAGGTTATACCGACCAGGGAGGTGAAGCTTATATCTCCCCAGCAAGCGCTAACATCAAGGCTTATACCAATTTGCGAAACGGTAGCTGGTGCTAGCCTTTGGCTTAAGCAAGTCACTCGCTGAATCGCTTGGCAACTCGTTGATAAGCTTCCTTTAACTCCTCGCCGACAATTTTGGCCTTGGCGATATACTCTTCGGAAGTTTCAATCGATTCGTCGGCAATTTCAGCGGCTTTATTTTTAATTTGCAGCCACTGTTTTTCGGCTTCTTCAAATTCATCCTTAGCATCCATTGAGGCCAGATGCAGCTTTAGTTGCAGTTCCTCGCGAACCGAATCCAGGTTTACGAGCAAACTTTCGAATTCGTTTTTTATTGTCATAACTCACCTCTTTGCTTAATTGATATTGATCACAGCATTGTGACCATTTCGGACAATTAAAGTTTAGTTTGACGGGTGATTTGCTAGAAGCTTTTAAGCTATAGCCAATTATTTGGGAATGAATCGGGAATAATTAGAGCGGAAACCGCGATTGGTTTCCACTCTATCTAACAAAAAAGCCTTAGGCGAGCAACAGGTCGCTAAGGCTAAAATATTTAGATGATGGTTACTTCTTCGGCTTGTGGGCCTTTAGGACCACGGCCCAATTTGAACTGTACATGCTGACCTTCATCCAGTGTTCTGTAGCTGTTGTTTGGGTTCAGAATGTTTTTGAAATGTACGAAAACGTCAGGGCCTTGTTTTTGTTCGATAAAGCCGAAGCCTTTGTCAGAGTTAAACCATTTTACGACGCCGGTTGTCATTGTAGACATAATAAGTCCTATAAAAATTTAGATAAAGCCTTAGCTAAAGTAAGGCTGGTAACGCTGGTAAATGTGGAAATTACTTAATGAAAAACAAGGACGAAGGACTACTGAAGAGACATCGAGCTGGTAAACAAAGGGTAAATCGTATTTTCTAGCTGGCTGTCATTCTAGGCTGATTCGACTGATTGTCAATTTAAATCGTAAAATCGGTTATTTAGCTCTTCCGGGTATATCTTCACTATGCAATATTCGCAGGACCAATCATGCTCAGCGTAAATCCCTAACTTCTTTCCAATGGGTGCCTCATTTAAACGACGCCGCAGGCGCACGTGTTTGCATGATGTCGGCGCGGCCATTCTGTTTTTTGGTACGTTAACGCAGCAAACTGAATTGCGGCAAGCTGCGAAAATTGCCCTCAGTGAACTCGCGCTGCGAGGCTACAGCATTCCTAGTGAAGATGATCCGGTGCGGGTGTTTCCGGCATTAACTAACGGGGCGTTCAGCGGCAGTCATGCCGGCGGCTGGCGACCGGGTAGTATCTATCTGCGGCAACAACCGCAAGGCGAGCTGAACGAAACGGTTTATCTGCGTCACGAACTATTTCATGAAGCCAGTCATCGCACTTGTGCCGGCAAGATATCATCCTGGGCTGAAGAAGCTGGAGCGATGTATTTTAGCGGCGAGCTGGCGGGGATTGTGCCAGGAGATTGGCCCAGTGCGTATGAGCTACAAAATATTAAGAACCGCGTCAGGCAGGGATCCGAGCTAAACGGCAGCGACCGAGCGGTTTTGGCGCGCTTGGTGGTTAACGGCGGGTGGCCCAGTGAAGCCTGCGCCGTGTCGACACAATTAAATGACATGTTGGGAGGGGCGTTCGAGGATGCCACTGATAGTTCATATCGCTTGGTAAGCTTGCTGTCCGGGCGGGTATTAGCAAGCGCTGGGGATCAAGTCAGTCGCTTACCCCCAGGTTCATTATTGAAAATTCCTTATGCTGCGGCATTGGAACATGTCAATCCGGATTTATTGGCTGCAGAACTGGTGGCCAGCGATACCGAAAAGTTACTGCAGCGTCGAGAGCAATTTCAAGACGAGCATTATCGCTTGCTGCTGTCGCCGATAGCTGAGCAAAAACTTCCCTCCAACTTCGAGCTATCCAATCCACAAAACTGGCGAGCTTATTTGGGCGAACGTAACGCTGATGGGGAGTTTGCGCTACAAGCCACTTTGCCCGAATTGGCTTTAGCAATGCGCGCGGCCTTGTTGTCCAGACCCGATTATTTCCGGGGCCTGAGCCAAAACGGCCTGTTGCCCAACTCAACTTTAGCGGGGCAAAGCGAAGCAGATATAAAACTGTTGCGCCAACTCCAGGTTCTGGCAAAAACCGGCACTGTGTCTACCGTTGATGGCCGCCCCCTGGTGGGGCATTTAATGCTAGCCTGGCCAGCAGCTCATCCAGTGTTTATGGCGATATTTCGGCAACGAGGCGTTAGTGGCGCAGGGGTGTTGAGCAAAGCCGCCGCCTTGTTAAGAACTTGGCAGCGCGACTATCCGAGCCGTTATGCTAAAGTCAGGGTTAGTTTGTTAACCTCCACTAAAACGGGGAGTTGGGATGTGGAGCCTGACTGCCCGCTAGTGGCTAACCAATACCGGCGTTTTACGGTTTGCGGGCAATTTAGAATCATTTCCACGGCACGCGGGAGCCGAACCGAGCGAATTGTGAGAGGCGTTCTCCAGCAATCAGGCGAGCAAGGGCCGACGGTGTTGGAAACGGATGTCGATAGCTATGTTGATGGCGTTTTGGCCGCTGAGGCCCAAAATTTGGTTGGCAGTGCGCGCGAAGCAATGCGGGCAGTTATCGCATGGAATGGCAGTCACGGCAGTCATAGACACAACGAGTCGAGCTCGCTGTGCGATACGACGCATTGTATGGTCTTTCTCGGCGAACCGCCTGGCGATAAACCACGCCGCAGCGGTCATGTCGAGATCGAATTAATGCAGCTTTTGGATAAGCTGGCGGTCGAATCTGGATTGAATTGGCTGCCGTTTGCTAACGGCGGTGATCAACAATGGCAGAGGCAGCTGTCAGTCGATGAGTTACGCCGAGCGTTTGCGGAAAATCAAATTCTCGACATTCGTCGCGAACGGCGCAAGGACGGGGAATTGTTGATCAGACTACTTTATCCAAGCAGCGAAGAACTGCTAAGTTGCGAGATTTTTCGTAACACATTAAAGCTACCTTCTTGCCCCGATTCTGTAAAAGCTATCGATAATCAGACTTGGCAATTTGTAGGCGTCGGCGCCGGTCACGGCTTGGGCTTGTCCATTGCTAGGGCAGTGGTTTTAGCCGAGAGCGGTCGCAATGCGGCGGAAATTTTGCGCGATGCCTATGGAGGAAAAAAACCTAGGCCAAGCCATTAAGCCCGACCTAGCGCCTCCTTCCCTCCGCATGAATCAAGTGATAACGTCAGGCTGGGTTCTGCCGGTACGTTTTTTGACTTCGCACAACTGCTCGGCGATGGTTATCAATTCCGCCAACGCCACTTGCGCGTCTTGATCGAGCTTGCTGACATCACGCTCGTAGCGTTCCAGATAAATCCGTAAGGTCGCGCCGACTGTGCCGGTGCCGGACAGGCGGAACACAATGCGCGAGCCGTTTACAAAGCCGATGCGGATGCCTTGATTGCTGCTGACGCTACCGTCGACCGGATCGGTGTAACTGAATTCGTCAGCAAATTTAACTTCGTAATCGCCCCAGCTTTTACCGGGCAGGCTGCTTAACTGGCTACGCAGATGTTCGACAATGCCATTAGCAATGTCGGAATCAACCGCTTCATAATCGTGACGGCAGTAAATGTCGCGACCGTATTTTCGCCAGTGTTCGTGAACGATATCTTCCACCGATTCGCGTTTACGCGCGATCAGATTCAACCAAAACAGCACTGCCCACAGGCCGTCTTTTTCACGGACATGATTGGAGCCGGAGCCGAAGCTTTCTTCGCCGCAAATGGTGATTTTGTCGGCGTCCAGCAAGTTGCCGAAAAATTTCCAGCCGGTTGGTGTCTCGTAGCAGGGCAGGCTTAGTTTGTCGGCAACCCGATCGACCGCCTGGCTGGTCGGCATGGAGCGGGCCACGCCGCTGATGCCTTTAGCGTAAGCCGGAATCAGCTTGGCGTTGGCGGCCATAATCGCTAAGCTATCGCTGGGAGTGACGAATATGTTCGCGCCCATGACCATGTTGCGGTCGCCATCGCCGTCCGAAGCGGCCCCGAAAGTGGGAGCGTCTGCACCGAACATGATTTCACAGAGCTCGTGGGCATGTGCCATGTTGGGGTCGGGATGGCCGCCGCCGAAGTCTTCTAGCGGTACCGCATTAAACACTGAGCCTGGTGCCGCGCCCAAGGTATCTTCCAGAATATGCTTGGCGTACGGGCCAGTGATGGCGTGCATTGCATCGAAGCGTAGGGTAATGAATCCGTTATGAATGCTTTGTTTGAGTAGATCGAAATCGAAGATTTTGGCCATTAACTCGGCGTAGTCGGCTACCGAATCGATAATCCGAATTTTCACACCACCTTTTTCGACCTCACCTATAACGTCTAAGTCTACATCGCCAAAACGGGCTTTTTTGTAGCCGGTGATGGTTTTGGTATTCTCGTAAAGCTTGTCCGTGAACTTTTCCGGAGCCGGGCCGCCGTTGCTGACATTATATTTAATGCCAAAATCTTCGTCCGGACCGCCAGGATTGTGACTAGCTGATAGAACAATACCTCCGAACGCATTGTATTTCCTGATAATATTCGATGCGGCAGGAGTGGACAACAACCCTCCTTGGCCTATAATGAGCTCACCGAAACCGTTGGCAGCCGCCATTTTTATAATAATCTGGATGGCTTTACGGTTAAAGTAGCGGCCATCGCCGCCAATCACCAAGGCTTTACCCTGAAAATCCTCCAGGCTGTCGAAGATGGATTGGACGAAATTCTCCAGATATTTGGGTTGTTGAAAGACTTTGACTTTTTTGCGCAAGCCCGATGTGCCGGGTTTTTGATCATCGTAGGGAGTCGTTTTGGTGATTGTTGTTGTCATATGCTACCCTTTAGTAATACCTCGTTTCGAAAGGGTTAAATTACACCAAAACTTTGATTATTTACAGATTGCCATGATAAAGAAAAAATTATTAGGTGTTTTGATTGCGATGGGCTGTAGCCTATCGACATGCAGTTTCGCTGCCGAGAATGTTTGGTTACTGGTAGATACGCAGACGCAAAGCATGGAAGTCAGGAAAGGCGACAAGACAGTTGCCGTACTAGAAAATATCGCCATTGGCCGTAACGGCGCGGGGGAAAAAAATCATCGCGGCGATGACATTACGCCGCTCGGCAACTATCGAATCGGTTGGATCAATGAAAGAAGCGCTTTCCGCAAATTCTTCGGTTTGACCTATCCCAATGTAGACAATGCCGATAATGCCTTAAAAAAAGGCAAAATCGATCTCGATACTTACGAAGCTATTGCCAGAGCGCATTCTGCCGGACAAATTCCGCCGCAAAATACCGATCTCGGTGGGCAAATCGGTATTCATGGCTTGGGCAGCGGTAGTCTGTCCATCCACAGATCCATGAATTGGACACACGGATGTATCGCGTTGACTAACGATCAAATCGACCAGTTAAGTCAATGGGTAGAAAAAGGAACACTCGTAACAGTGAAATAATGTTGGTATAATCCAAAAAAATGTTGGACAATTACCACCGTTTTTCATTTATTATTTTTTGAAACCACAATCAAGGGGAAAACCATGATGAGAGCTATGACATTATCAGCAGTTGTTGCAATTGCAGCTTTGGCAACCGGTTGCGCAAGCACTTCAGACCTGGAAGCTTTGGACGCAAGAGTAGGTACTTTGGAGGGCAAAGTTTCTACTGCATCTGCTGACGCTGCTTCTGCAAAAGCCGCTGCTGCTGAAGCTGCTGCAAAAGCTGCCGCTGCTGAAGCTGCTGCTAACCGTGCTGCTCAATATGCGCAAGATACAAACAGCAAATTGGACCGTATGTTCAAAAAATCACAACATAAATAAGCTTTATTGCTGTTGTTGATTTTAAAAAGCCCGTGAGCCGCAAGGCCACGGGCTTTTTTAATGTCTTTAACGCGGCGGCGCGGCCTGAGTTTGTACAGCAGGTGGCGATTGTGTAGGGCGTTCGTAAATAGCCACAGGAATTCCAGTCGCTTTTTCTACAGCCGCTTTTAAAACAGAACCCTTGATTACCGGCATTTTTCCGCCATTAGCTTGTTCTATCAAATTCAACGCGGTATGTAAGCGCTGCTCATAGGTTGCCGGCGTTTCTTCCAACTCTGGATACACTTCCATATACAAGGTATCGTGATACCAGCCCACCTTGATCGATTGATTAACAATATTGACAGTGGTGCCCACTTTAACCATTGGAAAAAACTGCTCAATGTCAGCAGGATACATCCGCATACAGCCATGACTAACCCGCATGCCAATACCATTCACAACATTAGTACTGTGAATCAGATAACCGGGGATCCCCAATTTAAACGCAAATAAACCTAACGGATTATTCGGGCCTGGCGGGTAATAAGGATCTAGCACATCACCATCAGCCAAATGCTCGGCAATAATTGAAGGCGGCGGTGTCCAGGAAGGCTTGTCAGTTTTACCGGTAATTTTCGTTTTACCCAGCGGGGTTTTCCAGTTATCTTCCCGGCCGATACCGATTGCATAAGTCACAACCCGGCTGGCATCAGCATAAAAATAAATCCGCATTTCCGGCAGATTAACCACGATGCCTTCTCTTGGCGCATTTGGCAGCAAAAAGCTACTGGGGATGCGTACCTTTGTACCTTCGCGGGGTAACCAGCGATCCACATAAGGGTTGGCCAGCACAATATGATCTTGACCAAGCCGGAAATTTACCGCTATGTCGACCAGAGTGTCTTCATGTTTGGCCGCGACATATTTAACTTCATGCGGTGGATTACCAATCAAGCTGTCGCCAGGTCTATCGGGTGGCGCCAAGGTCAGCGCCGATACCGATGCACTGGCAGTTAGCAACAGGCTGGTTAAGAAGCGGATTTTCATTAGGCATTGCCCTCAGCAGTAAATATTTCAAGCAGACGCGGCAAAAACTGAGCAAGTTCCGCCGTCATAATGGAAAAATCGGCATCGAACTGTTCGACTTCGTCGAATGCTTCGATATCGGCGGCTTGCTCCTGAATGAGATCAAGAAACTTGAGGCGTTTGACCGCTAGGCTCTCGTCCAACACAAACGAAATGCGTTCGGCCCAACTCATTGCCAGCTTAATCACTTGTTTGCCGCTATCCAGATGATTCTTGATTTCCGGCAAGGCCAAGTCGTGGCGTTTGCAACGAATAATCGAGCCTTCTTCTTCCGGCGAACGCAGCTCGCATTCGTCTTCGATCAAAATATCTTTTGGCGAGGTGTTGTCGATCAACCATTGCGTCATCACACTGGCAGGCTTTGCGGTGGCAGTTAGCGGCACTATCGGTAGAGAACCCAGGCATTTGCGCAGCTGGCTCAGCATGTCTTCGGCTTTTTTGGCAGATGCTGCATCCACTACCAGCCAACCGCCTTGACGGTCGATATAAGCATAAGTTTTCCGCGAAAACGAAAACGCGCGCGGCAACAATTCAAAGATCAATTCGTCCTTGATGCGACTGCGTTCTTTGCCTGGTAATTTGCGGGCTTCGCGCTCCTCGATTTCGTTAATGCGCTCTTGCAGCATTTCGTTAATTACCGATGCGGGCACGACTTTTTCTTCTTTTTTGCCGCATAGCATCAGGAAACCGCTATTTGCATGCACTAGCGCGTCCGAGGCCCTGCCTAGCGGAGCAGTCCAGCCGAAGCTGAATTCGTCGTGGCTACCGCAGGAGCGAAACGGCTGTTGTTGCAGTTTTTGCTCCAGGGCATCGGCATCCAAAGTAAACGGTTCAGAAAAACGGTAGACGGCAAGATTTTTAAACCACATGAAATGACTCTTTTTTAAAAACCGGCCATTATCGCAAATTTGCGCAGACCATATAAGCTACCCCGCTTAAAGCCTAGTCAAAAAATCCAGCTTGGCAGTAAATTTGCTTGGCAGGTAAACAAGTTATGCACACTAAGCTGTTTACGACAAGGCCTTAAAAACGCTTGACAAAATAACTTGTTGAAATACAACGAATCATTTCTAAAGCATTGATTATTATAATTTAATAATTTTGAATCAATCTTGCGCAATTTGACCGCAACCCAGTGCTGCCGGGGAATAACAGAGGCTTTCGCCATTGAATTCACAGACTTATCCACAGCTTCTGTGCATAACTGAATTTACCCTGCCGCAATAATCGCTTAGCGATAAATCCCGAGAAATAACTTTTAATTTGTCACAGCAAGCAATGTCTTATTGCATGGCAAGGTTTGTTAGAATGCCGCATGGCAAAGTCCCCAGCGACTTCCCTCACTCACAACAAAGCGGGCACATCATGCTGTCAACCTGGGAAAACCTGATACTCGGCGCCCTGGCGCTGCTGCTTTTGTTCTGGATGCAGCCCGGCATCAAAGCCGCACTGGCGCGCAGCAAACAAACACCATCCGACTGGCCCAGCGTTATCGTGCCGTTATTGATGGTGGTGATGTTCGTGCTTTTCTTAATAGCAATGGTTTGACATGAACGACGAAGATTACCAAGAAGAATACGAAGAAGATTATTACGACGAACCCGAGGATGAGGACGACGGCGAGAACGAAGATGAGGAAGCCGATCATTACGCGGTACGCCCCAACAAGACGCGCATCAAAAAAGAAATAGCCGAAATTTTTGCGATGGCCGAGGAAATTTGCGCGCTATCCCCTGCGCATATCGCCGAATTCGAATTACCTGAGAGCATAGAACAAGCCATGCGCGATGCCGGCAAGATGGGACATAACTCCGCCAGAAAGCGCTTGTTGAAATACATCACGGCACAACTCAGAAAGCTGGATACCGCCGCGATTCATGAAAAATTGGCGCGGATGAAAAATCGCAGCGCTCATGCGGTCAGAGAACATCATCAGGCCGAGCGCTGGCGCGATCTGCTGCTGGCGGCCAATGGAAATCAGCAATTGACCCTGTTTATCGAAGAATTTCCTGCCGCGGATAGTCAGCACCTGCGCCAGTTGCAGCGCAACGCGCAGAAAGAGGCCAAAGAAGCCAAACCGCCGAAGTCGGCGCGCTTGTTATACAAGTATCTGAAAGAACTGATTGCCGATGCATCCGGCCTGCCACCCGTTGACGAGGACACGCAGGACCATGAGGATGCAGAGGATTAACTTACAAGCAACACGAAATCAATTTCCCAAAGCCCGCATCTGGCCCAATATCCAGCTCTGGCGTTTATGTAAATAAGCGCTGGGCTGATCGGCTTTTAGCAAAATCGGATTGGGCAACGTAGCGGCCAACAGCGCCGCCTGGCTGGCAGATAGTTGCTGGGCGGAAATGCCGAAATAGCGGCGACTGGCCGCTTCTATGCCAAATAAATGATCGCCGAACTCGGCAATATTCAAATACATTTCGAGAATGCGCTGTTTGTCCCAAACAGCCTCTATTAACAGCGTAAACCAAATCTCCAAGGCCTTGCGACCGAAATTTTTGGCCGGACTTAAAAACAAATTCTTCGCCACTTGCTGACTAATCGTGCTGGCCCCGCGCAGTTTGCCGCCGCGCAAATAGTGGTTAAATGCCTTGGTGATGGCGTCGACATCGAAGCCGTTATGCTGATAAAACAATTGATCTTCGGATGCGATCACCGCGGCAAAGGCGTGCGGCGAAATATGCCGGCGGCTTACCCAGCGCTGGTCTATACCTTTATAGCTGCGGCCTTCCGCCAAATCGTCAACATGCTGATGCAGCATGAATGCCGACGTCGGCGCGGGCAGAAACCGCAATACCCCTACCAGCACCAGCGAACTGAGCACAAAAAATAGCAAAGCGTAAACCAGTCCGCGCTTGCAAACTTGCTGCACGGAAAACGCAGTTTTGGCTTGGCGCCAGAATGGGCGATAGCGGGCCGGATGGCGGAAGTGCTTCACGGGCTAGGCGGACGTTGTGACTGGGACGCTTATTATCCATGATTGAACGAGTAATTGATCAACCGCCGTTTTTGCGAGTAATGCCCTAAAGAAATAGCTAAATTCCGTTAAATAACATAGTAATTGATTTGGCGGCTAACGAATATATCGGAAATCGCTTGACCCATAAGGCTATAAGAATTTGGCACGGATAATGTTATGTAAACATATGGTGTCAGGGATGTTTGAGTTCTCTCCCCCGTGAACATGGAAAACAAGACGCCAGGGATTCCCGGATAAAAGCGCCGAAAATCGCTTTTATCCGGGCAGGGACGACCTGACGACACCCCTTCAGCTTACCATGCGCGCTAATTTCAAATCATTCAATGGCTTATGCTCAGAATTGATTTGTCGATCTGCGCTTCTACATTCCGCTAAGTCACTTCCAAGTCTTCATTGGATGCGCCAATGGTAACTAAATTGACAGACCACTAGTTTTCGCTTGCTATGAATACCGTCACCGGGCAAGGCGCACAGCCATTGACAGCCTAAATCCATGGAATCGAACCTCCAAGGCATGCTTTGGCTAACGGTTGGGATTTTGCCATCAAGTCAGTTTTGTCTTAGGCATGGTGGCAATTGCAGAGGTGATATTGAAGTGACGGAGTATTTTGGGGCTGATAGCGAGCCGGTTGGCGAGTTTAAGACTGCGCTGCTATCGATCAAAAATAGGTGATATGCCGCACTAACTGTGGCATAGCGCCTTATTTTTTTCTTAAGGTTTGGCTCCGTGCTTGCTGATAAGCAAGCCGTCTACTCACAAAACCAGTTAAAAGTCCCGCTTGGCCTGACCCTTAGCAACGGCTCGGTGAGCAAAATTTTGTGTGGCATGAATCTAGCTTGGCCTTTTGATTCAAAATTCCTGTATCAGCGAATTCACACAACATGAAACTGGACATAAGCGCGCTTTATCGCCTACATCGTCAGGAACTGATGCATCATTTACTGCGGATAGTCAAATGCCAAGAAACCGCTGAAGATTTGTTACAAGAAAGCTATCTGATTTTGGCCCGCACCGCCAATGAAATCCTCATCGACTACCCCCGTGGTTTTTTATATCGGACTGCCAGCAATCTGGCGTTGGATCATCTGCGCCACCATAAAATTGTCGAACGGCATCAGGAAACGGTATTACCAGTCGATGAATTTGCTCAGGCCTGTGTGGAACAGGAAATAGCCGATCAACAGTGGCAAGCCATGTTACAGAACACCATCGCCGGATTGCCGTCTCGCTGCCGTGATGCGTTCATCCTACATAAAGTCCGCGGCTTGAGTTATCGCGAAGTTGCGCATTTTTTGGATATATCAGAGAGTGCGGTGGAAAAGCACATTGTCAAAGGCTTAACCCATTGCCGAAAACAGCTGGGAGGACCTTTTGGTCGTCGATTGGGGACATACTGAGGTATGGGGATTAATCCTATTCGCTATATTTCCAGAAACCGGCGTCCCAGCGCCAATCATAATCGAATATCAGCCTGTTCCAATTCGGATGTCTTTTCAGTTGTGGTGCTAAGCCGATCCGGAACACTTGCAGGCTTATTGCTGGCGTTTTGGGAGGCGATGCTTCTTATAGGTTCGACCAAGAGCAATAGTCGTCTGATAGACTGTTCTTACAATCTAGCGCCACCTAGTTCTATAAAACTTTCAAGGTTTAGCTGAGGAAAAATCGCCGCCGACCGTCTTCATTGCAAGCCCGAGTGTCTCCGGGTTCAATTCGGATCTCTTAGGAATAATTTAATGGCGTACCGTTCAATCCGCAAAGCCGAATGCTTCGGCAAGCTTGCACCACGCAGAGTGTTGCCTTTGTCGTTGGTCACCGCGCTGAACACCAAAACCGTGATCGCCGCCGAGCAAAACATCGCGTTTGACATTCCGGCGCAAAGCTTGAGTGGGGCCTTGAATTCCTTTGCCGGTATCGCCAGAACCCAACAGAGTTATCCGCCTGCACTGACCGAAAGCTTGAAATCGCCAGGGTTTAAAGGCCAGTTCACTACCCAGCAAGCCTTGCAACGTTTATTGTCAGGTACCGACCTAGTCTCCAGCGCCACAGCCAACGGTACGATCAGCTTGCATAAAGCGCCGGATTCGCCAAACGAGGTATCGAGTCTGTCAGCGGTAACAGTTTCCGGTACTCGCGCCGGCAGCAACGCCGCCGACCCTTACAGCAAGGACTATGCGGTGACAAAGCCCTTCGCAGCCACTAAAACCGATACGCCGATAATGGAAAACCCCACCTTGATGCAAGTGGTCTCCCGAGCGGTGATGGACAACCAGAAAACCACTAGGATCAATTACGCACTGGAAAACGTCAGCGGCGCCCGAGCTAATCCCAATTTGGGCGGGGGCACCGGTTTCATTATTCGCGGCTCCCGAATTACCGCTCAATTAAACATCCGCAATATACTGAATAAGGACTATTACGAATCCGCCGACCCCGATTCTAATGTCGCCCCCGGTTTAGGTGTGCATCCGGGCGCCCCGCTGACCGCCATCGGCACTATTCGGTTGGAGTATTAAGCGCAAACGGTTTAAATTTTCGCCATTTTCCGATACCTTTGAGAACCCGATCATGCCCAACACCAAGTGGATTGCAATCTCCATAGCCAGCTTATTACTGGCCGCTGGCTTTAGCAGTATTTCCCAAGCCAAGCCGCTGCCCCTCCGTGAGTTGGCGTTACCGGTCGCTGGCTTTAGCCAACAGCATCACCTGGAACAAACGGCGGACGGGCATTTGCTGCTCAGCTGGGTGGAAACCGATTTGGGAAGCAGCACTGCGAAATTTGCCATCCTGGAAGAGCATGGCTGGAGCATGCCGTTAACGGTGGTTAAGGTTGATGGCAAGCTGGCCGACCCACCGGTGGTGCTTGGACTGAGCGACGGCAGTCTGGCCGCCGCTTGGATGCCTTACATCAAAGGTGCAAGCAGCCGTTACGCGGCGGATATTTATCTGGCACGTTCGATTGATGGCGGCTTGACCTGGTCCCAGCCTTTAAACCCGTATGGCGACGACGCGCGAATTTACGACGCGCAAATGTCTTTGGCCGCCCTACCCGATGCACGCTTGGCCTTGGTCTGGACCGACATGCGTAACACCAGCCAAGATCCGGCGGCCGACAAGACAGCCAACCGCTACCAATTGATGGCCAGCATCATCGACAAAAATTGGCGCGCCAGCCCGGAAATGATATTGGATAACGATGTCTGTTCCTGCTGCCGCAGTTATACCGATGCCTTGGGCGAGCAATTGGTTACGGTCTATCGCGACCATGCCGTCGGCGAAATCCGCGATATCAGTGCGGTACGTTGGCAAGCCAGTGGGAATCCGCAAATCGTCAATGTGCATGCCGACGGTTGGGTCATTGGCGGTTGCCCCAGCAACGGGCCATCTGTCGATCTGACGCCAACCGCTGGCGTGGCGGCCTGGTTTACGGCTGCCGATGGCAAAGGTCGGGTGAAACTGGCCTTCTCCACCGACAGTGGCGCACATTTCAATCAGCCTATCGAGTTGGATGTCGATTCCAGCGGCTACGCCAACGCCTTATTGCTGGATGACGGTTCAGCTCTAGTGAGTTGGCGCGGCCGCTCTGGGCCCGAAGATGAGTTACGACTTGCGAAAGTGACCACTGACGGCAAGATCAGTCGGCAGACTACGGTGTATCGCGGCGGCTTTCCGAAATGGCCCAGCAAGTACCTTGCGATGGCTCGCATCGGCAAGCAAGCGTATGTCGCCTGGACTGATCCTGTGCAGAAAAAAGTGCGGCTGGTGTCCTTAAGCTTGGACTAAAGCGGATAGCCAACTTCGCGCTGTCCCGCACGCCTGCGGTATGGTGCTGCCGAGACGGTCGCTGGCGGGTGGAAAAAAGTTGCCGCTCGCCATTTTGCTGAAATTCAGCAGCGTATGAGCGTAAGAACCTAGGCGCTTTGTTTTGGTCGCGGCGGTGGCCGCGCCCTTGTCCGCAGTTAAGCGCCCGCATTCAAAAAAGCAAACGCATTGTCATCATCTCCGATAACCTAAAGCTCTGCCGTCGATAAAAGCGCTGAGCACCCAGATTATCGGCATCGGTCAACAATGTAATCCGACGGCAACCCTTTTGCCTAGCAAAGTCCAGCGCGTGTTCCAACAACAGGCTGCCAACCCCTTGGCCACGAAAATTGCTTAAGACCACCATGTCTTCCAGCCACGCCACCTGCTCGCCCAGAGCGGTGGAGACTGTGTAAAGCAGAGTAACCATACCCACAATTCCACTTTCATGGCGCGCGACAAAGACATGACCTATGTTAGGGTCGGCTAAGATGCGCAGCAATCCCCGGCTCTGCGTCGCATGATCGGGCTGAAATTCAGCTTCCTGAGTGAATAGTTCGCTCAATAAATGACAAAGTGGGGGAATATCGGCTTCGCTGGCCAAGCTTATTTTCATGTTCGCTTGATCGCTAAGGCAACGTCGCAACTTAGTCTTTTACTGCCTCAACCTGAATCAGCAGTTTGACCTCGTCACCCACCGCTGGCGCATATTTGTCTATGCCAAACGCCGAGCGCTTTATCGTGCCGACGGCATCGGCACCGCAGGTGTACTTCAGCCTGATGACATTCATCCCGCAGTAAAAGTGTTCGACATGCAAGCTAACGGGTTTGCTAATGCCGCGCAGGGTCAAAACGCCGTCCGCACTAACCAGTTTCTCACCTTGAAAACTAAGTTTGTCGGATTTGAAGGTCATCGCCGGATACTGTGTACTATCGAAAAAGTCTTTGCCGCGTAAATGCTCTTCTAGCTCAGCTAAACCGGTGCTGATAGTCGCAGTGTTGACGCTGATGTCTATGCTGCCTTTAGCCGCCGCGGCATCCAAGGTCACTTTGCCACTGGTTTCGTTAAAACGACCGCGTTGCGTGGAAAACCCTAAATGGCTGATTTCGAAGCTAGGAAAGGTGTGTCGGCTATCGATGGTATAGCTATCAGCGGCTAGCACGCTAAAACTCAATAGGCAGGCGCTGGATACCGTACTTAATTTTCCAATCATGATCATCTCCTTTGTAGGATAAAAAGTGAGCGGGACTGCATTATTGCAGAGACTTTGTGATAATAGATCAGCTTTACCTCCATCACTTTGGCCATTTGCCGCTCTCATGCAACGAATCTATTACTATTACACGGCCTTGACCGGCTTTTTCGGCCTGTTTTTGTTAATGATGGCTTGGCACACGTTGTTGTTCCCATCCAACCAGTTGCCAACGGCATTGTTGTTGTTAATTTCTGTCGGACCGCTACTTCTGCCATTTAAAGGCTTATTGAACCGCGACCTGAAAAGCTGTACGTGGATGACTTATTTAAGCCTGCCGTATTTTGCGCACGGTGTCGCCGAAGCTTATGTCAATCAGATAGAACGACCGTATGCGCTGCTGGAAGTGTTGTTCAGCCTACTGCTCTGCTTCGGTGCCGGCCTGTATGTTTTCAAAGCGGAAAAAGCCTGAACATAATCGGTATGCAAATCCCGTTACAATTCGAGTTTCAGAACGATCAGACCTTTGCCAGTTTTTTTCCTGGCAATAACGCTGAAATCGTTGCTCAGTTGCAGGCCTTGGCTGCACATGGCCTGGAGCAGCAGATTTTTATCTGGGGTGATCCCGGTAGCGGTAAAAGCCATTTAATGCAGGCCTGTTGTCAGCAAGCCAAGCAAGTAGGTAAAGATCCGTTTTATTTAGCTTTTGATGCGGATAACCTGCCGCAGCCTTCCTTGTTGGAAGGTTTGGAAGATCTGGAACTGGTTTGTTTCGACAATATTCAAATGCTTGCCGAGCATAGCGATTGGGAGCAGGCTTTGTTCGCTTTTTACAATTCTCATCGGCAGAATAACCACAAACTATTGTTGGCTGCCGATTGCCCACCGAAGTTTTTAGGCTTTGCCTTACCTGACCTGAAAACTCGAATGGCTTGGGGTTTGACCTTAAAAATCCAGTCCTTGCGTGAAGATCAATTGATCGACGCCTTGGCCTATAAAGCCCATTTTTTGGGTTTTGATATTCCGCCGGCGGTAGGGCGGTTTTTGTTGAATCATTATGTTCACGATTTAGCGGCGCTCTGGCAGCTTCTGGAAAAAATCGACCGCGCCACCTTGGCCGCAAAACGAAAATTAACCATTCCGTTTTTAAAGCAGATTTTGGCCGACGAAACATGAACAACAAGGTATTGATCGTGGGTACTGGCGCCATCGGCGGGTTTTATGGCGGCCTTCTGGCTAAGGCTGGTGCCAATGTTTCGGTGGTATGCCGCTCCGATTATCAAGTCGTCAAACAGCAGGGTTACCGTATCGAAAGCCATGCCTTGGGCGGCTGGCAATTCATGCCTAGCGAGGTATTGCTGGCTGCCGCAGACTTCGATGGACAAGCCGATTATCTGATTTTATGCAGCAAGGTAACCGCCGACATTGATCGGGTTGCGCTGATTAGCGATGCGGTAACCCCGCACACGGCGATTGTGCTGATTCAAAATGGCGTCGAGATCGAACAAGAACTGCAGCAGGCGTTTCCGGACAATCCATTAATCAGCGGCTTGGCGTTTATTTGTTGCAACCGACTGGCTCCCGCTCAGATTAGTCATTTAGCTTACGGTAAGTTGATCTTGGGTAATCTGTCCGCGGGTGATGAGCCTAAAACCCTGTATTTGCGCGATTTGTTTCGGCAAGCCGGCATCGAATGCGAGTTTAGCGACGATATAATCGCCAGCCGCTGGCAAAAATGCGTTTGGAATGCACCATTCAATCCGCTATCGGTGCTGTCTGGCGGTCTAGCAACTCAGGCGATATTGCAGAATCAGGAAAATTTTGTGCGCCGAGTGATGCAGGAAGTCTGTAATATTGCCAACGCTTGCGGCCATCCGCTCCCGGCCGATATTGTCGACAAACATATTGCGCTGACCCGGGATATGCCGCCCTACAAAACCAGCATGCTGCTGGATTACGAACGGGGACAGACGATGGAAACCGAGGCCATTCTCGGTAATGCAATGCGCGCCGCCCAGCGCCAAGGCTTAGACTGTCCGTGTCTGCAATCTCTTTATGGATTGATGCAACTCCGAGAGTTGCAAATTAGCTCAAGTAGCCAACTCAACTGAATCACGCAATTGACATTCTGCTTTTTCTTGTTTTTCGGTTAGAATGTGAAGATTTTCATTGACCTTGTCTTTGAAGAAGCCGTGTGAATTTCGCCTCAGACCTTGCAAAGCGAAGATCGGCCGCATATTTCGCTAGACTAGCTGCTATGTGATCCACAACCAACCGTGGCAATGGTGCTGGGGTTTAAAAGTTTTTATGTCCATTTTTAGAGTATAACCATGACTGATCTATCGCTTTACAGAAACATCGGCATCTTCGCTCACGTCGATGCCGGTAAAACCACTACCACCGAGCGGATTTTGAAGCTGACCGGAAAAATCCACAAAATCGGCGAAGTGCACGATGGCGCGGCGACTACAGACTTCATGGTGCAGGAGCAAGAACGCGGCATCACCATTCAATCGGCTGCCACCACCTGTTTTTGGCCGGGCAGTACCAACCAATTTCAACCGCACCGTTTCAATATCATCGACACCCCTGGGCACGTTGACTTTACTATCGAAGTTTATCGTTCCTTGAAAGTGTTGGACGGCGGGGTGGGTGTATTCTGCGGTTCCGGCGGTGTAGAGCCACAATCAGAAACCAACTGGCGTTATGCGAATGACTCCAAAGTCTCTCGCGTCATCTACGTCAACAAACTGGACAGAATGGGTGCCGACTTCTACCGCGTTGTTAAACAGGTCGAACAAGTATTGGGCGCAAAACCGGTTGTAATGACTCTGCCTATCGGCGAGGAAGAAAACTTTGTCGGCGTGGTCGATTTGCTGACCCGTAAAGCCTGGGTGTGGGATAACTCCGGCGACCCATTGAAATACGAAATTAAAGACGTCCCTGCTGATATGGCAGAGCAAGTCGAAGAATGGCGCGCGAAATTGATCGACCAAGTGGCGGATCAAGACGACGACATCATGGAGAAATATCTGGAAGGTGAAGAGCCTACCGTTGAAGAAATCAAACAGTGCATCCGCAAAGGCACCATCGCGATGGATTTCTTCCCGACTTTCTGCGGCTCGTCTTTCAAAAACAAAGGCGTGCAATTGGTATTGGACGGCGTTATCGAGTATTTGCCGAATCCTACCGAAGTTAATCCACAACCTGAAACCGACCTGGAAGGCGTGCCTACTGGCGAACACGCGATTGTTGATGCCGACCGCCCATTGCGCGCACTGGTTTTCAAAATCATGGACGACCGTTTCGGCGCCTTGAACTTTGTCCGCATTTACTCAGGCCGCATCAAAAAAGGCGACACCCTGTTAAACACCTTTACCGGTAAAACCGAGCGTATCGGCCGGATGGTGGAAATGCACGCCGACGACCGCAACGAGATCGAAACCGCGCAAGCCGGGGACATCGTGGCATTGATTGGCCTGAAAAACGTGCAAACCGGTCATACCCTGTGCGACCCAGACCAGCCGGCTACTTTAGAGCCTATGGTATTCCCAGATCCAGTTATCTCGATTGCGATTTCGCCAAAAGACAAAGGCAGCAACGAGAAAATGGGCATCGCGATCGGTAAAATGGTGCAGGAAGATCCGTCTTTCCGCGTTGAAACCGACCAAGAAAGCGGCGAAACCATCATCAAAGGCATGGGCGAGTTGCATCTGGACATCAAAGTCGACATCTTGCGCCGTACCCATGGTGTAGACGTCAACGTGGGTAAACCACAGGTGGCTTACCGTGAAACCATTACCCAACGTATCGAAGACAGCTACACCCACAAAAAACAATCGGGTGGTTCCGGTCAATACGCGAAAATCGATTACGTCATCGAGCCAGGTGAAGCAGGCAGCGGATTCGTATTCGAATCACAAGTTACCGGCGGTAACGTACCTCGCGAATACTGGCCTGCGGTTGAAAAAGGCTTTAAAGCCAGTATCGACAAAGGTGTATTGGCTGGCTTCCCTTGCTTGGACTTCAAAGTCATCCTGACCGACGGTGGTTTCCACGCGGTTGACTCCTCGTCCATCGCTTTCGAAATCGCCGCTCGCGCAGCGTATCGCCAATCGATCCCGAAAGGTAATCCACAATTGCTGGAACCGATCATGAAAGTTGACGTATTCACACCGGATGCGCACGTCGGTGACGTGATCGGCGACTTGAACCGTCGCCGCGGCATGATCAAATCGCAAGATGCAGGTATTACCGGTGTGCGTATCAAAGCCGACGTACCACTGAGCGACATGTTCGGTTACATCGGCGATTTGCGCACCATGACGTCAGGTCGCGGCCAGTTCTCCATGGAGTTCTCGCATTACACCGCTTGCCCTCGCAACGTGGCGGAAGAAGTGATCAAAGAAGTTAAGGAACGTAACAAAGACAAATAAGCATCACAGGGGCTGACCTTGTCGGTCCTTACTCTGCTTAGTATTGCCGATCAGTCACCTGCCGCGTTAAGCGGCAGGTGCATTTTTAACCATAAAGTTTCCGCTATGCACGGACACTTGTTCATTTACCTAACCTTGGAAGAACAATATGGCTTTTGTAATCACCGAAAACTGCATCAAATGCAAATTTACCGACTGTGTTGACGTTTGCCCCGTCGATTGCTTTCATGAAGGTCCGAATTTTCTGGTCATAGACCCGGACGAATGTATCGATTGCACCTTGTGCGAACCCGAATGCCCAGCTAACGCCATCCACGCCGAAGACGAATTACCTGAAGGACAAGAACATTTCGCAGCACTGAATGCGGAATTGGCCAAACAATGGCCCGTTATCACGGAAGTAAAAGGCTCTCTTCCTGATGCTGACGAATGGAACGGCAAACCTGGCAAGTTTGCGTTGTTGGAAAAATAGATCCGCACTCATCATATGCCAACCGACCGGCGCCATAAGCTTTTGGCGTCGGTTACTCTGGATCCTCACTGCATTTAAATTTCCGAACATAAACACCAGTAGCCAGCAATCCAAGCGTCTAAGAATGGATTGATTGCTAATATAGGTTTTTGTTTAAGACTATCTATTCCGATTAGTCTCACTATTGCCGCGTCAAAAATTCTATGCGAAAAACGAAGGTCTGAGCCGGGCTAAAGCGGACTGGACCGCCGCTTGGTAACACGGCTATTGGCACTGTTTTAATTTCAAATGCTGCGAATCTGTGATGTTGCTCAAAGATTTGACATCTAGCGAATTTTGTCAGTATCTTATGACTGAGCTTAATCACTAGCTTGGACGGTCGCCACACCGGATAAAAAGTTCCTAGCTTAGTTTATCAGTATTCGTTTTCCATCACCGGACCCTCCAAGGAGTTAGATCGATGCACACGCATAACCCTTTTCGTCGCACACAACTTAGCGCTGTAATTCTTTCCTTGTTGGCTCCGGGCTTCAGTGTCGCGGCCACTGCAAACTGGGTCGGCACCACTGGCTTCTGGGACTCAAACACTAACTGGAGCACCAATCCGGCACTACCAGCCAGTGGCGATGACACAGTACTTAATGTGGCGGGGGCACAAACGATTACTGTGCGCAGCAACGGCACTCCGTTTACTGTGAATAGCATTAACACCAACGGCGGCGACGAAATACTCGCTATTACCGACGGTAGATTGAATTTGCTGGGTGCAATCACAACTAGTAATGCCACTGGAAATTCCTCTGTGGGCACTTTTATTCAATCGGCTGGGATCATCGGCGGTACTGGTAACTTAAGTGTGACCGGCA
>FSSH01001052.1_pt2 | contig 31018 bp, 31 predicted proteins | sample 1166101 | NCBI WGS metagenome assembly FSSH01 (sample SAMEA32972668, study PRJEB13176) | freshwater metagenome | biome: Drinking water system; feature: Biomass in drinking water that filtered by 0.45 um membrane; material: drinking water | place: USA | collected 2012-12-20 | depth 0 m
GTCGGCGAAGTCGGTTCAGGTGACAGGCTTTTCCAGAAGAAGGCGTGATTCCAGACCTGCCCCGCGTTTTGCAACAGTCCAGCATCGGCATTGGACTGCGCCGACCGGATAATCGATTCGAGCGGTGCTTCAGCAAGGGGCGTCCCCGCGAGGGCGGCGTTGGTCTTCTTCACATATCCGGCGAAATGCTTGTCATAGTGGAAATGCATCGCCTCGGCCGATATTGTGGGGGTCAGGGCATCCTGCGCAAAAGGCAGCGACATTTGCTCAATCATGATTTGTATCCTTGGGTGAATTTCGTTGAAAACGGTCGTGTTCAGTTTTCACCGTCTTTGGGTGCGTCATGATTCGCGTTCGCCGCCGCGCGCAGTTGCGAAGGGCTTGGCGGCAGCAGCAGCAAGCCAACGGCGTTAACTGGCACCGATGCCGACGCTTGAACCGGCGCGCGGACAGCGATTCCAGCTTTTTCGAGAAGCGCCGCGACTTCGGTCTTTTGTGCTTCGATTGTTTGCCCGCCTGGGTCGTTCGCCCGCGGCGAGGCTGCGGTTTCCATCCCGACAGACTTCAGGCCCCAACGTGACAGCGCCCATAATGCCAATTGGCGCGCCGCCGGGTCGCCGGCGTCGCCGGTCGTAATTAGCAAACGTGGCGGGACCGGCGGGATGACCTGAACGCGCCAGCCCTGAGCGGCCCCGGTCGCCGATGCTTCCACGTCGCGATAATCAGATAATGTCCATTCCGGCGCGGCAACGGGCACGATGTTCACGACGCGCTCGGACCGGTTGACCCACATCGCCTGAGTCGGCAATCCCACGGTGGAGCGAATGGCAAGATAGGGCGGCACGTCCTTGGCAATACCGGCTGCCGTCCTTTCCATCGCTGTATCGATCATTGCCTTGGTCTGTGAGCCGAGATCGGCGGCAACGACCTGTTGCAGGGTAAAGGTCGGCGCAGTTCCGAGCATTGTCGTCAGCTTCTTCTCAATCACATCCTGAGCGTCGCCGGTAAAGGTCGGTGCTATGACCACGGCATCGATTACCGGCGTGCCGCGAAGCGGCCAGGCAACGTCTAGCTGCGCGATATTGCTGCGACTGATCTTGAGCTCGGACATCAGGATTTCGCGAGCGGCATTGCGCGCGTTCCCTTCTTGCGTGACGCGCACCAGCGTAAACGCGAGCGGCGTCGCGAGCGCGAGAAAAACAACGATACCGCCAACGATATGCCCGCGCGTCAATTCAACGCGGCCCAACGGACGCGCCGCGCCACTCAATCGGGCGATGAGCGCGAAGGAGAAAGCAATCGCCGCGAGGTTGGTCATAAAGAGCAGCAGTGCGCCACCGGCAAAGTCGAACCGAAAGGTCCCAAGGCCGTAGCCGACGACCGCAAGCGGCGGCATCAACGCTGTAGCGATGGCAACCCCGATCGCCGTGCCCCCTTTTTGCCGAACGGTGGCGTAGCCGCCGGCAATGCCCGAGAGCAGCGCGATCGCGAGGTCGAGCAACGTCGGCTGCGTTCGTCCGATGATTTCCGACGTCGCATTACGGATCGGACTGAGCCAAGTGAGAAGGACCGCCGTGAGTATACCGATCGCGGCACCAACCGCTACGACCTTGATGGCTTCGCGGATGCGCTGTCCGTCCAGCGATGCAAACCCGAAGCCAAGTGCGGCAATCGGGCTCATCAAAGGTGAAACGAGCATAGCTCCGATCACGACGGCAACTGAATTCTGGAGCAAGCCGAGGGTCGCAATACCCGCCGAAAGTACACTCATCAGGACATAGCCCGCGGACAGCTCACCATCCGCGCGAACCTGTGTTCGCAGGTCGTGCGCCTGATCGTGCGACAAATCAGGCAGCAGAACGATATGGGCAAATCGCGTCCGAAAACGGACCCACCAGCGCGGTAAGACTACGGCTCCGTTCTCCGCTGCGCTCATTGCTCGTTCCTCCCGCCGCTTTTGGACTTTATCCGTGTGATAAGTGTCCCGATTGTTCCACCCTGAACAGTGACCGCGAACAGCACGACGAAATAAGTTGCCCCCAAAATGATCGTGCGAGCCGGACTGTCAGGAAGCGACAGCGCCAGCGCGATTGAGATGCCGCCCCGCAGACCGCCCCAGATAAGTGTCGGCAGTGCCAGAGGCCCCAGCGAAAGCCAGGGCTTCATTGCGGTTAGCGGCACGCCGACCGAAACGGCGCGTACCGCTATCACCAGCGGGATCGCCAGTGCACCAAGCAGAAGCAGCCGTAGATCACCGGCAATCGCGATCACTTCGAGGCCAATTAAAAGAAACAGGACCGCATTCAGGATTTCATCGATCACCGACCAGAATTTCAACAAATAGTCGCGTGTTACATCGCTCATTGCGTGGCTGACGCCGTGGTTGCCGATCAACAGGCCTGCGACCGCCATTGCGACCGGACCGCTCGTGTGCAGAAAATGGGCGACGCTATAGCCACCCATGACGACCGCGAGCGAAATCATGACTTCGACGCTGTATTCGTCGATGCTTTCCATCGCCCGATACGCGACCCAACCGATGACAAGGCCAAGCAGTACGCCGCCGCCTGCTTCGCGCAGGAACTGGCTTGCAGCATGCCCGAACGAAAAGGCCTCGGTGCCGAGCGCCACCGACAGCAGGATCGCGAACACCACGACGCCGACACCGTCATTGAACAGGCTCTCGCCCGCCACCGTTGCCTGCAACGTCGGTGGCACCGCAGCACGTTTTAGGACCGCCATCACGGCGACCGGATCGGTCGGGCTGATCAGTGCCCCGAAAACGAAGCACCAGATGAGTGGAAGCGAAAAGCCGAGGAGCGTCGTCAGCAGGGCAAACCCCGCGCCAGTGATCGCTGTCGAGACGAGCACACCGATCGTGCTCAAGACAAGGATCGGCCAACGGCCCTTGCGCATCTCGGTCCAGTCGACATGCAGGGCACCCGCGAACAGCAGGAACGACAGCATCCCGTCCATCAGAACAGTATGAAAATTGATGTTGTTGAGGAAGGTGCTGACCATGAGGGACATTCCGCTGCCGGGCAGCACCCGATCGATCGCGATCATCAACAAGGACGCGACCGCGCCCATCAACGTCAGGCCGATCGAGGAGGGCAGGCGCAGCAGGCGAGTGTTGATATAGCCAAGCGCTGCCGCCAGGACGATCAGGATTGCGGCGGCATCGAACGGGCTAAGCTGCGGCGTCTGCATGTTTGTCCCCCGATTGGACCCTCACCGGTGGTGCGGCGACGAGTTCGAATGTTGCGCTGCCAAATTCAACCTTTTCCTTGTGTGCGTCGAACGCGGTCAGCAATGAGCGCATGATGGCGTCACGCGTGGCGCGCCGGCGACGGTAATCGACCACATAACGCGCGGTGAACTCGATCCAGTTGTCGGTTACGTTCAGCGTCACAATCGGCGCGATACGGGCCTCCTCGATCAGGAATTTGCCGACCAGCACCTTCCAATTACGCTGCGACTGTTCCTGAAATTCTGCGACATGCTCTGTGACGGCTTCTTCGATAAGCTGCTGGGCTAGCTGCCAGTCCGAACCGAACCGCACGGGCAGTTTGAACTCGTCCCACAGAAACGAGAATTCCCCCGAGTAATTGTAAACTGGTTCCTTGAAGATGAAACTGTTGGCAACCCGCACAATTCGTCCGTTGTAGACATCACCGTGTACCCAGTCGCCGATTTCCATCAAGGTCGTGCGCAGCATCCCGATATCGATGACATCCCCTTTGATCCCGCCGACTTGAACGCGATCCCCGGGCCGGTAAAATCCCCCGAACGAAATGGCGATCCAGCCTGCAATGCTCGCGATCACTTCCTGCAAGGCAAAGGCAATTCCGGCACCGGCGACGCCAAAGATCACCGAGAACTGCGCCATGCTTCGGCTAAATGTTGACAACAAAACAATTGCTGCCAAAATATAACCGAAAAACCCGATGAACTTGCGAACGCGGTAGCGCGCGCTCGTGTCAGTAATCGAGCGTGACGCGACGGATTGCAGCGTGCGGATAATTATCATCGTGATGATTGCGACAACGATGATGTAACTGATATTTGCCATGAGCGGACTTTGCAGCCAGCTCATGGCCTGGGTGTTCAAATTGTCCATGCTGAAATGCCTTTGTTACGCGTTAGGCTACGCGACATGGTATGCCAATGCCGAGCGTGAACTTATGGACACCGTAATCTGCGCGCCCGCCTTCACCATCTGGCGTATCTCTGGCGGTAGCGTGTCATCGACGGGGCGCTTGAGGCTGAATTGAGCCTGTAGGCCCGACGGTACCTGCTTTATTCCTTGTTCAAATCGAACGTCTCCTCGTCTCTATCGGGTGGCGCGGAAGGTGCAATGAGATGGACATCTCGCTGCGGAAAAGGGATCTCGATCCGATTCTGTTTGAACAAGACCCATACAATATTGAGAATGTCGGACTGGACGTTGCCGACGCCCATTTCCGGGTCTTCAATCCAAACCAATATCTCATGGTCGATCGAACTCTCACCGAATGCCTTGAGCCAGACAGCGGGCGCTGGTTCTGTCAGCACGCGGGGCACCGCCGTTGCGGCGTGGATCATCAACTTTTGGGCAAGGCCGATGTCGGAATTGTACGAAACGCCGACCGGAATCTTCAATCGAACATTTCGGCTTGAATAAGACCAGTTTTCGACTGTTTCAGTCATCAGTGTTTCGTTCGGGATCAGAAATTCCTTCCCGTCGCGGGTGACGACAGACACAGCGCGGACGCCGATTTTGCTGATCGCGCCAACCGCATCGCCGACCGCAATCACATCGCCCGGTTTAACCGAGCGATCCATGAGCAGGATCAGGCCCGCGATCAGATTGCCGAGCGTTTTTTGCAACCCGAACCCTATGGCCAGTCCGAAGGCGCCCGAGAACACCGCGAGTGCAGTCAGGTCGATCCCTACGACGTCGATGCCAATCAAGGTGGCGACTGTAACGACAGCAATCCCGACGATTTTTTGAACGAGAGCCTGTTGTGACGCATCGAGCCGGTCACTGTGCCGAATCACCCTCAAACTGAGGCGGTAGGTCAGGCGCGCAACCGAATAGATTACGATCGCAGCAATGAGAAACGTGAGCAAATTGAGAATCGAGAGCCGATGTGCGCCAATTGGAATCCCGACCGCATCGAGGTATTCCGTCGCCCGCGTCCAGCGCGCAATCCAGCTATCAGCAAAGTCCTGTGGCGCGGTCGGCGTCATGGTGTTCTCCTCAAATCAGGCATAGAGCGCTGCAAGGACCATCGACGCGATTGAAATGACAAGCACGGAAAGAAGCGCTCCGGCACGAGCATAATCGGTAAAGCGATAACCCCCAGGTCCCATGACCAGAAGATTGTTCTGGTGCCCGATGGGCGTCAGGAAGTCCGAGGATGCACCGATCAAAACGGCGAGTAACATGGCATCGGGGGAAATGCCGAGCAGCATGGCGACCTTAATTGCCAATGGCCCCATGATAACCGAAGTAGCCACATTGTTCAAGAATACCGAGAGGATAAGCGTCGCGGTGCATACCGCGGCGAGCGCCAATACGAGCGGCGCATCTTCCAGCACGCCGCCAAGCCAATCTGCCACCATGCCAGCCGCACCACTCGTCTCAAAGCTCGCGCCAACCGGGATCATCGCGGCAAGCAGCACGATCACGCTCCAGTCCACCGAGGGATAAATTTCGGTTGGCGCAATCAACTTGAGCGCAGCAATGAGCGCCGCCGCACCGAGAAACGAAACGGCCGGCGACAGCCCGGTGAAGATCGTAATCGCAATGGCCGCCGTAAAGATGCCGGTTGTGAGTGCCGCAGCTCGGATATCGACGGGCGCGATATCGCTCCGGTCGATCTCAAGCAGGCGCATTCGCGCCGCGAATGCAGCAAGATCGCCCGGCGCTCCGGTCAGGAACAACTGGTCGCCTGTGCGAATCTTCATCAGCGCAAGTGGTTGGCGCAGATGTGCGGCGCGAGGCCCCGCTGCGGTCACAGCAAGCTTAGAATCGCTTAGAAATCCGACCGAGGCATGGCCCTCGCCGACGAGCGGCGAGCCGTGCGCGACGACCATGCGCGCGGTAACGGAAGTACCTGCCGGACTGGCAATTGCTGGAATCGACAAGGCACGGGCTACGTCGTGCGGAGACGAACGTGACAGGACGAGAAGCCGGTCCCCTGCCTGTCGTTCGCTAGAAAACGACACTGAGGTGTCGCCGCGTACCAAGGACAGCCCGCGCGTCGTCACCCTGCGCAGTGTTGCCACAATGGATGCGCGGGACAGGTCAGGTGGAATGTCGTCGACTTCGAAAACACGCCACGGACGCGCCGTCGATTCGGCCGTGCTGCGCCGTTCGGGAAGAAGGCGCCATCCCAGCAGCGTCAGGTAAATTAGACCGACGACAGCCACGGCCACCCCAACGGGGGCCATCGTGAAAAATCCGAACGGCTGGCCCAGTTCGCGTTCACGCACCGATGACAGAATGAGATTGGCTGGCGTGCCGATCAGTGTGGTCATGCCGCCGAGAATGGTAGCGAAGGCAAGCGGCATAAGCGTAGCACCGGGCTGCCGCTTGCTGTCACGCGCGATGGCAGTGGCCAACGGCATGGTGATGACGAGCGCCGCAATATTGTTCATAAAGCCGGAAAGTACGGCCGCTGCGCCCATCAAGATGGCCAGCTTCACGCCGAAACTGGCGCGCTGGGGAATGAGGACGCGCGTCAGCCGTCCGGCAATCCCGGTCAATTCCAGCGCTCGTCCCACGATCAAGACCGCCGCGACTGCAACAACGGCGGGATCTCCAAAACCGCCCAGGGCTGCTTCCGGCGAAACCAGACCAGTGGCAACACAGGCAAGCAACGCCATGACGGCGATCAGGTCGTGACGGACCCGCTCTGACACAAACAGGATCAGCGCACCCACCAGGATCGCCGCACTCGTCAGTGCAGGCGTCATGCTTCGGCAGGCGCGCCCGCCACGGCCGCGACGATACAGATGAGCCCGACGACAACGAAACCGGCTTGGGCAACCACACCGCCAGCACCGGTGCGCCGCGACACCCACAGCGCCAGCAGAGCCTGCACGGCATAATAGGCCGCAAAGGCGCGCGACGACAGCGCGATGACTTCGAATGGATCGGTGAGCCAGACGACCGCGATCGAAAGTGCGCTGGCCACGATGAAGGCTGTCCTGACACCGAGCTTCCGGCGCGACACTTCAATCATGATCCCGCCCGATCCGATGGAATCAGCGATGGCTGCGCTTAGTTGGCTGGTGACCGCACCACCGAGCACAAACAGGCCGAGGATCGGCGCGATAAAAGCCATGATATCAAGAATGCCCGCCACACCTTCGCTCTCAGCCGCCCTTCCAAGCACCGGGGTCAGCAATGCGAGGAATGCGAGATAGATCGCCGACGACAGCCACTGCGCAAGCCGCATCGTTCGGACACGCGTCTGCTGATCATATGCATCTCCCATGTAACGCGATGTCTCGAACCCTTGCACCGTAATCAGCAGGCCAAGAAGGAGCGGCACGCCCGCCCATGAAACGCGCGCTGCCGGCAACTCGGTCTGCGGAGCACTTCCCGCCGCCCACCAAAACGCAAGGCCTGCTAGCAACCCGGCGATCAGCCCGATCTTGATCGAAACGCTCGCGTGGGCGGCGTGTTCGATCTTCTTGATGTCACCCGAGAAGGTCAGAGCGGTCAGTGCCACTATAATGAGGGTGACAAGGACGTTGGCGACAAGCGTATGATTGGCCGGGTCAACCGCGAACGGCTTCATTGTGAACTCGGCGAGCAGTTTCAGATAGTAAGCGACGGACACGGAATATGCGATCGCAAGCAGCACCTGTCCGCCACGCATTGCCCAGGCGAACGGATCGTGAAGCCCGAGCGCCTTCGCGTGATTTTCGACATGGATGATATTAAAGCGAACGACCGCGCCCACCGCATATGCAAGCGCCAGCAAGGCTGCCATCGCAAAGATCGCGGCCGATCCGAACTCCTTTGCCAGTAGCGGCCCGCAGATCAGGAAACCGGAACCAATGATTGAAGCGAGTGGCGTCACCGTAGCGCGCCAAGTCTGCGATTTCGCAAACTTGCCGAACGTGAGGAGCGCGACGACAGCCGTCGCGACGGTCGCGGAAATCAGCGCAATCATGTAATTTTGCTCATGCCGTTCGTTAGGCGACGCACCAATGAACGGCAACTGATCGTCGTTCACGCAAGATTTAAGGCTTTTGAGCAATTCGATGACGATGTTCCATCGTCTCCTGCGGGTTATCGAGAGCGCCCTTCGCGCTGCGACAGTTGCTCTTGCGTAACTTCACGAACGCGCTGCGCCTGCTGGTTGCGCAACTGAATTGTCGCGATCTTGTCGCCGTTGGCGATGCGGCGCGCGACCTCGAGCCGTCTGGCCTCGACATCTTTTGATGCCTTGACCGGATCATCGGGAAATTTCACGCGCGTGATCGAGATGGTTTGGGCGACAAGGCTTTGGGCGCCGCGCAATTCGGGATCGCGCGCATTTTGGTCGTGCGTCTGGCTCAAGAACCGCTCCGACAGGGCTTTGAGCGTGATTATCTCCTCGGCCGGGCGAGGGGACTTGCCTGCTGTGGTTTTGGCTTCGCGGCGCTTGTCGCGTTCGGCGAGCCGGGCGCGAAGGCGGTCAGCTTCGGCCTGGACAACTTTCGACGGGGTGTAGTTCTCGACCGTCAGCCCTTGTGCGGCAGCGGCAAGATATGCCGCCTTCTTGAACGTGTCGCCGCCGCCCAACCTGATCGACGTCCAGCCGTTGGCTTTGGCGATCCGCACGATGTCGGGAAGGGCGTCGATGTTGCTGGTCTTGAGCCGGTCGGGTTCGAGCCGGGCAATCGGCTTTTTGTCATCCGAGGTGCGATAGAGCGCATTGCCGACGCGCAGGAACTTGCCGGTCAGGTCGTCGGTGAGGGTCGGTGTCTCGGTTTTGCGCTTCGGCTTCGCCGTCTGCGGTTTGGCTTTGTCCGGACTCGGCGCTGCCGAGCGGCTGCGTCCCGAAGTGGTATCGCCTTCCAGTTTATCCGCCATTTTCGTCGCCTTCTTCAATAAGCCCCGAGACAGTGCCGCCCCGATCCAGCGTCAGCATGTCGGCGAAGAAGCTGGGGCAATCTTCGGTGAGGACATCATCCTGTGACATTGGCCGGGTCTCATGTCCGGCAGCCTCTTCGGCGGTCATGTCGCGGAACAGCGCGGGCGGCGCAGTGCTGATTGTTCGCTTCGGCGCGGTTGGCACTTCCGGCGCTGAAAACGCGCGGCTTTTGAAAAATCGGCTGCTGAAATAAGCAATCTTCGTGCCGACGATCGGCGGTATGCCGCCGCGCAGGAGGATCAGCTTGTCGGTCGGAAACTGCATGAGTTCCTGCGGCAACAACAGGGCGCGGCGCTGCTCCGATATGGATTTCGACCGGTTGGCGAGGAGGCCATTGATCGTGAGCGATTTGGTGACGCTATCCTGTCCGACATAGCCGAGCCTCTCCGACAGGTCGTTGGCAACCCGCAGTTCCTTGGGCGTGATCGCCACTTCGACTCCGCAATTGGCGACGATCTCATCGGCGACATGCTCGCCGTAAACGCCGCGCAATTGCGAGCGTGACTGGATGACGGGCATGAGCCTGATCCCGTAGCCCGCGACGTATGAAAAGGCGCTGGCGATGACCGAGGCCCGGCCAAGCCGCGCGAATTCATCAAGGATGACCAGCACCGGCACGGCTGAGCGTTCGTCGGGCAATTCGCGCACGTTGAGGTCGATGAGCTGCTGGAACAGGAGATTGTAGAGCGGCGCGATCCGGTCGAGTTCGTCGGGCGACACGCCGAGATAGATCGACATGGGGCGTTTGCGGAGCTGGCGAAGATCAAAGTCGCTTGCCGCCGTCGCGGCATCGACCAAAGGGTTGAGCCAAAGGCCAAGGACGTTGGTGATCGTCTTTTTAATGTCGGCAAAACTGTTGTCCGAGCCGCCGGCGAAATCGGCGAGCGCCGTCCGGCAGCCGACCGAGAGGTTTCGTCCGGGATTGGCGAGTTCCTTCTTGAAAAAGATGCGCGCATCGCTTGTCGTTAAATGGCGATAGATGGCACCCATCGTCAGCGGCTCGTTGCTGGTTTCCGCGAGCCAGGCACCTACGCCTGCAAATCCGGTGCGCGCGCCATTGGCCCAGAAGGCTTCGCCCTGTTCGGGGGCAACGAACAGCATCGTTGCGATCTTCTGCAATTCGATGATGACATCATCCGGGTCGTGGCGGTCGATATAGGCCAGCGGATTGTAACGGGCAGTGCGGCCTTCGCGGTCGGTCGGATTGAACAGATAGACGGCCTGCCCGTAATGGGCACGAAACCCGGCGCTGGCATCGTAATTCTCCCGCTTCACATCGAGGACGACGACAGAGCCAGCCCATGTCAGCAGGTTCGGAATGACGATGCCGACGCCTTTGCCCGAGCGGGTCGGGGCTTCCACAATGACATGCTCGCTGCCACCAAAGGTCAGGAAGCGCCCGCTCTTGCGGCCGAGGACGATGCCCACGGCGCTACGAAACCCGTGCCGCTTGATCTCGCTTTCGCGGGCGAAGCGTGCAGCCCCGTGTAGCGGTGCGCCACGCGCCCAAAGCGCGTAGATTAGCGCGCCCAACAGCAGGCCACCACCGATCAGTCCGCCCGCCATCGCGCGGACGACGCGGGCGTCGCCGCGATAATACCAGACGAAATGTGGCATTTTGAGCGGGTCATAGGCGGCGACGGGCAGGCCGAGGATCAGCCAGCCGATCATGCTGGCTATGGCGAGCGCGATCAGCAGCCCGAGCGGCAAGCCGATCAGCAATCTTGCCGCCCCTCCGTCAGGCGGCGTGCCTGCCTTCTGGGTCATAGTAAATCTCCGTCACTCGAAATTCGCCGTTGGTCTTTTTGGTTTGCACCACGACATCGACCAGCATCTTGAGCAGCGCGCGAATATCGCCGCGCGCCAGGTCGGAGCCGCCTTCGCTTTCCTTCACCAGCAAGGTCAGTTGCTCGAACGCCAGTTCGGCGGAGTCGGCATGGATGGTGGTGATCGAGCCGGGATGGCCGGAATTTACGTTCCGCAGATAGAAAAAGGCCGTCCCGTCGCGCAACTCCTGGAGCAAGATGCGGTCAGGGCGCATCCTGAGCGCGCTTTCGAGCAGATGCTTGGCCGTGACATCGGCGGTGCCTTGGCCGTCCTTGGCATAGAGCATATGGACGACGTTCTTTTGACCGACGACCAGTTCGCGCGTGTCCTCGATCGTCAGCAACCGTTCTTCGGCCGGGATCAACTGGATCAGGCCCTTCGACAGCGTGGTCTTGCCCGACCCTGTTGCCCCTGAAATGAGGATATTGAGCCTAGCCTTCACCGCGCGGTCGAAAAACTCGACATGGCGCCCAGCGCGCAGCAGTGCCAGCAACTCCAGCTCTTGCGGACTGACCCTCTTTTCCGCGATCCGCGTGTCCCGGAACAAGCCCGCCGCCTCGAAATCGGCGAGTGTCATTGTCACGGTCGACGGCTTTCGCACGGTGATCGAAACCGTTTCATCAGGCACGACGGGCGGCACGACGATTTGCACGCGCTCGCCCGTCGGGAAGATGGTCGAGACGATGGGGTTTTCGCGGGTGACGTCCTGCGAGGTAAAGGCGGCGGCGGCTGTTGCCAGCGCCATGAGTGTCTTGAAATCGAGCGACGGTTCGCTTTCCCAGGTCCAGCGCCCGCGCCGTTCAATGCCGACTTCGCCGGGCAGGTTGATGACCAGTTCGGTGACGCTCGCGTCATCGAGATATTTGCGTAAGGGTGCCGTCACGCTGTCGAGGACAGCGGTGTTTTTGCCCGGTGCGGCCATTATTTTAGCGCAAGACCGTAAACGGTCGAGAAGTCGAAATCCTGCGCCACCGTGATCCCGACGTCTTCGCCCTGATTCTTGCGCAGCACCGGCTTGATCTCGGCATTCTGTTGCAAGACCGTTGATGCGGCATCGGAGGGGACGCGCGTGGTGTTCGAGCCATTATTGCCAACCGCTTCCGAACCGACGGTTGCCGCATCTTCGACAAGGCTGAACAGCAGGGCCGTCCCAAAACGCTGCCAGAAGAAATTATTGACCCGGCCATCCACGCCGCCGCGTCCGAGCGCATCGGTTGCGGGCGATCCGACATCAATCGCGATCCCGCGCGGCGTGACAGCGCGTGTCCACAAGACGAACAGACGGTATTGCCCGCGATTGAGGCCGCCCTGATATTCGCCAAATATCTTGGTGCCTTTCTCCATCAGCACCACCCGGCCATTGTCCGAATAGACATTTCGCGGGAGGATGCAGGTCACATAGCCCGGCTGGCTGGAATCCATCGCGGTTTGCAGCACGCACGGGATGAAGCTCCCGGCCGTAATCAGGAAATTGCGGTCAGTCAGCGCGCGGGCCTGGGCCTGTCCGATGACCGATGCGCGCCGAAGCATGTCGAGATTGGTGGGTTGCCGCGCCGCTGCATCGCCAGCACTGACTGCACCGCCCGTATCGCCATAACGTGTGCTGGCGATGCCGCTTTCGCGCTCGCCGCCATAGGCAATCAGTGACGACCGGCGCGCGGCTTCGCGCAACGCCTCTGCGGGAGATTGCTGGCGCTGTTGACCGGTGGTGGGGCCTTGCGGCGGCCCATTTTGCACCGATGCTTGCTGACCGATGGCGGGAACTTGCGGGCCGTTCAGCGGAATGGGCGCATTTGGATCGGTTGCCGCGCCCGCCAGCGTTGGCGCGATGACGGTAGCCGGGTCATATTGCGCGGGTTCGAGTGCGGGCTTGGGTTTGACGGGCGGCAAGGTCGTGTTGCCCGTAAGCCCGGTTCCTAGCGCCAGCACCGTGAACATTACGGCGCCTGCGGCAGCGGCAAAGCCGATCATCTTTTTCGGGTCCATCGTGGTGCCGGGCATCGACGGCATTTTGCTGCCGCGTTCGGCGACGGGGATGCGGTCGATCTCGTCAGGATCGGGCGTTTGATCGACTGTTGCGCGGTCTGGGTGAGCTGCATCGGCCATCATTTTGTCTCCCCGTTGCCTTGACCCGTCGTGCGCTCGACGATGCTTGAAGCCGTGCCGGTCTTGGGATCGCGACCGTAGAAATCCGGTGCCTCATTGAAGACGCACAGCACCTCTTTGCCCCGCCGCAAGCGGAGCTGGCCGAACACGCCGTGGATCACGACAAACTCGTCGCGGACATCGAAGGGAACGATGCTCTCGCTGCCATCGGGATTGACGGCGAAGAACGCTGGCAGCTCGCGCTGGTTCGGGAAACGCAGCGCGGTGAACTGGCCGTTGTCGGTTATTTCGGACGGTTGGATCGCCGATGATCCCTGCACGGTATATTTGAGGTTCCGCCTGCCTTCGAGAACGCCCAGCTCGAGAGCCGAGCGGATCGCGCCCGTTTGGAGTGCGACGTTTCTCGAATAGGCGGCCTGGGTAGCGGCGGCCTGTGCGGCAGCGGCCTCTTCGCGCGGATAGCGGAAGGCGACCTTGAAAAAGGTATCGGCGTTGCGCGCACCGATGCCGCCGCGCCGGGCGGTCAGCTCGAACGTATAGGTGCGAACGCCCGCACCCGAGCGGGTCATCACGATCAGGTTGGTCGAGCCTGCAAGTTCGCGCGGCTTGATGAACAGCGAGTTTTCGGCTGGGGCGACTTCCCATGACACGGTATCGCCAAGCGCCACATGCTCGACGCGCTCGCCCGCTGAAAAGACAATCTGCGTTGCCGAGCGGAACACGCCGACGATGCGGAACACCTGGCCTTCGCTATAGACGACTTCGCGGATGCGGTTGTCTTGTGACGTCGGGTGCGGGGTCTCGTTTGCGAGCGCGGGGCTGGCGGCGATCGTCATGGCGATCGCCGCAATGCGGAGTGCTGGTTTCATTGCGTCACCTCCAGATCGGCGCGGTAAGTCTGCACTTCCAGTCCCAGCGGGTTTTTGAACCGTTGCTGTTCGGTCGTTGGTGTGTCCGTGGTGTCATAGGTCACGGTTGCGATAGCCGGGGTGTCGGTCACGACCGCGCCGTGCTGGAGTGTCTTGGTGAAGCGGATTTGCGCGACGTTCTTTGAAACGAACGTCACGGATTTGATCGCGATGAACACGGTATCGAGATCGGTGAAAACGCTTTGCGGCGACTTGGGATTGTCCTTGCTGAAAAAGGCCGTCCACCGCGCTTGTTCGTCGCGCGACGACATTGCCAGCACGCCCTCGAAGAACTCCTTGCGCGCTTGTGGTATCCAGCCTTCGCGGTTGCGGACGTAATCGGCGAGGAAGTATTTGGCGACCGCCTCGTTGTAAGTGATCGCCCTGTTGCCCGACCCCCCACTATTGAACAGGGACGCGGTAATCTCGCTTGCGCCGGTCGCCTTATCCACCGTGATGACATAGGGGGCGACGGTCTTGAGCGGGGTCAGCATCGCAACCGCTGCCACGCCGGTAATGGCAAGCCCGCTCGCCACCCCGGCAACGATCCATGCCAACCGCTTGGAGCGGTTGGCAGCAAGCAAACGGTCGCGGTCCCAGCTTGCAGCTTCGGCAAAATAGGCTTTGAGATCCTGCTCGTCAGTGACGCCGCCCGCCATTGCTCAGCAGCTCTCAAAGGTGCGCTGGGGCTGCGCCGAGCTGATCGGTGGCACTGGCGCGCCGGTCTTGCCGTCGCTTCCCGCTGGCTTTGGAGGCTTTGGCGGTGCCGGAGATTTGCCGGGGAATACGTCCACACCCGCACGTCCTTGTCCCTGTGCTTGGCCTTGTTCCTGGCCTGCGGGCGCTGACGCGCCGGTCTGCGGATCGACCGTCGGCAATATCGAGCCGTAGGGGTTCGCTGTGCGGCGATGGTGTCCATCGCACCGGGCCAGCTTGGGCGACTTGGGCGCGGCGGTGATGGTGCTGGTGGGCATGATGATCGCTGCCGCCATCAACAGACCCATGACTTGCTTACGCATACGCTACCCCCTCACACTGTCCCACGGCTGACTGAACCCGATGTCCGCATCCGCGCGATACCGCGCGCGAACCCGCGTTCGATGGCACGGCTGGTCGCCTGCGCACCGCTTGCACCGCGCCCGACGACGAACCCGCCTGCTGCCGCGATTGCCGACGCAAACTGGTTCGCAAGGGCAGGGCCACCGCCGCCCAGCGAAGCCGCGAGCATCGGGATTTGCAGGAAAAAGAAGAAGCCGAGCGCGTAAAAGGCCAACACCTTGATCGCGGCCATGCCAATCTCGTCATTCTCCGAGATGGTGGCGATGATCGTTTCGCCGGTCTGGGTCAGGAACAGCGTCAGCACGAGCGCGAACACGATCAGCATCAGATAGTTGATGCAGGCTCCCAGCCAGGCGAAGAAATAGCCGCGCGTAGACGCGAACAGCAGGGCTGCGACAAAGAGCGGCCCGACCACCGAGAGCAGGGCCAGGGCAAACAGGCCGAACGCGCTGATGACAAAGCCGATGGCGGCGCAGAGCAGCGTGGCGACGATGACCATCACCACGAGGAATCCCGAAAAGACCGCATAGCCGATGTCGGGCAGGGTGCCTTGGGTTTGCTGATAGGTGGCGGCGATCTTGCGCATGGTGTTGGCAGTTTCAAAGCCGGTGCCAGCCAGCTTGTCGTAAAAGCCGCCAAGGCCGCCAACGTCGGCACCGCCTAGCGCGCTCGCGAACTGGCCGGGGAGGCCACTGAGCGCAAACATGCCAATCTGGGTGCCGTAGAGTGAGGTCACGGCAAAATAGAGGAAGGCGAGCTGGCAACCGCGATAGGCATATTCGCGGAATGGATATTGCACCGCCCCGCGCATGATCGCGTAGCCGAGCAGCGAGATGTAGATCACGATCCCGATACGCAACGCGGGCGATACGATCCCGATCACCGCCGCATATTTGCCGACGATGGCCGCCAGGGCGTTGCTCAGCGCCTCGAACATCGTAGTGAAAACATGATCGGTAAAATCCATATCGGGTCTCGATCCTCTATCGCCGCTTACCGGGCGATCTGGCGTTGCGACTTGGCGAAGGCCGCCGCCCGGCAGTTCGTGGCGACGACAGCCGGTTCTGCCGCAGCCGGCGCACTACCGGCTGACCATTCGCGGCATATTGTCTGCATCGCCTCGATCTCTTGCGGGTGGGCGACGTAATATTGCCAGGTCCGGGCTGGCATTTCGGCCGGCGGTGCGGATTTGCCGCACCCCGCGACCAACAGCACGATCAAGGAGGCCGCGATGCGCAATCTCATTGGCCTTTGTAATAGCGGCTTGCCGCGTCGAGCTTTTGGGCAAGTGCGGCCTGTCCTGCCGCCGCACGTTCGCGTTCCTGCGCCTGTTGCTGCAAGGCAATGGCCTGCAAGCGGAGCTGGTCGTTCTGCATGGCGGCAGATTCGAGCCCGAGCCGAGCGGTCAGGTCGCCGACTTCCTTGGCCGTGGTGGCGGTCGCCAGACGGGTACGAAGCTGGTCGAGACCTTGCGTTCGCGATGTCACGGCGGCACCGATGTTATCGGCCAGTCCGGCGGTGATACCGATATTGCGCGCATTGAGATCGAAGCCAGCGCGTGACTGTTCGGAACCCGACAGGCCGAGTCTGTCGAGCAGGCCGCGATAGACAGCATCGGCCTTGGCCCGGCCCGGGCCGACAACATCAAGATTACCGCTGCCAAAGCCTTGCAGCGACCCTTGTGACGTGTCGAGTTCGCGCAGCGCGTCGCTCTTGAGCTGTGCGGCCAGGCCAGGAATGTCGGTGAGCTTATTCAAATCCTGATAGAGTTTCTGCGCTTCGGCAATTTGCTGCTTGCCTTGCGCAACCACCTGGATTGCCTGTCGCACCGCATTGATTTGCTGGAGCAAGTTTGCGCTGTCATGGACAGGCATCCCTTGCGCGAATGCGGGCAAGGGGGCTGCGAAGAACAGTGTGGCACTCAGTAGCTTGGTCATCGTTTTCATCGGATTTCCTTTCTTTGCAGCTCAGCTTGGACGCCTCCGTTGATGGAAGAGGGGCAGCCAGAGCGCGGGGTCAGCCCCCACCTCGGCAACGATTTCGTCGGCAACAGCCGTGGTTTCGGTGCGGCCCGACAGCACCGCCAGCGCGTCATCGAGACCGCTCAGATCGAGTTCGACCACCACGCTGTCATGGCCTTGCTTCACCAGAAATTTATGGCTTTCGGGGGCCAGGTCTTCGCGCACGAGTTTGAATTCGGCTTCGGACAGCGCGAAGCCTTCGACATAATCGCGCCGCGCGCCGAACGGATTCGGCAGCATGATCTTGGTCGCGACCTGTTCCAGAATCGAATGGCTGATGTCGCTCTTGAGTGCGTCGGCTGGCGATTGCGTGGCGAACACCAGCACCGCATTGCGTTTGCGGTAAGTCTTGAGGCCGTCCTGAGCGAAGCGCCGGAAAGCGTCATCGCCCAGCGCCTTCCAAAATTCGTCGATGCAGATAATCATCCGCTCGCCGGTCAGGAGCTGGTCGATCCGGTGGAACAGATACAGCATGACCGGCGTGCGAATGTCGGCATTGTCGAGAAAATCGGTCATGTCGAAGCCGATGAATCTGGCATCGAGCGTCATGTTGTCATGGGGGTTATCGAACACCCAGCCGAGCGATCCTTCGGACGTCCATTTTTCCAGCCGTGCGCCGACGCCGCTGGAATCCTTCATGCCGAGCATTGAGCGGAGTGCGCTGAGCGAGCGGTCGGCGACGGGGAGTTTCATCACGGCATTGATGCCGTCTTCGATCAGCCGTTCTTCTTGCACCGAGATTGGCTTGCCATCGGCGCGGACGAGTTGCCGGATGAAGAGCGACAGGAAGGTTTTGTCTTCGGGAGCGTCGGCTAGGGCCTTCAGCGGTGAAAAGCCGGTGGGGACGCCGTTATGCAGGGCGAGATAGGTGCCCCCGCTTGCCTGCACGAAGATCTGTGCGCCTCGATCCTTGTCGATGAAAATCTGCCGCGCGCCGGTCTTTTCGGCCTGGGCCATCAGGAAGTTGAGCAGCACCGTTTTGCCGCCGCCGGACGGGCCGATAATCAGCGTATGGCCGAGATCGCCCTTGTGGAAATTGAAGAAATAGGGGCTGCGCGCATTGGTTTTGAGCAAGGCAACCGCATCTCCCCAATGATTGCCGCGCGCTTGCCCCGCAGGGAAAGTATGGAACGGCGAGAAAGCCGCGAAATTGAGCGAGGTGATCGGCGCGGGCCGTGCGCGCCATGCGAAATTTCCGACGAGTTGCGACCAGTAGGCGGCTTCAAGCGCGGCCCCTTCGCGCGCGGCGACCATGCCGGTGTCGGCCAGTGCCGCGCGTGCGACCGACATATGGTCGCGGAGCGCCTTCATCGAATTGGCATAGACCGCGAGCGTGAAGTGATGATCGCCCAGCACGAAGCGGTTCGACATCAGGTCATCGCCTGCGTCGATCAGGGCATCGGCCTGGCTGACCGCACGGTCGCCCGCATTTTCCATCTGGGTCATCCGGAGCCGGAACTTCTCGGTCGCCGCCGCCCGCCCGAGAAACGTGAAGCTCTGCGTCAGCACAAACCCGAAATCGACCGACAGCAGTGCCTCGAACTGGCGCGGCGTCGTCTGTGCCGGATATTCGCGGATGCCGAAGATGCCGCCGAAGGCCGATGCATCGGCGTCACGAACCTCGATGGTTTCCGCGCCGAAGATCGTGCGCGCGCGGTAAAGCGCGCCGCCGAGATGGCCGCGCACCACAGGGACGCGGGCATGGCGGCCCGTCATCACCATATCGGCGACTTCCATCGTTTCGGAAAACATCAGCCCGCGATGCGCGTAGATCGCGCAGCGGCGCGGCTCGCAGCGTGCCATGAGCTTTTCAAAATCGCGGGCTTTGTCGTCGAGAAGCTCGATCAGGGACTCGTCGATCATCGGACCTTGCCGTGCCTGACCCGAGACCTTGCGCTTGAAAAGCTGGATGAGCTTGTCGCCGCCCGTGGCCGCAGGGCGGATCACCAGCGTTGCAAAGAAGCGGTTGATGAACATCCGTTCCCGGTTGATCCGGCCAAAATAGGCGCGGTCGAGATCGGCAGCGAAGCCGGATTTGAATGCCCCGCCGGGATATTGATCTACCCGCATCCTGATTAGGTGCGTCCAGATCGACAGCCTTTCGTCGTGCAGGTTGCGGAGCATCCCGTTCAGCTTGGTATGCCAGTCGTTCAAGTCGCGCACGTCGGCCGTCTCGAAGGCGCGACCTTGCAGCTCGAAGGTCAGCATGATGTCGCCGGAATCGAGCGCCACTATCTCCTCGTTCACATGGCGCGCATAGGGCAGGAACTTTTCAGGCGTCGCCTCGCGCTGCGCGACCTTGAGCGGCACAGCGTTGCCGTGCGACATCTTCTGGGCAAGCGGCCTAGACATGGCGGCCAAAGCCTTTGCGGCGCAAACCCGCTAGCGGCAGCGGCGAGTAGCTGCTTCCGCCCCAGAAGGCCCGGTTGCGGTTGCCGAGTTTGGTGCGGCCCCACAGGAACAGCAGGCGGAACGCATTGACGTCGTGGCGCACGATCAGCCGCGAGATTGAGTAACCGAAGGCCACGACCAGCGCCGCATAGACGGGGCTGTTGCTTTCGATCAGCACCGAAGCGCTGGAAATTAGCAGCAAAACAGCCGCCTCAATAGGAATTCCAGCCCACAGCGCCGGGCGTGTCACCGCAAGGAACAGCGTGTTTTTGGTCAGGATTTCTGTGTCGTCGCTCACCTGGCTTAGCCCGCAATGATGCCGACGATGGAATCCGCCGAGAAGACAATGGCGATGCCGATGATGACCGTGACCAGGATCGCCGTTGAGGCCCGACCCGTGAACCAGAGCAGGCCGGTGACGATGACCGCGATCACCGCGAGCGTGCGGAGTAGCGTCGAGGACAGCAGCCCGCGCACCTTGGTCGCAAAGCTCTCCAGATTCTGTGCATAGGCGGGGTCAGGATTGAACGCCGACACCACGACCACCAACGCGAGCGCGACGCACCATAGGAGCGCGTTCTGCCGCGACTTCGGCATGGCATCGAACCAGCACGTCAGTCGTGACCGGGCACGGACGGTGCCGCGCAGATCTCTTCTCAATCCCGCCATACGCTTATGCTTTCTCTCGTTTCGGATCGGTTAGCCGATTGCTGGGCATGGGCAGCGCGCTCGAACAGGTTCCAGGCAGGCGGCGCGATGGAGCCAGCAGCAGGCATCATGGATGGAGCGAGGTTTTCCGCGATGAGCTGCACGCGCGCATCGGGCGGCAGCTGTGGCATCGTTGGCGCTTGCGCCGTAATCGGGTCGGAAAAGCCCGCGTTTCCGACAACCTTCGCGACATAGCCGTTGCGGAATCCCCGCGACGAGCTTCCGGTATTATAGAGCGAGAGCGCAACCCGAAGCGCGGATTGCGGATCGCGTCCGGGAATGGCCACGTTGTAATTCTGGGTGATGACTCGCCCCAGCGCCGCGACATTGGTGCAGGGGTCAAACACGGTGTCCCAGGTCAGGCCAAGCCAGCGCATATTCCGCGAGTTGATTTGACCGAGGCCAAGATCGACTGAATAGCCCGCAGCGACATAACGCTGTGCGGTCGCGGCGGCGCTGGCGGCATCAGGCTGCGCCGGAGGTTGTGCCCCACCATTGACGTTAAGCGCGAAGGGACGTCCGTGGCTTTCGGTTTGCACGATTGCAGCAACAGTTTGCGGCGCGACATTGGGCGCACATTGCGACGCCAGTGCGAATATGACAGCCGCAGTATAGGCCATTACAGGCCATTCCCCGAAACCCTGATTATTGATCGGCGTTGCGCTCGATATACCACTGTACATCGCCCCCAAATTACTATGCCTAAACAAGAAATCCTGTTTCGGAGCAGGGCGAATGATAGCTTTAGGGCCAACAGGTCAGCTATAGACTCAAAAAGGCGCTGCGACTGTTTCTACTGGTCTTTCGAAACCAGTAACGCCCTTTGACCTTCAATCTTGATGCTGTGGACTGTGCGTTCGTTGCTGGTTGGATTCGCTGACAGCCCGATTCACTGTCCGACTTAGGACAAATAAGGCGAAATCGAACATTCGCCTTCGCAATCTCAAGGCCCCGCCGGTGTCAACCAGCTAGGGGCTAAATATGAACCGAAGCCGATATATAACCCGGCCACTCGACGCGACCGATCGAGCCATTATCGCCGCGTTGACCGACAACGGTCGCATAACCGTTCGAGAGCTTGCCACCCATATTGGCCTATCCAGCCCCAGCGTAACCGAGCGAATCCACAAGCTGGAAGATGCTGGCGCTATCCAGGGATATTCAGTTTTGGTTGATCCCAAAGTCTTCGGCCTTGGGATCGCCGCTCACGTCCGCCTGCGGGCCATGCCTGGCGAAGTAAAGAGGGTGGCGCAGATGCTGATCGACACGCCAGAGATCGTCGAAGCGGATCGCGTCACCGGAGAAGATTGTTTTTTGGCTAAAGTCGTGGCGGGCAATGTGCTCGAACTTGAGAACGTGATTGATCGCTTCCAGCCGTTTGCGTCTGCGGACACGGCCATCATTCTATCGTCAACGGTCGAAAGACGCCTTCCAAAATTGTAGGCCGCCCGCATCGGGGGCGACTACAAGCCCAGCCAAGCTAGAATAGTTCAGCTTCGTCCTCCCACCGAACGAGCGCAAATTGCTCAATCTCATATTCGCTGTGCAAATCATCGCCCCAGAAGAACCAACGCCGTATGGGGTCTTCACCCTCGATGCGGAATGTCACCTCCACTTTCTCCTGATCGTCCTAGACCTCCGCAATCAGTTCGCTCAACACTTGGTCCGATCGGTCGGGAGACAGTTTCTTTCCGTCATCTAGGAGCCCAGCCGAAACTTGCCTAGGCATGTTGCAAGGTTCGTCGATCCGTCCGGCAGTGCCTCAGGCGAGTGAAAGCATAGGTCCGTCCCGCGCTCAGTGCAGCTGTATTCATGCGATGGGGTTGTGACAGCGACGTGCGGTGGCACAGTGATATGTTCTGCGAAGACCGGCAATCGGTGGCACCGCATTCTGCGCTCCCCGTCTTCGATCAGGACATCTTCGAGTTCCCAGGGATGGTGGCGCCAGATCCCAAGCCATCGGTCTGGCTCTAGGGTATTGGCGACAATTCGGTCGATCATGACGTCCTGGTGTGGATCAGCGATCCGGAAGACGGCGTCGGCAACGTACAGCCCGAAATCCTCAATCATCTGTGGGCGTTGTTCAGATCAAACAGCATCGAAATTGCCTTCCCCCAGCGCGATATTCACATCAGATCCTCTCCGCATTGAAGCGTTTCCGCGCCATTGCGATGAGGTTGGCACTGAGCACGCTGTCCAGGTCGCGTCGCCAGCACACATAAACCGGATAGGAAAAATCTGGGGCGTCCTGAATTGCGTGCAGGGTGCCGTTTGCCAATTCTGCTGAAATTCGGCTTTCGGGCAAATAGCCGCTGGCCCGCTGGGACAGAATCCAATGCTTGGCCTGTAACCCCAAATCAATGACGAGCCCTGCGCCAGAAACATGGCCAAGCCGCAAGGCGATTTCAGCATCGACTGAATCTCCCCACAAGATGTGCACATAGCTCTCGCGCCACGCTTGATCGGGATCGGCGGTGACCAGCACAAGCCGATCACCAAAGACTTCTTCGGTGGAGATTCCGTCACGGAAAACCGGATCGTAAAGAAACGCCATATCTACCGCACCTTCGGCGAGCTTGCGACTGAGCCTCGTTGGTGAGGCCGACACCGCGCGTATCGCAAGATTGGAATGTATTGCGCGCACCTCCTCCAGCCACCCGACCAAGGTATCCGCCCATAGCGCATATTGTCCGCCCAAACTGACCGACGCGGTAAACCGGGCGGGCAAGGAAACCTCGTGCTGGGCATCGTCCCAGCCGCGCAACATCGTTTGTGCTGGCCCCATGAAACGCCGTCCCGCCTCGGTGAGCGTGCAGCCCCGCTTGCTGCGATCGAACAGCCGCACGCCAAGGCTGTTTTCCAGTGTCTGGATTCGGTCAGTTACGGAAGACGCGCTCGCATGCACCCGCAGTGCGGCGCCCGCGAAACTCCCCGTTTCGGCAGCGGCGAGAAAAGTTCGTACGAATGCGATATCCATTCAAACCGGATATTCCGGTTTAAACCTTCCGACAATCCCGTTTTTTCAATCTCATTATCTGCGGTATGATGTGTTCATCAACAGAAAGGAAATCATCATGCAAACAGCGTTTGCCACAAAACCAACTATCGACACACGTCCGAATCCGGCGGAGGTTGTAAGCTTTCCCGCAGCAAAGTCACCGATCCGGCCCGCCCTGACCGGCGCAGGCGGGGCTCAAGGTGGCCCGGTCAAGCTGATGGTTCTCCCATTTGCGCACGACGCCATGGTTCCGCAAATGTCGCGTGAAACGATGGAGTACCATTACGACAAGCATTTCGTCGGCTATGTCGACAAGCTCAACGCGCTGATCCGCAACACCGCGTTCGAAGGCACTACACTGGAAGAGATGATCCGACACGCGTCGTCGAAGCGGCGGCATGGCGTGTTGACCAATGCGTCGCAGGTCTGGAACCACGCCTTTTTCTGGAAAAGCCTTAGCCCAGAAGAAGCGACGGGCCCTGATGCGATACTTGCCGATGCGATCACCAAGCAGTTCGGCAGCCTCTCCATTTTTCAGAACAACTTTGTCTCAAAGGGTACCACTCACCTCGGGTCTGGCTGGCTCTGGCTGGTCTGGGACAAATGGCGCGGCCTCGTCGTCACAACTACGTCGAATGCGACGCCGGTTTGGCTCGGAGCGGACCGAACACCGCTGCTGGTATGCGATCTCTGGGAACATGCCTATTATCTCGATTGGCGCAATGACCGTGCGGGCTGGCTCCACGCTTTCATTACAGAACGCGCCAACTGGGCCTTTGCCGCTGAACAGATGGCCGCTTTGCTCAATGGCAGACCCCAATGGGCTTATCCCCGAGATTGATCGCGGCGGTTTGATCGACATCTTGAATTCCGGCCATGCAACCAAAGCCGGAACCTGTCGCCGTCCCTCGTTCAGGGGCGGCGACATCATTGAGGGGCAGTAGCATCGCAGAGGGTCGCTAAAGGAAATCAGGATGATGAGGAGCTTGATGGATTTCTTCGACCTTAGCCCCGAACAGGCCAGGGAAGTAGAGGGGATGGAGCTTACGAGCCTTGGCAATGCTATGCTGCGCAAGGCTGACCGGGCCCATACGAAGGCCGAACGACAGGTCAAAAATGCACAGTCGGATGTGTACGCTGCGATGCTGCTTGCCCGTGAACGCCAAGCCGGGTTTGCGCGTGCCAGGCCGCAGCGCCCCTCGTTGAGCAAAGCCGCCGCTGCACTTGAATACGCTGCAAACCTGAAACTGACCGCGACCCGTTGGGAATTGGCCGAGCAATTGGTCGACAGAGAACGCGGGCGCCTTGCCGCCGCACGTCAGGCGCAGCAGACCGCCAAGGCGCGGCAGAAGGCAGCTAATTCACTTCTGAAGCGCGCAACGGCAGCAACTGCCAGAAAGAGTATCTGATCGTGGCGAAAGACTTGCGTCAAAATCCTAACCGGCCGGGCATCATGCCCGCCATGCAGGCTTTCATGCAGAGCGAGGCGACCGGCGGCATCATCCTAATGGTCGCGGCGCTAGTTGCGATGCTGATGGCCAACAGCGGCTTCAGCAGCGCCTACTTCGACTTTTTGCACATGAAGACGGGGCCGGTTCTGTCCGACAAGCTCGGCCCGATGACGGTCCATCTGTGGATCAACGACGGCTTGATGGCGATCTTCTTCTTTCTCGTCGGTCTTGAGATCAAACGCGAATTTGTTGACGGGCGACTGGTCAGCTGGGACCAGCGTCGCTTGCCGTTTATCGCTGCACTGGGCGGAATCATCGCGCCCGCGCTGATCTTCCTGTTGGTGGTACGTGCCGACGGTGCACTTGCACGCGGATGGGCGATACCGGCGGCGACCGATATTGCTTTCGCAATTGGCGTCCTCGCGCTGCTCGGATCACGTGTGCCGACTGCGCTCAAGCTCTTCCTGATGACGGTTGCCATCGTCGATGACATGGCGGCCGTGCTGATCATTGCCGTCGCTTACACGGCCAGCATTAAGGGCGTCGCATTGCTCGCGGGGGCGGGGGTTTTCGCGGCGATGATGGTGGCCAACCGGGTGGGCGTGCGTCATCTCGGCGTCTATCTTGTCGGTTTTCTGCTGCTGTGGTTCGCCATCCTTCTGTCGGGCGTCCATGCGACAATTGCCGGCGTCGTCGCCGCCTTTGCAGTTCCGGTCGTCAAATCTCCGGCCGCGCCGGATTCCGAGGATTCGCCACTCCACCGTCTCGAATATGGGCTTCATCCGTGGGTAGCCTATGCAATCGTTCCGTTTTTCGGCTTTGCCAATGCCGGGGTTTCACTTGCCGGATTCGGGTTTGACACGTTGCTGTCTCCCCTGCCGCTTGGCATCGCCGCCGGATTGTTCGTCGGCAAGCAACTCGGTATCTTTGGTGCGGTCTGGTCGTCGGTCAAACTGGGCATTGTCCAGAAACCGCGGGGGGCGAGCTGGCAACAAATCTACGGTGTATGTGTGCTGTGCGGGATTGGCTTTACGATGAGCTTGTTTATCGGGCTGCTCGCCTTCGCCGATAATCCCACCCTCGTCGAAGAAGCGAAAATCGGTGTGATTGCAGGCTCCGTGGCTTCTGGACTGATGGGCTATCTGATCCTGCGGTTCTCGATGTCCCCCGAGGATTCCACCAATGTTGAATCCGATATCTCGCGTGAAGTCGCCTCTAACGGTGATGTGCGAGCCCTTTAAGGTGTCGGCGGCGCCCGCCGACGGGTGACGCTAGTGCAGCTGCAATTAGTGGCGCAACCGCTGTGGCGGACGATTTGATCGACCATATTTTGAGAATATCAGCGCCCCACCGCCTGCACCACCCATAAAGTCGTAAATGGCCGCAGCCGCCCCAGGTGCTGCCTTTCCGGTACCAAAGCGCCGCTTCCGAAAGCCGACGGCCAAGTTAATGGCGCGAATGGCGACGAAATCCACCTCGGGACAGTTTGCGAATCCGTTTCTTGATCCCTTGCGAATAGCTGAAACCAGCCAGTATCAAGCGAACGTGACCGGCAGCTTCAGGAAGATCTTTCCCGAAGGAGAGGCGGGCGGCAGCGCACCACTGCGAATGTTAACCTGGAGCGATGGTAGGATCAGAGTCGGCGGGGCCAGTGTCTTGTCGCGGGTCTCGCGCATTGCGACGAAACCATCTTCGGTCGCCTGCCCGTGCACATGGATGTTGTCGCGGGCTTCGGCGCCTACGGTTGTTTCCCAGCGATAATCGGTTCGCCCGGCGGGAAGATAATCATGCCCGACAAAGACGCGAGTTTCAGCGGGCAGCGCGAGGATCTTGTGGATCGAGCGATAAAGCGTCCGGGCGTCGCCCCCCGGAAAGTCCGCGCGCGCCGTGCCATAGTCCGGCATGAATAGGGTGTCGCCGACGAACGCTGCATCGCCGATCAGATAGGTAAGGCACGCCGGCGTATGGCCGGGCGTGTGCAGCGCGCGGATTGACAGCGCACCCAGCGGCAGGGTGTCACCCTCGTTTAGCAGGATGTCGAACTGGCTTCCGTCGCAGGCGACATCGTCGGCATCGAAGACCGGCGCAAACACCCTTTGCACGTCGGAGATATGCGCGCCGATGACGAGCTTGGCACCGGTTCGGTGCCGGATGTGGTCGCCGGCTGACAAGTGGTCGGCGTGTGCATGGGTTTCGAGCACAAAGGCGAGCGTCAACTTCTGCGCTGCCACCGCCGCCAGCACCGCATCCGCCGAGGTCGTCGACAGCTTTCCGCCCTTGGGCTCAAAGTCGAGCACAGGATCGATGATGGCCGCCGTACCGGTGGACACATCCGCGACCAGATGGGTGGCCGTAAAGGTGGCGGGATCGAAGAATGTCTGGACGCGCGGATTCATGGCGTTGCTCCTTGTATATCAATATATAAGATCTTGCTAAATTAGAATCAATGAATATAGTGACCGCATGATCGACCTTGCCCATTTCGACATGACTCGATTCGAGCAGAGCGCAGCGACAGCGGCCCGTCTGCTGCGCGCACTGGCGAACGAACGGCGTCTTATGATCATGTGCCAGCTCTCCGGCGGCGAGCGATCGGTCGGCGAACTGCTGCCACTGATCGGCCTCTCCCAATCCGCGCTCTCGCAGCATCTGGCCGTCTTGCGCAGCGACGGCCTGGTGACGACGCGCCGTGAAGGAGTGTCGATCCTGTACAGCATCGCCGACCCTGCGGCCGCCCAGGTCATGGTCACGCTCGCCGCTATTTTCTGTTCCGATGTTGTGGAGACACCCAATGCCCAAGTCGTTGACCGCGTTGAAGCCTGAGCACGTTGAAGAACGCGTGCGACAAGGGCACGCCCTGCTGATCGATATCCGCGAGGATGACGAGTTCGCGCGCCGCCATGTGCCGGGCGCGCTGTCCCGCCCGTTGTCGCGTTTCGATGCGGTCGCCTTGCCCGAAATGGATGGCACCGATGTCATCTTCACCTGCCGTTCGGGCATGCGCACGAGTGCCAATGCCGAACGACTGGCGGCACCTGTCGGTGGAACGGCCTATGTGCTCGAAGGCGGACTCGATGCCTGGGCACGGGCCGGATTGCCGGTCGAGGCCAATCGCAAGGCACCGCTCGAAATGATGCGTCAGGTCCAGATCGTTGCCGGATCGCTGGTTCTTGCCGGCGTTCTCCTTGGATGGCTGGTCTCGCCCTATTTCTTCGGGCTGGCGGCTTTCGTCGGGGCCGGACTGACCTTTGCCGGGATCAGCGGCTTCTGCGGCATGGCGAAACTGCTCGCCTTCCTGCCGTGGAACCGGCCAGTCGCCGTCTAGCCGAGTGGACATTGCCAACATTTCCTACCCAGCAGCGGTGCTGGGGGGTGCGGTTATCGGATTGCTTCTGTCGGTGTTCGGCGGCGGAGGCTCCGTGCTGGCGACGCCCTTGTTGCTCTATATCGTCGGCGTGCGTGACCCGCATGTCGCGATCGGGACGTCGGCGGCTGCCGTCGCTGTGAACGCGGCAGTTGGTTTGCTCGTTCAGGCGCGGGCAGGCCGTGTCAAATGGCCCTGCGCGCTTGTGTTCGGCGGGGCCGGGCTGACCGGATCGCTGGTCGGTGCCCATTTCGCCAAGCAGATCGACGGGAGCCAGTTGTTGCTTTGGTTTGCGGTCGCGATGGCATTCGTCGGCGCGTCAATGTTGATTCCACGCAAATGGGAAGGCGATGCCGGGGTGCGGCTGACGACGGCATTGACGCTCAAAATCGCACCAGCCGGGGCCGTCACGGGGCTGGCGGCCGGGTTCTTCGGCATCGGCGGCGGTTTCCTGATCGTGCCCGGCCTGATGGCCGCAACGGGCATGACCCTGGCGAACGCCGCCGCGTCGTCGCTCGTCTCGGTCGTGCTGTTCGGGGCCGCGACAAGCGCGAGCTATGCCGTATCTGGCTTTGTCGACTGGCGCGTTTTCATGGCGCTGGTCGTCGGCGGGGCCATCGGGTCGATGATTGCAATTCCGGTTGGTCGTGTGCTTGCCGAACGAACGACCGTCGCACGAACGGCATTCGCGCTGATGGTTCTGGCAACGGCTGTCTATGTGGCCTGGCGGGCCATGAGTGGTTCATGATGCCTGAAGCGGTTGGGCAGCTATCGCGCTTCGCCGTCCAAAAGCCGACCGACCGAAAAGGCCCAGATCCGGACCTTCACAGTAGCGCAACGGCGATGATGAATGAACGGCGGGTTTCGCGAACAACAGTGAACGTGCCGAACCCCCCATTATGGACGTAAAGCGGACCCTTCGAAGCGTCCAGACTTACACAAACCCTTACACACTTTCCAGTTGCGTAGAAAATAGTAATGCTTTATCAATGATATAAGGAAGTCTCGTCCCACTCAAAATCCGCCGTAGCAATACGTGTCGGTTCGAGTCCGACCGCCCGCACCAGCCCTTGGCGAGCACGCGACGGCACATGCGTCAGGTGACGATCCGCGCCGCGACCAGCCGGTCATAATCGTCCGCGCCGATGCCGATTTCGGCCAGCACCTCGCGGCTGTCGGCGCCTTTGGGGCCGGGCGGGCGCGGCGCGTCCGCCGGGGTGCAGCTGAAGCGCGGCACCGGCGCCGCCTGCTGGTGCCCGCCGACATCGACATAGACGCCGCGCGCGACATTGTGCGGATGATGCGGTGCTTCGTCATGCGTCAGCACCGGCGCGAAGCAGACCTGGCCGCCCTCGAGCTGCGCGCACCATTCGTCGCGCGTTTTTTCGCGGAACCGGTCGGCGATGATCGCCTTCAGCGCGGGCCAGCGCGGATCGCTGTCGCGGCGCGGGCCCAGCATAGCGTCGCCGAACAGCGCCGGATCGAGCGCCAGTTCCTCGATCAGCGCGCGGTAGAATTCGGGCTCGAGCGAGCCGATGCTCACATATTTGCCGTCGCGCGTTTCATAAGTGTCATAGAAATGCGCGCCCCCGGCGAGCGGCGCGGTACCGGGGGCGGGATCGTTGAACAGCCCGGCCGCGCGGTAGAAGGTGAAGGCCGACATCAGCGAGGAGACACCGTCGACCATCGCCGCGTCGATCACCTGCCCCTTGCCCGATTGCTTCGCCTCGAACAGCGCGACGACGATGCCGAAGGCCAGCATCAGCCCGCCGCCGCCAAAATCGCCGACCAGGTTGAGCGGCACCACCGGCTTGCCGCCGGTTGGGCCGATGGCGTGGAGCGCGCCGGTGAGCGCGATATAGTTGATATCATGCCCCGGCGCCTGCGCCAGCGGGCCATCCTGCCCCCACCCGGTCATCCGCCCATAGACCAGCCGCGGATTGCGGGCGATCGCGACCTGGGGCCCGAAGCCCAGCCGCTCGGCAACGCCGGGGCGGAACCCCTCGGTGCACGCATCGGCGCTGTCGAGCAGCTTCAGCACCAGCGCCACCGCCTCGGGCGACTTCAGGTTGAGCGCCACCGATCGGCGGTTGCGGCTGTGCGGATCGTTGAGGATCGGCGCGCCGGCGGGTTGTGATGCGCGCTCGATGCGGATCACATCGGCGCCCAGATCGCCCAGCAGCATCCCGCAATAAGGCGACGGGCCGATCCCGCCCAGCTCGATCACGCGTATCCCGTGCAGTGGCCCCGCCATCGTCTCTCCTTTTGCCCGCGCCGGGGATGATCGGCCCGGTTGCGCCGCCATGCTAGCGGCCAGCCGGCGACAAGTCAGTCGTCAAAGCCGACGAACACGGCCGCTTCGTCCACCGGCTTGCGCTGCGAGACCACGGCATTGGCCGGGAAGCTCTCGTCCGGCCACCCCAGCGCGATGCTCTTCATGATGATCTGGTCATCGGCGATGCCGGCATGTTCGCGCACCACCGGTGATTGCATGATGCCCTGGCTGTTGATGACCGTGCCCAGCCCGCGCGACCACGCCGCGTTGACCAGCGCGCTGGTGACCCCGCCGCAATCGAACGGCGTATCATCGCTGCCGTCCATGACCCGGTCATAGGTGACGATGATGCACACCGGCGCATCGAACTGGCGGAAGCCGCGCATCACCCAGTCGGTGCGGGCATCCTGATCTTCGCGGGCGATGCCCATTGCGGCAAAGAGCTGTTTGGCGACGCCAATCTGGCGCTCGCGGTGGACCCCGTCGAACTTGCTGCCGGTGCGGAACTCGCGCGATTCGGGGATGCCCGCCAGCATCCGCTCGGTATTGCCGGCGCGGATGCGGCCAAGCGGCGCGCCGGTGATGACGTAGAAATTCCACGGCTGCGAATTGAGCGAGGAGGGCGCGCGCATCGCCAGCTCGATGATCTCGCGGATCAGCGCCTTGGGCACCGGATCGGGCTTGTAGCCCCGGATGCTGCGCCGCCCGAGGATCACTTCGTCGAATGTCATGGGAGTCCTTGCGAAATGGGTGGCGGAGCGGGAGGGATTCGA
>FSSH01003017.1_pt1 | contig 30916 bp, 23 predicted proteins | sample 1166101 | NCBI WGS metagenome assembly FSSH01 (sample SAMEA32972668, study PRJEB13176) | freshwater metagenome | biome: Drinking water system; feature: Biomass in drinking water that filtered by 0.45 um membrane; material: drinking water | place: USA | collected 2012-12-20 | depth 0 m
TGGCGGCGACATTACCTTCCGTGGCTTCAAGGAGGGTATTGTCTACCTCGAGATGAAGGGTGCCTGCTCGGGCTGCCCTTCCTCCACCGCGACACTTCGCAACGGCGTGCAGAACCTTTTCCGTCACTTCCTGCCGGAGGTGCGCGAGGTCCGCGCGATCTAGAAGCCGCTGTCGCGAGGCACCTGTGCAACAGTAACAGGCGAATGGCCCTCAAGGTCCGGCCCTTCGCTGACGGGTCGGCGATAATGGCGTAGCATCGCGGCGTTACCGCCGATCGGCTCCCGCCGGTTGGCGGGTCTTAGCCCGATCGGGAGTGATGGTGCGTATTCTAGCCATCGATACGGCGCTGGATTCCTGTTCCGCCTGTATCGCTACCGACGAGTCCGACCTGCTGCTCGCCGAGGAGTCGACGCTCCTCGCCCGCGGTCACGCGGAAGCGCTGCTGCCCCTCTTGGAGCGCGTGGTCGCACGGGTCGATGGAGGCTTTTCGAGCCTCGACAGGGTCGCGGTGACAGTCGGTCCGGGCAGCTATACCGGCCTTCGTGTCGGCCTGTCGGCGGCGCGTGCGATCGGGCTCGCCACCGGCATTCCCGTCGTCGGAGTCACAACCCTCTCGGCCTTGCTCGCTCCCCTGCTGGCGCTTAACGGAGACGGGCTCATCGCCGCCGCCATCGATGCCCGACACGGCTCGGTCTACCTTCAGGCCATGAGTCTGGCGGACGGCATCGTCGTGCCGCCGAGCCTCGTCCGCCTCGACGAGGCCGCGGCGATGATCGGCGCTCGCGCCACCCTCGTCGGCTCCGGGGCACCGCTTCTCGGCGCGGTAATGGCGGAACGAGGCTTCGACCGCGAGATCGCCGGCACCGGGCCGCCCGAGATCGCCTGGGTGGCTTCCCTCGGCCTTCTCGCCGATCCGGACCAAGCCCTGCCCCGTCCCCTCTACCTACGCGGCGCCGACGCGACACCGCAGGACCATGCCAGGATCGCCCGTCGATGAGCCGAATGCTGTCACCGTTCTGGCCACTCGATCTCTGGACGGCCTGGTGGGATGCCTGGGGCGCCGAGCCCTACGTCGCTCCTCTGCGCGATTCCGGCCAGGCCGCGGCACTCTCGCGCCTGCACGCGACGGCTTTCGCAAGGCCCTGGGACCCACATGAATTCGAGCGCATGCTGTGCGAACGCTCGACCGAAGCGCATGCCCTGTGGCGCAACGGCGCGATCCAGGGTTTCGTCCTGTCCCGTCGTGTCGCCGACGAGGCCGAGATCCTGACGCTGGTCCTGGCGCCCGCCATGCGCGGCGGCGGCCTCAGCCATCGGCTGCTGCGCGAGCATCTCGCGCACCTTGCGCAAGCCGGTGTGCGCAGCGTCCATCTCGAGGTCGACGAGGGCAATATGCCTGCCCTCAAGCTCTATGCCCGGCACGGCTTCGCGCAGGTCGGCGAGCGTACCGGCTATTACGCGCGAAAGGACGGCAGCCGGGCCACCGCGCTGACCATGCGAGCGATGATGTCATGACAGTCTTCGCGGTCACCGGATGACCCGCATCGGTACCGTCCTGAGGCTGCTTGTCTGCGCCTTCGTCTTCATCGTCCTGATCGGGCCGCAATGGCTGAGCCTGCGCTACGGGCGGGGGCGAGTGGCGGCGCATCTGCCAACCTGGTTCCACAAGGTCTTCCTGATCCTGTTCGGGGTGCGGGTCAGCCAGAGCGGGACGCCGCCGGATACCGGCGAGCCTGCGCTTGTGCTCGCCAACCACGTCTCGTGGCTCGACATCCTCGTCTTGGGCAGCCTCCGGCCGCTCTCCTTCGTGGCGAAATCCGAGATCTCAGGATGGCCCGTCGTCGGGTTGCTGGCCAAGCTGCAGCGCACGATCTTCATCGATCGGACGCGCCGCGGCGCCACCGCTGACGTCAACGCCGCCCTTGCCGAACGCTTGGCGGCCGGCGACCTCATCGTCCTGTTCGCGGAGGGCACGACGGGCGACGGGTTGCGTCTGCTGCCGTTCCGCTCGTCGCTGGTCGGCGCGGCTCGCGGGGTCATCGATTCCGACGGCAACGATCATACGCGCCTCAGGCTGCAGCCCCTCGCCATCGCTTATCCGCGCCGCAACGGCATGCCGGTGACGCGCAGCGAGCGCCCGGAGATCGCCTGGTACGGCGATATGGAGCTGGCGCCTCACCTCTCGGTCTTCCTCGCCAGCGGGCCCATCGACGTGCAGGTCGTCTGGGGCGAGCCGATTCCGTTCGAGCCCGGCACCGATCGCAAGCGCGCCACGGCCCTGGCGGAGGCTTCCGTTCGAGCTGCCCTACGGCGGTCTCGCGACGGCCGGCTGGCGGCCCTAAACGGCCGTCGCGAGCAGGCTCCGGAGCTAGATCTGGACGCGCCGGGGCTTCCGGCGATCTGACGGAACGCCGCCGGGCGGAACGATCGGTCACGCGAGGCCTGCGCGACGTGCGCGCGCGATTGTGCTAGGCCGGCACCCAATCGATGCGCGCGATCCATGGTTCGGGACGGTCAGTGTTGAAGAAAGCCTTCGTCAAATCCTACGGCTGTCAGATGAATGCCTATGATGCGGCCCGCATGGCAGACGTCCTCGGCGCCGAGGGCTACGCCGCCACCGACCGTGTGGAGGAGGCGGACGTCGTCGTCCTCAACACCTGCCACATCCGCGAGAAGGCCGCCGACAAAGTATATTCGGAGCTCGGGCGGCTGCGCGTGCTGAAGGCCGCGCGGCAACAGGCGGGGCACGACACCCGGATCGTCGTGGCGGGCTGCGTCGCCCAGGCCGAGGGCGCCGAGATACTCGCCCGGGCGCCGACAGTCGACGTGGTCGTCGGGCCACAGAGCTACCACAACCTGCCAGCGCTCCTCGCCTCGTCGCATACGAAGCGCGTCGTCGACACCGCCTTTCCGGCCGAGGACAAGTTCGATCACCTGCCCGCCCGCCGCACCGGCGCGGTCTCGAGCTTCCTCACGGTGCAGGAGGGCTGCGACAAGTTCTGCGCCTTCTGCGTGGTGCCCTACACCCGCGGCGCCGAGGTCTCGCGTTCTGTGGCGGCGATCCGTGCCGAGGCAGAGGCTCTGGTCCGGGGCGGCACCCGCGAGATCACGCTGATCGGCCAGAACGTGAATGCCTATCACGGTGCGGGACCTGATGGGCTGATCGCGACACTCCCCGCACTGATGCGCGAGCTCGCGACGATCCCAGGCCTCCTGCGTTTGCGCTACACCACGAGCCATCCCAACGACATGGACGAGGATCTGATCAGGGCGCATGCCGAGATCACGGCGCTGATGCCCTACCTGCATTTGCCGGTACAGTCGGGCTCCGACCGCGTCCTCAAGGCAATGAATCGCAAGCACGACGGCGAGACTTATAGACGGCTTATCGCTCGGGTGCGTGAGGCCCGTCCCGACATCGCCCTGTCGTCGGACTTCATCGTCGGCTTCCCGGGCGAGACCGACGCGGATTTCGACGACACGATGCGCTTCGTCGCAAAGATCGGCTTCGCCAGCGCCTATACCTTCAAGTACAGCCCGCGCCCGGGTACTCCCGCGGCCGAGCGCGACGATGCGGTGCCGGAGGCCGTCAAATCCGAGCGCTTGGCGGCGTTACAGGGCCTCCTCGATGCACAGCGTTTTGCCTACAATGCCGGCTTCGTCGGGTCCGTTGTCGAGGTACTGGTGGAGAAGACAGGTCGCGACTCGGGCCAGGTCGTCGGCAAGACGCCGCATCTCCTCACCGTGCAGATCGATGGGCCGCCCTCGCTCATCGGCACGCTGGTGCGGGTGCGGATCGTGCGGACGGGCTCCAACACCCTGTTCGGCGAGATCGCCGCCGACGCGGCGGTGGCGGCGTGAGCCCGACCTTGCGCGGGCGCGGCCCGGCGGCCCGGACTGGGGAGATCGTGGAGAGCGTGGAGGTGTCGCTGACCTTCGACGACAACCGCCTCGCGAGCCTTGTCTTCGGGCAGTACGATCAGAACGTCGCCCATATCGAGCGACGCCTCGAGGTGGTCGCCACGGCCCTCGGCAACCACCTCGTGCTCAAGGGACCGCCAGACGCGGCCGAGAAGGCGCGCCGGGTGTTCGAGCGGCTCTATGCGAGGGTCAAGGCGAGCGGCCACGCCCTGACCCTTGGCGACGTCGACGGGGCGATCAAGGAGACGACGCAGCAGGGCATGCTCTTTCCAGCCGCCGAGATCAGCGCCGAGCCGGACAGGCCGGTCTTCGACCAGATCGCGACCCGCAAGCGCGGTGCAGTGCGTGCCCGCAACGCGGCGCAAGACGCCTATATCAAGGCCCTGCGGGCGCACGAGCTCGTCTTCGCCGAAGGCCCGGCCGGCACCGGAAAAACCTGGCTCGCCGTCGGCCACGCGGTCTCGCTGCTGGAACAGGGCCATGCCGAGCGTCTGATCCTGTCGCGCCCCGCGGTGGAGGCCGGCGAGCGCCTCGGCTTCCTGCCCGGCGACATGCGCGATAAGGTCGATCCGTACCTCCGGCCCATCTACGACGCCCTCTACGACTTCATGGAGGCTCGCCACGTCGACCGCGGCTTGCAGACCGGCATCATCGAGATCGCGCCGCTCGCCTTCATGCGCGGGCGCACGCTCACCAATGCGGTCGTCCTCCTCGACGAGGCGCAGAATACCACCTCGATGCAGATGAAGATGTTCCTGACCCGATTGGGCGAGAACTCGCGGATGATCATCACGGGCGACCCGAGCCAGGTCGACCTGCCGCCGGGCCAGAAATCCGGCCTCGTCGAGGCGGTGAACGTCCTCGACGGCGTCGAGGGCATCGGCCGCATCCGCTTCCGCGACGTCGACGTGGTCCGGCACGATCTCGTCCGCCGGATCGTCACCGCCTACGAATCCGCGGCGCACGGGGCCGAGGACGCGGACCGCAATCCCAATCCGCGGCGGCGGCCATTGGCGTGATCGCCGGATGTTGTCCGCTAGACGATTGGCCAATGCCGGCACGTCGATCGTGCTCGGGGTCGTCATGACGATCTGCAATGCCCGTCCAATCGCTGCAGCCGAGGAGGCGGTCGAGGTGCCTGGTCCCTCGGGCGTCTTGCGAGGCACGCTGACGAAACCGGAAGTGGTCTCCGCCGCCGCGCTGATCATCCCGGGCTCGGGGCCGACCGACAGGGACGGCAACAATTTGCTGGGCGTCCCAGCATCCACCTATCGTCTGTTGGCGGAAGGACTAGCGGCGAAAGGCGTAGGGACCCTGCGCATCGACAAGCGCGGCATGTTCGGGAGCGTGGCGGCCGTTGCCAACCCGAATGCCGTAACGGTCTCAGACTACGTTGGCGATATTCAGAACTGGGCCGCCCTGCTGCGCGAGAAGACGGGTGCTGCCTGCGTCTGGCTCCTGGGTCACAGCGAGGGTGGTCTCGTTGCGCTCTCAACGACCCGAAAAAGTGATGGAATCTGCGGCCTGGTTCTCGTCGCAGCCCCAGGGCGGCCCCTGGGCCAGGTTCTCCGCGATCAGCTCACCGCCAATCCAGCCAATGCACCGCTCCTGCCACAGGCCTTCGAGGCTATCGCGGCTCTGGAGGCGGGACGGCGAGTCGATAGTGGAGCGCTGCATCCAGCGCTGGCACCTCTGTTCCGGCCGGAAGTGCAGGAGTTCTTGATCGATACGTTCGCGCTGGACCCATCCAAGCTTCTGGCCGCATGGACGGGTCCAACGCTGATCGTACAGGGTGAGCGGGACCTTCAGGTCTCCGTTGCGGACGCCCGGCACCTGCACGAGGCGGCGCCGCGTTCCGAGCTCCTGCTCGTTCCCGATGCGAATCACGTGCTGAAGACGGTCACCTCATCCGACCGGGCGGCCGATGTCACGGCCTATGGAGATCCAAGCCTGCCGCTGGCGGCCGGGATCGTCGAGACGATCGCAGCCTTCGTCATGGCGCAGCGAGGACGTTGAGGTGACCGTGCCCGAATCACATGTTTCCGGCAACGAGATCGACATCGCTGTCGAAGACGTGAGGTGGGCGGATGCAACGCCGGATCTCGACGCCTTCGTCCTTCGCGCGGTCGAGGCCGCTCTCGCCGCCGCGAAGGCTCCGGCCGATCCGTTGGAGATCAGCATCCTGCTCACCGACGACACCACCGTGCAAAACCTCAACAAGCGCTGGCGGGGCAAGGACAAACCCACCAACGTCCTGTCCTTCCCGGCTCCCCCGCAGCCGGCCCATGCGGGCGCCGCACGGCCCCTCGGCGATGTCGTCCTTGCGTATGAGACGATGCTGCGCGAAAGTGAGGAGCAGTCGAAGCCGCTCAGCCACCACCTCGCTCACCTCCTCGTCCATGGCACCCTTCACCTTCTCGGCCAGGACCACGAGACCGGCGAAGCCGAGGCCGAGGCTATGGAAGCCCTCGAGGTCGTCGCCCTGCGCAGCCTCGGCATTCCCGATCCCTACGCGGATTGAGCGACGCGCCGGATCGACGCCCACACTATCCCAGACACGAGAGATATGACGAACGATCGAAGTCGCGGCGCGGCCCAGGCCGCGTTCAACGCCCATGACGGCGAGAGTCAGAATCGCGAGGCTCCGGCCCGCGAGCCCTGGTATGACCGCCTGCTCAACGTCCTCCATCTGCGCCCGCGCGATTCGTTGCGCGAGCATATCGAGGACGCCCTTGCGGTCTCTGATCCTGGCGAGAACGCCTTCTCGCCCCTCGAACGCGCGATGATCAAGAACGTACTCGGCCTGCACAAGGTGCGGGTCGACGACGTGATGATCCCGAGGGCTGACATCATCGCGGTGTCGATCGACACGAGCCTCGACGACCTCCTGAAGCTGTTCCGCACCGCCGGCCATTCGCGCCTGCCGGTCTACGGCGAGACCCTCGACGACCCTCGCGGCATGGTCCACATCCGCGACTTCGTCGACCACATCGTCGCAAGGGCGGAGGCGAGCCCCCGTCGTGCACCTACTGCACCCGCCGCCAATGGCGATGCGCCGCCCGCGGCCCCGCGGGCGAGACGCGGGGTCCGGGCGCTGCGCAGCCTCAACCTCGGCAATGTCGACCTCTCGACGACCCTGGCCTCCACCCGCATCCAGCGGCCGGTGCTGTTCGTGCCGCCCTCGATGCCGGCGATCGACCTTCTCGTGAGGATGCAGGCGACGCGCACCCATATGGCGCTCGTCATCGACGAGTATGGCGGCACCGATGGCTTGATCTCGATCGAGGATCTCATCGAGATGGTGGTGGGCGACATCGAGGACGAGCACGACGTCGCCGAGGGCAAGTTGATCCAGCGGGTCGAAGGCGATGCGGACGTCTTCGTCGCCGATGCCCGCGCGGGCCTCGCGGAGGTCTCGACGGCAACCGGCGTCGACCTTGTCGCCGCAGTCGGCGAGATGGCTGAGGAGATCGATACGATCGGTGGTCTCATCGTAACGTTGGCGGGCCGGGTTCCGTCGCGTGGCGAGGTCATTTCCGGTCCGGGAGGACTTGAATTCGAGGTGCTCGACGCCGATCCGCGCCGGATCAAGCGGCTGCGGCTTCAGCACGGACAGGCCCGTATCAGCACCGTCGTGCCGTTGGCGCTTCCACCGCCGAATCCAAATCCAGCCCCGGACTTGCCGGTATCGTGACGGCACCCTCGATGATTCTTTGGCGCCGATGAGCGGCAGCGTCGACGCGGCCGCGTCTCATCGTGGGATGAGCCGGCCGGCCGAAGGGCCGCTCGCGCATCTCTCGCAATGGGTCATGCTGACCTCCGGCTGGCTTCGACTCCTGCTCGCCTTCGCGGGCGGAGCCTTCGGTGCCTTGGCGATGCCGCCCTTCGGGCTGCTGCCCGCCCTTGTCGTCTCTCTCAGCCTTGCGGTCTGGCTGATCGACGGAGCTGCGACAGGGCGGCGCGGCGGCTGGCGCACAGTCCTCGCCTGCTTCGTGATCGGCTGGGCCTGGGGATTCGGATATCTCACCGCAGGCCTGTGGTGGCTCGGCGCGGCCTTCCTCGTCGAGGCTGAGGAATTCGCCTGGGCTCTGCCGCTAGGCGTCATCGGTCTGCCGGCAGTACTCGGGCTGTTCTACGGAATCGGCTTCGCGGTGGCTCGCCTGGTCTGGTCTCGCGGAGCAAGACGCCTGTTCGCCCTCGGCTTCGGGCTTGCCGCCTGCGAATGGCTGCGCGGTCATTTGTTCACGGGCTTTCCATGGAACACCCTCGGCATGGCGCTCGGCCAGAATCTCTGGCTGATGCAGGGCGCGTCCGTGATCGGGCTCTATGGGCTCACACTTCTGACCATCCTCATCGCCGCGGCGCCGTCGACCCTCGCCACAGGCGAAGGCGGCCGCGGCCGCTACGGACCAAGCATCCTCGCCGGCCTCGCTCTTCTTGCACTCGCGGGATTTGGTGCCGCCCGGCTTCCCACTGGCCCGAGCCCGACTGTGCCGGGGGTACGCCTGCGCCTGATGCAGCCGAACCTGAACCAAGATGCCAAGTTCCGTCCCGAGAACCGCGAGGACATCCTCGACCGCTACATCGAACTGAGCGACCGCGCCTCGGCACCGGACCGGAACGGCCTCGCCGACGTCACCCATGTGATCTGGCCCGAATCCGCTTTCCCGTTCCTGATCCAGCGTGACCCGAAGGCGCTCGCCCGCATCGCCGCTGCCCTACCGCCAGGCAAGCATCTGATCACCGGGGCGGCGCGGGCCCAAGAGCCGTTGCCCGGCGAGAAGCCACGCTTCTTCAACTCGATCGTCACCCTGTCGGCCGGTCCGACCCTCGGCGATGTCTACGACAAGGTTCACCTCGTCCCGTTCGGCGAATACCTTCCGGACCCGCTCGAGGCGGCACTGCGCGCCGTGGGTCTACGCCAATTCGTATCGATTCCCGGCGGATTTACGCCGGGCTTGCGGGGCGCCCAGCGCACCCTGAGCGTGCCCGGCCTTCCGCCGATAGCGGCGACGATCTGCTACGAGGCGATCTTTCCTGGCGAGATCGTGCCGCAGCCAGGCACCGGCGAAGCGCCAACCGTGCCTGGCCTGATCCTCAACCTCACCAACGATGCCTGGTTCGGCGATACGCCGGGTCCGCGCCAGCACCTCGCCCAAGCGCGCCTTCGCGCGGTGGAGGAAGGCCTGCCGCTGGTGCGCGACGCCAATACCGGGATCTCGGCCGTCATGGATGCCCATGGCCGCATCACCGCCAGCCTGCCGCTCGGCGTCGAAGGCATCCTCGACGCGGCCTTGCCGGTGCGCCTGCCGGGACGCACGCTCTACGTATCCCTCGGCGACATTCCCTTCGCGGTCCTGCTGGCGGCGAGTCTTGCGATTGCCGTCCTCGCGAGGCGCCGAACCGCGTGACCTCGTCTGCCGGCAAGACGATCCATCCCGTGCTGATCGGGCTCGGGATGATGCTGGTCGCCTTCAACATGCGCCCCGCCCTCACCACGATCGGTCCGCTGCTCAACGAGATCCGGTCCGAGACCGGCCTGACGGCATCCGGCGCCGCGCTGCTCACCACGCTGCCGGTCTTCTGCCTCGGTCTGGCCTGCGGCCTGGGCTTGTGGGTGATCCGCCGCCTGGGACCGGATCGTGGCATTCTCGTCGCGACCCTGGTCGTCGCCGTCGGCTCGGGCCTGCGCGGTCTTGGCGGCCTGGCAGGCACGGAAGAACTGCCGATGCTCTTCCTCGGAGCGTGCGTGGCCGCAATCGGCATCGGGCTTTCAGGTGTGCTGCTGCCAGGCCTCGTCAAGCGCGACTTCCCCGGACAGGCCGGTCTGATGACGGGCCTCTACACCATGGTGCTCTGCCTTGGTGCGGCCTCGGGGGCCGGGATCACGGTGCCGCTCTCACACGGCCTCGGCGGGTGGCCTGCGGCCCTCGCGATCTGGTTCGTCCCGGCCGCCATCGCGGCTCTGGCCTGGGCGCCCCTGTCGTTCCGCAGCCGTGGCGTCGAAGCTGCAGGCTTGACCAGCGCGCCGCTTTGGCGCGATCCGCTGGCATGGCAAGTGACAGGCTTCATGGGCATGCAGTCCTCCCTCGCCTACATCATCTTCGGTTGGCTTCCAGTGGTACTCCAGGACCGAGGCCTGAGCCCTGTCGAAGCCGGCTTCATCACCTCGATCATGAGCCTCGGCCAAGCGCCGAGCGCTCTTCTCGTCCCGACCCTGGCGAGTCGCTTCCATGACCAGCGGGCCTTCGTGGTCGGGCTCGTAAGCCTCTGTGCCGGCGTCTTCGCTGCCATGGTCCTTGGACCGTCGGCGCTCTTCCCAGTTCTCGGGATCTTGCTCGGTATCGGCCTCGGCGGGGTCTTCGGGTTGGGCCTTACCATCATCGTCCTGCGCGCCCGCGATGCGCAGACCGCCGCAGGCCTCTCGATCATGTCTCAGGGCGTAGGCTACACCTTCGCCTCGCTCGGCCCCCTTGGTTTCGGTCTCGCGCATGATGCGAGCGACGGCTGGCTCTGGCCTACCGCGTTGTTTGTCGCGATCGCCGCGGGGAGCGTGCTCTGCGGTCTCGGAGCCGGCCGGGCGAGACTTGTCGGCCAACCTCGGACGGCGTCGATCCATGGTCCCAGGCCGTCACAGTCGCGGCCAACTTAGGAGACGATCCGGGGCGAATGCGGCAATCGGCACCGATGGGGGCCGGTCCGTCGCGATATCGGCGACGATCCGGCCGGTGATCGGTCCAGTCGACATCCCGATATGGCCGTGCCCGAAGGCGAAGATCAGCCCTTGGTGCCTCGGCGCCCTGCCGATCACCGGCATGCCGTCCGGCGTGGAAGGACGCGACCCGAGCCAGGGCTGATTGTCGAGGGGGCCGCCCAGGCGAAGCGTGCCGGCCGCCTCCTGCGCCGCGGCCTCGATCTGAAGATGGTCCGGAGGCGCGTGCCGGGCGTTCAGTTCGACACCCGACAGCACCCTGATCCGGCCCTCGCCCATCGGCGCAAGGATCGAACCCGCCCCCGTATCGAGGATCGGACGGGTCAACGGCGGGCTGTTAGGGTGAAGCGCATAATGGCGATGGTAGCCACGCTCGACCGCGAAGGCGAAGCGATAGCCGAGCGTCTTCGCGATCTCGGCCGAGGCGGCACCGGCAGCGAGCACGACCTGACGCGCGTGAACTTGACCTCCGGCATGGTGAACCGTCCAGCCCTCGTGGTCGGGAACCAGCCTCGTCGTCACCGCCTGGACGAAGCGGCCGCCGAGGGCTGAGTACAGCCCCTCGCACGCCTCGATCAGGGCACCGGGATCCTGCAGCGAGCCGGTCTCCGGGAGCAGCACCGCCCGGGCGTAGCGCCGAATCAGGGCGGGTTCGAGTGCCTGCACATCTGCGCCATCGATGATCTCCATGGCGATTCCGTGCTCGGCGAGGATCGCCCTCTCCAGATTGGCGCCGGCAAAGGCGGCCTCGTCCCGGTAGAGCTTGATCCAGCCAGTGCGGTGGAGAAGGCCCTTGGTGCCAGCGCGAGCGGCGAGCTGCTCGTGCTCACCGTAGGCGGCGCTGGTCAGGGGCAGGAGCGACTTTGCGGCGCGTCGCCATGCGGAAGTCCGGGCCGCGGCCAGGAAATGGAGGGTCCAGGGCAGAACGCGGGCAAGATGGGCATGGCGCAGGCGCAAGCCCCGGTCGGCATTCCGAAGATAAGTCGGGAGCTTGGGCCACAGGCCGGGGCTCGACATCGGAAAGATCGAGCCGCGACTGATCACGCCGGCATTGCCGAATGACGTTCGGGCCCTCGATTCTCCTGGATCGCAGAGGACGACGTCGAGCCCCCGATCCTTCAACGCGATGGCGGAGGCAAGGCCGACCATCCCCCCGCCGATGACGACGATGTCGGCGACCTGAGCGTTCGGCATATTCCGTCGCTCCCTCATTGTCCTGAGATGACTCACCTGTATCCGTCCAACGCCCCTCTATGGGCTTCAACAGAAATTCGCCAGTCCGACCGCCTCCAGGGTTTGTAGCGATCCGCCAACAAAAAACCCGCACGGCCTCATCGGCCGTGCGGGGCTAAACTTCTTTCGGAGCCTCAATGCTTACTCGGCAGCGACCCGGTGAGCTTGGCTGCCGTCGCTATAGGTCTCCGCGCCGAGACGCTTGTGCGGGGCGGCGCGGCCCGGAAGCGGCGGCAGGGCACGAGCCTTCTCGAGATCGATACCGGCACCCTCGGCGACGCGGCGGCCGTAATCCTCGTCCGCGTGGAGAAAATGCCAGACCATCCGAAGCTGGATCGGCTCGGGGCACTGCTTCATGTCGCCAACAAGGTTGCTGATGAGTTCGTCGCGCTCCCAATCCTGGAACGAACGGTAGCGTACGCCGGCCTGAGTGTAATCGTCCTCGGTCCGCGAGGTCTGGTAGCGGCCGAGCTTGCCCTCCACCGGCTGATGGTACTCGTGGGCGGGCTTGTCGGCCTCGCGCAGACCCTGAGCCAGGGTGCTCGGCTCGTAGTTGATGTGCCGGTTCGGGCCCGTGCCATCGACCGAATAGGTCATCTGGCCGTCGCGCTGGTTCGAGTAGACCCTCACGCCGGGCTGCGGCGCGTTGATCGGAAGCTGCAGGTAGTTGGCGCCGACGCGATAGCGCTGCGTGTCCGAGTAGGACAGCGTCCGGCCCTGGAGCATCTTGTCGTCGGAGAAGTCGATGCCGTCGACGAGCACGCCCGTGCCGAAGGCCGACTGCTCGACTTCCGCGAAGAAGTTGTCGGGCACGCGGTCGAGCACCAGGCGGCCCACCGGCAGGAGCGGGAAGTCCTCGACCGGCCACAGCTTGGTGTCGTCGAGCGGATCGAACGAGAGGTGATCGTTCGGGCCGTCGGGCATGATCTGGACGCAGAATTCCCACTCGGGGAAGTTGCCGGCCGAGATGTTGTCATAGAGGTCGCGCGTCGCGTGGCCGACATCCTTGGCCTGGATCTCGGAGGCCTGCGCCGAGGTCAGGTTGCGCACGCCGAGCTTGGGCTCGAAGTGGAACTTGCAGAGAACCGCCTCGCCCTTGTCGTTGACGAGCTTGTAGGTGTTGACGCCCGAGCCCTCCATCTCCCGGTAATTGGCCGGGATGCCCCAAGGCGACTTCAGGTGAGTGACCATGTGGATCGATTCGGGGTGCTGGGCCACGAAGTCGAAGAAGCGCCACGCCTCTTGCCGGTTCGTCACCGGGTCGGGCTTGAAGGCATGGATCATGTCGGGGAACTTGATCGCGTCGCGGATGAAGAAGACCTTCAGGTTGTTGCCAACAAGGTCCCAGTTGCCGTCGACGGTCTTGAACTTGATCGCGAAGCCGCGAGGGTCGCGCTCGGTCTCAGGGCTCTCCTTGGCGCCGGCCACCGTGGAAAAGCGCACGAAGGTCGGGGTCTTCACACCGGCCTCGGTAAGAACGCGGGCGCGGGTATACTTGGAGGCGGGCTCGTCTCCGATCTTGCCGTAGGCTTCGAAGTAGCCATGGGCGCCGGCGCCGCGAGCATGCACAACGCGCTCCGGGATCCGCTCGCGGTCGAAATGCGTGATCTTCTCGATCAGTTGGTAATTCTCGAGGGTCGCAGGACCGCGCTCGCCCACAGTGCGGGTGCTCTGGTTGTCGCGGACCGGATGGCCTTGGCGTGTGGTCAAGATCGGACGTTGATCGCTCATGCGGCACACTCTCCTGAACGGAATGTTACGGAACCAAGCCTGGAACCGTTCTGGCGAGCGTTATGGCCCCATTTGTCGGTTAAATCCAATGCATCGTTGCAAAGAATGTGATAGATAAAACCTATGAACTTGGCCGGCCTTTCACTCCGTGATCTCGAATATGTCGTGGCCCTTGCCGAGGAGCATCATTTCGGCAGGGCAGCCGAGCGCTGCAATGTCAGCCAGCCGACCTTGAGCGTCCAGGTCCGCAAATTGGAGGAGGGCCTCGGCCTAACCCTTTTCGAGCGGGGCAATCGCCGGGTCATGACGACGCCGGCGGGTCAAGCGATCGTCAGGCAAGCCCGCACCGTACTGGCCGAGGCGCAGCGCCTTCTGGTCCTGGCCAGCGAAGGCCGCGGCGCGCCCCTCACCGGCCGGCTCGTTCTGGCGGCGATCCAGACGCTTGGACCGTATTTCTTCCCCCTTATTCTCCGTAGTCTGCGCCAGGAGTTCCCGCTGCTGTCACTGGCTCTGACCGAGGCCCGGACGGCGGAGATCCTGGAGGGTCTTCGCGACGGGCGCATCGATGCCGCCCTCGTCTCACTGCCGCTTCCGGCCTCCGGACTGACGGTCTCGCCGCTCTTCATCGAACCCTTTCTGCTCACCTGCCCGGCCGACCACCTTCTCGCCGGCGGCGGCGCACTCCGCGCCACCGACGTAGCCGGCCCCGACCTTCTCCTCCTGGACGAAGGAAACTGCCTGCGCGACCAGACCGTGGCGGCCTGCGGCGCGGGCAATGCCGCGGGCCGCCACGCCACCAGCCTCGAGACGCTTAGATCCATGGTGGCGGCAGGCGCCGGCTATACCCTTTTGCCTGCCATGGCCGTCCCGTCGGGGCCTGATCCGAGCGGACTCACGGTGACCCGCAGCTTCGACGTCGACGGCCCCGGCCGCACCATCGCGCTGGCATGGAGATCGAGCGATCCGCGCGCCGCCGGCCTCTCGCACCTGGCCGCCTTCTTCCGGACCCACGCCCCAGAGAGCACCTCCGCCTGCCGCGACGATAGCGCCGCGCGATTGAAAGCCGGCCGTCGTGACAGCATAGCCGAACCAGTGTAGCGCCGCGCGAAGCGGGACCTCGGCCGCTCATCCTGATCGTGATCGCGCCCGGTGCCTCAGGCCTCCTTCCTCAACTCCGGCCTCGCCACCTGGGCGGGCCTCTTCGCCGCCTCCGCCGCACTCTCGTACGGCCTCACGCTTGCGCATTTTCCGGCTGCGCTGCTGCTCGGTCCGATGCTGGTCGCGATCTGCTTTGGTGTCGGAGGCGCACACCTGCGCATTCCGCGCGCCGGCTTCCTGGTGGCCCAGGCCCTCATCGGCTGTCTCGTGGCGAAATCGGTCACCGCTGACATCGTCGGCACGCTGACGAGTGACGGCTTTCTCATCCTGGCGGTGGTTCTGGTCACGGTGGTCGCGGGTGCCATCGTCGGGTGGGTGCTGACCCGCCTGCGGGTCCTTCCAGGCGCCACAGCCGCATGGGGGTCCTCTCCGGGAGGCGCCGCCGCAATGGTGGCGATGTCGGAGGATCACGGTTCCGATCCGCGCCTCGTCGCCCTCATGCAATACGTTCGCGTCGCCCTCGTCGTGGTCTCGGCCTCGGTGGTGGCGCGATTGCTGACCGATGTCTCGGCTCCGGTAACGCCGTCGAGCCTCGCCGAGCAAAGCCCCTCAGTGCAGGGCGTTCTCTCGACCCTTGCCATTGCTGCCGTCGGCTGCGCCGCGGCCCTCGTCCTGAGGCTGCCGGGCGGCGCACTCATCGGGCCGATGATTTTCGGCGCCGCCCTGCACGCCACCGGCATTGCCAGCATGGACCTGCCGGCGCCGCTCCTCGATGCGGCCTATGCGACCATCGGTTTCTACGTGGGCCTGCGCTTCACGAAGAAGACGGTGAGCGAAGCGGTGTCTGCGCTCCCCGGCATTATCATCGCGACGCTGGGGCTGATCGCGCTCTGCGGCGGCTGGGCCTTCGGCATCACCTATGTGCTGCCCATCGACTTTCTCACCGCCTTTCTCGCCACAAGTCCAGGTGGACTCGACTCGGTGGCGATCATCGCGGTCGGATCGAAGGTCGACATCTCCTTCGTCCTGGCGGTCCAGACGCTTCGATTGTTCGTGGTGTTGCTGACCGGCCCGATCCTGGCGCGCTGGATCGGGCGCGGCGCTACAAGGGTTTGACCGGCAATGCAGGCTCTCTGGCTCGGTTTCCTGAACTCCTGGCGAGGCCTCCTGCACGGTGCGCGGACCGAGCGGGCAGTGCGGCTCGAACTCGTGCTTCTCACCGTCGGCCTGCCCCTGTCGCTCGTTCTCGGCGAGACCGCGTGGATGCGAATCGCCCTTGTCACGAGCCTTCTCTTGATGCTCTCGGCCGAGTTCCTCAATACGGCAATCGAGAAGCTTTGCGACCATCTCCATCCGGATCACCACCCGGCGGTCGGCACGGTAAAGGATCTCGCTTCGGCCGGCGCATTCTTCGCCCAGGCGATCGTTGCCCTGATTTGGTTCGGAGCGCTGGCGGCGCGGTACCTCTCGAACTGACCTGCGATAAGCCGCCCGTCTCGCTTCTTGCCGGGATGGCGCCTATGTCGAAGCAAGCTCAATCCTTCGCCGGACCCTTCGCGCCTTGACCGATTACATCCGCAAGATCCTCACCGCCCGTGTCTACGACGTGGCGATCGAGAGCCCGCTCGATCCGATGCCGCGCCTGTCGAAGCGCCTCGGGCGACCTGTGCTGCTCAAGCGCGAAGACCTGCAGCCGGTGTTCTCGTTCAAGCTGCGCGGCGCCTACAACAAGATGTCGGGGCTCGACCGCGAAGTACTTGCCCGCGGCGTGATATGCGCCTCGGCCGGCAACCACGCGCAGGGCGTGGCGCTGGCGGCTCAGAAGCTCGGCGTCCGGGCCGTCATCGTGATGCCGCGCACGACTCCGGCGATCAAGGTCGATGCCTGCCGGGCGAGGGGTGCCGAGGTCGTGCTTCACGGCGACGCCTTCGACGAGGCGCTGGGCCATGCCCGCGAGCGCGAGGCTGCAGAAGGACTGACCTTCCTGCATCCCTTCGACGATCCCGACGTGATCGCCGGCCAGGGAACGATCGGCATGGAGATCCTCACCCACCACTCCGGACCGATCGAGGCGATCTTCGTTCCGGTGGGCGGTGGCGGGCTCGCGGCGGGAATTTCGACCTTCGTGAAGTATCTGAGGCCCGAAACGAAAGTGATCGGCGTCGAGCCGGACGATGCGGCGTGCATGAAGGCGGCCCTTGATGCGGGCGAACTTGTGATGCTGCCCACCGTCGGCCTCTTCGCCGACGGTGTCGCCGTGCGCCAGGCCGGCGCGGAGACTTTCCGTCTCTGCAGGGAGAACCTCGACGGCGTCATCACCGTCGACACTGATGCGATGTGCGCGGCGGTGAAGGACGTGTTCGACGATACCCGAGCGGTGTCTGAACCCTCGGGGGCGCTGGCAGTGGCAGGAGCCAAGCTCTATGCCGAGCTTAATCCGGATTCCACCGGAACGCTGGTGGCGATCTCCAGCGGCGCCAACCTTAATTTCGACCGCCTCCGGCATATTGCCGAGCGCGCCGAGATCGGCGAGCAGCGCGAGATCCTGCTCGGGGTGACCATCCCCGAGAAGCCGGGCGCCTATCGGGCGTTCATCCAAACGCTCGGCTCGCGAGCGATCACCGAATTTAATTACCGCAAGGCCGCGACGGCGGATGCCCGGATCTTCGTCGGCATCAACCTCTCCGGGGGTGCGCCTGAGAAACACGCGCTCCTCTCGTCGCTCAAGGAGGCTGGCTACCCGGTCGCAGACATGAGCGACAACGAGATGGCCAAGGTCCACATCCGCTACATGGTCGGCGGCCGCGCGCCGGGCCTTGCCGACGAGCGGATCTACAGGTTCCAGTTCCCTGAGCGGCCAGGTGCCTTGATGAAATTCCTCGATCGCCTGGGCGACGGTTTCGACATCACGCTGTTCCACTACCGCAACCACGGCGCGGATTACGGCCGGGTGCTTGCCGGTATCGACGTGCCGGAGCTCGAGCGGAGGCGTTTCGACGCCGTGCTGGCGGATCTCGACTATCCCTGCACGGATGAAACCGACAACCCGGCCTACCGCATGTTTCTCGACGCTGCCGACTCCGTTTATGGATGAGGCGCAAGTCATAGCACCTCAATGCATCACGTACTGGTTGTATTGATTCCGTTGCCGCATACCTAGAGGTACGATCACTTACGCATGACTAAGCGGCCATACGTAGCAGGCCGCGACAGAAGCGGCTTAGGCCAACTGAATACAATGCTTTTCCGACTTGGAAGAGAAATTGTTAAGAGCGAAAAATTAGGTTTGGCGGAGCTCAAATCAGTCAAGGCCGGCCGGATGTCGTTGTTATCAAGCCTTAATGTACGGCTTCCCTTCATCACCGTGGGCCTTGCACTCCTGAGTGCCGCCACGATGGGTACGGTGGGCTGGTACTCGGCGCGCGAGGGTCTCGTCGAAGCGGCAAACGAGAAGCTGGAATTCGCGGCGACAGCCAAGAAGACCACTATCGAGCTCATCGGCAATCGCGCGCTTGGCGACCTGGCCACGATATCCGCAAATCCTCAGGTAGCGGGAAATTTTGCCGACCTCGTCGAGGCGCTCGATCCCGGCAAGGCCGGGTATGCCGAACTCGTCAAGTCGTTCACAAGCGGCGCGACGCTCGCAGAGCGTATCGCGGCCGAGGGCGGCGGCACGATGTACGGTCGCCGCCATGCCAAGGTGCAGGAAGCCGCCCGCAAGCTGATCGAGCGACCGGGCTATGCAGACCTCGTGTTCGTGGATGAGGCCGGCCGCATCGTCTACACCACCACCAAGGGACCGGATTTCGCCCGTTCGCTGACCGAGGCCGAGTACAAAGCCACGGGCCTCGCCAAGCTCGTCGAACGCTTGAAAGCGGGCGACCCGAACGCGTCTCTATTCGAAGACTTCGCAGCATACCCCGCCGATCCCGCGCCGTCAGCCTTCATCGGCCGTGCCGTACTCCGACGCGCTAATGTCGCCATGGGTACCGGCCAGGACGCCTCGCGTATCGGCTTCATCGTCATGCGACTGAGTCCGGCCCTGTTTCATGACGCGCTGTCCGATCGGACTGGGCTCGGTAAGACCGGGCAGATCCTGGCGATCGGCGAGGATGGGCTTCTGCGCAGCGAGCCGCCTTTGGCGGGCGGCAATCTCGTAGGCCAGCCTGTCGCCAAGATCGGCATGTCCATGGCGGCGGTCTCAGCCACCAAGCCGACCACCTATGAAGCCGACGGTGCGACCCGCATCGCGGCGGCCTCCAAGGTGTCGCTGCTCGGTGCGCACTGGAACCTCGTCGCGGAACAGGCCGAGGAGGAGGCGCTGCATGCAGTCTCCAGCCTGACCCGCACCCTCTTCATGTTCGCATTTCCGATCCTCCTGCTCACCGCGTTGGCGGGCCTGTTCTTCGCCCGGGCGATCGTTGGTCCGCTCAACGCCTTGAAGCGAGCCCTTGAGGCCCTGGCGCGCCGTCAGACCCTCGCCGAGGTGGCGGGTAGTCGCCGGGCCGACGAGATCGGGGACATCGCGCGCGCCGTTGTGACGATACGCGACATCTCGCTTGAAGACGCCGCCTTGCAGCTCAAGACCACCGAGGCGGAGCGGATGCGCCAGGAGATGGAGCGCCGCGTCCTCCTCAACGACCTCGCGGGCCGGTTCGAGCAATCCGTGGGGCATATCGTCGACAGCGTCTCTCAGGCCTCCGCCGGACTCCAGGCGGCATCCGGCACCATGAACGCTGCCGTGGACGACACGGCGCAGCGCTCCAACTCGGTGGCCGGCCTCGCGCATGAGACCGCAGGCAACGTCAATGCGGTGGCCGCCGCGGCCGAGGAACTCGGCGCTACCGTTCAGGAGATCGGCCGACAGGTCGAACAAGCCGCGCAGATGTCTCGGACCACCGTCGACGAGGCCAGCCGGACTGCCGAGACGATGCGGGAGCTCTCCAATGCTGCGACCCGGATCGGGGATGTCGTCGGAATGGTGTCGCAGATCGCGTCCCAGACCAACCTCCTCGCACTCAACGCGACGATCGAGGCAGCGCGTGCCGGCGAAGCGGGCCGCGGCTTCGCGGTCGTCGCCGCCGAGGTGAAGAGCCTGGCTGAGCAGACCACCCGGGCCACGGGCGAGATCAGCCAGCAAGTCGACGCGATCCAGGCGGCGACCGGTGGTGCGGCCGGCGCGATCCAGGGCATCGTGACCCGGATCGAGAGCATGAGCATGGTCACCGCCAGCATCGCTGCGGCGGTGGAAGAGCAGAGCCTGACCACCCAGGAGATCGTACGCAACATGGGCCAGGCATCCGCCGGCACGGCGGGCATGACCTCGGACATGGCGGAGGTAGCGCGCTCCGCGGCCGAAGCCGGCGCCTCCACGGCGCAGGTGATGCAGGCCTCGGACGATCTCTCCCGCCAGTCGGACCGGCTCCGCGCCGAGGTCGGCCAGTTCCTGTCGACCGTCCGGGCAGCGTGAGACCGGGAGCCGAGGGTTGACGGCGCGGGCTCGCGCCGTCCAATGCGCCCTCCCCTCGGGAGGCCCCGCTAGATGCCGCCGCTGCTCGCCATGCCCTTCCCGGCCATCGATCCGGTCGCCCTGGCGATCGGCCCGATTACCATAAAGTGGTACGCCCTCGCCTACATCGCCGGGCTCCTCGGCGGCTGGTTCTATGCCCGCCGCCTCGTCGCAACGCCCGGCCTTTGGGGCGGCGAGAAGCGGCCAAGCCTGAATGATATCGACGACCTCATCGTCTGGGTGGCCCTCGGCGTCGTGCTCGGCGGGCGGATCGGCTACGTACTGTTCTACAATCTACCGCTCTATCTTTCTGATCCAGTTGAGATTTTTGCCATCCGCAACGGCGGGATGTCGTTCCACGGTGGTTTCCTCGGCGCCGTCTTGGCGATGGTGCTCTTCGCCAGGTTTCGGAAGATCCCCGCTTTCGCGCTCCTCGACATCGCCGCTGTGGTCGTGCCGATCGGGTTGTTCTTCGGCCGGATCGCCAATTTCGTGAACGGAGAATTGTGGGGCCGGGTCGCGCCTGACTTCGCCTATGCCGTAGTCTTTCCCTTTGGCGGGCCGCTGCCGCGCCATCCGAGCCAGCTCTACGAGGCGGCGACCGAAGGTGCGATCCTCTTCGTGGCGATGGCACTCAGTGTGCGCCGCTTCGGCTTTCGATGGCCCGGGCTGCAGGGCGGAATCTTCGTCCTGGGCTACGCGATCGCCCGGACGTTCTGCGAGTTTTTTCGCGAGCCGGACAAGCAACTTGGCTACCTTTTCGGATCGCAATTCGAGTTCCTCGGCGGAGGCATCACGATGGGGATGCTGCTCTGCGTGCCGATGGCGCTGATCGGGATCGGCGCCATCGTGCTGGCGCTGCGGGGCGTGACCCGGGTGCGCGGCGAAGCGATTCCGGCGGATGCGGCTTCGCGGTGACGCCGCTCTTCTCCGAGCTGCGTGACGAGATCCTGGCGAACGGGCCGATCGGGCTCGACCGCTACATGGCGCTCTGCCTGGGGCACCCGATCCACGGCTATTATCGAAACCGCGATCCCTTTGGAGTCACTGGCGATTTCACCACCGCGCCGGAGATAAGCCAGATGTTCGGCGAGCTCGTCGGGCTATGGATCGCCTCGGTCGCCGCAGCGATGACGCCCGGGCGCCTGATCCTGGTCGAGCTCGGTCCGGGGCGCGGCACACTGATGGCCGACGCCCTGCGGGCGATCTCGCGGGTGATGCCGGGTCTGAGCTTCGAGCTTCACCTCGTCGAGACGAGCCCGGTGCTGAAAGCCCTTCAAGCGCAAAGACTTGAGGCCTATCATCCGACCTGGCACGAGGAAGTCGCCTGCCTGCCCGAGGGGCCGGCGATCGTGATCGCGAACGAGTTCTTCGACGCGCTGCCGATCCGCCAGTTCCAGCGGACCGAGCGAGGCTGGTGCGAGCGCCTGGTCGGGCTCGATCCGGAGGTGAAGGCGCTGGTTTTCGGCCTTTCGGCAGAGCCCGATCGGACGATCGCGGCGGAGGCGCCAGTGGGAATTCTGCTGACTTTACCGGGAGTTGCCCTCGATCTGACGCGTCGGCTGGCGGGCCGGCTGGCGCTTCAGGGCGGGGTCTGCCTCGCCATCGATTACGGCCACCGCCATCCAGGCTTCGGCGACACGCTGCAGGCGGTGGAGGGGCACCGCTTCGTCGATCCCCTGGCGCGTCCGGGCGAGGCGGACCTGACCAGCCACGTCGATTTCGCCGCCCTGGCGAAGGCGGCGGAGAGCGCCGGGGCGCGGGTGCAAGGCCCTGTGGAACAACGCGATTTCCTTCTTCGCCTCGGCCTCGCCGAACGGGCGGAACGGCTGGTGCGGGGGGGGAACAAGGCTCAAGCGGGGGCGGTGGCGGCGGCGTTCGCGCGGCTGACGGAGACGGGCCGGCGCGGCATGGGGAGCCTGTTCAAGGCCATGGCGTTCGGCCATCCTGGGCTTCGCGACCTGCCCGGTTTCGAGACCGGGGATCCTCCGCAAAGAGCAAATGCGGACATCCCGACCAGGAGTCGGCAAGATCCTGAAAAGCCCTGAACCGTCAAAATCTTGCCCACTCGTGCGCGCTTCGCGAAGAGCATGCGGCAGTGGAAAATCTCATGTGCTCTTCGAAGAGTCGCATCAGCCGTAGCGATGCAGTCCGCTGCCATGCCGCTTCAGCCAGCGCTCGGCCTCGTCCACATGCGGACAGAGGCCGTTGAGCAAGCTCCAGAACCGGTCGGAATGGTTCATTTCGCGCAGATGCGCCATCTCGTGTGCGACGAGGTAATCGAGCACCAGCGGCGGCGCAAGGATCAGTCGCCAGGAGAAATTGAGGTCGCCTGCGGCGGTGCAGGAGCCCCACCGGCTGCGGGTGTCGCGCACGGTGAGCCGGCGCGGACTCTGGCCGAGGCGGGCGGTGTAGGAAGCGATCGCGGCCCTGAGGTCGGCGCGGACCTCGCGCTCCAGGAGATCGCGGACCCGCCGGGCCACGTGCGGCGCGTCGCAGCAAACGAGGATCGCCGGCTCCCCCTCGTAAATCTCGACCCGGGTGGCACCGCTGCGCGAGCCGCGGTGGACGATCCGGTGTGGCACGCCGCGAAAGGGGACGACAGCGCCCGGCTCGAAGGCGATGCGCTCGGGCACCTTGGCGAGCCGCATCGCGATCCAACCGCCATGGCTCGCCGCGAAGCGCTCCGCGGTGGACAGCGAGGTTCGCGCCGGTAGCGTCATCACGACTTCGCCGGTGGCGCTGCTGACCCGCAGGGTCAACCGCCGCGCCTCCGCCCGCCGCCGCAACGCGATCCGCAGCCGGGCTTCCCCGTGCTGAACCTCGATATGATCAGGCTCCGGAACCGGCCTGCGGCGAAGGGCGAGTCTCATGGGAGGAGCTTAGCGGGACGAGGGCCGGGGTTCCATGGGGTGGCAGGCGACTGCCATGTCTGCCGATGCACCCTTTCCGAGACGTGAGGTCATGCGCGATCCGGTTCTCGGCGCTCACCCTGAGCGCGAGGACTCGCAGAGTTCCTCAGGCTCTACGGGCAGGCAGGCCCTGAAACGAAGCGTCGAGTGCATGGCTCGGCATCGCGCTCAAGACCAGACCACCCTGGCCAACCCTGCCAATGACGCGGTCAGGTTTCAGATCAGCGATAGGCACCGCTTTCCATGTCGTCGCCTCGAAAGGAATGGTGAGGAGCGGAGAGTCATGACGTACGCAACTGACAAGAAATTAGCCTATGCGACTCCCATGCCCAAGGTTGATCGATGAATATCCTGTGATTGGCGCCGCGGCTTCATCCTTTAGCAATCAGGTAGGACTTAGGTAGCTCGGTACGCGGACCATTTCATGCAGCCCCAGATTGCAGAGCTGATCGATACCGAGCTGGGCAAGCGCTGGCACGAGAAGCGCAGCCTGACGCTCAGCCGTCTCTATAACCGGCGTTACGATGCGGCGCAGCGCAAGGAAGCTCGCGTCACGATCTGGCTGGCCGGTGCGCTTTATATCCTCTTCTCGATCACGGATGTCATCCTGATCAAGGACATCTATTTCTATTCCGTCGTCATGCGGTTCTTCATCAGCATCGCTTACGTTCTGATTATCGACTTCCAGCTGCAGCGTAATTTCGATCTCAGCGTCATCGATAAGCAATGCGCAATAGGTGTATTTTCTGGATATGCAGCTTGGATTTGGCTCTCAAGCTATAGTCAAAACAGTCTAAGCGTCTCATATTATTTGACATATGGGACAATATTCATGATGATAACGAACTTATATTTTAACTTTAAATTCAAGCTGGCAGCCTTATCGTCGGGATTGATCGTTGCCACCCTTCTCATATCGCTGTTCACGATTTTTAATGTCAACCTCGAATTCATTGTTGCGATCAGCGTCCTCTATGTCTCTAGCTATGCTTTGACGCTGTTCGTCAATTGGAAGCTCAACGAGGAGCGGTATCGGGTCTTTCTCAATTCGCTTCACGCTGAGATCCAGCAGAAGGAGGCTATCGAACGCGGGGCAGCCCTTCTGCGGCTTTCCACGACCGATGCCCTCACCGGACTGGCGAACCGCCGCGCCACCGATGACGAATTGCGGGCCCTGTGGGAGGGCTGGCAATCGTCGCGTCAGGGCTTTGCCGTCGTCTTGATCGACATCGATTACTTCAAGCGCTTCAACGATCATTACGGCCACCAGGAAGGCGACCGGTGCCTCGTCGCCGTCGCCGGTGCGATGGCCCGCGCCACCGCGCGGCATTCCTGCGCCCTCGGCCGCTTCGGCGGGGAGGAGTTCATCGTGCTGATCCGGTGCGAGAGCAGGGATGAGGCCGGCCTCGTCGCCGAGGAGGTCCGGCACGCCGTGGAAAGCCTGCGCTTCGTTCACGAACAACGCCCCGACCATATCGGCTTCGTCACCGTCAGCGTCGGCGCAGCCTTCAGCGGCGATGTCGGCGGCGACAAGGTCGAACGGCTGGTCACGGAGGCAGATCGCGCGCTCTACGGTGCGAAAGCGAGCGGCCGCAACCGCGTGCGCGTCTTCGATCGAAACGAACCGCGGAAGGTCGACGAGGACGGGACCATCGCGGATCTGCTGCGGAGCGCCGTGGTGGAGGGCAGGATCTCGCTCGCCTATCAGCCGATCCGGGAGGTCGAATCGGGGCGGATCGTTGCGGCGGAGGCGCTCATGCGCCTGACCAACACCAAGGGAAAACCGATCTCACCGGCGGCCTTCATTCCGGTCGCCGAGCGGACGGGCGCCATCATGGAGCTCGGCCGGTGGGCAATCGCAACCGCCTGCCGCGATCTCATCGGCAACGACCTCGTTCCCGTCGTCAGCGTCAACATGTCGGCCGTGCAGCTGAAGGCGCCGGGTTTCGCGCTCAGCGTCGCCGCGATCCTGGGCGAGACCGGTATCCTGCCTCACCGGCTCGCCCTTGAAGTGACCGAGGGCCTCGAAATCGACAACCAACCCGAGATCGAGAGCTGCATCCGAGAACTGAAGCAACTCGGCGTCCAAGTTTGGCTCGACGATTTCGGCACCGGTTTTGCCGGCCTCTCCTGCCTGAGGAAGATCGACTTCGACGTCGTAAAGATCGATCGATCCTTTCTTCAGGCAAGCCATGCCCCGAAGGGTGCGGCGATGTTCCGGGACATGGTCGGCCTGCTCAAGAATGCCGGGCACGCGATCGTCGTCGAGGGCATCGAGGACGAGGAGCAGCTCGATTTCCTCGCGGAGCAGGCGGTCGACCTCGTCCAGGGTTTCCACCTCGGAAAACCGATGCCGCTCGCTGCCTTCAAGCAGGTGACGGTCATGGAGTCGGCCGAAGCGGCGAAGCGGTCCGGTACCGCCCGATAGCCGGCAGCCGAGCCCGGACAATGCCTCCGATTGTCCGCATCGCCCGGCGACATCGGGTGGTCAGAACGTGTCACGCGGCGTCCAAGGCCACCGTTCTGCGACCTCTTGGCGAGGCCGAGCCATGACGGCAATCCGCATTGCCGATCGGCCAAGCCTCCGGCTCCTGCCGGCATCTCGCTTATCAACGTCGTGGTTGAGGCAAGCGCGGCGCGTCCCGTCGAGCCGTGCGATCTCAGGCACCCGAGCCCGCACCGAGCCTGATGCCGGAGCGGCGGAAGAACTCGAGGAGGACGAGGTTCAGCTCGCTGCGGGTCGCATCGCCGAGCGCGACGTCGAGGAGGAACACGCGCGCTTCGACCTCCAGACTTTCGCCGAGCTTCGTGAGGAGCAGGACCGGACCGGGTTCCGCCGCCACGTTAGGATGACGGCCGGAGACCGCGATCAGGATGTCGCGCACGAGCCCCAGGTCGGTGTCCTTTTCGAAGGCCATGGACAGGCGGAGGCGCTGCGACACGTCGGTCAGCGTCTTGTTTCGCACGATGGAGGTGATGAGGTCCGTGTTCGGAACGATGAGGTCCGTCCGATCGCCCGTCGCGATCAAGGTCGAACGTACGCTGATCTTCTTGACCCGGCCCTCCTCGCCCTTGACCGAGACGATGTCGCCGACGCGGATCGGGCGTTCGGCGAGCACGATAAGTCCCGAGACGAAGTTCGAGACGATGCTCTGAAGACCGAACCCGATGCCGACGGAGAGCGCCCCCGCCACCACCGTGAGGCTCTGTGGGTTCAAGCCGAGCTGGCTGAGAGCCAGGAGCAACGTGACCAGAAGGCCACCATAGGTGACCACCGTGATGACCGAATAGCGCGCGCCGGCATCGAGGCGGGTCTGCGGCAGGACCTGGCGATCGAGCCATCCGGTCCCGACCCGCGTCAATGCCACGCCGGCAATTGCGGTGATGGCGGCGAGACCCGCCGACCCGATCAGATTTCGCACATCGGCGAGGCTGTAGCCGAGGAAGGCATCCCGGAAGGGATTGAACTCGCCGTAGGCGAGGTTCCAGGGACCGACGACGACGAACACCATCGCGGCCACGACGACGACGTTCAGCAAGCCCGACAGGATGACGGAGCCGAGAGCCAGCGCATCCGGTTGAAGCGCCAGGGTTCGGCTCAGCCGCGCCAGTCGGGGGCTGCGCCTGATGTCGTCTCGCGTGATGGACAGCGCATCGATGCAGATCAGCATCACCCAACCGAGGGCAAGCAGCAGACCCGTCACGATCAGGCGGCCGACCAGGAAACCACCGAGCGCGGTGAAGCCGACGAGCACGGATGCCAGGGAGGCGACGACCACCGCCCACACGAGCGGCGTCAGCACCGAGAAGTAGATGGCGGACGTTGCGGCGGGCATCGCCTCCGTGTCGGCAGAAGCTTCGACGTGACTCAAGCGGATGAGCGCCAGCGCCAGCAACGTGCAGCAGGCCGTGACCGTGACCATCGTCGAGGCTTCACTGATCACGACCCGAAAGTGAGCCGCGATGGCGAATTCGTTGAAGATGAGGTCGGCCGCGTAAAACAGGATCGACGCACGCCCCGTGCGGGCGACGATCGAGGCAGTCCGATCGCTGACGGCGAGGAGCCGGTGGGCAGGGTCATCAGGGGCTACCATGGCTCGCAGCACCCCCGATCCGATCAGATAGCCGGCGATGGCGCCCAGCACCCTGAAGGCGATCGAATCCGCGCTGCCGGGGGTGAAATCGACGCCTTCGTTCAGGACGATCAGGAGCACGATGATCAGCGGGATCGAAAACACCGTGAGCGTCATGTCGATCAGCGCATGGACCGCAGCACGTCTCCGCGGGGCGACATCGGCGCGGACGGCGAACCGGTGCCAACGGGCGAGCATGACCCGGCTCAGCCGTTTCGAGATCCAGAAGATCGCGAGGCCGGTCGACAGGAGGAACAGGACGACAACGACATTCGTCTCCCAATCGCCGAAGACTTCGTCCGCCGAGATGACGGCACCGAGATCGGCAAGCTTGTCGCCGAGCTGCGGCAGGGCTCGATCGAGGAGTTCGCTCCAGAAGGCCGGCGAGAGAGGGCTCAGGCTGTAGGCGAACAGACGCTTGGAAAAGAGTGCGCGGCGGGACTCGGTGATCCTGTTCCAGGCGTCCTCGATCTCGGCGGCGACTTTGCCGTCCTCGCGCAGCTGCGCCTCGACGGATCCGAGGACCGCATCGGCCGCACGGATGGCGGCGTCTCGTTCGACTGCACCTTCGACCTTCCCGGCTTCGAGCCGCGCGGTCCGCGCGCGCTCCAGCTCGGCCGCGCTTTCGGACCGCAGCTCGCGGCTTTCCGCCATCAGGGTCTCGGTACGGTCGCGGAGAGCGGAGAGCCCCTTGAAGTCGGATTGCCTGAGCGGGACCTCCGTCGTGATCTCGGTCAAGGCACGGCGAAGATCGGCGCGTGCGTCGTTCTGTGCCGCCGCTCCGGCGATCGCAGCCATGAGCATCGTGGCCAAGAGCAACTTGGCCAGAAGCGACTTGGCCAGAAGCGACTTGGCCAGAAGCAACTTGGCCAGAAGCAACTTGGCCAGTTTCAGTCCATGGGCGCGCCGTGACGTCATGGCCCCGCGAGCGGCGTCGCGGGCCATCATTGCGCGTAGGTGCAGACGGTCCGGGTGCTTCGGCTCAGAGTCCCGGTCCTGAGGTCGACGCTCGCCGGCACCCCGATTTCGCCGGAGCCGCCCTGCTTCGTGAACTCGGCGAGGCGCTGGCACGTCTTCGCCGTACCGGTTCCGGATCGGATCGTGAAAGTGACCCGGCCGCCCACGGTCTTCGTCACGTTCGCTTCCGTGAGCGGCTCGCTCACGACGGCCTTGCCGGACGAAAGGTCGTAGACGTGCAGGGTGCCGGCAAGACCGATGAGCTCCGTGACCGCCAGGTAGCGGCCGTCCATGCCCTCGATCGTGTAGGGCTTCTCGGGACCGCCGAGCCGAAGGTCACCAGCCTTCGGGGCGAACTCGCAGGGCGTCGCCTCGGTACGACCCGCTAGAGCCCGGCCATGGAATTCGACGCCGACCTCGTCGGGAAGGTTACGGGCGACCACCAAGAAGCCGGGCGTCGTGAGGCAGTAAAGGGCCGCCGTTCCAGTTCTGGTCGCCTGTTGCGCTCGGGCCGCCCCGACCATGGCAAGAAATACGAAAACACAGACAAGGTGCTTCATCCAAGATGCGCCTGCTCGCTCGGCCCGAAGCTTTCGCTTTCAAGGCAGTGCCAAAGCAGGTTCTGCGATCTGCCGCAATCGCCGCCTGGACGCTACACAGACAAATTTACACTGCCTTCCGAGACCAGATTTCGCCCGCTGCGATCACACCGCGGCATGTCGGCAGATTGCTTTCGGGACGTTCGCAAGTAGCCGCAGGGTAATCCCCCGACGTTGCTCAACAGATCCCGACCCATCAACGAAGACTCGCCTTCTCAGCCGTCATTTCAACGCACGACCCCACACATGATCTCACCTCGCCAGAGGATCGGGTCTGATCTGGAAGTGAACCGCGCGCGGTCTGCTGCCCTTGCCGCCCTCCATCAGCCAAGGCGTCCTATCCCCGCTGGTGGTCCACAAGCCGCGTCCCTTCCAGCCGGCATTCGGATCGTCGATGCGGCCGTCGAACCCTTTTGCATAGAAGCCCAACGGGTATGGTACGCGCAGCGAAATCATCTGGCCGTTCTTCAAAGCCACCAGGCCATCCATGAGGTTGGCCGTCGACATCGGGACGTTCTCGCCGAGCCCAAACGTGTCGTGCTGATCGACCCAGGTGTAGTAACTCGACTCCGCGCTGTTCTCGCCGATGCCTTCGAAACCCGGACCGGGATATCGGTGGAACGACCAGCCTTCCGGGCAGTGATCTCCCGTCGCGGCCGGCCCTTGGAGCGGACCTTTGCATTTGCGCCGGTCGAAACTTCCGAGATGGCCACTGGACAGCGAAGCCCAGACGACGCCATCCTTGTCGATGTCCCCACCCCGGATGCCGAAGCCGGGTTCGGGGACATTGTAGATTTCGGTGAGCCCCGTCCTGGTCGGGTCGGCGCCCGGGGCGAAGCGAAGCAAGGCGGGCGTGCCGCCGAAGACCCCGGCGGTGTACCAGATCGAGCCGTCCACCGGGCTCGGCATGACGGCATAGGGACCGGAGCCAGCGACGATCCGCTTGTCCCTGGCCGGATCGACCGCCTCGTTCGGCTCCACGTGCTCGTCGCGTCGGCCGTTACCGTTCGTGTCGAGGACGAACGGCGACCAGCCTTGCGCCTTCGCCGCATCGCCGGTCTCCTCGAAGACCTTCGTGTTGATCCAACCCGCCACTTGGCCGGTGCCGCTGGGCCAGAGCGTGTGGTCGGCATCGTAGCCGAACTGCAGATGGTGGGTGCCGAAACACGTATCGACGAAGGTGTATGCCATCGCCTTCGGGTCGAGCATCGTCACCTGCCGGCTCGACCGTTCCAGGGGGAAGACCCTGGCGGAGGGGTGGCCGGATCCCGCCCTGCAGAAAATCGGGTTGGCGGTGCCGCGCAGGCCCGCGGCGAGCCAGAGCCGACCCTTATGGTCGAACATGGAATTGTGATTGTTCGCGCGGCTGTTCCAGAGCTTCTCGTCGCCCCAGTAGGCCGAGGGTTGCAGCACCACGGCGCCGGCGGCATGCCCGGGCCCCAAAGCCTCCTTTGTGTCCTGATCCCGCACCGGAAGCTTGTAGACGGTCACCCGGTGTGTCTTCGGATCGAGGATGGGCATCAGGTCGGTGGAGTATTCCGGAGCGCCGAAGAGCGGACCGTAGGCGTTCACCGTCGGCTGACGCCGGTCCGACGCGATCAGGTCGTGGAGATACTGCTTGTCCGTGTGCCATTCCCAGGAGGTGACCACGATGTTGCGCTCAAGCCCTTCGGGGCGTTCCGGCCGCACCGGTGGTGTCTCGCCCTTCGCGATCCGTTCGGTCCATTCGGCGTAGTATCTGAAGGGCGCCCCGCCGAAGACGCCCGCGAGCTGGTTCGTCATCTGCTCGCCCGACTGGCCCGACTGGACGCGCCGAATCCAGGCCTCCTCGTGGGTCCTGCCGTCCAGGAACACGCCCGGTATCGTGCGCGTGGATGCCTGACCCAGCTGATGGCAGCCGATGCAGCCGATATTCTTGACCTGCTTCAGCCAATCGACCTGCGTGAGCGTCGCAGGGATGTCGCTCTTGCCCCCGAACTGGTCCGCGGCGGGGATGCGCAGCATCGAATACCAGTAGAGGGCAGGATAATACTGCGCCGCCGTCCTGGCGTCCGGGGCAACGACCGCGGTCAGGTCCAGCGTGCGCCCCGGCGGGTAGCGTCCGCGGACG
>FSSH01002015.1_pt2 | contig 30912 bp, 24 predicted proteins | sample 1166101 | NCBI WGS metagenome assembly FSSH01 (sample SAMEA32972668, study PRJEB13176) | freshwater metagenome | biome: Drinking water system; feature: Biomass in drinking water that filtered by 0.45 um membrane; material: drinking water | place: USA | collected 2012-12-20 | depth 0 m
CTGGCCGCGCGACGAGCGGGCGGCGTTTGTCGGGCGTCTTTCGGACCAGTCACTGACGATGATTGAGCCGCACGTCTTCGCGCGCGCCGCCGGGCTGGTCCGCAGCGCCGACAAGGCAGGCGTCGCGGCTTCAATTCGCGACAGCGCCATAGAGGCGATCGTTTACGCGCGCGATCGCGCCGGCCTCCTCGCCGATCTTGCCGGCGCGATCGCGAGCGCCGGCGGCAATGTCAGGAGCGTGCACGCGATAACGCTCGACGACGGGCGCGTCATCGACGTTTTCACGATTCTGCCGCCCGAGGGCGCCGCGCCGGACGCCACAGCCGAGTTCGTTCGCGCCCTTCATGCAAATCTTCTCGGGGCGGCGCGCGTACGGCCGACAAGTGCGCCCTCCGTCGCCCGCCGGGTCGGCGACCGGCGGGCGATCTTCCAGGTCCCCGCCGATGTCCGCCTTGACAGCCAGGCGTCGGACGAATCCCTCGTCGTCGAAGCGGAAGGCCGCGACCGCCCCGGCCTTCTCTACAGTCTCGCCGCAGCGATCGCCGAACTCGGCCTGACGATTCGGTCGGCGCATATTGCAACCTATGGCGAACGCGCGGTCGACGCTTTCTATCTTCAGGACAAGGACGGCCGGAAGATCGACGATATGCGCGTCCATCTCGCGATCCGGAAAAAGCTGCTCGCGGTGTTGACAGAACCGCAAGCTTCGCGCGCAAAAGCGGCGGTTTAACGCGGGCGCAAACGCTGCTAGAGCCCCCGACCTGATTGCCGCTCGTCCGGGCTCTTGAGTGTCGATGGCCGCGTATTCTGTCGATCAACCAAATCCATCTGATCGGAGAACGCTCGGGCGGAGCAATCTTAAACTTCGGGTCATCAAATCGGCGGATTGTCCGCCGACCTTCGATCGGCGTTCATGAGCGGCAATCTCTTCAAATCCCTGGCGACCGTATCGGGGTTGACCCTCATCAGCCGCGTCATGGGCTTTGCGCGGCAGGTGCTTGTCGCCGGCGTCATCGGCGCCGGGGGCAATCCGGTCGCCGACGCGTTCTGGGCGGCGTTCCGCTTGCCAAACATGTTCCGCCGGCTGTTCGCCGAGGGCGCGTTTCAAGCCGCCTTCGTGCCGCTGTTTCAGGGGCGCCTCGTCAACGAGGACAAGGCGGCGGCGAAACAGTTCGCGGAGGAAGTGATGGCCTTTCTCCTATGCATCCTCCTCGGCCTGACGGTGATCGTCGAGATCTGCGCCCCGCTCGCCGTGCACCTCGTCGCGTCAGGCTTTGCCAAAGACCCGGAGAAGTTCGACCTCACCGCGCTTTATCTGCGCATCATGTTTCCCTATCTCGCGTGCATGTCGATGGTCGGGCTTCTATCGGGCGTCTTGAATTCGCTCGATAAATTCATGGCCTATGCGGCTGCGCCGCTCCTTCTCAATTTCTGCCAGATCGGCGCGATCGTGCTGACGGCGGATGGAACGCTCGCAGCATCAGGCGAGGCGCTCGCCTGGGGCACCGCGCTCAGCGGCTTCTTGCAGCTAGGCCTTCTCGTCTGGGGCGCGCGCCGGCAAGGATACATGTTGCGCTTCAAGGTTCCAAAGCTGACGCCCGGCGTAAAACGGCTCTTCATTCTCGGCGGGCCGGGTTTTCTCTCGGCGGGCGCGACGCAGATCAACGTCGTCATCGGCACCAATATCGCCTCGCAAGAGCCGGGGGCCGTTTCCTGGCTGATGAACGCCGACCAGCTTTATCAACTGCCGCTCGCCGTCATCGGCACCGCACTCGGCGTCGTCTTGCTGCCGATGCTGTCGCGCCGCGTGAAGGAAGGCGACGAGGCGGGCGCGATGCACGCCATCAACCGGTCAATCGAGCTTTCATCGGTGCTCGTGCTCCCTGCCACCGCCGCGTTCATTGTGATGTCGATGCAGATTATCGACGCGCTCTTCCGCGGATTTGCGACGGACGCGCTGTCGCTCTTTGGCGGTCGCAGCTCGGCTTTCACGGCCGACGACGTCAAGTGGACGGGCTGGGCGCTCGCAATCTACGGCTGGGGCCTGCCGGCGTTCGTCTGGCAGCGCATTTTTTCGCCGGCCTTCTTCGCGCGCGAGGACACGAAGGCGCCGATGAATTACGCGCTGATCGCAATCGGCGTGAACACCGGCCTGTCGCTTTTGCTCTTCCCTTTTTTTGGATTCCTGGCCGTGGCATTCGCGACCGTCGTCGCCGCCTGGCTGCAACTCATTCAGCTCGCGTGGTCGCTGTGGCGGCGCGGCCAGTTCAAGCCTGACCCGCGCCTGAAGGACCGGTTTCCCCGCATCGCCCTTGCAACGCTCGGGCTCGCGGTGACCGTGCTCTTTGCGCTCCAGCACACTCAATTTCTCGCGGGCCTCTTCTTCGGCCGCGAGTGGGTCGTCATCTTCCTGATCGCCGGGTTCGGCGTCGCGCTTTACGGCATGCTTGTGCTCGGCCTTGGCGGGGTCAAGCTCTCCGACTACAAGGCCTATGGTCGCCAGCGCGACGTCTTCTAGGCTTTAATCAGGGATTGACGCATGACCGGCTATAAGGGACCGGAAAGGGTGTTTTCGGGCATCCAGCCGACGGGCGCCATGCATCTTGGCAACTATCTCGGCGCGATCCGGAAATTCGTCGATCTGCAGTTGAAGCATGATTGCATCTATTGCGTCGTCGACTTCCACGCGATCACGGTCTGGCAGGATCCGAAAAAGCTCCGGGCGCAGACGTTCCACATCGCCGCGTCGATGCTGGCGGCCGGCGTCGATCCGAAACGCGCGATTGTCTTCAATCAGTCGGCGGTCCCTGCGCACGCCGAGCTCGCATGGATCTTCAATTGCGTCGCGCGGCTCGGCTGGCTCGACCGGATGACGCAGTTCAAGGATAAGGCGGGGAAGGACAAGGAACGCGCCTCGATTGGGCTTTACACCTATCCGGTGCTGCAGGCCGCCGACATCCTCGTCTACAAGGCGACGCATGTGCCGGTCGGCGAAGACCAGAAACAGCATCTTGAACTCTCACGCGACATCGCCGCGAAGTTCAATCGAGAGTTTGACGTGGAAGATTTCTTCCCGCTGCCCGAACCTCTGATTAAGGGACCGGGCGCGCGGATCATGTCGCTGCGCGATGGTACGGCGAAAATGTCGAAATCCGACCCGTCGGAGCAAGCGACGATCTATCTTTCCGATGACGCCGACGCGATCGCCAGGAAGATCAAGCGCGCCAAGACCGATCCGGAGCCGCTGCCGCTCTCAGCAAAAGAGCTTGAAACACGTCCCGAGGCGGCGAACCTTGTCGGCATTTACGGCGCGTTAGCGGGCAAGACCGACGCCGAAGTGCTCGCCGAGTTCGGCGGAAAGGGGTTTGGCGTCTTCAAGCCCGCGCTCGCCGATCTCGTCGTTGAGAAAATCGCGCCGGTCGGCGCGGAGCTCAGGCGGCTGGAGGCGGACCCCGGCTATCTCAGCGAAGTCCTCGCCGGCGGTGCGGCGCGCGCGCGGGCTCTCGCCGAACCGGTCATCGCCGAGGTGCGTAAAGTTGTCGGCTTCGTCGGCTGAACCTTAGGCCGCGTTTTGGCGCTCTGTGGGCGCGCTTTGTCGCAATCGCCAGTTTTGCGGGCGGCGCCGCGCTTGATATGCTGCGATCGGGGATTAGAGGTAAGTCATGCGCAGTCACCTGACCGCCTTCGGCCTCGGGGCCGGCCTCGTGCTGATCGCGGGCGGGGTCCTCGCGGTCGTGGGGCCGCATTTCATCGATATCGACGGCGACGATGACGGCGTCAGCGTCGTCAATCTCGACGACGGCGACAGCGGCTCCTTTCAGTTGAAGGACGGAACGCTCTCCGTCGCGGCGAAATGGAAAGGCGATTTCCTGTTCGCGGGCGACGCGCGCTCGCTGACTGTGCTTGGCAATTCCCTCGAAGTGGAGGTGAAGGAAGGCGAAGACCTGCGGAAAGCGGTCTTTGAAAGCAAAGACGGGAAGATTCTCGTCACCGCCTTCAAGAACGATACAGCGCTATCGGGCGCTGACGCTGACGCCGAGGCCGCAGCGCTGTTGCAGACATTTGCGCGCTCTTCCGGCGTCAATGCCGGCCAGCGCCTCAAGGCGATCATCGCCGAAGGCGGCAAGGCGGCGGCGATAGCGGAGATCGGCGCCCTGACCGGCGGGCATGCCGCTGGCGCTTATATCGGCGCGCTCGCTGAAGCCGCAACGCTTGATGACAAGGACGTCGAGGGCCTGTCGGCGGGCATCGCCGCACTTAAGAGCGATTACGCCAAGCGGCGAGCCCTCGCCGCGCTCCTTGAAAACCAGAAGCTCGGGGAGGCCGGGCTTCAATCAGTGCTCGCGGCGGCTAAAACGATCGAGAGCGATCACGAAGTACGTCTCATCATTGAAGCGCTTTCCGACAGCGCGATGAGCAGCGCTAATGCGGCCGCAGCGACCGCGCTTCTTTCTGAAATTGAAAGCGACCATGAAATCCGCCTCGCAGTCGAGGCGCTCGCCGAAAGCAAGGCGCTCGCCGGCGCGGACGCGGCGCGCGCCGTCGCTGCGGCGGCCGCCGCGATCGAGGGCGATTACGAAAAGCGGCTCGTCATCGAGGCGGCGGCGGGACGGCTCGGCGACGCCGACATGGCCCCGGCGGCGATCGGCGCTGCGGCGTCGATCGAGGGCGCGCATGAGCGCCGCCTCGCCATCGAGACGATCGCTGAAAACCTCGATCGGGGTTCGCCCAACTGGCTGGCCCTCATCGCCCTCGCCGAAGGCGTTGATGGCGATCATGATCGCCGCCTCGCCATCGAAGCGCTCGCGGCCCACGCGCCGGATAGGGCGGAGATCAAGGCCGCGCTCGCTGCCGCCGCGGAGTCGATCGGATCGGACCACGACCGGCGGCTTGCGCACGAAGCGCTCGATTAAAGCGGGTAGCGGCGTCAGCGGATCCCGGTTTCGCGTCGCAACCCGCGCGATACCAGCAGGGGCGCCCAGTTCACCTTCCAACGAGACGGGCGCGAAAATGCCTTGTCCTCCGAACGAGGCCCCAAGAACGGCTTCGACGATGGAGTGCCGCCAACGGCCCCGTCAGAGCGACGCGAGCTGTGATTCGCTGACGACGCGCTCGAACGGTTCCTGCTCGTTCTTGATGCGGTATTGCAGCTTGCCCCCGGCGGCAGGCGGCAGGGCGGCGGTCACCTTATAGGCGACACCGTGCTTGAACCACATGCCGGAAGTCGAAACGACCTTGACTGGATCGCCGACCGAAAAGCGGTGACGCTCGACCGGCGCGGGCTCGCGCACGACGATCGGGTCGATGCGCGGGCCGGCGAACTTCGCGGGCGCGGCCTTGTTATGGCGCGCGGCGGCGGCGGCGATCAGCTCGCGACGCTTGTCTGGATCGAAAGAAACGCCTTTGCGTTCGCTCGCGGCCTTTAACCCCGCGATCTTCTTCACCTCGACAGCCTTGACGGCGAGCGGCGCGGCTTTGGCCGGCGCGGGTTTTGCCGCGGCGGGCGCGGCGGCGGCCGTCTTCGGCGCGGCCTTGACTGGCGCAGCGGCCTTCGCCGGAACGGGCTTCACGGCGACGGCTGCCTTCGCAGCCGGCTTTGCAACAGCGGGCTTCGCCGCCGCTTTTGCGGCCAGCGTTTTCGACGCCGGCTTCTTTACCGGCGCGGCTTTGGCGGCGGGCGCTTTTGCCGGCGCCGCCTTCTTCAGAACGATCTTCGCCGCCGGCTTTGCTGCGGCGGTCTTGGTATTGGCGGCCGGCTTTTTCGCCGCCGCGGTCTTCGTCGCCATGGTCTGCTCCGTCGCGATCCCGCGAGAGGTGCGCCGGACCCTGACCGGCCCAGCATGGTTAATGCCCGGTTATCGACGCCACTATACAGCGGAGGCGCGCCGCCCCAAAGGGCTTGGCATGTACAGTGCAAAATGGACGAAAAACGCCAAAAAAGCAAGGGGCCTGAACGTCGCGGCCCAGGAAACCCGTTGATTTTCCATGATTTTAATTCAGGTGTAAAAGATGTTTGACATGTGGTCGGTGCGCGCATAATGTAAAAGATGTTGGACATTCTGGGAAGGTTTACCATGGGAATTACTCGGCCGGAGGCGCAAGCTTGGGCTTCGCTTGCAACGCTTGTCGCAATCTTCCTCTGGTTCCAATCGCGGATGATGGACGGCTGGACGATCGTTGATCACCGGGCCTCGACGCTCCTTGGCGTCTATATCGCCCTCCTGGCGCTGACCACGTTGACCGAGACCTTGATCGCCGTAATGGGCGCAAGGCTTGGCGGCAAACGCCGCATCGATCGTGACGAGCGCGACACCGCGATCGAGGCGCGCGCCAATCTCAATGAAAGGCTGTTCATCATCGTCGCCGTAAACGTCCTCATCTGGCAGCTGATGTGGGAAGGTCTCCTCCCCGATCACGGCAGAGGACCGTTCGACGTCAGGTCGGCGCCGGCGATTTTCTTCTGGCTGTTCGCGATTCTGTTCGGCGGCGAGATCGTAAAGCGCGCCTCGACCGTCTTCCTCTATCGTCTACACGCGGCGCGCAGCTGACCGTGTGGGCGGGCCGAAGACCAAAGGACAAGTAGTCAACGACATTCGCGCGTTAAGGACGGCGCGCGGCCTCACCCAGCAAGCCCTCGCCGACACGGCCGGCGCGACCCGCCAGACGATCATCGCGGTCGAGGCCGGAAAATATTCGCCCTCGCTCGAGCTTGCCTTTCGCATCGCCAGGGTGCTGGAGGCGCCGTTCGAGACCGTGTTCGGCTATCGCGAGATCTAATTGAACAGCAACTCGTACTTCGCGACGACGGCGCCAAGATTGATCTCGTTGAGAAACGTCGAATAGGCGAGGTAGGAGAGGAGATAGCGCAAATCCGTCGCCCAGGGCGGCATGAAGCGCGGCGCGTGGATCAGGCCTTCCGCGCGCAGGAGTTTCATCGCCGCAAGATCGGCAAGGTCGATCTTGCCGACGAACAACAGGCGAATGTACTCAGCATCGCCCGATTTGACGGCGGCGCGCAGGAAATTGTGCACTTCAAGAAGGCCGCCGAGATAGATCGAATCCTTGGTGAACGGCGCCCCGCCGGCGACGACGCCGCCGCGAAAGACGCGCCGCGCGTTTTCGAACGCCTCAAACGGCGGCTCTGAAGGCCCGCGCTCGCGGAAGAAGCGATAGATCTCGATGAAATCGGCGCCGCGTTCGGCCATGTCGATGGCGATGACGCGATCGGCGAGGCGCCGAAAGCGGCGCGGATCGAGCGCGCCGGAAATGAATTCCGCGAAAACGGCGAGCCCTTCTTGCGTCTTGGCGTTGCCGGGATGGCTTTCGGCGAGCAGCGGGAAATGCGCTTGCGCCTGGCCGTTCTTGCCCGTCGCGATGTGAACGAAAGCCTCGTGCTGCAGAAGCTGCGTGACGTCGAGATCGGAAAACATCGCGTCCTCGCGCAGCTTGATGTAATCGCGCCCCGCCGCCGCCTTGCCGGAGACATTGCGCGTGACATCGACGCGCGGCGCGTCGGCGCCGAAATGGGCGGGCAGCGCCGCGTCAAGGCGGCGCTTGATTTCCGGCGCATCGAGAACTTCCGGCGGCTCCAGCCGCATGCCGCCCTCGAGATCGGCGAGGAGGGCGTCAAGGCGCCGCGCGAGATCGAGCGCGCTGCGCTTGCCGTCGGCGATCGGCGATCCCGGCGCGCCGTACAGCGCGACGGAATGGCGGTGAAACTCTTTTGTTCCGACGGCGGACAATAACGCAGCCGTCGTCTCGGTCGTGTCGGCGAACCGCCGCAGCCAGTCATGGACGGGGCTCTCCCCGCCGAGCAGCGCCCGCGCGGCGGCGATCGCCGCGCGCGGCGGCGCGGGGTCGATCGCCGGATAATCGGGCGCCGGCGCCGTTTCGCCGCCGGACTTCAAGAAGGCGTCGCCGATCGCGCGGTCCCAGGCGAGGGTGCGTAAAACCGGCAGCCGGTCCTCCGCGTCGAGGAGGAGCGCGGCGGCTTTCTTCAGTTTTTTCAGTTCCGCCGCCGAAAACGCCGCCATGGCCCGTCAAAAATCGCCACCCGCCGCTGAACCGGACAGGCGCTGCCGGCGACCTTACACTCAATGACGCAAGGATTGTCTAACGGTGCGCACGCTCCTCACGCTTTTCGGCGGCCTGTCGATTGTGGGCGCTGTCATGGACGGCGCGCTCGCGGCGCTGTTAGGGCTTCTTGTCATGACGGGCCGTGCGGACCAGGGCGCGAGCGTCGACTCGTTCCTGAGCGACCATTGGCCGGCGCTGTTGTCCCTGGCCGGCGCGGCGAGCCGTCATGGCTTCGAACCGGCCGTCCTTTGGATGCTGGCGATCCCGGCGCTGGTTTTTTTCCCGCTGCGGATCATCCTTGGGCTGACGATCGGCGCGGCCGCGCTCGCCGCCGCCGCGAAGGGAGGGCCGCGGCGATGACGGCGCGCGATGAGGACCGCGTTTACGACGACTTCCTCGCCGCCTCGGCGCGCGCCGGCGATCGCGCGGCGTTCAACGAACTGGCGCGCCGCTGGGAGAAAAAGCTGGTGCGCCACGCCTGGCGCCTCACCGGCGATGCTGAGGCCGCGCGCGACATCGCGCAGGACGCCTGGGGCTCGATCGCGGCGGGTTTAAAGCGCCTCGACGACAGCGCTGCGTTTCCCGCTTTCGCTTTCCGCGTCGTCTCGCGCCGCGCCGCCGATCACATCCGCGCCCGCCGGCGCCAGCGCGCGCTTCACGCGTCGATGGCGGCCGAGCCGGTCGCGCCCGTTGAATTGAATGACGCCTCCGCGTCCGCCCGCGCTTTGCAAGCGGCTCTGGCCGGCCTGCCGGCCGATCAGCGGGCGGCGATCGGATTATTCTATCTTGAAGATCTGAGCGTCTCTGAGATCGCGAGCGCTCTCGATGTTCCCGCCGGCACCGTCAAGACAAGGTTGATGGCGGCGCGGGAGAAACTGAGAACAGCCTTTGGCGTGGAGAAGGAGACACATGATGAGCAAGCTTGACCGGATGATTGAAGAGGCTCTTGGCGAGGAGGACCGCGCGGTGTTGTCGCGCTTTGGCGAGCAAGGCCTTTTGGGCGAAGTCGGCGGACTCTTCTCCGGCAAAATGGGCTGGTGGGTGGCGCTGACTATGCTGGTGCAGGTCGCGCTGTTCGCCGCCGGACTTTACGCGGCGGCGAAATTCCTGACGCTTGACGATCCCGTGCTGGTCGTGCGCTGGGGCTTCGCCGCATCGTTTTTGTTTATGGCGATGAGCGTCATCAAACTCATGCACTGGCAGCAGATGCAGGCGAACCGCGTCATCCGCGAAATAAAGCGCCTCGAACTGCAACTGGCCCGCGCGAAAGCGGCTTAAGGCGGGTTGCAGCGAAAGTGGATCCCGGTTTTGCGTCGCGACGCGCTGGCGCGTCTGGTGGTTTGCGCGTTTCGATCGATTGCGGCAGGCTGAGCGAGCCAGCGGCTTGATTCTATTGATCTGTACACGTCAGAAAAGCGTTAAAGCCCTGCCGCCGCCTTCATCTCCGCTCTCTCGCCGGCGTCGAGACCTTTGGTTTCATCAATGAACCTGATCGCGCGCGCTTCGTCGGCGCCTTTCATCCGGATGATGCGGCGTTCGATGGCGCGTTCGGTCTCGCCCTCGATCGGGGTTTCGGTGTCCTCTTTCAGCAGCGTCTCCTCGCGCCGTTCGCCGTCTTCAGTCTTGATGACGCGGACGGAGCGCCGGTTTTCGCCGAGAACGTCGTCGTCGCCGTCATCGACGTCCATCTTGTGGATGACGATTTTCTTTTTCTTCTTTCCCGCGCCGTCCTTGTCCTTAAGGCCTTCAAGCTCCTCGCCAACCACGCTGACGAGTTTGGCGCGGGCGCGCTCGGCTTCCTCGCCTTTGAGGACTTTCAAATCCTCGCCGCCTGCCGCGACGGCGAAAACGCCGCCCCCGGCCCGGGCGACGACGACAACGCGCTCGCCATTAATGTCATCGAGACTGAGGTCAAACGACCCGGCGAGGAGGGATGTCGGGGCGGCTGCGAAAATCGCGGCAAGCAACAGGCGGCGCATGGCGAAGGTCCTTTTGTCGTCAAAGCGGCCGACTCAGCCGGAAGGCTGATACGCTACACTTGTAACATGATGGGTGCAATACGGGGCCTGTGGCGCGGCGGACACGCTTCCGGCAGGGTGCGTCAACGGAAAAAATGGTTAAGATGGTGCTGCAGACGGGGAGTCGCGGGAGCCGTTTATGGCTCTTTCGGCGAGCCGTCGGGGCGTCAGTTCCCGGCAAGAGGTCAAAGGGGAGCGTTATGGTGAGATCAGTGTTGGTGACGGGGCTTTGCGCGGCGGCGTTGTCGGCTTGCGCATCGACGGTTGAGACCGCGAGCCGCGATCCTTACGACGCCGTCTATTACGCCGGCGCCGAGCAACTTTACGCGGCGGACATTCGCGCTGCGCAAATTTCGTCGCAGCAACGCTCTGAAAACGGAACGCCGTTTGAGTTCGCCTCTTACGAGGGCATCGCCGGCGCGCGCCGCGCGCATCAGCTCTATAGCCGCGCTGACGCCGAAGCGCTTGACGGGCGCTGCGAGCAGTTCATCGAACCCGCCGCGACGGAAACCTTGAATGAGATCGCGGACCTTTGCGACGTGCCGTTTGAGACGCTCGTCGCCTACAATCCCGACGCCAAAAATATTTCGTATGCAGAGCGTGTCGTCACGATCGAAATCCCGGGCGGCAAGGTGAGCCCATCGGGGACCTTCGCGGCGTCGGACGCGCTCGCAAGCCTTTATGAGGTGCAGGAAGGCGACACGCTCTCGTCGATCGCCTATCGCCTCAACGTATCGGCGCGCGCGCTCACCAAATCCAATCCCGACATCAGCTGGGCGACGCTTTCGCCAGGCCAATTGCTCCAAAAGCCTGTCGCCGCAACAGCGCCGTCCGCCGCGGCGCCGGATTACGGAAGGCCGGGTCCTTACGCCGCGCCAGCCGATAGCGGCTGGCAGGGTTGGACTGGCGACCGTCCGAGCGCGTCGGCTGGCCGCGCTGGCGCTGACGCGCGTCACGCGCCTTACACCTTGCGCCCGACGCGGCCTTTCGTCGGCCGCGATTCTGGCGCCCCAGAAGACGCCTATCTCATCGTCGATAGGCCCGCGGTACGCGCCGGCGAAAGCGTCCGAGTGACGGCGCGCGCAAGGCCCGGCGAGGAAGTCACTTTCTATAGCGGCGATGTGCTCGATGGCCCGACCAGTGGTGAAAAAGACCGCATGAAGGAAGTGGCGCGCGTCACCGCCGACCAGAACGGCGAGGCGACAGCCTCGATCCGCGTCAAGCGCAAGACGGACATGGGCGGCGTGATCTTCAAGGCGGTGCCGGAAAGCGCCGGCAAGGCGCTCTATTCGGACCGCGTCGGCGTCGTTAATCTCAGCGGCGCAGACGACGAGAACACAGAAGTAGATTAGGCCTTAGCCGCGCGACTTCTTCGCGCTCTCGTAAATCGTCAGCATACGGCGCGCTTTTGCAGCCCAGGTGAAATGCGCCTCGACGCGGGCGCGGCCGGCCTCGCCCATTTCGGCCGCGAGCGCGCGATCGGCGCCAAGTTTGCGCATCGCCGCGCTGAAATCTCGGACGAACGCGTCGCGGCCTGACGGCGCGATCAGGAAGCCGGCGCCGGGCGTCACGTAATCCTTCGGCCCGCCCCAATCGGTTGCGATCGCCGGCGTGCGACAGGCGAAGGCTTCGAGAATGACCGCGCCGCCGCACTCGCGCATCGATGGCAAGACGAGCGCCGTCGCGCCAGCGAGGGCGTCGGCGATTTCGGCCTGCGGGCGAAATCCCTCAAAGCGAATGCGTTCCGCCGCCGGGCTTTGTGCCGCCGCAGCTTCAAGCCTGCCGCGCTCCGGCCCGTCGCCGATGATGCGAAGACGCGCTTCGGGAACTTGCTCCATCGCCTCGAGCAAGAGATCGACCGCCTTCCACCAAACGAGGCGCCCGACGAAAACGAATTCCGGCGTTTCGGGCTTGCCCCGCGCGGGCCGGTTCCAGAGGGCCATATCGACGCCGTTTTCGACGACCTCGATGACGCGCGCGCGATCGACGCCCTTCGGCAGCGCATCGCGCGTGCGGGCGTTCGCGACGAGAAGCGCCGCCGCCTGCCTCTTGCCTGGCGCGAGGGCGTTGCCGGCCCCCGCGAAGAGCCGCGCGGCCGCGACGACGCCCGCTGAGCCGTGGGAATAGTCCGCCTTGAAGGCCGGCGGATAATCCATGCCGCCGTTCATCGGCCCGATGACGACGGGCGCGGGCATGTCCGACAGGAAAGACGGGAACGCCGGCGAGACCGGGATCGGCTGATGAATGACGTCAGCGCCGATTTCCGCCGCGAGCGCGCGGGCGCGACGTGCAAGGCGCGCCTGCGTGACAAGGCCGATGCCGCTCATGAACAGCGTTTCGCGCAAGGCGGCAGGGGCTTTCTTGCCCGCGGCGTGGATCGCCTTTTCGGTTCGGGAGTCGGCGATGAAGTGGAGGCGTTCCGCGTTCCAAAGCGGATGCGCCATCAGCTCGGCGCGCACGCGCTCATGGGTCAGCGCGTGAACGTCGCATCCCAAGGCCGTCAGCTCTCGGATGTAATGCAGCGGAATGACCGCTTCGCCGCCCATCCGCGCCGAAATGTTTCCGGCGACGATCAGTATCCGCATCTGACGACTTCAGTCAGGGACATAGGCCGGCAGGAAGGCCTGCAAGCGGCCTTGCATATCCTGAAGCTTGGCGTCGGCCTCCGCGACCGTCATGCCGTCGAGAACCGGCGTGATGAGGCGCACCATCGCCCCGTCGGAACGCTTGCGGGTTACAGCATCGACGATCAGCCACGCCTTCATGACAAACTCGTTCGCGACTTTGCGCCCGCGCTGGTCATACCAGTAATAGACGAGCTGCTTGTTATCGCGGTTTTCGATCAGCATCCGATTGTAGGTGAAGGGCTTTCCGTCCGCGGTTGTCGTCTTCTCGATCGTGTGGCGCGTGATCTTCCATCCGCCGCCTGGGATGCATTGGCGAGGGGAATGCCAGGAGCGGCCGTCGCGCTGAGCGTCGAGATAGGCCATGTAGAGATTGAAAACGTCGCCATTGGCCGCGCTCAGGTTGAGCACGATTGTATCGTCGGCGCCGAGAACTTCCGCGACCGTCGGGTCGATCGGGCGCACTTCCTTGTCCCATGTGTCGTCGAACTCGGCGAGCACGCCGTCGAAATCCCGGCGCTCCGGAATGACGAGCGAGTCAATGGTCGCCACTTGCGAAAACCCATATCCGGCGGCGATCAGCGCCACCGTCCCCGCCGCGACCGGCGCGAGGTTCGAGCGCGCGGCGCGGGGCGCCGTCAAGGGCAGATCCGGCGTCGTCAGCGCGTCGAGCGGATTGACGCGCGGGCGAGCGGTGCGGGCAAAGATCGCGATGACGCCAAAGAGCGCCAGAAGACAAAAGACGAAGACGACCCAGCCTTCGAAGAAATGAAGCGCGCCTTCCGCGTGTTCGGTGCCGTACGCCTGCACGAGCGCCGCGGTGACCGCGATGCGAAGGCTGTTCATGACGATGGTGATCGGGATCGTCGCGGTGACAATCGCGAGGCGCTGCCACAAAGGCCCGCGATACATATAGGCCGCCATCACGCCGAGGCTCAGGAATGGAAAAAGATACCGAAGCCCGCTGCACGCTTCCGCGACCTGCAAGCGATAGTCGCCGAGGTCGATGATGTTGCCCGAAAGGTGGACCGGAATGCCCATCAGCTCGACCATGGCGACGCCCAGGATCGAGGACACCTGCTGGAAGTTGAACGAAAGGACGGTGATCACCCAATAAGGCGGGGGCACCGCGAAAAACAAAAACGCAACCGGCGCCGCCACCGTGCGCAGAAGTGACAACCCGCCAAAGCCCGAAACGAGACCCGCGATCGCGACTACGATGCCGAGATGCTGGAACAGAAAAATGCTGGTCAGTTGGCCGAGCAGCAATAGCGCGAGCGCGGCGCCGATAATGGCAACGCCCGCCCAGGACGGACCGCCGACGCTTTTGGCGACCGTCTTCCGGTTGAGCCAGACGAGGTAAAGCGAAATCACCGGAATGAAATAACTGTGCGACAGCTCCTGCTGCTGACCCCAGCGAAACCAGAGATTGCCGGCCGCTTCCCAAAAGAGGACAGCAAGCCCCACGACGGCGGCGGCGAGCGCGACAAGGCGCGGGTCCACTGGGAACCGACCACGATCAGCGACGCGCCCCGGATTAGCCGTCGCCATCGATGAATTCCTCCCATAGGTGCGGCGGCCGCCCTTCAGCGGGCGATCCGGAACGGCGCTCAGAGCTAGCGGACCTTGCCTCTCCCTTGCAACATTCGTTCATGTCGCGACTTCACGAGAACGGGTTCCTATATGGGGCCCATCCCATTCATGAGGAGGCAGGCAGCAAGGCCGATCCCCGCCGCTCCGGTGAGGAAGAGGCCGAGAAGTGTGCCGACCGGTAGGTCGCGATGCGCCCTGGCGCGTACCGCTGCCGCCACGACGCCGAGTCCGCAAAGACCCGCAAGCGCGCCCGCGATCGCGAACCAGCGCGCCCAGCCGAGCAGGCCCCCTAGGAACAACATCTCATTCGCCTCAACCGTCATCGCTACCGCTGCGCCGAGCCCGGCAGCGCTGACAACGCCAAGGAGCGCGGTCGCCCACGCGAGCGGGCGTGCGCCGAGCGTCGGCGGCGGCGCGTCGCGGTTGATGAGCCGTGCGATCGGCGCGAGCGTGTAAACGACGAACCCAATCACGAGGAAGAGCGATGAGACGCCGGCCATCAGCCCCGGAACCGCGAGCGTCTTCGGTTCGTCGGCGAATTTCGCCGCGAGATTGAGGAGCCCGTCAGTGCGATAGAGCTTGCCGGAAAAAGCGGGCGCCTTGAGGCTATCAGGGCAAGTCTTGTCAACCTCCGCTTCAGGCGCGTCGAAAAACTTCGTCAAGAACTCGCCGGCGCATTTCACAGAACGCGTCGGTCCGTGCCCTGAATAGGGAAACTCAACATAAGTCCCGCGCGAGAAACCTGGCACGATCATCTGCGCGAGCGGCGGCGGCGTGATCGGATCCATCTGTCCGTTGGCGATGATCGCCGGAATATCGGTGACGACAGCTTTGTACTGCTCCTGCGCGCGCGCCGGCATGCCGTAGCGCTTGCAGAGCGCAGCCTGATCGTCCAGCAACGCCGGATCGCCGAAAATGCTGGCGAGTTCCGGATGCTCGCGCTGGTCCTGCGTGACCGCGTCTTTGAGGTAAAGCACCCAGCCGTCATTGCAGGCGATCGCGTTATACATGTCCTGACTGATGCCGAAGCCGCCCGGTCCGCCGAAGCCGCCGCCGGCCGTCAGCGCGCGCAGCGCCTTGTAATCATTCTTTTCGACGCGCCGGATGATGGCGTCCATCAGCGCCGGCAGCGTCGGGTAATTATCCTGTTCATACAGCGCGGAGAACGGCGCCCCGCCGATCAGGTCGTGGAAAAACCAGCCCTTTCCGGCGGGAAATTGCTCTGTGTCGATCGCATCGACTTCGATCGGCTGCGACTTCACTTTGTTGATCGCGGCCTTGAAGCGCTTCTGAAGATCGGGGAAGGCGCGCGCGCAAGATGGCTGTGCCGCGCACGCCGCGTCAAGAAGGTCGAGGTCCCGCTGGTAATGCGTGCCGATGCGCTGGAAATGCGCGCCGGGCGTGATCGGCACGATGGCGTCGAGCACGACGGCGCGGATGCCGGCGGGGTCCTGATTGATATAGGCCTGACCGAGGATTGAGCCGTAGGAAATGCCCCAGACATTCCATTGCTCGAAGCCAAGCGCGCGGCGCAGCGCCTCGACGTCGCGCGCATTCTCGATGGTATTATAACCCGACAGATCGATACGCTCTGCCTTGGCCGCAGCAAAGCACGCCTCCATCTGCGCGGTCTGCGCGCGCCCGTAGGCGTCCCAGTCCGGCGTATTGCCGACGGCAGGATCAAAGAGCGCGTATTTGGCGCAGAAATCGCCCGAATAGCCGATGCCGCGCTGTTCCAGAATATAGAGGTCGCGCGCGGCAAGTACGCCGTGATCCTTCAGCCGTTTGACATAGCCCGTCACCTGCGCGCCCGGACCGCCGGTCAGGTAGACGACCGGGTCCTCGCGCTTCGTCCATTCGCCTTTTTTGTCCGTGTCCCAATCTTTCGGCTTCTTCGCCGAGAGTTTCACGAAGTGCAGCTTGATGGTGCGCGAGCGCGACTTCTCCCGGTTCTCCGGCACGGGCAACAGGCCGCAGGAAATGTCGCCGGACTTGTATTGGATCTGGCCCTTGAACGGGCAAATGATGGTCTCGGTCTTGAAGGCGTCGCGCGCGAAAAAATCGGCGACGTCGCTCGCTTGCTCCTCGTTCTCGGTCGCCTCGGCGGGCGCCGGCGGGAAGTCCGCTTGCGCGAATGCTGCGCCAGCGAACGCCCATGTGGCGAGGGTGGACGTCCAAAATGCGGCGTACGCCGCCGACAACATTGGCTTAATCACGGTCCGGCCCCCGCCAGGTTCCCAACCCACGCAACCTAATGCAATTCGCAGGGATTAGGAATGTGCAATGTTTGCAAATTCGCCGCGTTTTTGAATCGCAGTTTTGCCTCTCTTGGCGCTCTTTCGCTTTGAATTTGTAGGGGGTCCTCGCCGTTAGACTGAAATTTCCTGCGGCGGCGGAGCGGTAGGTGGGGATGTCGCGCCCCCAATCCGATCCTGACCCTCAGCCACGCCGCCGCCTGCCTGTTGGTCACTGACCCCGAACAATCGCTCAGGAGGTGTTGGTGCCGGCCTGAGCAGCAAACAAGGTCTACTTTTGAGCCGCCTATCTTATGAAGAGGCCGAAGCGTCGGCAAATTGTCCTGGAGCGCGTCTTTTTCTCGCCTGGCCGGCCCTCACCATCTCGAGTGACAGCGAGGGCATTGAAGAACTGTGCCCGCAGCCGCTGGCGCGAATCCCGAAACGCTGGCGCACGGCGCCCGACCGCGCCCCTAAGCGACCGGTTTAGCGCGCCCTGTTCCGCCGTCAGCGTAGACGCGCCGCGATGCCGGATAACGTTGCGGCAAGCGCTGCGCCCCGTCTTTGCGTCGCGCCATCGCCGGGGAGCGTTTTGAACGTCATGGCGAGGGTGCGCAGTTCCGCGGCGAGGGACGCATCCTTGGTTCCGTCAGTGAGCCGCACGGCCGCCGCGTCAAGCGCTCTAGACGTCGCTTCAGCAGAAGCGACCGGCCCGTTGCGCGTCAACTGGTCAAGATAGGCGCGCGCAACGACGGGATCATCTGGCCAGACTGCGGGAAATTGTTGCTGGGCGTTGACCGTGTCGCCAAGGCTCGCAAGCTTCGCGGCCGCGATTTCATTCGCGGAGAGGTGCTCGCTCGGCGTCAACTCGAAGACATCGAGGCCTCGCGTGATCTCGGTTCCGTAGACTCGGCCATCGTACCAGTACGCCGACCAATAGCCGCCGAGGATCAGGTGTTTCTTGTCGATGGGCCCGCGATCGAAATAGGCGATCTCGATAGGATTAGCGCTGTCAGTGAAGTCGATCACCGAAACCCCGCCCTGATACCATGCTTGCACGAAGATATCGCGGCCCGGCACCGGGACGACGGAACCATTATGCGCGACGCAATTCTCCTCGTCCGCTTGCGGCGCCGGCAGCTTGTAGAGGCTGCGCTGCACAAGCTTGCCATCGACGATGTCGTAGATCGCGTCCGCGCCCCAGTTGGATGGGTCGGCCGCACGACAGCGCGGGCGCCCGCCGCCGCCCCATTCGTCCGTGAACAGAACCTTCGTGCCGTCATTGTTGAACGTCGCCGAATGCCAGTATGCGAAGCCTTTGTCGGTGACGTCGTCGAGGCGCTTCGGCTTGCGCGGATTCGAAATGTCGAAAATGATGCCGTTGCCTGAGCAGGCGCCGGCCGCCAGCTTTTTCGACGGAAACACGGTGATGTCGTGGCATTGGTCGGTGCGTCTGGTGTCCTGTGTCTCGTCGCCGTGATCCCCGCCCTGCCAAAGACCGGCGAGGCGTCCTGTTTTCGGATCGGCGAAAACGCCAGGACTGTCGATGATACGCGCCTTCGACGGATCATCGACCGGAATCTCGATCACGTCTATGCGGAAGAGCGCGGTGCGATCATCTCCCGGAATGTCGCCGATGCAGCCGGGCAGCTCCTTCTCATCGCGCACGCGCGCCGTACCGGAATTGTAGACGATTATCTTGCCGCCGCTGTTGGCGACGACCGAATGCGTGTGTGAGCCGCGGCAGGTCTGGACCTGTCCGACCTGGCGCGGGGACTTCAAATCGCTGATGTCGAAGATGCGCAAGCCGCGAAACCTGTCGGGGCTCACATCGGTGGACACGCCCTCCATTCCGCAATCGACGCGACCGCGCGTTTGTTCCACGGACATGATCAACAGATCGCCAACGATCGAAACGTCGCCCTGGCCGCCAGGGCAGACGACCGAACTGACGAGGGTCGGCGCGCCATCCTTTGGCAGCTTGTAGATGTTGAAGCCGTGATAGTTGCCGGCGATCAGCGTATCGCCTGAGAACGCCATATCGGTGTTCGAAAAGCTGAGCAGCGGGGAGCGCTCGCTCCATTTGGTTTTGTCGTCGTCTTCATCCGCGCCGCCGCGCTTGTTCGCCAGAGGCTTCTTCCGGGATTTCCCCTCGTCCTTTTCGGGCTTCGGCAAAGGCAGGCCGGCGGGATTGGCGGGGTCGAAAAAGCCGGCCGGCTTCGGCAGGGAAGCGACAAGGGCCAGGTTCATCGCCGCCTCTCCGGCGTCCTTGAAGCCAGGTTTCAGGCCGACGCGCGGGTCGGGCGAAAGGCTTGCGAGCAGCGCATTCATCTTCTTGATTTCGGCTGTCTGGTCCGTCTTCACGTCGTTAACGAACTCAAACAGCACCGGGTCGTACGCCGCTCCCGGCTGTTCGAACAGTTTTTCGACCATCTTCAGCGCGCCGTCATGGTGTTTGGTCATCAAGGTCAGGAACAGACGGTCGAATTCCACGTCCTTCGCGCTCGCAAGGGCCTTCATTTGTTCAGGGCTCGCCATGCCGATCATGCCATGGCCGCCATGATCGTGTTCGCCGCCTTGACCGGTGGCGCGCACCTGTTCCGGCTCTCCGCGCTTGGCGAGCCAGTCGCGCATGAACTTCATCTCGTCGTCCTGCGACGCGGTGATGCGCCCCGCGGCCTCGACAATCTCCTTGCGATTGGTGCGGCCCTTGACGAGCGCGGACATCTCAACGGCCTGAGCATGATGAACGATCATGTCCTGCATGAAGCGGACGTCGTCCGGGGAATAGCGCGTATCGGCGACCTTCACCGCGTCGTCGGCGCTAAGCGCGCGCGGCGCCACGCCCGGCGCGCCAGGCAGAACGATCGGCGCGTCCTGAGCGACCGCGCCGGAGGCGAGCGCCAGCGAGCCGGCGGACAAAAGCGCGCGGATATGAAAACGGGAGGTCGGCGATTTCAGCATGACGGATGGGCCCCTTTGTCTGCCGGTCGATTGGCGACCCTATCGTTGCCGTAATTTTCGTGTCCCGCCAATCACTTTGCGCATCAGGTCGAACGACAGCGCCAGGCCCGCTCGCCGCGCGGCGCGGCCGCCCGTCGCGAAGGCGGCTTATTGTGAGAAACGGCGTCCCTAGGCCGCCGTCCAGACAGCTGACCAGCTCTGCCAAGATGTCGGGGTCTGTCGGCGGAATGAAGTAGTCCGCGAGGCCCCGCCTCGTCCAAGCCGCCCTCGACGCCTACCCCTTCCGTTTCAGGTCGAAGCGGTCATTATTCATTACCTTCGTCCAAGCGGCGACAAAGTCGCGCACAAAGTCGTCCTCGGCGCCCGCATAGGCGTATTCTTCCGCAGCCGCGCGCAATTCGGCGTTGGAGCCGAAAACGAGGTCGGCCTCGGTCGCTGTCCACTTGAGATCGCCCGTCTTGCGGTCGCGGCCTTCGAATAAATAGATCTCGCCCTCCTTCGGCGCCCATTTCGTCGCCATGTCGAGCAGGTTGAGGAAGAAGTCGTTGGTGAGCGCGCCGCGGCGCGCCGTGAAGACGCCGTGGCTTGTCCCGCCGGCGTTCGCGCCGAGCACGCGCATCCCGCCGACGAGCGCGGTCATTTCGGCGACCGTGAGGCCCAGCATGTCCGCCTTATCGACCAGCGCTTCGGCCGGCGAGCGGCCCGCCCCCGGCGAATAATAGTTGCGGAAACCGTCGGCCGCCGGTTCGAGGACCGCGAAGCTTTCAACGTCCGTCAGCTCCTGTGTTGCGTCGCCGCGGCCCGGCGTAAACGGCGCGATGACCGGCTGGCCTGCGTCGCGCGCCGCTTTCTCGATCGCCGCAGCGCCGCCGAGGACGATCATGTCGGCAAGCGAGATCTGCCTGCCGCCGCGCGCGCCCGCGCTAAAAGCCGTGCGGATCTCCTCAAGCTTCGCCGTGACCTTCGCGAGTTCGGCGGGGTCGTTCGCCGCCCAATCCTTCTGCGGGGCAAGGCGCACGCGCGCGCCGTTGGCGCCGCCGCGCATGTCGGTGTCGCGATAGCTCGACGCCGACGCCCAGGCAGTGCGCACCAGTTCGGGTACGGACAATCCTGAGGCGAGAATTTGCCCTTTGAGCGAGGTGATGTCCGCCGCATTGACCGGCGGGCTCGTCGGCGCCGGCACCGGGTCCTGCCAGATGAGGGGCTCAGCCGGAACTTCCGCGCCGACATAACGCGCGCGCGGGCCCATATCGCGATGGGTCAGTTTGAACCACGCCTTGGCGAAGGCGAGGCGAAACTCCTCGGGATTCTCCTGGAAGCGCTTGGCGATCTTCGCGTATTCAGGATCGAACCTGAGGGACAGATCCGTCGTCAGCATTACCGGCGCATGCCGCTTCGAGGGATCGTGCGCATCGGGAACGAGGTTCTTCGCCGCCTCTTCTTTCGGGATCCACTGAGTCGCGCCGGCGGGGCTCTTGGTCTGCACCCATTCAAACGCAAATAGATTGTCCAGGTATTGCGACGACCAGGTGACAGGCGCCGCCGTCCACGCGCCTTCAAGGCCTGAGGTGATTGTGTCGGGTCCGGCGCCAGCGCCGCATTTGTTGATCCAGCCGAAGCCTTGCGTGTGAACCGCTTCCGAGGCGGGAGCGACGCCGACGCACTCGCTGGGCTTGGCAGCCCCGTGCGCCTTGCCGAAAGTGTGCCCGCCGGCGATCAGGGCGACGGTCTCTTCGTCGTTCATCGCCATTCGCCCAAAGGTGTCGCGAATGTCTTTTGCGGCGGCGACGGGGTCAGGGTTGCCGTTCGGTCCTTCTGGATTGACATAGATGAGGCCCATCTGCACGGCCGCAAGCGGCTTTTGCAGATTGCGGTCGCCGCTATAGCGTTCGTCGCCGAGCCATTTCTTTTCCGGCCCCCAATAGACAAGCTCCGCCTGGGCGTCGTCTTCGCGACCGCCAGCGAAACCATAAGTCTCAAAGCCCATCGATTCGAGCGAGACATTGCCGGCGAGGATCATCAGGTCAGCCCATGAGAGGTTTTCGCCGTATTTCTGCTTGACCGGCCAGAGAAGGCGGCGCGCCTTGTCGAGGTTCGCGTTATCCGGCCAGCTGTTCAGCGGCTCGAACCGCTGCTGACCGCCGCCCGCGCCGCCGCGCCCGTCGATCGTGCGATAGGTGCCGGCGCTGTGCCAGGCCATGCGGATCATGAAGGGGCCATAGTGGCCATAATCTGCCGGCCACCAGTCCTGCGACGTTGTCAGAACGCCGGCGATGTCCTTCTTCACCGCCGCGAGGTCGAGCTTGGCGAACGCCGCCGCGTAATTTGACGTTGGCGCGGGCATTTCGTTTTGGCGAAGTTGGCTGAGGTCAAGCTGCTCCGGCCACCAGAAGGAATTCGGCTGCGGCGCGCCCGGCGCGCCGGCGGGTGTCGCAGCGGCGTTTCCCGCATCTTCCTGCGCGGGCGCTTTTGCTGGCGACCGCTCGGCGCGCGGCGAACAAGCGCCGACCGCGACCGCAGCCGCAGTCGCGAGCAGGGCGTTCTTCAGGGCAATGTTCATCGTTCTCCTCCGTTCGACGATTGTCCAAAACTCAGGGCGCGGGGCAGGGGCGAGGCTGGCGCAAAGGGATGTCGCACAAAGGAGCCGCCGACTGCTCCGAAAGTCGCCAGCCGACCGTTAGGCCCTCTTGCTTCACATGTAAAACAGATTGTTTCTAAATGTTCTATCGACCGAGACGATTAATGAGGCCCGTGCGCGGATGGGCGCGGGCGTGTTGACGACTTCCTCGATCAGCGCCGAAATCTCGTCAAACGTCGAATGCGATCCCTTCGCTGCCCCAAAATCAAGTTGTTCCCGTCTAATCGCCCGACGCGCCACAAACTGTCTCGTGCATCCAAACGCCGCGGAGTCATGGGTCATTTCATTCGTCTACGCTAATCCGCGCACAGATCGCCTATTGCTGACTCGTCGCGCACGGCGAATCGACTTGGACTCCCAACACTGTCGAACGCTGGTTCTTTGTGAGTGAATGAGGAAATCTCCCTATTGGGGCGACGAGCGAAAAATCTGCATACGGAATTCAACAGCAAGATTCTGCGGCGGCTGGCGCCGGGAACGCGGGCGGACGCGCAAGTGCGCCGATCGCCAATCAGCGTTTGAACGGCACTTCCAACCGGGGCGCAATAAGCGCTCGCCCATATTTATCGGCGCACTGCGCAAGCAAGCGCCCCCGTGCGGCTTTACCCGCTACGGCGCGTTGCAAACCGATTGGATCGGATCGCGCTCCGTCAAATCTTTGGGGGGCGCGGGTTGCGACGCGAAACCGGGAGCTTATTCCGCTGTAACCCGCCTACTTCCAGCGACCGATGCGCTACCGGCGCAATACGAAATCGCGACTGACGACTGATCCGTCGCCGCCGGAAACGGCGATTTCGAACGGCGCGGTCCCTTCAAGGCCGAGGCGCGCGATCTGCGCCGGCGAAATCCGCAGCAGATAGGCGCCGGGACGGACTTTCTCAATGAGATAAAATCCGTCAAAGGACGATTTCGCAGCAAAGACCACGGCGCCCGCGCTGTCAACCAGCTCGACTTCCGCATTCGACACCGGCGTGCGCTTGCCGTCGGCCTCAAGGTAGATGACGCCGTCGACTTCGCCGGTCTCGTAGACTGGAAAGTCGAGCGTGACAGCGTGGCCCGGGCGCGGCACGATCTCGTATCCTGCCGCGGCCGGCTCCCAATAGGGATCTGCAAGACTTGAAATGTCGAGTTCGACGTCGAAGGGCTGATGAGCGGTAAGACCGGTCAGCAGGGCGACGCCGTCGGCGTTGGTCGCGCTCGCGCCGCCTGTGCGGAACCGCGCAGCTTCGACCGCTTCATCGCCGTCCGAATATTTTCCGTCGAGGTCCCGGTCGAGGAACACGCGCGCTGAGGCGGCGCCGGAGCGGGCGAGCGCCTGCGACGAGCCGCGCCAGACGCCCTCGCGCGGCTCGCGCCCGAAACTCGTGGACAAGGACAGCCCCGCGCGGAAATCAGAGTTTGTGCCGTAGGCCGCGTCAAATCCGATCGACACGAGCGGCCCAAGCCAGTTGACGCCGGCGCCGAAAAGGGTTTCGCGCTCGCCGGCGAGGCGGCGCGTGATCTCGCCGCGCAGCGACAATTCGCGGCCGATGCGGCGGTCGGCGATGGCCGATACGCTGTTGAGCCTCGCGTCGGGGCGCACGTCGTAGTCAGCGTTGGCGCGAAGCGAGAAGTTGGAGAAGCGCGTGTTAAGGAGGGCCGATCCGGCAAGGCGCGATTCAATCGCCGTCTGGTCGGAATAGGTCAGTGTGTTCGAGGCGTTGACCGGCCCGATCGTCGTCGACAAGCGCCCGGCGAGTTCAAGGCGCGTCGAACCACTCTGGCGCTCTTCGCGGCGCAGGGAAATCGCATAGGGAAGGCGGAGAAATTTCTCGCCGCCGAGCGCGCCGTCAAGGCGGATGTCGCTGTCGCGGCGGATCGGATCGCCGGACGCTGCGAACTGCTCGCTTTCATAGTCGAACAGCTCGGTATGTTCAGCGAGAATATTGGCGCCGAAGAAATCGAACTGGCTCGCGGCTTGCGCCGCGACGCCGCCGTCATCTCCGGCGGAGAGGTCGAGCCTTGTGAAGGCGCCGAGCGCGGCGGCGCGAACGCCGGCGCCGACAAACAAACGCTGATCGCCGTCGAGCGGTATGACCTCAGCCGATCCGACGACGGAGAAGCGTTTGCTGAGCCCCTGCTCAAGCTCAAAGACGGCGCGCAATTCTCCAGCGTTGTCCGCGCCGGCCGTCTCGCGCACGTCGATGATGTCGCGTTCGTTCTCCAGCGCCGTGAGTCGAAAGCGCGTCTCGCCGGGTTTGACGAGCCCCTCGCCGATCGTGAAGCGGCGGGTTTCGGTGCGACGCTGGCCTTGCGGTCCGTAAAGCTCGACGCGCAGGATGTTCTCGCCGGTGACGAGTTGCACGTCGAGAAACTCATAAAGGCCGTCGGTGCGCGAGGCTTGCGCGGCGAGCAGAACGTCATTGCGATAAAGCTCGGCGTCCCAGCCGGCCGGCATCTGGCCGCGCAGGACCACCTGGTCGAATTCGGAGGCGCGCTGCAGCGGAAAGTTCGACAAGGTCGCGCCGCGCCCGCGCGTGCTGCGCCCTGACAACGTGAGCTGCGGCGAGAAAATATCGCCGACCTCGACGACGGTTGCGGCAAGGGGGCCGAGCATGGCGCCGTCGGGATCGCGCCGGCTCAAGGTGAGGCGAATATCCTCAAGCGCGCGCCGGTCGGAGCCGTTCAGCGCGATTTCCCCGGTCATGTAGGCAAGATCGCCGGCGAGATAGATCGAATGGGCGGAGGAGAATGTCGCGCCGGCGCCGGTGTTCGCGTCGGCGTTGACGTTGAGATCGACGAAGGGAACATCGACCAGACGATAGCCGTCGTCCCGGCGGGGAAAGGCGGCGTGCTCGCCGGCGCCCGAGCGGGCAAGTCCCGCCTGCGCTTTCGCGCGTTCGAGCCGCTGTTCGACCGGCAACGGCTCACGCGAGGCGATTTCGATGAGGAGAGCGCTGCGCGTATAGACCGGCGTAATCGGAAACCAGCGCTCGATGAGCGCGAGATCGACATAGATGTCGTCAAAACCAGCGGCGGCGTCGGCCGGATCAAGCGACATTCTTTCGCCGGCGATCACGACGCGATGCTCCGCAAGATCAAGCGAAAACGTCCGTTTTTCTTCCAGAAACCAGCCTGACGCGGTTCCCGCCGCCGGATCGGCGACGACCGGCAGCGTCAGCGTGAAGACCCCCGTCTCCGGCACGCAGATTTCCGCGCAGATGAGCCAGGTCGCCTCAAGGCCGATGTCGAGCGTGTCGCCGATCGCAGCCCCCGGCGGGGCGGTCAGCGTGGCGATAAAGACGGGCTCGCCTTCGTGCCCGAAATTGACCAGCGGCCCGATCTCGATGCGGTGGGGCGCCGGGTAATCGACCTCGCTGGCGGCGGCGCCCTCAGGCAGCGTCCAGATCGTTTCGAGCGGCAGCCCGCTGTCGCCGGGATTTTTCCAGTAGACATGCCAGCCGGTCTCGAGCGCTTGATGGAGCGCCAGCCGCACCTGTCCGCCCGGCGCGACGCCCGCCGTTTCGGCGTAAAGCGCCGAGCGGGCGTGATCAGTGACCGCGACGGCCTGCGCCCCCGCCGGAGCGGCGGCCAAGGCCAATGCGAAGGCGAGCGCGACCAGTTTCATGCCGCCTCCATTAAAGGGGGCGCCGGTTAACGCCAAGCGCAGGGCGGCGAGCCGCCCCCTCCTCTCGCCAAGACGTGAACGGATCAGGAATACCGGCGAACGCTGACGGCTTCCGCCTCGGTCATGTTGAAGCGGCGAGTCCGGCGAAGGAAGAGGTTGCGCCAGTTCCCGAGCGAGAGAAGGTGCGCGTAAAGGACCGGCAGGACGTTCAGCTTACGAACTTTCAGGAACGCCTCGTCCGAAAGCTCAATGAGCTTTCTCTCATCGACGCCCCAATATTGGGCGAAAGGCTGCGGCGCCTGGGCGCCGGAGGGCGTATACTGCGCCGTCTGCCCGGTGATGAGATCGAGCTCTTTCACCGCCTTGAAGACCTGCTCAGTGAGACGCCGGTCGGTCTCGTAGGTCTTGGTGAATTCAAGCGCCTGCTTGGAAAGGTCGCTCAATTGTCCATTGTCGAACAATTTCCGGTCGGCGTCGCGATGAACGCCTTCGAACCCGGCGTCGATCACGAGCGCGAAGCGGTCGCCGCCCGATTCCGCCGCAAGACCGAACGGATAGCGGCGCACATAGCCCGGAACATAAGCGTAAGGGTCCCAGTTGCCGTCTTCATCGACGAACAGGTTGACGTCATCGAGCAGCCCGACAATCGCCAAAGGCTGCAGCTCTTCTTGCGATCCGAACACGACCGGGAAATGCCGGCTCGCTTCCGCGATCTCCGACACGGTGAGCGGAATCGCCCGCACCCTCGAGCAGAAACTAAACGGCTGCTTCGCGGCGCGAACGCCAAGATCGCCGTGGTTTTGTTGGTTGAGAAGTTCCGGGCGTTCATAAAGGAACATTGTCCCGGAAATCTGCGTCGTAGCGGGCGTCTGGCTCATGTCTGAAAAAACCTTTTCAAGGCGGTTGCGCCTGGTCGGCGGCGCCGGCGGCGCAAAGTCGGCGCCCGCATAGCAAAAGGCGTGCGCGGCTCCAAGGCTTATCGGGTCGCGGCCGCCAGGAACTTCGCGGCGAGCGCCGGCGCCTCGAACGGGACGAGGTGCGTCGGCCCATCGACACGCTCCACCGTCGCGCCGGCGCGCCGGAACCGCGCTTCGGCGTCCCCGCGCAAGGTCGAGGAAGAGTGCCGCGCGGCGAGCACGCCGACCGGCGCGGCGGTCCGCGCGAGCGCGCCCCAAAGATCGTTCGCTTGCGCGGCGAAATTGGCGGCCTCCCACGCCGGGGCGCAGGACAGGCGGACGCCGTCCCCGTCGGGCGCCAGCCCGTCTTCAAGATAATCGGCGAGGACGCCCGGCGCCCAGCCGGCGAAAAAGGCCTTTCGATCATAGCTCTGAAGAGCGCTGGCGCGGTCCGGCCAGCGGTCGCGGCGGCGCGCCGCGGCCTGAACCAACGGAATACGCGGCGCGATCAGCGGCCAAAGCGGGCTGGCTGCAATGAGGTTCCAGCTCCGCGGCATGGCGACCGGTTCAATGAGGCGGACGGCCGCCACGGATTGGTCGCCGGCGGCGGCTTTCAGCGCCGCGACGCCGCCGAGACTATGTCCGGCGAGCGTCCAACGCGCTTGACCTGTGTGTACGGCGAGCGCTGCTTTCGTCCGGCGCAGGTCCTCGCCGAAAATGGCCAGGCTGCGATGACCCTTGATCGCCACGGGCAGGCGCGTCAGCCCGTGCCCGCGCAGGTCCGTGGCGAAAATGTCAAATGCGTCGCCCGATTCGACAAACATCCGCCGGTAGGCGGACGCGCAAAATCCATTGGCGTGCGCAAACAGCAAGGGCGGCGCGCCGGGTCGTCCGAACCGGAGGAGCGCCGCTTCGCCGCCGTCGATCGTGACGGTAAGACGCCGCGCCTTGAACTCGCCGTGCGCGCCGGTCATTCGCCTTCGAAGCCTTTTGCCGCGAGGCGATGGATCATTCGGAGATGGAGCGCGTCTTCGGCGGCGCGGTGCCGACGCGGGACAAGACGATCCGCCTGCTGAAGAAGTTTCGTCTTCTGGTCCGGCGTCAGCGGCGGCATCAAGCGTGCGAAGTCCTGCAGCGTAAAGGCGCAGCGCCGGCCCGCCGCCTGATACAGCCGCTGCATCCAGAAACTGTCCCAGTCGGGCGCGTCGGAATAGACGGTTCGCCCGCCAAGCGCCGCGTCGAGCCGCTCGCAGGTCGCCGCGGCATCAAGCCCCAAATCGGCGAGCAGGCGCGGCGTAATGCCATGCAGGCGCTCGGCCTTTGGATCCCAGGCCGTCATCGGCCAATGCGGCGCCGGGCTGATCAGGACGGACTCGGTGACGCCGTCCTCGAATGACCAGCCGACCTCGATCGGCCAGGAGGACGCGCCGAGCCCCGAAGCCTCGAAGTCGATGAAGGCGATCCCTTGAGATGTGTTTTCCGGCCCTGCCGGCGAATGGGAAGCCAACGCCGCCTCCCGCGACTTTTACCCGAGGATGGTTCTAGCGGCCGCCGTCGCAGATTGGCCAGAGCGGGCCTTCGGGCGGGCGGGAATCACGGTTTCGGCTTGAAAACCCCCGTCGCGGGATCGCGCTCGAAGTCCATCACGTCGCCCGCCGGTCCCGGAGCGCCGCGCAAGCCGTCGATGGCGCGACGGATTTCATCGGCCTTGCGCGCGCCGAAGCGATAGAGCGCGACGGCCCCGCCGATGACGAGGAACCCTGCGACGACGCCAGCGACCGTGTTCATTGTGAAATCCGCGATCCGCTTCCGTTGCGCGTAAGGTACGCTCATAAAGGCGCGGCGCGCAATGCATCCGCCAAGCCCGCTCGCCCTTGACAGCGCGAGGGGGCGAGACGCCCTTTCCATTCACATTTGCGATAGTGTCGAGATGCCGCAGGGCGCGCGCTCTTTAGCGCTATCGGTCGCGCCCGCGCTCCTTGACCCGGTGAAGGCCGGGCCCCACTCTTTCGCCGTCAGCAATCTTCGCTTGAGGCGTCGTGGACCTCGCCTTCTACCCGATCTCGCCGGCCCCGGCCCGTCACGCGGGCTTTGAAGAAGCCGTGAGCGGCTTGCGCGCGCTTTGCGCCGACGACCTCGCCGAGGTGAACGCGGCGATCCTTGACGCCATGCGCTCGCGCGCGCCGATGATCCACGACATCGCGAGCCACCTCATCAATTCCGGCGGCAAGCGCCTTCGACCGCTTCTGACGCTCGCCGCCGCGCGCCTGTTCGGCTATGCGGGCGGCGATCATGTGAAGCTCGCCGCGGCGGTCGAACTGATCCATGGCGCGACGCTCCTTCATGATGACGTCGTCGACGCCTCCGCGCTGAGGCGCGGGGAACGGACGGCGAATGTCATCTGGGGCAACAAGGAAAGCGTTCTCGTCGGCGATTATTTGTTCGCGCAGGCCTTCGAACTGATGGTCGCGGCCGGCGACCTCAAAGTCCTGCAGATTCTCTCGCGCGCTTCCGGCGTCATCGCCGAGGGCGAGGTCTTGCAGCTGGCGACGCAAAAGAACCTTGAGGCGACGTTCGAGATGTATCTTGCGGTCGTCGAATCGAAGACTGCGGCCCTTTTCGCCGCCGCGACGCAAGCAGGCGCGATCGCCGCCGGCGCCGATCCGCGCAGCGAGGAGGCGATGAGGAGTTTCGGGCGCAATCTCGGCGTCGCCTTCCAGCTCGTCGATGACGCGCTCGATTATTCGGGCCGCGAACAATCGCTCGGCAAGAGCGTCGGCGATGATTTCCGCGAAGGGAAGATGACCCTGCCGGTCGTCTACGCCTTCGACCGCGCGAGCGGCGCTGATCGCGACTTCTGGCGGCGGACGATCGCAGAAGGCCGCCAGCGCCCCGACGATTTCGACCGCGCGCGCGAACTCATCGCGGCGACGCGCGCGCTTGAGGACACGTTCGCCTGCGCGCGCCGTTACGCAGCGCGCGCCCTTGACGACCTCGCGCTTGCGCCCGCGAATGCGTATTCGGACCAGCTCGCCGCGGTCGCGGCGCAGTCGGTCACGCGCAACTCCTGATCCTTATTCCGCCGCCCTGGCGAGCGGCGGGGCTTGCGGCCGGGGCGTTCGCGCCGGCGCCGCAAGCAGGCCCGCAGCCGACGCTTTCCGGAAAATGAAAAGCGCGGGCGCCAGGAAGAGGAGGAAAAGCCCCGCCGGCGCGAGGAACGCCAGTCCTGCCGGCAGTCCTTGCGCGAATATCGCCGCGACCGTCGAAAGCGCGATGAGCGCGAGATAAAGCGTCGCGACGCGCGCGTGCGCGGCGCCGAAGCGGATCAACAGCTGATAGAGATGCTCGTTATGGGCTTCGGCGATATTGCGGCGGCGCACCGCCCGGTGCGCGAGCGTGAAGGCGACGTCGAAGAGAAACGGCATGAAGACGGTCGGCATGAAGAGCGCCGAAACCGGCGCCGGTCCTGACGCGGCGAGGCAAGCGAGCGCCGCGATGATGAAGCCGGCCGCCTGGCTGCCGCAGTCGCCCATGAATAGCCGCGCATGCGGAAAATTATGCGGCAGAAAGCCAAAAACCGCCGCCGCCGCCATGACGCTGACGGCGCCCCAGGGCGCAGCCCCGGCGCCGGCCGCTGCGACGGCGAGCGCCGACAGCGCAAAAATCGCCGCGCTCGCGGCGACGCCGTTCGCGCCGTCCATGAAGTTGAAGGCGTTCATGAACGCCACGATCCAGAAGACGGTGAGGACCGGCGCTGCAAGCCCCAGCGCAACGTCGCCGAGGATGGGCGCAGGCACGCTCTCGACCGGTCCAAACACAAGAACAAAAGCGGCGGCGACCGCAATCTGGCCGAGGAGTTTCACCGCCGCAGGCAAGGGACGCGCGTCATCGGCGAGTCCGAGCGCGAAAGCGCCGGCGGCGACCGCTAGAAACGTCAAGATCTCCGGCGCGGTTATCGCCATCATGAATGCAGCGACGGCAAAGCCGATCATGATCGCCGCGCCGCCGGTGCGCGGCGTCGGCGCATTATGCGCCGAGCGCGCGCCCGGCACATCGGCGAGCCAGATCTTCCGCCCCAGGAACCCACCCGCCAAAAACGTCAGCGCCGCAGCCAGGATGACGGCGCCGGCGATGAGGAGCGGCCCGGTCGACGTCATGGCGCGCCTGCCCCGCACAGCGCCGCGTCGATCGACCACCAACCGCGGCCGCGCATCGCCGCCGCCGCGCGGCGCGCGCTCTGCTGCGCTGAAAAGAGCGCGAAG
>FSSH01001053.1_pt2 | contig 30729 bp, 34 predicted proteins | sample 1166101 | NCBI WGS metagenome assembly FSSH01 (sample SAMEA32972668, study PRJEB13176) | freshwater metagenome | biome: Drinking water system; feature: Biomass in drinking water that filtered by 0.45 um membrane; material: drinking water | place: USA | collected 2012-12-20 | depth 0 m
GCTCGTGCAGTCAATTAATCAGTGTTTCCTTAGTGTAATGCTTGTTAGAAATTGCGTCATGGAAGGTGTGTGATCTTTGCGGCGCCGTTTGTCCGGTAGAGCGGCATCATTCGCTCAACTCGCTTTCGCGTGCAATGCGCGCGAGATCCAGCAGATTATTGGCGCCGGTCTTTTGCATGATCTTGGATTTGTGGATTTCCACCGTGCGATAGCTGATACCCAGATAAGAGCCGATTTCCTTATTGGAATGTCCTTGCACCGCGAGAAGCATGACTTCCCGTTCACGCCGGGTGAGCTTTGTCAGGCATGTGGTTATTTCCCGGTTTTGCGTGGCGTCACTCAATCGTTTTTTGGCTTCGGTAAACGCAGCACGCACGCAAATCAAGAGTTTTTCCCGGATCACCGGTTTGGTCAGGAAATCGATCGCGCCGCCTTTGATTGCCCTGACACTCATGGGAATGTCGCCATGCCCGGTCAGAAAAATGACCGGCAGCAAAATCTTCCGCCAAGCCAATTCTTCCTGGAGTTGCAAACCATCCATTCCAGGCATTTTTACGTCAATGATGACACAACCGAAAAAATCCGGACGGTAAGCATTCAGAAAAGTTTTAGCGTTTTCGAAGGATTGCACCCGCATACCGGCCTGTTCGATCATCAATGTGAGGGAATCGCGCACGGCTGCGTCGTCATCTACGATAAAAACGGTGGGTTCGTGCATGATCATGGTCCAAAGGGGAGGGTGAAATGGAATTTTGCGCCTGTTTTTGCATCGGAATCAACCCAGAGTTGACCGCCGTTGTCTTCGATCAACGCACGGCTGATCGAAAGTCCCATGCCGATGCCGGATGGCTTGGTGGTAAAAAAAGGCTCGAATATACGCTTTGCTACCATTTGATCAAATCCCGGGCCGTTATCCTGCACGATCACAACCGCGACATCTTCATCATTGACAGTCTGCACCGTGGTGGTGATTGTCAGAACCGGGAAATCGATGTTGCGCATCGCTTCGATAGCATTTCTGAAGAGATTGACCAGAACTTTTTGTATCTGCGTGCGGTTACACTGGACTGCCGGGAGATTCTGCTGCAAATGCAGTATCGGGTGAAATCTTCCGTAGCCGTCATTGTATACAATGCTCAGCGCGCCATGAATGACATCGGTCAAGTTTGACCGTTCGGTCACCAATTCGCCTTTTTGCAGAAAAGCCAGCAGTTCGTGCAAGCTGCGTCCGGCCCGTTGGGCTTGTTCCACGCAACCTTGCAACGCGCGCTTTAAATTGTCCGTGCTGAAGCTGTCGTTATTCAGTGCATGCAGCACCACTTCGCTGTAAGCGGAGATTGCCGCCAGCGGCTGATTGAGTTCATGCGCGATTGCGGAAGCCGTGCGTGCCGCTACTTGCTGCTTGAGAATATTTTCGGTTTCGTTGCGGTGCACTTGCAGTTTTTTCTGGATGTTTTTCTGTTCTGTGACGTCGCGTGTAACGCCGATCAGGCGGTGCGGGCACCCGGCTTCAAAATATACCCGGCCCCTGGCGGATATCCAGCGTTCAACGCCGTTAATGGGATTGATAATGCGGTATTGCGCTTTGAATTCGCCATTGCTGTTGGGATCCATCGCTTTATCGATAGCCGCTTGCCGTGCCTCACGATCTTCCGGATGTATTGCGGCGACGAATTCTTCGTAACTGACGGTTTTCTCGGAATGCTTGCCCCACAGCTTGCGCATTTGCCGGTCCCAATAAATGATATTGCGCTTGAAGTCGTAGTCAAAAATACCCAAACCGGCTGCTTGCTTGGCCAAACGCAGACGTTCCTCGCTGGAACGCAGCGCATCTTCGGTATCGAGACGCCGGTTGGCGATCGTGAATAGAATCAGGATGAAAAGTTGTTGTCCCGTTTTGATGGGGCTGAGACTGATATCCAGCAATATTTCTTTGCCATCGCGGTTTAATGCGATCAATTCATTGCCAACACTCAAGGAGCGCTTTACCGGCCGGTTCAAGAACAGCCGTTGATAGTAGCGGTACTGTTTGCGATAGCGGGGTGCGATCAGCATTTCGATGGCCAGCCCTTTCATTTCATCCGCGCTGTAACCCAGCAATTGTTGTGCTGTCGGATTCGCCAAGACGATATGTCCCGTGTTTTCAGTCAACAGCATCGCATCCGCCGCTGCATCGAACACTGTCCGGAAATTCAAGCTTTTCACTGCGCTGCTCACATTATTTTCCTGCTGTTGAATTCGAGTGCGTACTGCTGTGAAGCTTACGATAAAAACCTGTAATTTTCTATCAATTTGTTGATATGTAAGGGTTTGCCCTTACGTGTCAGCACGAATATTGCCCCCTGTTTTTCTCTTGTAGGATTTGCCAGGTAGGGAATATGACGCGAGTTTGCCCACCATTCCATTCCGTTTGCATCGTCTAAGTTTGCTGGTGGGCTTTTTTCAATCGTGCGGATTATTGGAGGCATTAACCGCGTTCGGCGGCGTGTTGTTTTCACTACATGATATTAACCCCTTTAACTGTTTGGAGAAACGAAATGAGTAGAAAAATAATAGCTTACGGACTTGTTCTGACTACGCTATCCCTATTGCCTGGCCAAGTATTCGCTGCCGGGCAAGTGCAGGCCGGTTGTAAAGAGAGTGCGGTCAAAGCTAAAACAAGTCCCGATACGACACTTCCCGATGTAACACGTAGAGTCTCCCTCGTTTAATAATTATTCGTATAAGAGGAGTGTAACCATGTCTCTGTCCAGTCTTCTCGTACCGGCGATACTTTTTTTCGCGCTGGGTATGTTTGCTTGCCTCATCAAATCGGATCTGAAATTTCCGCCCGATATGCACAAGATGATTGTGATCTACTTGCTGATCGGTATCGGACTCCATGGCGGTAAAGCGCTTGCCAGTTCTGATATGGGATCTGCGATTCCTGCCGTATGGGCGGCACTTGCGTTTGGTTGCGGGTTGCCCATCGTGGCTTATATTATTTTGCGGGCACTGGGAAAAATCGATCCACTCAATGCCGCCGCCATTTCCGCGCACTATGGTTCGGTCAGCGCAGGAACCTATATGACGGCAGTTGCGTTTTTGGGGGGCATCGGTGTGACGTATGAAGCCTATCCCGTGATTATGCTGGCGATCATGGAGTCGCCCGCGATCATGATCGGTTTGGTGCTGGCCGGTTATTCCCGGAAAGTCTTGGGCGGGGCCACCAAAGCCGACAAAGGAATGTATAAACATCTGATCATCGAAGCCTTCACCAACGGAAGTATTCTGCTGTTGTTCGGTTCGATGGCGATCGGCTGGGTGGTTTCCGATCCGAGCTACAAGAAAATTGAGCCATTCTTTGAACTCATCTTCATGGGTGCGCTGTGTATATTCCTGTGCGATATGGGGATGGAAGCCGGAAAAAGACTATCAGAATTTAAGAGCGTTGGAGTTTTCCTGGTCTGTTTCGGCATTGCGATGCCATTGATCGGTGCGGTATGCGGATTGTTTGTCGGTCACTTCCTCTTGGGGTACTCAATCGGCGGTATCACCCTGGTAACCGTACTCGCAGCCAGCTGCTCCTATATCGCGGTGCCGCCGGCAATGCGTCTTGCGATTCCGGAGGCGAATCCATCGTTTTATCTGACGCTGTCGCTCGGGGTGACTTTCCCATTCAACGTGGTGGTCGGTATTCCTATGTACTATGCGGCTGCCCAGTACTTGCACGAGACTTATTATCCGTGGTGATGGACATTTTCGCCGTTGGTTTGGTTACGCATGATTGAAAGCATATTGAGTATGGGGCAGCGATGCGATGAAGAATCGCTGCCTGCCACGATGCGGAATATTTCAATCAAAAAAGCACCGGCTGGAATGTATCAGTGATTGAAATGACTCAGGATAACCTCAGGAATTGGTCCGGAATGTGCGGAGCCTGAGTACGATATAAACAATTTTGGGAGAGAAATGATGGTGTTAAGACCAGATATTTTAGTGACTATGAAGCGCATCGAGATCGTCATTGATGAAAAGTCGCTGGATGATATGCTGCAGCTGCTGCGGGATGCCGATGTGCGTGGCTACACAGTCATCAAAAGGGCAGGAGGGCTGGGTTCAACTGGTGAGCGCAACCCGGATGATTATGTGCTGGAAGAACATAATGCGGTGATGGTTCTCGCTTGCGAAGAAAGTCAGGCAGAGAAGGTCATCATGACGCTTCAACCGAAACTAAAGGACTTCGGTGGTATGTGCCTGATTTCCGATTGCCAATGGGTGATGGGACCGGCCATTTCATTTTAACCGGATCACTATCACCGCCTGGACAGTAGTCCTTGCGTATCAAACTGAATCCCGGCTGTGATCAGCCGGGATTATTCATGCAAACCTTTTCCTGGAATTGTAAAAAACTGTGCGATCAATCGTGAAAGCGCAGTTCCAGCTGATTGCTGCACTACCTCCGCCGGATGACGCATTTCAAGCGGGCTGCCGCTCTTGTCAACACTATCTTTACTCATACTCGTGCCGGATAACGGTCTTCGTTTTATCGCTATTATGCCCGAGCACCAAACCCTATGGCGTATAAGGGCTTACGCTTAAGTGCTCGCACAGATTTTTCAACCCGTTGTTCCCACGTAATATTCAAAACAGCTGAATAGATTGGATCGCCGTTTTGCTTGAGAAAATTACTGGAGGAGGTATAAAACCATGGCTTGGAAAAATATTATGGTTACGTGCTGGATGGTTTTTTTCATTATTGGGTGTTTTTTATGGAGTCCGCACTTATTCGCAGCGGAAGCGGAAAAAGGGGAGACGGAGATTCAAAGGCGATTACTTTGATAAGATTCCATTAAGCCCGGGCATGAAGGACACAAATTGTGGCTACACCATGGCGACCTTAAAGTTTTAGTGTTGCTTGACGCGGTTTTCCTGTTTTTGTATGGCCCGTTTCCGGATGAGGCGAAATTAGGCGTGATGTTTTGCTATTACAACAAAGAAGATAAACGGTATGATCTAAAGAGGAAGGGTGGTGAAGCAGTTTATCGGCGATCACCCGATATTAGATTCTTACAGGTCTCGGAAACGGAATGGATTACAAAATTTTACTGACGGTTTTCGCTACGGTGTTTATCGCGGAACTGGGTGACAAAACGCAATTGGCCACGATGTTGTTTGCCGCCGACAAGGAAGTCAGCAAGCTGACGGTATTTGTCGGCGCATCGCTGGCGCTCATTGCGACTTCGGCGCTCGGTGTGCTGGCTGGCAGCGTGATTTCCGATTATATCAGCGAAAAACATTTGCACTATATCGCAGGGGTGGGGTTTATTCTGATTGGTGCGTGGACGCTGATTAAGGCCTAAGGAAGCTCTGAAAACTACTACGCTCGGTCATGCCGTGTTGAAATCAGCCTCAAAATGCTCATTTACATTTGTAAACTGCGCCTTTTCGTCCGATTTCGCCTTGCCTGATCGTCGCTCGCTACCTTTTCAGAGCTTCCTCGGGAGGAGATAGAACGCGCGGTGCGTAGCTAACTGTGAATGTTATTTACTTTTCTTTAAACGCAAAGTCACGCAGAGACCGCCAGTTGGATTGTTCTCGATCAGTAGTTCTCCACCGTACACCTGCATGATATCGCGCACAATCGCCAAGCCGATGCCGTGACCAGGGGTGGATTGGTCGGCGCGCACACCACGTTCCAGGATTCTGGCGATTTCATGCGACGGGATGCCGGGGCCGTCGTCCTTGACTTGAATCACTACCTGATTTTCCTGATAATCCGCCTTTAAATGGATGCTGCTGCGGCACCATTTAAAGGCGTTGTCGACCAGATTACCGAGCAGTTCCATTAAATCGCCTTCGTCGATGCGCAGGCCAATGCTGTCATCGATGGCGACGGTTATTGCAGGCTGTTTGTTACGGTAGGCTTTGGTGACAGTGTTAACGATCCGGTCGGCCATCGGGCGTAACAGAATCAATCCCATGCCCGGTGAGCTGCCGGCGGTTGCGGCGCGGCGCAGCTGGTACTGGATCGTGTTGTCCATGCGGTCGATTTGTTCCTGAATTGTTTTGCGCCGGATGGTTTCATCGTCTTCACTATGAATGGCGCCCTGTAGAACGGCAAGCGGTGTCTTGAGGCTGTGCGCCAGGTCGGCGAGGCCGTTGCGGTAGCGTTTTTGCTGTTTGTGCTCATGCGCGATCAGAGAGTTGATGCTGTCGGTCAGCAACTGGAGCTCGCTCGGATAAACGCCTTTCAGCCTTTCCTGTTGACCGGATTCGATCGCGGCAAGCTCTACCGATACCTTGCGCAATGGCTGCAAGCCCCAGCGCAGTACCAGCATTTGCGTGGCTAACAGCAAAACGGCCATGACACCGAGCCAACCCCACAGATCTTCGCGATAACGGTCGATTTGCGCTTCAAACAGCACAGAATCGCTGATGACATTGAAGGTCAGCGGATGATCGCCGGAAGGTGTCTCCCAGGCCACACCATAGCGGTAGATAAAATGCGGTTCGTCGTTAATCGTGATTTGCTCGAATTCTTTTTTGCCTTTTTCCAGCAAAGTAAAGGGAGGAATTTGCTCGTTCAGCGATGAGGTGGAACGCCAGGCGATGGTGTTGCCCGGGCCGATGATGAAGGCATAAGTATCCGAGTTCACATGGCCGAGTTCCGCATCAAATAAGTTAGTCGGCACATTCAGCTCGCCGGAATCTTCCACTTCGGCGTCACCCATCAGCATCAGTACCTTCGCAAACAAGCGGTCTTTGACGCCGACGCGGGCACTGTCATAAAAGGCGCGATCCAGTGTCCAGGCGATGCCGACGATAAAAATCAATAACACCAGCGTTGCGCTGAATAAAATGCGCCGGTTGAGCGACATCATGACGATTTGTTGCACTCCAGCGTGAAGCGATAGCCACGTCCGCGCATGGTTTCGATCGGATTCAAGGTGCCCTCGGGGTCGAGTTTGCGGCGCAGCCTGCCGACCATCACTTCGAGCACGTTACTGTCGCGATCTTCGTCGTGAGGGTAGAGATAATCAGCCAAAGTATGCTTGGATAGCACTTCACCGTGATGACGCACCAGTTCCTCCAGCAGGCGGTATTCAAACGAGGTCAGTTCGATGATCTCTCCATTGACGGTAACGGATTGAGCCGTGACATCGAGCGTGATCGGGCCGCATTTCAGGAGGGTTTGCGGTATGCCGGTAGAGCGGCGCAACAGTGCTTTGACTCGGGCTTGCAGCTCCTCCATCTGGAATGGCTTGGTCAGGTAATCATCCGCGCCCATTTCCAGTCCTTGTACTTTGTCTTGCCAGCTACTACGCGCGGTTAGAATCAGAATCGGCAACAGGCTGCCACGTTCGCGCAATGCTTTGATAATCTCCAAACCGGATTTGCTGGGCAGGCCGATATCGATAATGGCAGCATCGAGCGGGTATTCGATGGCGAGAAACAATCCTTCATCGCCGTTGCTGGATGTGTCGACCATATAACCGGCCGCTTCCAATTGCTGCCGGATCTGGTTTTGTAAGCGGAATTCGTCTTCAATGACCAGGATGCGCATCGTTTACTCCTGCGTACATAATAATTTGCTTGGTTGAACCATGGGATTGCAGTGTGCGTACTAATGAGTTGAAATGACCGTGCCATCCAGCGCATTGATCAGAACCATATGGACTGTGCCTTGGTTACTGAGAATTTTGATGCGGTAAGTATGATCGGTCTGATTGATCGCCAGCACGCGGCCTTTGAAATGCTGTTGCGCGATGGCGATTGCCCGCTGCTCCGTGATGCCGGTAGCCGGATCGTTTTGCGTGGGATGTTCATTGACCACACTATGCCTGCCGGCTGTCGCGGGCGTGAGTGCACTGATCGCTAGCAGCGCAATGATTGAAATTTTCCACCATCTATTCATAAACAACAATCCCATACGTTGGAGGTAGAAATCAGGCTGGCAACAGGTACGGTATTTTCATGCCTGTTACCAGTCACAACGCGCATCAGAAGCGTATCATAAAGTCCATATTTCCGGTATTAATGCCCATCATCATTTGCGGAGGGACAACGTATACCGGCGCTGGGTAGTAATTATAGTTATATTGTGCTGGCGGATAATATCCGCGTGGCTGGCTATAACCATAATTATATCCGCCACCGATGAAATGCTGGTGGTGATGGCGATGCCCGTGGTCATGGTGATGATGATGGTGGCGATGATGACCTCTGCCTGCTTGCGCAAGCGATGGGGCGGCCAAAGTGACAGCTAAACACAAGGCAAGCATAAGACCGGATAATTTTATTTTTCTGGTTTCCATTTTATTCTCCTCTCAGTTGTTAGTTGTTCATGCAAATTGATTGCTGATGGAGCCAATCTACGCCGTTTTGTCTGAATGAAAACTGAATGGAGAAAGTAGCGAGTTGAATGATGTTTGGTTTACTCGGTAATGCTCGTGAGTAGAATATTTGAACATTGTTCGCTGTCTTTTTTCATAACCGCCTTAAAACGGTAAGACGAAATCCAGCGAAAATAAAATTTGATCCTTGTTGCCTGCGAACGGCCGGTAAGCTGAGGTTTTATAGGCATCAACCCGGTCGTAGCGAATATTTGAACGGATATTCAATTTTTTGATGAAATCCCACTGGGATTTAAATGTTCTGGCTATTTTCCAGTTAATACCGGCGGTGAAGTTATAGTAGTCGGCGGGTGCGATCGTTACGCTGTTGATGTTGCTGGCGTAACTGGCGGGTATACCATTGATATTGTTGGTGGCGGCTGCAACGCGGAACGGTGAGGGATTGCGGAAGCCATCTTGATCGCGGAACCATTCGCCGCGTATGCCGACCGATACGTTATCGGTAAGGTCGTGGTATAAATGCGCAATTGCGCTGAACCATTCGGCGTCTTTGACGACATTGTTGTATTTGAGATTATTCAGCAAAACACCGCCGGCATGGCCATGAACATGGTGTAGAACTATCTGAGTCTGCGGTGTGATCTTGTGTTGCAGCACGACATTATAAAAACCCCATATTTCGCTGCTTTGTTCCGAAGTTTTACCATAAGTGCCGGAAAGATGGAATGAAGTCGCTTTATCGTCGCTGCTCCAGGTAAAACCGGTAATGCCGTTCCAATTTTTCAACTGTTTGTCCCAACCTGCGTCCCATCCGCCGTTGGCGCTGCCGGTGAGCGGACCGCCCAGAATCAGCCAATTGGAATTGATTTTGTAATTGAAGAGCACACCGGTGTGCGTGAACGGCTCGCCAATATTTAAAGTATACGCGCGCGTATAGAAGAAATTATCCGGCGCCGGAACGGTTTCGAAGCCGGTTGGTGTATAAAAATGACCGAGCTTGATGTTAAGGCCGTTGCCGATCGGTACATAAGTTTCCAAGAATGCCTGCGGCAAGGCAATACCGTATGTGCGCGTGGAGGTGCAGCATAAATTGAGATCCCAGTTGCTTCTTTTTAAGGGGGCGCCAGTATTGACATCGAAGGCGGGTACACCGAAGGCTTGAGTAAAAATGGCATCGGTGCCGAACATGAAATCAAAGCGTCCGCCGAAATCCCATTTATTGCCTTCCGACACCACGGGGCGGCGCATGAATAGATTCAATTGGTTCAGTTGAAAGCGATTGGCTTGGTCGGCAAAAATGACCGGGCCGTTATAGCCGCCTGATTGACTGGGATTGAATGTAGCGCCGCCATGAATCCAGCCGCCGAATTCCAGTTTTTTATAGGTTAGAAATTTTCTCAGCTCATTAGCGTAGAGATTTTCAGTATCCATGAAAAAAACGGAAAAGTAACAAGCAATGGTTAACAATAACCATTTTGAATATATCGAACGGCCTTGCATTGGGAAAATGTATGTTTAAAAATGTTTTAATCGGTGGCGTGTGATTCCGGAGTCAATCGGAAGCGGTGTTTCTGACACGATGTTCCCATTGCTGCTTCAGCATTGACAAGACTGCGGTTACTCCAATTCAGCGGGCGCACATTATAGCCATAAAGCCCGCATCGATAAATCAGAAATCGGCATAATGAGCCGATGTCACGCAGCCGGATCGATTACTGGCGGCATGCTGCACCGGTTGATGTTAAAGAAAGCGCAACCAGCTTTGAGGATGCCGCCATTTCAAATTGCGGTAGGCGCGGCAGATGGGATACAAAATAATCAGCACCAGCAATGTGATCGCGTAGGTCTGTTCCAGGCTGCCGCGCTCAAACAAAGGTTTCAGTGCCGTCAGCACGGCGAAGTGGGCGAGATAGAAGAATAGCGCGGTTTGCCCGAATACCAGCACAGGGCCGTTGGGGTGGACGGTTTTTTTCCATGACTCCAAGCGCATCAGCAGCGACAGCACGATCGCCATCAGACCCAGTTCCAGCAGTGTGTACGTGAGACTGGGTGGATATTTGCTGACGTGCAGCCAGTGCACCAGAGTGTTGCCTTCCAGGTGCATGAATAGATTGCCATAGCCGTCCAGGCCGCGGATCACCACGAATAGCGTCAATGCAAACCAGCCGCAGGTCATCAGCAGATGTTCCGGTTTCCATGAGTTGGATTGCTTGGTAAGGAGCCGCTCACCGAATACCCAACCGAGCATCATGATGCCGAGCCACGGCAGTGCGGGGTATAACACTGAATACTTTTCACCGAACACCGGGGCAAAGGTGATGGCCAGCCAGAAAGGAACCTCGCCCCCCGGCTGCCACAATGACAGGAGCAGTAATTCGCCACCGGCGACGATCAGAATCGCCAGCCAGAAAACCGTGCCAGCACCGAAGCGTTGCAGATGCACCATCAGCATCATGCTGATGCCGATGGCGTACAGCACTTGCAGCACCGGTTTGCCGCCGATCAGCGAGAACAGCGCGATGTCGAGTAATGCGATGAAGGCGCCGCGTAGCAGCAGTTCGCGGTCAATCGCGGCGATGCTCATGCCTTGTTGTTGCCGCTGGAAATTGCTGATGGCGATCGAGGTACCGGCGAGAAATATAAACGTGGGCGCGCAGATATGAGTGATCCAGCGGGTGAAAAACTGATCGGCTGCGAACTGAGCGCCCGGTTGGTAGAGTAAAACCGAATCGGCGAAAATGCGCTGGCTGTTGAAAAACCACGAGGTATGATCGAGCGCCATCAGAATCATGACGATGCCGCGCAGCCAGTCGATGGCGGCGATGCGTTGCGCGTTTTTATCGAGTGGCATGGTTGCGGATTGGCAGTAATTACAGCAGAACCAGATTGTTCCTGTGAATCAGTTCCGGTTCATCGACATAGCCCAGGATCGCTTCGATTTCACTGCTGGGTTGTTTCAGGATTTTTTGCGTTTCCACGGCGCTGTAGTTGATCAAGCCGCGCGCGATTTCGCGACCTTCTTCGTCCAGACAGGAAACGGTTTCGCCGCGTTCGAATTCACCATTGACGTCAGTCACACCAATCGGCAGCAAGCTTTTGCCGTCATCGATCAGGGCTTTGACCGCGCCTGGGTCAAGCGTAACATAACCGCGCACTTGCAGATAATCGGCGAGCCATTGCTTGCGCGCCGCCAGCACCGGTAATTTGGCGACAAAACGGGTACCGATGGCTTCATCCTGGCTCAGGCGCACCAGCACGTTGTCTTCGTGCCCGGAGGCAACGATTGTGTCCGCGCCGCTGCGTGCCGCGCGTTTGGCCGCGATCACTTTGGTTTGCATGCCGCCGCGGCTGATGGCGCTACCGACACCACCGGCCATTTTTTCCAGCGCCGGATCACCGGCGTGAACTTCGGGTAACAATTTTGCGTTGGGATCCTTGCGTGGATCGCTGGTGTACAAACCGGCCTGATCGGTCAGGATCACGAGCGCGTCGGCTTCCACCAGATTGGTGACCAGTGCCGCGAGCGTGTCGTTATCGCCAAAGCGGATTTCATCGGTGGCGACGGTATCGTTTTCGTTGATGATCGGAATGATGTTCAGTTTGAGCAGCGTGGTTAACGTCGAGCGTGCATTCAGATAGCGTTTGCGGTTCGACAGATCCTCGTGCGTCAGTAGCACTTGCGCGGTTTGCAGACCGTACTGCGAGAAGCTCGATGCATAGGCTTGCGCCAGTCCCATCTGACCGACGGCTGCTGCTGCTTGTAATTCGTACAGCGCGGTCGGGCGGTTTTCCCAGTTGAGGCGCTGCATGCCTTCGGCGATTGCGCCGGAGGAAACCAGGATGATGTCCTTGCCCATTTGCTTGAGCGCGGCGATTTGCGCCGCCCAACCGGCCAGTGCGGTGTGGTCGAGCCCTTTGCCTTGATTGGTGACCAGGCTGCTGCCTACTTTGATGATGATACGGCGTGCTTGCTTTAACATGGATTCGCTAGTTCGTTTTCCGGAATCGGGTTTTCAGGTTGCGGCGGCAGATGCTGTTCCAAGTATTCCATGATGGCGTACGTCAGGAGCTGGCAGCCTTCGCCCGTCAATGCCGAAATGATGAAGTATTTGTCTTGCCATCCCAGTTTTTCCATAAACTGACGGCAGATCTCGTCGCGTTCGTCTTCCGGCATCATGTCGGTTTTGTTCATCACCAGCCAGCGCGGTTTTTGATACAGTGCTTCGTCGTATTTTTTCAGCTCTTCAGCCAGTGCTTGGGCTTCATGCACGAGATCGGTATCTTCATTCGGCGGCATCATGTCGACCACATGCAGCAGCAGCCGGGTGCGTGTCAAATGTTTCAGGAAGCGATGCCCTAGTCCCACACCTTCGGCCGCACCTTCGATCAACCCAGGGATATCGGCCATGACGAAACTGCGGTTCTGGTCGACGCGCACCATGCCGAGGTTCGGTTGTAAGGTGGTGAACGGATAATCGGCTACTTTCGGGCGCGCGGCCGATACTGCGCGGATGAGCGTGGATTTTCCAGCATTCGGCATGCCGAGCAAGCCCACGTCGGCGAGCACCTTGAGCTCCAGTTTCAACTCGAGTTCCTGGCCGGGCTCGCCGAAGGTGAATTGCCGTGGTGCGCGATTGGTGCTGGATTTGAAGTGCAGATTGCCGATACCACCGTTGCCGCCTTTGGCTAGAAGAATTTTTTGCTGGTCATGCACCAGATCGGCGACGACTTCACCGGTATTGATATCCTTAATCAGCGTGCCGACCGGCATGCGTAGGATGATATCTTCTGCGCTTTTCCCATAGCGATCCGAGCCTTGACCGTTTTGGCCATTTTTGGCGCGGTGAATGCGGGCGAAGCGGTAATCGATCAAAGTATTGATGTTACGGTCGGCTACGGCGAATACGCTGCCCCCCCGGCCGCCATCGCCGCCATCGGGCCCGCCTTTGGGGATATATTTCTCGCGCCGGAAGCTGGCGACGCCATCACCGCCTTTGCCTGCCAATACCTGGATAACCGCTTCGTCTATGAACTTCATAAGTAACTGGTTAATGATTCCTTGCTGTTTTTACGGCATCCTGCAAACAAAAAAGCCCCATCGTTTGCGACAGGGCTTTTTAAGTAAATCAGGTGTATTTGTTTTTTTATGCAGGTATTACGCTTGCTACTTTGCGTCGTAATGCACCTTTGATACTGAAATTCACTGTTCCCGTCACTTTGGCAAATAAAGTATGATCTTTACCGATGCCGACATTCTCTCCGGGGTGAACTTGCGTGCCGCGCTGTCTGATGATAATCGATCCGGCTGAGATCAATTCACCGCCGTAGCGTTTAACACCAAGCCGTTTTGAGTGTGAATCGCGTCCGTTTCTGGAACTTCCGCCCGCTTTCTTATGTGCCATTTATTGCTCCTTAAGCCTTAAGCTGAAATACCGGTGATTTGTATTTCAGTATAATTCTGCCGGTGACCTTGATGCTTTTGGTAGTGTTTACGACGGCGCATCTTGAAGATGCGAATTTTGTCGTGACGGCCTTGACCAAGAACCGTCGCACTGACTTTGGCGCCACTGACAAGCGGTGTGCCCACGGATACTTTGTCATCATCAGCCACCATCAATACCTGATCGATAACAAGCTCACTGCCGTTTTCCACTTGCAGTTGCTCCACCTTCAGTTTCTCACCCACTTGAATTCGATACTGTTTACCGCCGGTTTTTATGACCGCATACATATTTAACTCCACGCTTGCCTTTTACAGAACCGCGAATTATACATAAATAGCCTTTGATTGTGGTGGAAAATTTCATGCAATTTATCATTATGCTTGACACTTAGGCATCGTCATTCCTAACATAGCGTTTTCTACAAGGTATTATTGTGTCAATCGAAAATATTAGAAGCTTCATCGCGCAAGACATGGACATCGTTGACGATGTGATCCGCGCAAAATTGCATTCTCATGTCCTTCTGATTCGCCAGGTTAGTGAATATATAATTAATAGCGGAGGTAAGCGGTTACGTCCTGCATTGGTGATTTTATCGGCGGGCGCGTTTGGGTATAAGGGTAAATTTCATTACAATCTCGCAGCGGTTGTCGAGTTTATCCATACCGCAACTTTGCTGCATGATGATGTGGTCGATGAGTCCGAACTGCGGCGCAATAGAGAAACCGCCAATGCACTGTTTGGCAATGCCGCCAGTGTTCTGGTTGGGGATTTTCTTTATTCCAGGGCATTCCAAATGATGGTGGAAGTCGACAACATGCGCGTAATGCAGGTCTTGGCGGACGCCACCAATACGATTGCCGAAGGAGAAGTCCTGCAGCTGCTCAATTGCCGCGATCCGCAAGTGACGGAAGAAAACTATCTGCAAGTCATTCGTTATAAAACTGCCAAATTGTTTGAAGCAGCAAGCCGGTTAGGCGCGATTCTCGGCGGTGCGACGCCGGAAGAAGAAAATGCCATGTCGATTTACGGTATGCATTTGGGCACAGCATTTCAACTCATTGACGACATGCTCGACTATACCGGCAACAATCAAGATATCGGAAAGAATCTAGGTGACGATCTGGCCGAAGGAAAACCGACATTGCCGCTTATTTATGCCATGCGTGTGGGTACCCCGGAACAAGCCGGCATTATCCGCAGAGCAATTGAAAATGGCGGGGAAGAGGGGTTTCAGCCCGTCCTTGATGTGATCCAGAAAACCGCAGCACTGGATTATGCGCGGAAATGCGCCGAGGCTGAAATTGTAACCGCAACGGCTGCGATAGCTTCCTTACCGGATTCGGAAAACAAAAAATGCCTTATGCAATTGGCGGATTTTGCCATTACCCGCAATCATTAAAAAAACATGAGAAATTGTTGTGCTGATTAACCCGTGATCACCCTATGGATTTTGAAGGAAGTGTTTTTTCTCTTCTATCGATCAAGGTTGCTTCAACTACGGTATATGCAACGCAACATTTTTCTGTGTTTCCATTCCTGAGTTTTATCCGTTTTTCCATCAAAATTATTTTGATCTGATCAAATTATTATTTTATATTCCATTGATAGGGAATAAAACCCCGGTTAATCGATCATTTGCCACGGCAAAAAATTGTTATGCTGATCCGGCTATGGCAATTAAATCCGGATTGGCATGTTATCGATGCGCAGCAATGCGAATGTAATACACTCAATAAATCAGATTGATGCCATACAGGAAGTATCAGAAATCAATATGGGCAAATTAATTTTTTACGTACTGATCGCACTGCTGATTTATTGGATAATCAAAAGCCGTCGGCCCAAGCAGGAGGAGCATGAAGATTCACCGGAAGCTGTTGAAGATATGGTGAATTGTGCCCAATGCGGTGTTTATTTGCCGAAAAGTGAAGCTATCCATAGTCATACTAAATACTTTTGTAGCCATGAGCATTGTAACTTGTATATAAATTCTTCAACTTGAGCCGATTTTTGTGTCAACTTCACTATACCCCTCACCCCATAAACATTCATTATTTTGGCCGCTAGAATCCGGCGCAACGGCGGCCGATTATACCGATCAATACTGGCGTTCTCTCTATTATTTCAATTGCTTCCGCTTTGTGATTGGCAGCGGTCTATTGATTGTCTCATGGCAATCCGGATTTGCTAATCTCGGTTCTTATCACTATCAGCTGTTTTTATATACCGGCATTGGCCATGTGTTTTTCAGCGGCATGTTCATGCTGCTGATCCGATTGCGTTTTCCTGGTTTTAACCGGCAACTGGCGATCCAGGTCATCAGCGATATCGCATTTTTCTCGCTGATGCTTTACGCCAGTGGTGGCTTGCAAAGCGGTTTGGGTGTTTTATTGTTGGTATCGCTGGCTGGAGCGGGTCTTATCAGCCGTGGGCGTTTGGCGCTGTTTTTTGCTTCTATTGCGACGATCAGCCTGCTGCTGCAGGAAACCTACTCCTTATGGACGGTTGATCATTACGCTGCGCAATATTCGCAGGCTGGTTTATTGAGCATGGCGTATTTTGCCGTTGCCTGGCTGGCGCATCGATTGGCCAAATATACCTTGGCCAGTGAACAGCTGGCCAAAGAGCGCGGCATCGATCTGGCGAATATGGCGCAAGTCAATCAATTGGTTATTCAAGACTTGCAGGAAGGGGTATTGGTTGTCGATCAGTACGGTTATATCCGGCAGCGTAATGCCTATGCGGAACGATTATTTGATCTGAATTTATCTGCGGATAAAGCGGAACGGCTCAAATTATCCGATTGTATGCCCGAGTTAGCCAGCCGTCTTACCAGCTGGCAGGGTGATAGCAGTATCAGTTTCGATTTGCTGCGCCTAGCCCATAGTAACGCCCTGGTGCGGACGCGTTTTCTTCCAATACAAGCGGATTCCCGCAACGGCGTTGTTATTTTCCTCGAGGATATGGGGCGCATACAGGCGCAGTTACAGCAGTTAAAACTTGCCGCTTTAGGGCGTTTGACCGCTAATATCGCACATGAAATCCGTAATCCGCTATCCGCTATCAATCACGCGGCTGAACTGTTGGAAGAAGAGCAGCTTGAGAGCAATACAGATCCGCGCCTTGTACGCATCATTTGTGATAATACCCGGCGTTTAAACAAGATCGTCCAGGATGTGTTGCAATTAAACCGGCGTAATATTGCAAAGCCTGATTTGATTGATTTACATGAGTTTATGGAAAAATTTCTGGAGGAGTTTTGTCATGCGGAAAGAATGGACAGAAATGTGTTCGTGTTGAGAAATTCCAACCATCACCGGGTAAGTTTTGATCGCGATCACTTGAATCAAGTGCTCTGGAATTTATGCCGCAATGCGTGGAGACACTGCTGCAAACAGGTGGATAGTGTTCGTATCGAGTTATCCGTAGCGGCCAATGAAAATAATGTCTATCTGGATATCGTGGATGATGGTCCGGGTATCGATCCGCAGCAGGTGAAGCAGATTTTTGAACCGTTTTTTACCACGGCTGCCGGAGGTACCGGTCTGGGTTTATATATTGCGCGCGAATTGTGCGAAACTAATCAAGCCTCACTGGATTACATTGAAGGTTCCAGCGGCGGACATTTCCGTATTATTTGCCAAAGTAATCAATCATGTCTGTAGATAGCGAACGATCCGTCAATTCCCATAGAAAAACTGCTTCTCCGCATATTCTGATTGTGGATGACGAGCCCGATATTATCGAGTTGCTTGAATTGACGCTGGCTCGCATGGGAATGGATGTTTCCAGTGCGCAGTGTATTGGTGACGCTAAGCAGTTGCTGCAATCCCGGCAGTTTCAGTTATGTTTGACCGATATGCGTTTGCCGGATGGAGATGGGCTGGAGCTGGTTAAATATATTGCACAGCATTGCGCGGATTTGCCGGTCGCCGTGATCACTGCGCATGGCACCACGGAAAATGCCGTGGCTGCGCTTAAAGCCGGTGCCTTTGATTATTTACCCAAACCGGTTTCGTTAAAACAATTGCGGGATCTGGTCAAGTCGGCATTGAGCCTGCCGCCGATGCAGATTGAATCGGCAGTGCAAGTCAGTCAGCGTGTGTTATTAGGCGAATCCGCGCCGATGCTTCAGCTGCGCGCAACGATTGATAAACTTTCCCGTAGTCAGGCCGCGGTTTATATCAGCGGTGAATCCGGTAGCGGCAAGGAACTTGCGGCCAGAATGATTCATGAGAGGAGCGCGCGTCACACACAGCCTTTTGTCGCCGTCAATTGCGGTGCGATCCCGGAGAATTTGATGGAAAGCGAGTTTTTCGGGTATAAGAAGGGCGCCTTTACCGGTGCGGAAAAAGATCATGACGGTTTCTTTCTGGCAGCGAATGGCGGCACTCTGTTTTTGGATGAAGTCGCCGATTTGCCATTGACGATGCAGGTCAAACTGCTCAGGGTGATACAGGAAAAGCAAGTTAGGAGAATCGGTGAGACACAGGAGAAAAGTGTCGATGTGCGCATCATTAGCGCTACACATAAAAAACTCAACCTGTGCGTCGAGACCGGGCAATTTCGTCAGGATTTGTACTACCGGTTGAATGTGATTGAATTGAATATGCCAGCGCTACGCGAAATGCGCGACGATATTCCGCTGATCGCAGAAGCCGTGCTGGCCAAGCTATGCCGGGAAGCGGGGCGGTCAGCTTGTAGTCTGAAGAAAGACGCGCTGGCACTGCTCAAGAGCTACGATTATCCGGGCAATGTGCGCGAGCTGGAAAATATACTGGAGCGGACACTTGCACTGTGTTTTGACACGGAAATCGGAAAAGAAGATTTACAGTTGCCGCATAAAGCAAAAGAGACTCCGCAAATTGCCATGATTAAGCTCCCCGCCGATCTGGAACAGAATCTGCCGTTGCAGGATTTTCTCGATAGGCTGGAGAGAGATTCCATCGTCAAAGCATTGAATGAAAACCGGTACAACCGCACCAAAGCAGCCAAGATTCTGGGGATTACGGTTCGTTCGCTGCGTTACCGGATGGAGCGTTTAGGATTAAATGACAGAGCGTAGCGGATTAAATCGCCCATCAAGTCTTTTCCTCAATCCAGGAAACACAATTATTATCGCCGCTGTAAGGTGATTATGTATCCGTAGCTTATTCGTTGAATTAATCAGCGCTTCCTTAGGAAATTTACTGATTGGACCAATATCTGAGTTTTCTATCCTTATCAAAGTACAAATAAGTTCCGGTTCCAATGCCAATGAAGTCGGATCCGACAATGATGGAGTCCGCTCCGGGAATATGGTATTCCCAGGTATCTCCGCTCGAGCTTTTGCGGGTTCTATAACACCACTTGCAGGGAGACCCCCAGGAAGCAATCACTTGTTCCTGTGTCATGCCTACGGCAAGCTCCTTAAAATCGATCGCTCTGCGAATTTCTTCCGGCAGGTTGTTGTCTGCTAAAACTTCCTGCCGGATGCGATTGTCTCTTACCGCGCTACATCCACTCAGGATTAGGACTGTTGCAATCACTGTAATAACGAGTCTCTTATTCATAAAGAAAATCATCCATAACTGGATCAAGTGACGGATTGGCAATTTTAGGTTTCATAGTGAAATAAGGAGCGGTTTTTTTATTATATGACGACTACTGTTGAAGTCTTTTTAAATTGAATAATTAACAGTATGATAGTTTAAAAATTTCAAAGGAATATTTTTAATGATGCACATAATATCCAGATTTTCCTTGCTTGTTGTTCTATCATTACTTTTTTCGTTTCAAGCGCATGCGCGTGAAACAATAACTGCCGACGTTTATTTTAACAGGGCCGGCACGAAGATTCTAAGCGGTGTTGCTAATGTGGCTACCGGTTGGATGGAGTTGCCGAAAAATATCTCTTTATGGAACCAAAGAGATCAAAATGCGTTGATTGGTATTACTGAGGGGTTGTTATGGGGCGTTTTTCATACGGTTGGCCGGACAGGCAATGGCGCATTGGATCTTGTGACTTTCTGGTTGCCCACTTATCCGATTCCGGATCCGCTGTTTGTCTGGGATGATTTCTCGAAAGAATCGGAATATCACGGTTGGCGGATGGGCCGGTGATTTTTAACTAACGCACATCGTTCGTTTCAGCTTGGGGAAGAAGCACCACAACACGTATCCGGATTTTTGCGCACACGATTTAGCAAACCGCTTTTCTGGTTTGATCGGATTGAGCGGTGGACTGTGGATATATGTTTACTGATTTAACTGAAAGTACATAGGAAACAAAACGGGAGCTTAAGCTCCCGTTTTGAATTAAATCAAAAACTACCTTACCAATTATTTTCTGCGGCGTGCCGAGAATCCTAGCAGGCCCAAACCAACCAGCAACATAGCGTAGGTTTCTGGTTCTGGAACGGGTGAGACGTACCAAGCAGAATTTGGCGAGAAGCTTGTGCCTTGCACATGTAAAGCCAACTCTCCGTTAATCGGGAGATGCGAGCTGCCTAATCCAAAAGCATCCCATGAAACTGTTTCGCCAGTTTTAAGCTTATCGCTTCCACGGCCAAAATCATATCTAAAATCAAAGCTGCCGCCGGGGCCGCCGCCGGGGTTTTTGCTAACAGTACTCACGCCGCCGCCGGGTACGACTGTTACAGAGCTAGGTGTTAAACCATCTACAGCCATTGCACCAACAAATGCACCAGAGCCAAATGCGCTTAAATTAATGTTGTGAAGAAAGAATGACCAGTGTCCGCCACCCAGATCATTAATATCCAGATCTGCAAGGTGCGCTGTTGCGGGGCCGCCGCCGGATAGCAGGTGCCCAAAATGATAAGTTGCTGCTTGGGCACCACTTCCGATAACAAGAGCGCCCACTGTGATAATGGACATTGCCAGTTTTCTTAACATCATTTTTACTACCTCCCAAAAATTCTTAAATCAGGTCTTGTGTCACTTGTATCCATCTAGCAATCAACACGTCTTCCTGCTGGTGCTAACAATAACCGCAGGAGCAATCGAAAACAATAGATCACTCCTCCTGATTTATTAGGATTCTTGTCCTAAGTAAAATCAATGCTCACTTCATGAGTGTAAGTACGGTAGTAATTTTTGACTAGGGCACAACAGGGAGCGATGCGTTTGTTTGCTATGGATACAAGGCATAGATGCTTGTATCAGCTTTCACAGTCAGTACTTATAAAAACAAAAAAGCACTTAGAATATACATTTCTTAAGTGCTTGATTTGTTTGGTTGCGGGGGCAGGATTTGAACCTACGACCTTCGGGTTATGAGCCCGACGAGCTGCCAGACTGCTCCACCCCGCGTCAGGAGCGGGATTATAGCACAAGCAAACACGAGCAGGTCAATGAACATTGATTACAGTCTTTTTAATTAAGAGAGTTTAATTCAACATTGTGATAAATGATTGTTCCATCGGGTTTGTTTATGCCGCTGCCAGGCAATTTCTTTTTTGATGGCGGTATCAATAATTTGCAGGACATTGCCAACGTTAACAGGTTTGTTTTGCTGTTTAATGGTTCCGGTTAAGCGTGCCTGAGGTAGCTTTCCGCGTTGATAGTAAGACCATATTTCCGCCGCATAGTCGGATTGTGCTAATTCCGGCGCAAAGCGGCTCAAAAATGTCGTGAGGTTATCGATGTCGCGTTTGATCATATAACGCGCTTGGAAATTACTGGCTGCGTTAACAGCCTGGGGTAGATCAATGATTACCGGGCCATGGCTATCGACCAGCACATTGTAAGGCGATAGGTCGCCGTGCACGATCCCGGCGCACAGCATGGTGACAATTTGCTCGATTAAAATTTTGTGATAGGTGCGTGCTTGCTTTGGCGTCAGTATCAGATCATTCAAACGCGGCGCTACATTTCCTCCCGCATCGGTAACCAGCTCCATCAAGAGCACGCCGGAAAAAAAGTTATAGAATTTCGGCACGCGAATACCCGCCATTCCCAAACGGCATAGCATGTCGACTTCGGTGCTTTGCCAGGATTCTTCGCGCGCGCTGCGGCCATAATGGCTGCCATTTTCTATTGCACGGGCGCGGCGGCTGTTTTTAGTCTTGCGCCCTTCGGTGTAGCAGGCGCGTTGATGGAAATTGCATTTGTTGCTTTCTTTGTATACTTTGGCGCAGCGGACTTGTTCGCCGCTGCGCACCATATAAATCATCGCTTCTTTGCCGCTCATGAGCTGGCAAATTACGCTATCAATCAAACCTTCTTCAATCAGCGGTTCTAGTCGTTTGGGTATTCTCATAGGGTTTATGCCGGCGTACGTGATTAAAGTACGCTTGTCATCCTCCTGCCGGGTAATGTAAATAATGTGTTGTCCTTGCCGCGATCATCGGTATCAATCGAATTGGGATAACCACGTTGAACAAATTGTAGGAAGAATGATTTCTTTTTGGAATGTGGCATATTGTCGCGCGGCAAATTGCCACATAACAAATTGCAAAAATGGAATATGGAAAATTTCTTCCAATTCCATCAATTCAATGAAAAAACCAGCGCTACGAGTTCACGCTAAATCGTTTAAAATAGCGCTGGAATACACAGCTTAGCCGCCATATTGCGAAAATTCCGGGCGGCAGCGTCATGGTTATTGCCTTCACCATTCTCTGGGAGAAGTTTATGCAATCCGAAGAAGATTTATTTACCCACCAGGATACGCTGGCGAATTTGCATGAAAATTTCCCGTTGACTGAGAAATTGCGTTTTCTGCATCAAATCATCCGCCAGGATTTTCCCTTTGTCGACCGTTTGGCGATCGCGTTGTTCGACGAAAAAACGGAAATGCTCAAAACGTATACGCACAGTACCGAAGGCAACGATAGTCCGGTGACCACCTACGAGGCGCCGCTGAGTGGTGCGCCATCGTTATTGGCCATCATTGAGCATCGGCGTCCGCGCTTAGTACAGGATCTGAATCTTTTTGCCAAAGGCACGCACGAACACACCAAGCGGGTAGCCGCCACAGGTTATAAATCAAGCTATACCATGCCACTGTATCAAAGCGGCGCTTTTATCGGTTTTTTGTTCTTTAATTCGCTGCAAGAACATCCTTTTGAGCCGAAAGCGCTGCGCCAGATCGATATTTACGGTCATTTGATTGCGCTGATGGTGATCAATGAGCTTTCCGCCATACGCACTTTGCTTGCCGCCGTGCGTGCGGCGCGCAGCATGACGCATTACCGCGATCTTGAAACCGGTTCGCACATCGACCGGACTGCACACTACGCCCGCCTGATCGCACGCGAACTGGCACCGAGTTATGGCATTTCCGATGAGCAGATCGAACATATTTTTTTGTTTTCACCGATGCACGATGTCGGCAAAATCGGCATTCCGGATAACATCCTGCGCAAACCCAGCAGGCTGAACGAAGCGGAATTCGATATCATGAAAACGCATCCGGCGAAGGGTCGCGAGATCATCGATTCCGTGCTGGAAGATTTTGGTTTGGGCGCGTTTGGTCACACCAATATATTGCGCAATATCGCCGAATTTCATCATGAAGCGGTCGACGGCAGTGGTTATCCGAATGGTTTAAAAGGCGAGGAAATTCCGATTGAAGCGCGCATCAGCGCGGTGGCCGATGTTTTCGATGCGCTAACGTCGCGGCGGTCGTACAAAGCACCGTGGAGTAATGAAAAAGCATTCGGTATGCTGCGGCAGATGTCCAATTCCAAACTGGATCAGGATTGTGTCGAAGCGTTGATCAATAATGCCGCGAAAGTGCTGGAAATACAGCAGCGCTTTCGCGATATCGATTTGATGTAGAGATAAAAACCGGAGAAATTTAAGTGCTGGAACCGTCGCGTTTGATCCAGTGCTGAACCACCAGGCTTCCCACCAGATCACCCTCAACATTCACCATGGTGCGGAAAGTATCGAGTATCCGGTCAATCGGCAGCAATATGGCGATGGCTTCAGCCGGTAAGCCAACCGATTGCAGTACCATCACCATCGTGACCATGCCGGCGCTGGGGATGCCCGGCGCGCCCATCGCCGCGAGCATCGCGGTGACGAATACGATCATCTGTTGCATCAAACTGAGTTCAACCCCCACCAGATTGGCGATGAATAAAGCGGCAACCGCTTCGTACAGCGCCGTGCCATCCATATTGACGGTGGCGCCCAGCGGGATGACAAAACCCGCGACATCGCGCTTGACATGCAAATGCTGCTCGGCGCAGCGCAACGTAACCGGTAATGTTGCTGCGCTTGAACTGGTGGCAAAAGCGGTGATCAACGCTTCACGCCCGCCCAGCCAGAATTTATACGGTGTGACACCAGTCATCGCATACAGAATCAAAGGCAACACCACCACACCGTGCAACAGCGTAGTGCCTAACACGACCGCCACAAACTTGAGCATCACCATAATCAGACCGGTATCCTGCGTGGCGACCAGCTGAAGCACCAATGCCATGATACCGAATGGCGCCAGACGCATGATCCAACCCACCAGCATCATGATCAATTCCAGAAATTCCTGCATCAACGTCAGGATATTGCGGTAGCGTTCACCGCCCACCACCAGCGCGATACCCAGCAATAAAGCAAATATCACCACCGCCAGCACGTTACCTTGCGCCAGCGCCGCGATCGGGTTTTGGAACAGCGAATGGAGGAAATGCGCAAAGAAATCGGGCAGCGACATCTGAGTAGCCTGAAAACCTTGCATTGCATCCTGAAACATCGCGATCTGCAATTCACTGCCAGGCCTGAAAATATTGGCAACAGCCAATCCAAGCACGACCGCGAACGCCATGGTCGACATAAAGAAAATCAGCGTAACTTGCCAGACGCGATTCATTTGCTGGTGCGAGCGCAGATTGGCGACACCGACCACAATCGACGTGAAAACCAGCGGGATCAGCACCATGCGCAATAAATCGGTAAACAAGGTGCCGGTCAGTTTTGCGGCATACAACCCGCCTTGGTTGATTTCGGATTCCTGACCCAGCATCGAGAACCATAAACCGAGCAGAACGCCCGATAGCGCGCCGAGCAAAATCTGATTATTGAGCGATAACTTGTTCACAGACGGTTTACACCCAATCCTTGCCGATCAAAAAGTCTGAGTACAGTTTGCCTTCCGGGGTGTCGGCTGCCGGTTTCCAGTCGTAGCGCCATTTCACAATCGGTGGCAATGACATCAAAATCGATTCGGTGCGTCCGCCCGTTTGCAGCCCGAACAACGTGCCGCGATCCCATACCAGGTTGAATTCCACATAGCGGCCGCGCCGGTACGCCTGGAAATCGCGTTCGCGTTCACCGTACGGTGTGTCCTTGCGGCGTTCCAGAATAGGGCGGTACGCGTTGAGAAAGTTCTCGCCGACGTTGCGCGTGAGTTTAAAACAGGTATCAAAATCAGGTTGATTCAAATCATCGAAGAAAACGCCGCCGATACCCCGCGGTTCTTTACGGTGCTTTAAGAAGAAATAGTCGTCGCACCATTTTTTCAGGCGCGGATAAATATCACCGCCAAACGGTTGCAATGCATCCTTGCAGGTTTGATGAAAGTGGATCGCATCTTCCGCGTAGCCGTAATACGGCGTCAGATCCATGCCGCCGCCGAACCACCACACCGGCTCCGCACCTTCCTTGCGCGCCTCGAAAAACCGCACATTCATATGCACCGTCGGCGCATACGGATTACGTGGATGCAGCACCAGCGAGACCCCCATCGCTTCAAACGAACGCCCGGCCAATTCCGGGCGAGCCGCGGTAGCCGATGCAGGCAATCCCGCGCCATATACATGGGAAAAATTAACGCCGCCGCGCTCCAGCACATTGCCTTCTTCGATCACACTACTCATGCCGCCGCCGCCTTCCGGACGATCCCATTGATCGCGCTTGAATGGCTTGCCATCGACCTGCTCAATTCCTTTGACGATACTGTCCTGCAAACTGATAAGAAACTCTTTCACTTGGGGTGTGTTCATGCAAACTCCTGGTTCTAATGTTATGAAAGTGGCTCAAAACGCGCCCATGCCGGACAATAACCGCATTTTAGCGCAGGTATAGCATGTGGATGGTATTTCATTGTTGACGCGCCTCAAGTTTGCACCTGATTGTTATCCTCGGCGGGTGGTCAGCAAATTGCCAAAAAGCAGGGGTACGTATGATAGACTCGCACAATCTTTTTTTAATACCCAAATAGCATCGTATGTCTGGCAATACACTTGGCACGCTTTTTACCGTCACTTCGTTTGGCGAATCGCACGGTCCCGCAATCGGCTGCATTGTCGACGGTTGTCCGCCGGGATTAGCCATCAGCACCGAAGAGATTCAGCTTGAACTGGACCGGCGCAAACCCGGCACGTCGCGGCACGTCACGCAGCGGCGCGAATCCGATACCGTTGAGATTCTATCCGGCGTGTTTGAAGGGCAAACCACCGGCACTCCGATTGCTTTGCTGATTCGCAATGAAGATCAGCGCAGCAAGGATTACAGCAAAATCATGGATACGTTCCGTCCCGGTCATGCGGATTACACCTACTGGCAAAAATACGGCATCCGCGATTACCGCGGCGGCGGACGCGCATCGGCGCGGGAAACGGCCGTCCGGGTTGCGGCCGGAGCGATTGCGAAGAAATGGCTGCATGAAAAATATGGCATTATCATTCGCGGCTTCATGGCGCAACTGGGTCCCATTCAGATTCCTTTTAAGCAATGGGATGATGTCCAGAAAAACCCGTTTTTCGTCGCTGACAGCAGCTATACTGATCAACTGGAAACATTCATGGATCAATTGCGCAAGTCCGGCGATTCGGTCGGCGCAAAAATCAGTGCAGTAGCGCAGGGCGTTCCGGTCGGCTGGGGTGAACCGGTTTATGACCGGCTCGATGCCGAAATCGCTTACGCCATGATGAACATCAACGCGGTGAAAGGTGTGGAAATCGGTGCCGGATTCGCCAGCGTGACGCAGAAAGGCACGGAGCATTCCGACGAAATGACGCCGGATGGTTTCTTGAGCAACAACGCAGGCGGCATTTTAGGCGGCATATCGACCGGGCAAGATATCGTCGTCCATGTCGCCATCAAACCGACTTCCAGCATCCGCCTCGGGCGGCGCTCGATTGATAAAGACGGCAACCCGGCTATCGTCGAAACGCATGGACGGCACGATCCCTGTGTTGGCATCCGCGCCACGCCGATTGTCGAAGCCATGCTCGCTTTGGTATTGATGGATCACGCTTTGCGGCATCGCGCGCAAAATGCCGATGTGAATTGTAAAACACCGAAAATTCCCGGCAGTGTGAATGGCGCAGCAAGCGCTGCACCGGCAGTACAAGCGCCGTTTAAGGAAGATCCGGAACCGGAAGAAGATATGTAGCGGAAAACGCGCCCAGATGCAGTTTAATCTTGACAAGACCGGCCAAATACACGATCATCGCCCCCGCAAAAAGTAATTGTGATGATTGATAGAAAATCGGCTTGGCCGATTACAGTTTGAAGGCATCGAATACAGCAGCAAAAACATAAGTTCGAATCCCGTGATTGCTTCAATCTGATATAATCTCCCGGTTGCTGAAACAAGCTGGAAGTAATTAGATTGCACAAAGCGCCCGTAGCTCAGTTGGATAGAGTACTTGGCTACGAACCAAGGGGTCGTGGGTTCGAATCCTGCCGGGCGCGCCATTCATTTCATCGAATATCTATTACAACTGCCAGTAAATGGATTTGTCCGTTTACTGCCGCTTTCCAAATGGCCAAGTAGCTCAGTTGGTAGAGCAGAGGATTGAAAATCCTTGTGTCGGCGGTTCAATTCCGCCTCTCGGCAAATTTTTAAATTCAAATCCGAAGCCGTTGTCAAAGCTGCCGCTGTCAAAACCGCCGTCATAAAAGCTGTCTTTATCAATGCTGATGGAAAACTCAAACCGCTCAAAAGACTCGAACAGCCGTCTTTTCCTTTCGAGTTTGCTCTGTCTATTAGTCAGCCTTGTCTTTGCCAGTGGTTGCGCAGCTAAACCTGATTTGGAGCAATCCGGGGAAGGGGAAAAAGCCTTTCTGGTCAAACCTTACTTGCAACTGGGGCATGAAGCGGGAGGCTACACGGTTTGCTGGTTCTGCCGGGAAAAAAGCGATCTAAAGGTAAGCTACAAAACGGCCGGTGAAAAGAAATTCAGACCGGCTGAAAGTCTCAGTGTCAGGGAGATTACCCTGCCCACATTGAAACCTTGTTTTCGCTATAGCGCTCGCCTGACTCAATTGAAAGAGGGTGAAGGGTTTTCCTATACAGTCGAGAAAGAGGGCAAGCCTCTTTTTCAAGCCGAGGGCAAAGTCTATCGAGCTCAGGTCTCAGAACCGGGGGAAGCGAAAGCCAGGAGCAAGAAATCCAACAGCGGCAAGCATCCGAGCGAAAGAACAAGCACCAGGATTGCCGTCTTTGGTGATTGCGGCGCCGGTTCTGAAGGACAACGGCAGGTAGCGAAAGCCTGCCAGAAGGAAAACCCCGACCTGGTGGTAATTCCTGGAGATGTCACCTACCAGCGCGGTCTTTTCAGCGAATATCTGACAAACTTTTTCCCCTATTACAACAGCGATGAAGTGAAGCAAGGCGCCTCCATGATGCGCTCCATTCCCTTTGTGCCTGTCCTGGGTAATCATGACATTGCCTTATCAGGACGGGGCACCGATCTTGATCGCTTCCCCGACGCCCTGGCTTATTTTATCTTCTGGCAGGTTCCGTTGAATGGCTTTGACAGCACTACCGGTGGTAGCAACACCCCGGCCTTGAAGGGCGACATAAATCGCCAGAAACTGTTTACCAAATCCGCCCAGGATGCCTTTCCTGTCATGGCCAACTTCTCTTTCAATTTCGGCAACAGTCATTGGACCGTACTGGACGGCAACTATTACATGAACTGGTCGGACGANNAGAGCCTGGTTGAAGAACGACCTGAAGTCGGTGAAGCCGGGCATGTGGAAGTTCGTTACCTTTCACCAGCCGGCTTTCAGCATCGACGCCCCCCATGGCAAAGAGCAGCGCATGCGACTGATTACGGACATCCTCCAGGACTACGGGGTGGATCTAGTGCTATGCGGCCACTCCCACTGCTACGAGAGAACGCGTCCACTCACTTTTGGACCGCCGGCCGGAAAAACGCAACTAACCATGAACGCCGATGGTACCGTGGACGGCTCCATGAAACTGGATCTGGACTTCGACGGCGCCCGCACTACCACCCCGAAGGGCCTGATTCATATTGTCACCGGAGCCGGCGGAGCCAATCTCTACAAGAAAGATCTGGGCTATCACCCCACAGCCGGCAACGACTACATGTTGCACTTTATGGCGGACAAGCATTCCTTCACCAGCCTGGAAATAGGTGAACATACCTTAAACGTGAAGCAGATAGCCGGTACGGGCGAAGTCATCGACCAATTCAAGTTGAGCAAATGAGCGAAGTTTCCCATAGCATTGCCGGCAACTGGTTCGGCAAATACGGTTATGAAGACGAGACGGAAGGGGCCACCTTCGAGGCTGTATTTCTGGAGAGCCGGGGCTATATTGAAGGCAGCATGCTAGATGATTGCGCCCTGGGCGAGGCCTTTGTTTCCGGCACATTCGTCTATCCCACCATTAGTTTCACCAAGAAGTATCGCAATGCCCGTCTGGAAACCATTGAATACCGGGGCGCCATGAGCGAAGACGGGCAGTCTCTTTTGGGGGTCTGGTGGATCAAGGCGGAACTGCCGGGACACCTGGACACTCGCGGCACCTGGACAGCCTTCCGCGAAGGTTCCGAGGGAGCCTTACCCATTCGCGACCTCAGGCTGGAGCTTGTGGCAGCCGGCGGCAAATAAAGTAGAATAAGCGAGTTCGCTCGTAAGCTAAGTGCCCAGGTAGATGCCGGATTGAAGGCAGCCCTGGCCAGAAGAAGGTAAAGTAAGTGCTGGAAGTCGCAAAAATATCCGTCCTCGCCCTGGCAATCATCGTCTTTGCCGGCGGCATCATGGGCTTTGTCAAGGCCAAGAGCAAAGCTTCCCTTATCTCCGGCGTCATAAGCGGCATAGCCCTGGCCGTCTGTTTCGCAATTTCCCTGAGTGAAATCAGGCAGGGTCTGATGGGCGCCCTCGTGGTGTCTGGGCTCCTGACCGTGGTCTTTATAATTCGCTATGTCAAAACAAAAAAGCTAATGCCGGCAGGGTTGATGCTTCTCTGTTGCATAGGTTCACTGGGGCTTTTGTCCAAAGCACTCTTTGATCAAAACTGAGTACCAGGAAACGTTGCCGGTTTTCGAAAGCGGCGCCAGTGTCAGAAAGTATGCAAATTCTAACGGGTCAAGAATATGAAACTTGTCCATAAAGGCATAGCACTGGCCCTGATTCCTTTACTCTTTGAACTTTCTTTGATTGCCACCCTGGCCTGGCAGTTGAACACCCTGGAGAAAGAGCGGCAACTGGCCGGCCGGGGGCGAGACATGATCTCGCTTTTGACAAACTGGTCTCGCTCAATGGCTGACGCGGCAATCTATCTGATTGTCTCCCGCTATCACGAAAGTCCCGGCGAAGAGAAACGTTTCAAGGACACTCTCAAAGCCATGGAGCAACAGGCAAAGGCTCTTGCCGATAGCGCGGAAGCCCTGCCCGAGCTGAAAGCCGACATAGCAGCCCTGAAAGCCCGCAGCGATAAGTTAGCGGTCCAACTGTCTTACCAACTTAGACCGGGCGACAGTCTGGGTGGAAATACAATTTTTTCAAGCAATCTGGATATGCGTAATCAACTGGAACCCCAGATAGTTCAATTTATCAGAGATTGCGATCGCCTATCAAACCGAGTGAAAACACTGACCCATGCGGAAAACCCGGTCAGTCTGGAAAATATCTGGCAATGGATGGCGGCAAACGGCATAGGTAGTTTGCTTATCAGCTTGGTCATGGTCTGGTTTTTCTTCGGCAGTGTTGCCAGACGAATACTCAAAATAACT
>FSSH01000684.1_pt1 | contig 30501 bp, 34 predicted proteins | sample 1166101 | NCBI WGS metagenome assembly FSSH01 (sample SAMEA32972668, study PRJEB13176) | freshwater metagenome | biome: Drinking water system; feature: Biomass in drinking water that filtered by 0.45 um membrane; material: drinking water | place: USA | collected 2012-12-20 | depth 0 m
AACCGTGCTGCGCCTCGCCCATCCGCTGATCCCGTTCATCACCGAGGAGCTGTGGCAAAAGGTGGCGCCGGTCGCCGGCAAAATCCCCCCCAGCCCCCCTTTTGCAAAGGGGGGTGACTGGCCCAAGCACGGGAAAGGAAAACGCCGCCGCAGCCACCCCCCCCTTCATCACAACCGACGCAGTTATCCCCCCCTTTGAAAAAGGGGGGTTAGGGGGGATTTCCAAACCCAAGCCCCCAAAAACCCTGCCGCCGTTGACCGCTGAGGAATTGGCTGGGTTGCCGGAATTGCCGGAGGGGTGGTTTTGGGTAAGGCCAGATGATATTGCTTCGCCAGATCAATATTCAATTGGGATTGGTCCTTTCGGTAGCAATCTTAAAGTTAGTGATTACAAAGAAAATGGCGTGCCTTTGATTTTTGTAAAGAACATAACTAGGTCAGATTTCTCGCGCGACTTGAAGTTTATTGACGAGATTAAATACAAAGATCTACTACCTCATTCAGTTAAAGCGTTAGATTTACTAATTACTAAAATGGGTGATCCGCCTGGTGATTGCGAGATATATCCAGAGAATTCGCCGGTAGCGGTTTTAACTGCGGATTGCTTGAAGTTTAGGCTTTGGGATAAATATGCTGATAGGAAGATTTATAAATTTTGCATTAACTCCAATTTTGTTAAACGACAACTTGGGTTTATAACAAAAGGCGTTGCCCAAAAGAAAATCAGCGTTGAGAGATTCAAAACCATATGCTTGCCATTTTTTAGCCTTGAAGAACAACAGTTTCTTGCACAAGAGTTGGAGTCGCGATTATCGATAGCCGACCAACTCGACCAAACCATCACCACTGCCCTACAACAAGCCGAAGCTCTACGCCAGTCCATCCTGAAAAAAGCCTTCTCCGGCCAGTTAGTCCCGCAAGACCCCAGCGACGAACCGGCCAGCGTGTTGCTGGAACGGATACGCGCCGAGAAATCCGGGTCAGACAAGCCTAAATCAAGGAAAACCAAGCATGCCTGAAATCTGCCGCTTTCTGGGTATTGTGATTTTGATGTATTTCGACGATCACAATCCGCCGCATTTCCATGTTAAATACAACGATTACAAGGCCGTGATGGATATTCAAACCCTGAACATTTTGGCCGGTTATTTACCCGGAAAAGTGCGCGGTTTAGTGGAAGAATGGGCGGAATTGCATCAGCATGAATTGCTGGCGATGTGGCACAGCAAGGACTTTCATAAACTCGAACCTTTAGTGTGAGGTTGTCATGATTATTAGCGTTAACCAAGCAGACTATCTGGGCGATTACCGCCTGCAGTTGCGGTTTGATAACGGCGAGAGCGGTGAGGTGGATTTGCAGGACTTAATCTTCAAATATCCGGCTGCGGAGCCTTTGCGCGATAAAAGCTGTTTCCAACAATTCTGTCTGGATGAGTGGTCTACCGTGGTTTGGGACTGCGGCTTCGATGTGTCGCCGGAAACCTTGTATGAACGGGCGACGGGTAAGCAAGTTGGTTGGTTGGCAACTCCGCCAAAACAAGCCACCGATTTTGCCGGACTGTTGGCCGATTCACCCAGCTTTAAAGGCGATCCGCTCGATATTCAGCAAACGATGCGCAACGAATAGTTGAGTCCCCCTCTTTGAAAAAGACGACTGCATGGATGCAGGAGTTAGGGTAACGCAGGGAGCAGTTACCGAGGGGTTAGGGGAGATTTGTTTAAATAAATCCCCCTTGGTCCCCCTTTTGCAAAAGGGGAAGAAAATGCAAACAAACCATTTAAGTCTAGGTCTCTATCAATAATCTTATGAACGCCGAATCCATCGTTTCCAAAGTCTGGAGTTTTTGTACCACCCTACGCGATGACGGCGTGGGTTATGGTGATTATCTGGAGCAACTGACCTATCTGATCTTTTTGAAAATGGCCGACGAATACAGTCGGCCGCCGCATAACCGCGATGTCGGTATTCCCGCCGAATACAACTGGCAAAGTCTGAAAGCCAAAAAAGGTGCGGCGCTGGAAGGCCATTACGTGATGCTGCTCCGCGAGCTGGGCAATAAGTCCGGGATGTTGGGGCAAATCTTCACCAAGGCGCAAAACAAAATTCAGGACCCGGCCAAGTTGTCGCGTTTGATCGATATGGTCAACGACACCGACTGGGTGGTTATGGGCGCGGATACCAAAGGCACTATCTACGAGGGCTTGCTGGAGAAAAACGCCGAGGATACTAAGTCCGGCGCCGGGCAATACTTTACGCCGCGGGCGCTGATCAAGGCGATGGTGGAATGCGTGAGGCCGGAGCCGGGCAAGTCGATTGCCGACCCTGCTTGCGGCACCGGCGGTTTCTTTCTGGCGGCGTACGATTTTTTAAAAGCCCATTACCCGCTGGATAAAAAGCAGTTGGCGTTTTTAAAGCACGAAACTTTCTACGGTAACGAAATCGTCGCCAACACCCGCCGCATGTGCTTGATGAATATGTTTTTGCATAACATCGGCGAGATTGACGGCAATAGCGCCATTTCCTCAAACGATGCCTTGGTATCGCCACCCACTGAAACAGTCGATTACGTGCTGGCCAATCCGCCGTTTGGTAAGAAAAGCAGCATGACCTTTACCAACGAGGAAGGCGAACAGGAAAAGGACGATCTGACCTATAACCGTCAGGATTTTTGGGCGACGATTTCGAACAAGCAGCTGAATTTTGTGCAGCATATCCGTAGCCTGCTGAAAATCAGCGGTCGAGCCGCCGTGGTGGTGCCGGATAACGTGTTGTTTGAGGGCGGCGCCGGTGAAATCGTCCGCAAAAAGCTGATGCAGAATACCGATCTGCACACGATATTGCGTTTGCCAACCGGGATTTTTTACGCCAACGGCGTGAAAGCTAACGTGCTGTTTTTTGATAACCGCGAAGCCAGTCCCAACCCGTGGACCAAGGAAATCTGGTATTACGATTACCGCACCAACATTCACCACACCCTGAAAAAGAAACCGCTGCGCTTTGAGGATTTGCAGGATTTTATTGCCCGCTATAACCCGGCCAATCGTCACCAACGCCATGAAACCTGGAGCGAGCAAAATAATCCGGAAGGCCGCTGGCGCAAGTTCAGCTATGAGCAAATTCTGGCGCGTGATAAGACCAGTTTGGATATTTTCTGGTTGAAGGATAAATCGTTGGCCGACCTGGACAACCTGCCGGAGCCGGATGATATCGCCGCTGAGATTATCGAAAACGTGGAAGCAGGGTTGGCTTGTTTTAGGGAGATTGCTGGGGTGTTGGCTTAAATGCAAAGCGCAGCAAGGCTTTAGGCGCAATCACTTCAAGTAACATCGCCATGCACGCCCAATGAAACCGCAAATCAGCATCATCATGCCGGTGCTCAACGAAGCGGCGCAACTTGCGGACAAATTGCAAGCCTTGCAGGCGCTGAGATCGCGCTGCGAATTACTGTTGGTCGATGGCGGCAGTATCGATGCCGGTCCGACTGTTGCTGAGCCTTGGGTCGATCAGGTTTTGCAAAGTCCGCGCGGCAGGTCCAGGCAAATGAATTTGGGTGCGCGCCATGCGCAAGCGGAGGTGTTGTTGTTTCTGCATGCCGACACCCAACTGCCGGAACTGGCTGTCGAGCTGATTATGTCGGCCGTGGAGCAGGGCGCGGAATGGGGGCGTTTTGATGTGCAATTCGATAGCCGGCAAGCTATTTTCAAGTTGATTGCCGGCATGATGAATGCGCGCTCCCGCCTGACCGGTATAGCCACCGGTGATCAAGCCATCTTCATGAGCCGCCAGGTTTTTCAGGCCGTGGGCGGTTTCCCGGAGATTGTCTTGATGGAAGATATTGCTATCAGCGCTGCCCTGAAAAAGCTCGCTAAACCTTGCTGTCTGAAGGCTAAGGTCGTCACTTCCGCAAGGCGTTGGCAACATTACGGTATCCTGAGAACGATTTTATTGATGTGGTGCTTGCGGCTGCGGTATTTTTTCGGGGCCAGTCCGGATGAGTTGGCGGCGCGGTATTATCGGAGGCAGTAATGGAAGCAATGGTGCGCTTGGGCGTGTTTCTGGGGATATTCGTGTTAATGGCCGCTTGGGAGTGGTTTCGGCCCAAGCGCCAATTAAGTTTGGAGCGACGCCGGCGCTGGCCGGTCAACCTGGGCTTGGCGGTTCTGAATGTGGGCGTGATGCGCCTGAGCATTGGTGCGGCGGCCTGGCTGGCGGCAACCTGGGCTGCCGAGCAACATATCGGTTTATTCAATGTGTTGCCGGTGCCGCGTTGGCTGTCGATAGTGTTGAGCCTGTTGTTGCTGGATCTGGCGATTTACGCCCAACACATTGCGGCTCATCGCTGGCGCTGGTTCTGGCGGTTGCATCAAGTGCACCACACCGATATGGATTTCGATACCACCACGGCCGTGCGTTTTCATCCCCTGGAGATCATGCTGTCGATGCTTTATAAGGTCGCGCTGGTGGTGTTACTCGGTGCCGATCCTGTCGCGGTGATCGCTTTTGAAGTGATATTGAACGGTTGTGCGTTATTTAATCACGGTAATGTTGGCCTATCGCCCGTGGTCGAGCGCGGCTTGCGCTGTTTGATAGTGACACCGGATATGCACCGGATTCACCATTCTGCCTTTCAACCTGAGACCGACAGCAATTACGGCTTCTCGCTGTCGTGTTGGGATAAATTATTTAAAACCTATTGCCCGCAAGCGCGCGACGCGCAGACCGCAATGACGATAGGTCTATCCGAGTTTCGCGATAGTGACGAGCTGGGTTTTGTCGGCCTGTTGGCGCTGCCGTTTCGGCGTCCACGCAGTAGATAAGCCAGGTCAAAATCTGCCAACAAACCGCCTTGATTGCCGCGCAAGCGTTGGGGTGCCTACCGAGCCGATGAGCTTGGCGCCGATTTAAAAGCTTGCTTGGGCTTAAGCTTGAATCACCATCGGCGTTGGTTTATTTGTTTGTTTCCTTTTGGCAATCAATCAATGCATTTTTAGTGTCATTGTTAATGAATGTAATCGGGCATATAGTCTAAATGCGTTTATTACTTCGGGAAGCGACCATGAACCGCTTACACAAAGACATTTTGACCGGGCTGGTATTTGTCACTGGCGTTATCGAATTTATTTCGGGCGATTTTATTGTTTCCTCGGCCTTGTTCGCGGCGACCACTTTTGCCAGCACTATGGGTTCGAATCGCAAAAAACCGTAGGACTTGATTGTCCAGCGGCTTGGCCGATCAGACTATTGTTTTGTCAAATTCACTTGGTGCCAGGTTTTCAAAAGGTAAGATTGCATTATCCGCGTCGTTTGCATAAGCAATGATTTACAATATTGCGATGCAATTAATTTTGAACCGACTGCGGTAAATGGCTGACGCGAAAACTTACCTGAACGTACCCTATGCCGAAAAGGACGCGGCGAAAGCGCTTGGCGCCAGATGGGATGCCTCTGTCAAGAAATGGTATGTCCCCGCTAATAAAGACATGGCGCTGTTTGCCAAATGGCAAACCGAGCCTATTGTGGCGCAATTGCCCAACGACGAGCCGAAAAAACCAAAAGCCGATAGTGTGGTCGGCGGAACAACCCGGTCCAGCGATAAAAACTTTATAGCCTATGACGGCGACGAGCCGCCATGGGATTGAGCCTACCGGCGCGCGGTTTTAGCCTATGCGCCCTTTAAAATACCTGGCCGGCTACGCGCCTGCCATCACCGAGCAGGTGCATGCGCTAATCGACAGCGACAAACTGCCTGCGCTACTGCTAAAAAAATACCCGCAGCCGCATGATATAAAGACCGACAAGGCGCTTTATGCCTATACGATAGCTCTTAAAAATCAATTTCTGCGGCAATCCAACCCGCTCAGCAAAGTCGTTTACGACGACAAAATCGATGTATTGCATCAGGCCTTGGGTTTGCATTCGGTCGTTGCGCGGGTGCAGGGCGGCAATTTAAAAGCAAAAAATGAAATTCGTATCGGCGCGGTGTTTAAAATTGCCCCTCCTGAGTTTTTAAACATGATCGTCGTCCACGAGCTGGCGCATTTGCGCGAAAAACAGCACAACAAGGCGTTTTACAAATTATGCGAGTACATGGCGCCGGACTATCACCAATTGGAATTTGATATGCGGCTTTATCTGACCTATCTGGATTTGGGTGGGACGTTGTATTAAGTCTTCCAGTATCGGAGGGGGTAAGGTTCGGTCCGTTTTTCGCGCCTTAATAGCTGTGCTTATCCATAAGGCTGCGATATTTCTTAATTTTGCCTGGCTATAGTGTCACTATTGCGTCAGAATTTACTTACTTTTTTACAGACATTTTTATTGGAGAAACATCATGCGCGTAGCAGAGTTAATGACCACCAAGGTATTTACCGTCGAACCTCACGATCTGATCGATCGGGTGTTCTTTTTGATCCATTACGAAAAAATCCGCCATCTGCCCGTGGTTGAAAAAGGCAAATTGGTCGGTATCGTTTCCGACCGGGATTTATACAAAGCTCTGGGGCCAAAAAGTAATTCCAATGCAGTGGAGGCCGGTAAGGACAATAGTCAATTGCATGTGGTTTCGCAAAAAGTCGTGCATATCATGCATCGCGGCGTTTACACGGTTACTCCGGAAACGCCTGCGTCGGAAGCGGCGGCAATGATGGCGGAACACAGAGTTGGCGCGTTGCCGGTGGTGGAAAAAGACAAACTGGTAGGCATATTGTCCGCTACCGATATTTTAAGAGTGTTTGCCAAGCTGGAGCGTGCGCACGAAAAGTTGGAACAACAAATCAAAGAAGGCGCCGCGCACGGCTAAAGCGGTCTGAAATAAATGGGGCGATGCTGGTGTTTCGCCCCGGGCCAACGCCTCAACCGGTAATCACGGCTCTTTTATCCACTAAATAAATCCAATCGTCTTGTTCTTTGACTTTCAACGCAGTCAGTTTTTTGCCCAAGCAAATTTCGCTTAAAGACTCCCCGCTGACCGGGTCGTAGCAAATGCTGTGCATGGAACACTGCAAATAGCGCCCCGATTCGTCGAAAATGTTGCTGTTCTCACAATCCAATGCCTTGGGCATGTGTACGCATTGGTTTAGGTAGCCGTATACCTCTCCCTGGAAGCGGACCAGAACCGCGTTACGCGGCGTGCCTCGATAGAGCAGGTTAAACGAAAATTTGCCGAGTTCGGGAAGTTGTTGCGTGGGGCAGATGGTAAATTGGTGTTTCACCGACATGATTTTTATCCTCCGTTAGTTTCGGAAGCAAACCTCAGGCCACAAAACTTGCGGTTTAAATGACCAGCCGTCGGTGAATTAGCATTTGTCGCTAATGTTTAGCGAGCGTATCCGAACTAACGGATATTAAGACGCGGAGCCTGTTTCTTGGTTTTGTTCAATTGTGCCAGGAAATAGGTGTCGTAGTGCCAGCCGATACGGGGTGGTGGCGGAGTGCGTAAAATCATTAGAGCCTCGATGTTGCTGGGGTAGTGCTGAATTAATTAAGACGTTTCTTCGGGCTGCCGGAAGGCAATTACAAGAGGAGACGGTAGGAGTACGAGGGGCAAGGTTGCAGTTTTGCTGTCATTGTCGGTCGTTTATGATCTCACTGCGGTTCGATCACGGCTTCGAATCTACCAGGAAACTGGCGACAATGATAGCAATAACTTACTTTGGCGCTTTTCTGTCTAGTGTGGGCCGGCAATTAGCGTTGGTATTGCAGGTAAATAGCCGGAAAATTAGCTGTCATTCAAGCCGGCTTCATTGTTTTGTTCCTCGTGTTCGTTACGAATCAGCCAGTCCAGCACCAAGGCATAGCTGGTTGCCAGCAAGGTTGGGCCGATAAATACGCCGATAAAGCCAAATGCCAACAGGCCGCCGAAAATGCCGAATACGATCAACACAAACGGCAATTCCACTTCCCTGCTGATCAGAATCGGCCGCAGCCAGTTGTCGATAGTGCCGACGAACAGCAAAAACCACAGTGCGATAAAGATCGCCCAACCGGTCTCGCCTTCCGCCAGCAACCACAAGGCAATCGGCAGCCAGATCACCGTACCCGCTGCGGGAATGATCATCAAAAAGAACGCGATTACTCCCAGCACAAAGGCGTAAGGCACGCCGGCGATGACAAAGCCCAGGATAGAGGCTAGCGCTTGCACCAGCGCGGTACCGAGTATGCCGTATACCACCGCGCGCAGACTGGAACGAACGATGTGCAGGATGCGTTGGGTGCGCTCGCCGGCCAGGCGTTCGACGCCAATCACGACATGCTGAGCGACGTGTTCGCCGTCGCGATAGAAAAAAAACAGCACCAAAATAGCCAGGCCCATATGCATCAGTTCGCCGGCTAGACCAATCCCCTGTTGCAGCACCCAGCTACTGGCGCCCAAGGCGTATTGCCGGGCCAGATTGACGAGCCGGCTGGAGTCTTCGCCGACACTTTGCCAGGCAGCGACAGCGTTGTCGCCGACTACCGGCAACGATTGCAACCAAGCCGGAGGCTCCGGCCACACATGCCGGCTTTGATTAAGCCATTGCAGCAAGTGGTTTATATCTTCGGTAAATGTCAGCGTGGCGGCTACGAACGGCGTCAGCAGTAATATGCCTATCGGCAGGACCATCGCGGTGGCTGCCCAGTTGGCGGTCAGCTTCCAATCGCGCAAACGCGCATACAGCGGCCAGGTGACGAAACACAGAATCGCCGCCCACAACAAATCGAAAATAAACGGCCTTAATACCTGGTAGCAGGCAAATAGCAGCAGGCACAAGGCGGCCAGGCTGGCAATTTTTTCGTAACGGGAAATCTGGATAGGCATGGTCGAGTAGGCGGCGGCTAACTGAATTGGAATCAATATTTGGAGTTTACGGCATTATCGGTTAAGCCGGTATGACAGCCGGCGAATTAAACAATGCTTGCTTGTCCGGCGGCGCTTTACATAGAATGCGGTAGCCTTTATCTGGAGCCCTGCCGTGAGCGAAGTCCGAGAGTTTATTCCTATCAATATCGCCGTGTTGACTGTATCCGATACGCGTACCGAATTGGACGACGTATCCGGGCAAACTTTGGTCACCGGTCTGACCGATGCCGGCCATAACCTGATCGACAAAAAAATCGTTCCCGACGATATTTATCAAATCCGCGCCGCCGTTAGTCATTGGATCGCCGATCCGGCCGTCAATGCGGTTATTACGACAGGCGGCACCGGCGTGACGGGGCGCGACGGCACGCCGGAAGCGATTCAGCCACTGTTGGATAAAGTGTTGGATGGCTTTGGTGAAGTGTTTCGGATGATGTCCTACCAGGACATCAAAAGCTCGACGATGCAATCGCGGGCTATCGCCGGCGTGGCCAATGCTACTTATATATTCTGCGTACCCGGTTCCTCCGGCGCCTGCCGCACCGCCTGGGAGTCCTTGATCAAGGCACAATTGGATTATCGCACTCGGCCGTGTAATCTGGTGCAACTGATGCCGCGACTGTTGGAGAAATAATGCGCCCACCTTTTTTGTTTCTGGCCGCCGTAGGCGGCTTTATCGGCGTGGCGATGGGTGCATTCGGTGCGCATGGCTTGAAGCATTTATTATCCGAGCATCTGCTGGATGTTTATAAAACTGCGGTAAGCTACCAGATGTGGCACGTATTGGCCTTGGCCTTGATTGCGGTGTTGCCGGAACATAAATTATTGCGCTGGGCCGGCTGGTGTTTGGTGGTCGGCATCGTGCTGTTTTCCGGCAGTCTATACTTACTGGCGATATTAAATATCGGTTGGCTGGGCATGATTACGCCGTTTGGTGGCCTGGCCTTTTTAGCGGCATGGGCCTTATTGGCTTATGTGGCTTGGCAGAAAAACCAGGAGTTGTAGATGGACACTAAACCGCCCGTTCGACCTTCCATGCCGCCACCGGCATCTTCCCGACCCAGCGCTAACCGCAATTTGCGCGAGGAAAGTCACGAAGTAAAAGTGCCGCCGGTTCCAGAAGATGCCATGCTCAAAGTCCTGCACGCGGTAATTCATTTCGCGGTCAGAATTCTGGCGGTGCTGATGGTGCTGGTGATTTTGTGGGGCGTGGCGGACGTGGGCTACGTGATGTATCAACGAGTAGTCGCGGCGCCGTTTTTGATGCTGACGGTCTCCGACATACTGGTGATTTTTGGTTCGTTCATGGCTGTGTTGATCGCGATCGAGATATTTATCAACATCACGTTGTACATTAAACACGACACACTACCGATTAAAATGGTCATAGCCACTGCTTTGATGGCCGTGGCCCGAAAAGTCATCATGCTGGATTTCAAGGATTTGGATCCGGCTTACATAACGGCCATTGCTGCGGTCATCGTGGCGTTGGGCCTTACTTACTGGCTGATTTCCTATAAACCGCCACAACCTGTCAAACAAGACGAGCGATAAATAATGCGCGATGCAAGCCCGCAAACTGTTTTCCTGAAAGACTACACCCCACCCGAATATCTGATCGAACAGATCGAACTGAATTTCGACTTGGACGAGCAACACACGCAGGTCCGCTCGACCTTGAGTCTGCGCCGCAATCCGCAGAGCCAGGACAGCAGTGCCGCATTGACCTTGCTTGGTGAGGAATTGCAGTTGGTGAGTATCGCGATAGACGGCCAATTGCTGGAGCAAAGCCAGTATGTGCTGGGCGAGGAAGCCTTGATTGTGCATGAAGTGCCCCAGGATAGGCCGTTTCAGATCGTCATTGAAAACACCATCAATCCGCAAGCCAATACCGCACTAGAAGGTTTGTATTTATCCAGCAGCATGCTGTGCACGCAATGCGAGGCGCAGGGCTTTCGGAAAATCACCTGGTTTCTGGACCGGCCGGATGTGATGAGCCGCTTTAAAACCACCTTGACAGGGGACAAGAGCAAATATCCGGCCTTGCTGTCCAACGGTAACAAGGTCGGTCAAGGCGAGTTGGATAACAATCGGCATTGGGTGAGTTGGGAAGATCCGTTCGCCAAGCCTTGTTATTTATTTGCGCTGGTGGCCGGGCAATTGGAATGCGTGGCTGACGAGTTCATCACGATGACTGATCGGCGTATCGCACTGGAGATATTTGTCGAGAAGCACAATGTCGATAAATGCGACCACGCCATGCAGTCCTTAAAAAACGCGATGCGTTGGGATGAAGAAACCTACGGTCTGGAATATGACCTGGACTTGTACATGATCGTTGCGGTCGACCATTTCAATATGGGGGCGATGGAAAACAAGGGCTTGAACGTATTCAACACCAAGTTTGTGCTGGCTCGTCCAGATACCGCTACCGACAGCGATTACGAGCATATCGAAGGCGTGATCGGTCACGAATATTTCCATAACTGGTCCGGCAATCGTGTCACCTGTCGCGATTGGTTTCAGTTGAGCTTAAAGGAAGGCTTTACCGTATTCCGCGACCAGCAATTTAGCGGCGACCGCACCTCGCCAGCCGTGAAACGCATAGAAGACGTCAATGCCTTACGCACCCGGCAATTTGCCGAAGATGCCGGCCCGCTGGCGCATCCGATACGCCCTGAAGCCTACATCGAGATCAACAATTTCTACACGTTGACCGTCTATGAGAAAGGCGCGGAAGTGGTGCGGATGCTGCACACCTTGCTGGGCGCGGCCGGTTTTAGGAAGGGCTGTGATTTATATTTTCAACGCCATGACGGTCAGGCGGTGACTTGCGAGGATTTTGTCAAGGCTCTGGAAGATGCTAACGGCGTGGAATTAAATCAATTTCGCCGCTGGTATTCGCAAGCCGGTACGCCGGTGTTGACGGTGAATCAGCAATACGACGCCGAAGCGCAACAACTGCATTTGACCATTCAGCAAAGCTGTCCCCCCACCCCCAATCAGCCGGTGAAAGCGCCGCTGCATATCCCGGTAAAGCTGGGCTTGCTCGCAGCCGACGGTTCGGCTGCGCCGATTTACTGCAACGGTTCCAGTCAGGCGGAAATTACCTTGAATGTCACCGAAGCCGAGCAGGCTTTTAGTTTTGCTAAGCTGCCGCAACAGCCGGTTGTGTCCTTGCTAAGAGGCTTTTCCGCGCCGGTCACCCTGAAAATGGAACGCAGTCTGGACGAATTGGCATTTTTGCTGCGACACGACAGCGATACCTTTAACCGCTGGGAAGCCGGTCAGCAACTAGCGGTACAGGTGATTTTCAAGCTGATCGACGCGATAGAGTTGGGCCGGCCTTTGCAGTTGGAACCGGTTATCGTCGATGCCTATCGCAGCGTGTTGACCGATAGCGGCGGCGACTTATCTTATCAAGCGCTGCTGCTGGCGCTGCCGGAAGAAAGTTATTTGTCCGGGCAGATGGCCATCATCGATGTCGAAGCCATCCATCAAGCCCGCGAATTTGTGAAAAAAATCCTGGCCGAGCAATTGCAATCCGAGTTTAAACAGCTGTATGTCCAACATCACCGCGACGAATCCGGCAGTTTCGATGCCGGTGCGGTGGGGCGGCGGCGTTTGAAAAATGCCTGTTTGAGTTATTTGAGCAAACTGGAAAACGCGGACGTTTATCATATCGCCGAGCAGCAGTTCTACAGTGCCCGGAATATGACCGATCAACTGGCGGCGTTGTCGGCCATCGTCAACAGCAATCATCCGGCCAAGGCCAGAAGTCTGGATAGTTTTTATGTGCAGTGGCGCCAAGAAGCGCTGGTTATCGACAAATGGTTTACCTTGCAAGCCACCAGCAGCATGCCCAATACCTTTGCTACGGTGCAGGCCTTGATGAAGCATCCGGCTTTTGATATGAAAACGCCTAACCGTGTGCGTTCGTTGATTGGCGCCTTCAGTCAAGCCAATCCGCTGCATTTCCATGCCCAAAACGGTGAGGGTTATCGCTTCCTGGCCGATCAGGTCTTGGCGCTGAATACCCTTAATCCGCAAATTGCTTCCAGGATGGTGACCGGGCTGGCGCAATGGCGGCGTTATGATGCAGCCCGGCAGGGCTTGATGAAACAGCAATTACAGCGTATCGTCGCTACCGAGCATCTGTCCAAGGATGTTTATGAGATCGCCAGCAAGAGTTTGGCGTAGTTGTCACAATCACGTAAACTAGCGCCGAAATAAGCCATTCGCATCAAGCATGAACCCACGCACCGCCCAGGTTGAGCGCAATACGCTCGAAACCCAGATCAAAGTTTCCATTAATCTCGACGGCAACGGCACGGCCGCGTTTACCACAGGCTTGCCGTTTTTGGATCACATGCTGGATCAGATAGCCAGACACGGTTTGATAGACATAGAGGTGGTCTCCCACGGCGATCTGCATATTGATGCCCACCACAGCGTGGAAGACATCGGCATCACGCTCGGTCAAGCCTTTGCCAAAGCGCTGGGCGACAAAAAAGGCATTTACCGATATGGTCACGCTTATTGCCCCTTGGACGAATCCTTGTCGCGGGTGGTGGTGGATTTCTCCGGCCGGCCCGGCTTGTTCTATCAAGTGGAATTCAAACGCGCGTTTATCGGCAGTTTCGATGTGGACCTGTTTAAAGAGTTTTTCCAAGGTTTTGTGAATCACGCCGGCGTGACCTTGCACATAGACAATCTGAAGGGCGGCAATGCCCATCATATTGCCGAAACCGTATTCAAGGCATTCGGCCGAGCCGTGCGCATGGCCATTAGCCATGACGAACGCATGGCCGGCATCATGCCTTCCACCAAAGGCAGTCTATAATTCCCACACTTTCCGCCTAGAAACCCCGACCTTGTATCTCTAGTTTTATGTCATCAGTAGCCGTTATCGATTACGGAATGGGAAATCTGCATTCCATTGCCAAAGCGCTTCAACATGCCGATAGCCGGGTAAACGTGCAAATAACCGCCGATGCCGCAGTGATCCGTGCGGCCGACAGGGTGGTGTTTCCCGGCGTTGGCGCGATACGCGATTGTATGCAGGCCCTTAACGAAAGCGGTTTGGCGGATGTGATACGTGACGTAGCGCAAAGCAAACCCTTTCTGGGCATCTGCTTGGGTATGCAGGCCTTGCTGACCGACAGCGAGGAAAACGACGGCATTACCTGTCTGAATTTATTCCCCGGACACGCGCGCCGTTTTGCCGATCACATGTTGGATGTCGATGGCAATGTTCTAAAAATTCCACACATGGGCTGGAATCAAGTCAAGCAAAACCCGCATCCGCTCTGGCGCAATATTCCGGATCATAGCCGCTTTTATTTCGTACACAGCTATTATGCGGCGCCGGACGATCCGAGCCACAGCGCCGCAACGGCCGATTATCCGCAAGCATTTACCTGCGCATTGGCAAAAGAGAACATGTTTGCCGTGCAATTTCATCCCGAAAAAAGCCAGACTGTCGGATTGCAACTACTGCAAAACTTCTTGGCTTGGGACGGGACTGCGTAACTCCCCAACCCTTAGATGTTGGCTTTACTAACCTTTAGATTTAGTGTTTTAACTGTCGAGATTTAGATATGTTGCTGATACCCGCAATTGACTTGAAAGAAGGGAAATGTGTCCGCTTGCGCCAGGGTCGTATGGAAGACGACACCGTATTCTCGGACGATCCTGTGGCTGTGGCCGGGCGCTGGGTTGAAGCAGGGGCAAAACGATTGCACCTCGTCGATCTCGACGGCGCCTTCGCCGGTAAACCGAAAAATGCCGAGATAATCAACGCCATTGTCCAAGCCTATCCGGACGTGCCGGTGCAAATCGGCGGCGGTATCCGCGATGAAGACACTATCCAGGCGTATCTGGAAGCCGGTGTGCAATATGTCATCATCGGCACCAAAGCGGTCAGCGAACCGCACTTTGTTCGCGATGTTTCCATCGAATTCCCCGGCCACATCATCATCGGTCTGGACGCCCGCGACGGCAAAGTCGCCATCGACGGTTGGTCGAAACTGTCCCGCCACGACGTGATAGATCTGGCGCAAAAATTTGAAGCCAACGGAGTTGCGGCCATTATCTACACCGATATCTCCCGCGACGGCATGATGCAAGGCGTCAATGTCGAAGCTACCGCCAAATTGGCGCGCTCGGTGCATATTCCGATTATCGCCTCCGGTGGCATCACCAACTTGGACGACATCCGCGCCCTTGGTGCTGTTGCGCACGAAGGGATCATGGGCGCCATCACTGGTCGGGCGATCTACGAAGGTACCCTGGATTTTGCCGAGGGCGAAAAGCTCGCCGAGTCTTTCGGCGGAGCCGATGTCTGAGCTATTAGCCGGTAAATCGTAAACAATGAGCCTAGCCAAACGTATTATTCCCTGTCTTGATGTCGATAGCGGCCGCGTCGTTAAAGGCGTGAAGTTCGTCGATATTCGCGATGCCGGCGATCCGGTGGAAATTGCCCGTCGTTACGACCGAGAAGGTGCGGATGAAATCACCTTCCTGGACATCACCGCCACCCACGATAACCGCGATACCATTGTGCATGTGGTCGAGCAAGTGGCCAGCGAAGTGTTTATTCCGCTGACCGTAGGCGGCGGCATCCGGGTGTTGGAGGATATTCGCCGCATGCTCAATGCCGGTGCGGACAAAGTGGGCATCAACAGCGCCGCGGTATTTAGGCCGGAATTCGTCAAGGAAGCCGCCGAAAAATTCGGCTCGCAATGCATCGTAGTCGCCATCGACGCCAAGAAAGTCAGTCAGGACGGCGAGGAAAACCGCTGGGAAATCTTTACCCACGGCGGCCGCAAGCCAACCGGCATAAATGCGGTGGAATGGGCCGTGAGAATGAAAGACTACGGGGCCGGCGAAATTTTGTTGACCAGTATGGACCGCGACGGCACCAAATCCGGTTTTGATCTGGCCTTGACCCGCGCCATTAGCGAAGCGGTCAGCATTCCGGTCATCGCCTCGGGCGGCGTCGGTAATTTGGATCATCTGGCAGATGGCATCATCGAAGGCAAAGCCGATGCAGTGCTGGCGGCCAGCATTTTTCATTTTGCCGAATATACGATAGAGCAGGCCAAGAAGCATATGCAATCCAGAGGCATAGAGGTGCGTTTATGAACGCGGCATGGCTGGAAGAAATCCAGTGGACCGAAGATGGCTTGGTGCCGGTCATCGCTCAGTTACACGATAGCGGCCGCGTGGTGATGTTTGCCTGGATGAATCGCGAGTCGCTGGCCTTAACGGTTGCCGAAGGTTATGCGGTATATTGGTCGCGTTCCCGCCAGCGTTTGTGGCGCAAGGGCGAAGAGTCCGGCCATCGGCAAAAGGTTATCGATATACAATTGGATTGTGATGCAGACGTAATATTGCTTAAAATTGAGCAGGAAGGCGGTATATCTTGTCACACAGGCAGGGAAAGCTGTTTTTTCCGTAGCCTGGCAGACGGCGAATGGCACACCACCGAGCCAGTTCTGAAAGACCCCAAAGCCATCTACAAATAGACAATCACACGCCGGCATAGCTCAGCAGGTAGAGCAGCGCACTCGTAACGCGAAGGTCGTAGGTTCGATTCCTATTGCCGGCACCATTAAAATCAACCCATTACCCTTTTTAAAAATTTGCAAAAGTTGCCTCGTTACACTCACGTGCAAAGTGCGGGGATGGTTGAGAAAGCATGCAAAAATGCAGTGGGTGTATAGACTTAGGTCTATTGCCCTGCCAGTCGGTTTGTCCCTCCCCGATGGCTTATTAAACCGCTATTTTTTAGCACAGTCCGGAGTCTCCCAATCCTGGCTTTTTATCCGAAGGTATCTTAATTTCCTTCCCTTGCACTTTACAGAGACAACACATTTTGAGTTTAAATAGTTACCAATCGGTTGATCGCGAGCAATTAGCCAAAGACATCAGTCAAATTCATAAACAAGCTTTAGCGGATATTGGTCCCGCAGATTTCGACCATCTAAAAAAGGTGGAACGTTGGGGAAAGGTTTGTTCGCTCATCGGTTACGCTACTGCCTGGATTTTCCCCAATCCGATTTCCGCGTTGTTGATCAGTCAAGGTAGTTTTTCCCGCTGGACCGGGGTAGGCCATCCCATCGTGCATAAAGCCTTCGATAAAATGCAAGACGTGGATAAAAATTACACCAGCAAGAAATTCGCGAAGGGTTGGCGGCGGTTTTTGGATTGGCCGGACTGGATGACGCCGGCCGGCTGGCATCACGAACATGATTTATTGCATCATTACAACTTGGGTGAAGAAACCGACCCCAACAATGCCCAACACAACATGGAATGGTTGCGGCAATCCAAACTGCCCATGTGGCAACGCTACGCCATCGTGGCGTTTTTTTCCGGTATCTGGAAAATTATTTATTACACCCCGCGCACGCATAAAGAATTGGTTTTAAATGCTGCCCGTCTACAAGGTAAACCCAAGCCAGAAACCACACGTATCGGCGCCTGGAGTCTGTTTACGCCCCAAGGCAAGGCGCTGTGGTTAGAAAGCGTGTTGCCTTATACGGCGTATCGTTTTGTGTTGTTGCCGCTGCTATTCCTGCCGCTGGGTACGTTTGCCGTTGTCAGTGTGTTGATCAATTCCCTGCTGGCGGAGATTTTCACCAATATGCATAGCTTTCTGGTGATGATCCCCAATCATGCTGGCGACGACGTGATGATGTTCGACGAAAAGTCACATAGCAAGGGCGAGTTTTATCTGCGGCAGATTTTGGGTTCGGTCAATTACCCAACCGGGTCTAATTTGAATGACTTTTTCTACGGGTGGTTGAATTACCAAATCGAACACCATTTATGGCCGGATTTGCCGCTAAGCCAATACCAAAAATTGCAGCCGCAAGTGAAAGCGCTGTGCGAAAAGCATAATATTCCTTACTGCCAGGAATCGGTATTTAAACGCATGCTGAAAGCAGCGGATATTATGGTTGGCAAAACCTCAATGCTGAAGCCCGCGGTTGTTTAATGCGTCCAGCGCGAGTTGTTCAAATAGCCTTTGAATCAAACTAATGTTTTACGCAATTAGCCTATTCGATTCCTGGTTACTGGCGATACGCGCTAATTTATGTCAATGCAGTTAATCTGCCCACACACGAGTGTAATCAACGAAAATACTATGAGCGACAACAGAGATACCAAACCCGAACCCATCGCAGCAAAACCAAACTGGAATTACGACTCGTATTTTCTAGCCCAACTTGAACGCATCAATCAGCAGTCGGCTAGTAAGCAGCCGAAAAAGCGCGTTGTCGAGCAGGCTTCGAAAGACGACGCAGACGCAGTCGACGAACAGAATAAATAGTTTATCCGCGTAAACCGTGCAATACGGTTTAGTCTTGTTATGTCACCTATTAGCGTAAAGGACTTCACGCAGATTTTTGTACGCTAATTCAGGCAAGGTTCCCCCAATCTTTCTGAACCTATCGCCTGGCGTAAGGTGACGGCAATCTTGATGAGACTGCGCATTCGCTATTTACCGGGTTTGTTTGGTTACTTGTGCGCCGCGCAAGGATGATGCTGTCGCCATACTGCAAGTGATTTCATCTTTCCTGTCAAAGCTGCTAAACGAAACTGAGTGAAAATGTACGAACGGGCTACACATTTTTCTATATCGCAGTAATATCGTTATTTATAGATTCTGTCGGAGAGCAAAATGTACTGCCCAAATTGTGGAAAGCAAAATCCGGAGAATGCCAAGTTCTGCCTTGAGTGTGGGGCGGCCATTCAGTCAGATACCGCCTATCTCGGACCGATGACAGGTAGACCGGATATGACGTTTACCGAATCGGTGTCCAGCTGTTTTTCAAAGGCATTTGTTTTCACAGGTAGGGCATCGAGAGCCGAATATTGGTGGTTTGCGCTGTTCACGCTATTAGTGTCCATGGCGGCCGGGATCATAGATCAATCGGCCTATGGCGAACCGGCAACCGTCACGGCAATCACCAATTTGCTTATTCTATTTCCTTCGCTTGCCGTTAATATCCGGCGCTTACACGACACCGGGCATAGCGGCTGGTGGTATCTGATTATTCTGACTATCATCGGCATCATCCCCTACTTCATCTGGATGGTGTCAAAAGGCGATGACCGTCAAAATGAATACGGGGCACCTGTTTAATATCAAATCATTTTTCTATTTCGTTGATTAGGGATTGAGCTGGGATGATGACCCATATTGGCCTGCTCGCATCGATAGCGTTGAATGTTATGTTGCTTGGATTCATCGTATTCAGCGTTAGAAAAGCTCGACTCAAAAATCAAAGCCGAAAGAAGCCCATCGTTAAAACGGCTTCAAACCTAAGAACAATTTCCTGCCCTTCCTGCGCGCAACACATCAAATTTACCTTGCCCATCAATGGCAACAAAGCGCGATGTCGAAAGTGCAGCGCACAGTTCAAATTGGACATTGACGACCATCGCAATGTCTATATAACCGAGATAAAACTACCTGAGGATGATCAAAGTATTAAATCTTTAGCGGATTGCTACTTGGTTCTTGGCTTGAGTGCGGATGCCATTCCCCTGGATATAAAAGCTGCCTACAAAAAGAAAATCTCCGAATACCATCCGGACAGGGTGGGAGCCTTAGGCATAAAAATCAAACAAATCGCCGAGGAAGAAACTAGGCAGATAAATGCCGCCTATGCCATGTTGCAAGAGCATGGCATGGTGTGAGAGCGTCTCTCCGAATCCAGGGTGGCAGACATGCTTTATATCTTTGACAGATACCAAATAGTCTTCAGCGGATATAGTTTTTAATGGATTAGCGTATTAAAAAGCGACGTCCGGCAATGCGAATACTGAGTCAGGATTGATTCGAGCTGTTCAAAAATAATTCTCGGTAAACCCCGCTGGCGGGCACAAACCCCTAAAATCTTTCTACGTCGAGTTCATGGATTTTCCTGATTAGCAAACTGCTTTAGTTGAATACCTTGTGCATCCTGAAAATTGTCCTTTCGGCAAGGAATACCGAAATCCAGTGCCATGGATGGCTCGAAGCTTGCCATCCATGGCACTGGATGTCTGTTTCCCGGCGGGTATGACGGAGTTTTTTTGCTTGGCTTGAAATAGCTTACTAGTCTGGTGATTTTTTTGATGAATGCCAACAAACGACTACACTACTTGGCGGCGGATCATATCTGCCAGAGACGGATTTTCAATCAAATCAAGGACTGAGCGTGACAGCATCCTATTTCCATTACTGGGGCAAAGCCAAACCGGAAACCGAAGCCGGCCCGGCTTACCATTTGTTGCCTTACCATTGTTTGGATGTGGCGGCGGTGGCGGAGGTTTGGTTAAGAAGCAGTCAAAGTCTGTGTCGCAGGTTTGTCGGAATGACTGGCCTGGATGATGGGCAGACTCGCGCTTGGTTGCTGTTTTTTATCGCTCTGCACGATTACGGAAAATTCGATCTTCGTTTTCAACGTAAAGCAGGCGAGGCCTGGAAGGCAGTCAACCCAGATATGTCTATTATGCCTGCTCAATTAAACGGCCGGGTAATCAAGGACTATTATCACGGACCCGCCGGTCTGCATTGGTTTTACAACGACCTTAACGAGCGATTTTCGCCAGGCAATGACGATTTTTATTTCGAGGACAATGATGATTGGGAGGCTTGGTGTAGTTGGTTGGCCCCGGTTGTTGGGCATCACGGTATCGTGCCTGATAGTAGCGACCGTGAAAATCAGAAATATGGCCTTTTGCTGCCTCGGGAATTAATCGATTCATTTAAACAAAGCCGTTTGCAATGGCTGCAAACCTTGGAACAATTATTTTTGCAGCCCGCCGGGCTTGCTCTGAGCGACAACCCGCCCGAATTGAAAACCAGTAAAAATAATCAATCGCCCGCAACTATGTTGGCTGGCTTCTGTTCCGTATGCGATTGGCTGGGTTCGTCGGATCGTTTCGATTATGACGATCAATCTTGCGACAACTTCGATGCGCTTCAGCTTTGGTATGCCCAACGCTTATCGATTGCGGAAACAGCGCTATTCGATGCCGGCGTTGTCGGCCAAGCCAAACCTTATCAATCTATCGGCACTCTGCTCGGCTCAGGCAACAAACCGCGCCAAGTCCAATGCTTGGTCGATAAATTGCCGCAAAGCTCTGGTTTAACTATCGTTGAGGCATCGACTGGTTCCGGCAAAACCGAAGCCGCGCTAGCTTATGCTTGGCAACTGTTAGCGATAGGATTAGCTGACAGCATCGTGTTCGCCTTGCCGACTCAGGCCACTGCGAATGCGATGTTGAGCCGGCTTGAAAATGCTGCGCCGCTATTGTTTTCCAATCAAACTAACGTCGTACTGGCGCATGGCCGTGCCCGGTACCAGCAAGATTTTATCGATCTAAAGCAAGCCTGCCGGCCGCAAACTGTCCAAGGTCACGAAGAAGCCTGGGTGCAATGCGGCGAATGGCTGGCGCAAAGCCGCAAACGGGTGTTTCTGGGGCAGATCGGCGTTTGTACCGTCGATCAGGTGTTGGTCTCGGTATTGCCGGTCAAACACAAATTTGTGCGCGGTTTCGGTATTGGCCGAAGCGTACTGATCATCGACGAAGTACATGCCTACGACAGCTACATGTACGGCTTGCTGGAAGCGGTTTTGGAACAACAGCGCCTGGCCGGTGGTAGCGCAATCCTACTTTCGGCAACTTTGCCGTTCCAACAAAAACGCCAGTTGGCAAGTGCCTGGGACTGTGCACTTCCGGACGACAACAAAAACTATCCCCTAATTAGCCATTGTCTCGGCGGTCAAGCTCAATTTTTCGATCTGTCGGAATTGCCTGACCAGCAACCCGCGCCGACGACGGTCAACATTGAACTGCTGAATTCCTCGGAATTATTGCCGGACGAATCTTTGCTGCAACGTCTGCTGGACGCGGTAGCACAGGGCGCTCAGGTTTGTTTGGTCTGTAATCTGGTGGCAGTCGCCCAACAGATATATCAAGACCTACGTCAACGCATACAACAATCGCTGGCGCTCAACAACGAACAACTGTTGTTGTTCCATTCCCGTTTCATCTTTGCCGACCGCCAGAAAAAGGAGCAAACCGTTCTTGAACTGTTCGGTCCGGAATCCTCCAAACGCTGCAAACAAGGGCATTTGCTGATAGCCACCCAGGTGGTTGAGCAGTCGCTGGATTTGGATTTCGACTGGTTGATTACCCAATTGTGTCCGGTCGATTTATTGTTTCAACGCATGGGCCGCTTGCATCGTCACGCCAATAATCAAGGCGTTCGTCCAATCGGATTCTCCGAACCGGTTTGTACCGTTTTGTTACCGGAGAACATCGACTACGACTTGCATGCCGTGATTTATGGCAATAGCCGAGTGCTTTGGAGGACTCAACAGTTGTTGGAGCAGGCGGAGCGGGAAGCGGGTTCAAAATTGACCTTCCCTGATGTCTACAGAGCCTGGATTGAACCGGTTTATGCCGATGAGCCGTGGATTGATGAACCGGAATCGGTGGCAAAAAGCTATGAAGCCTACAAAGATGCTTGTCATGTCAGCCGCATGTCGGCGAAACAATTAATTAAAGGCTCGATGCGAGAATTGTCGGACAACGATTCCATTGTTTCGACGCTTACGCGTGATGGTGAAATGAGTTTGAATGTTTTGCCGGTTTATCTTGACGACCAGGGGTGGGAATGCCTGTTGAATGGCAATTGTTTGAAGGGACTCGATGAAGCTGAAAAAACGGAAGCGTTGAATCTCAACACCGTTGCGGTACCGCATAGTTGGGCCAATCGCGACAGATTGCCCAAGGCCGACCAGGATGGCTTGATTCGCCTGCAAGTGCTCCAACATGAGGCAGGCAGCTTTATCGCTCATCATGCCAACGATACCTATCTCTACCATGCCGATACCGGCTTAATCCGCATTGAAACAACCAAGGAGAGCGTATGAATCTATTGACTGATGCCTGGATACCGATTCAACAGCAAAGCCGCTATCAAAAAATCGGCTTACAACAGTTGCTATGCGGCGAAGCCAACGGTGAACTGTGTTTGCCGCGCGACGATATGGAATTGGCGTGTTTGCAATTGCTTTGCGCCATCACGCAAGTGTTGTTTACACCCAAGGATAAAAAGGAGTTGGGTCGCTATGTTCAACAACCATTAACATCGGAAAGCTACGCTGAGGCTTGTAAGGACAAATTGGATTGGTTCGATCTGGATCATCCGCAAACGCCATTTATGCAGATTCGCGGTGTCAATGCCAAAGAGCCGACCAGCATGGATAAATTGTTGGCTGGCGTCGCCGATGGCACCAACAAGGCTTTTGTCAACCCGCCGGGATTGGGCGAAACCTTGTGCGGAGGCTGCGCGTCGATTGCTTTATTCAATGTCGCGAATAATGCGCCGAGCATGGGGGGCGGCTTTAAAGGCAGTTTGCGTGGTAGCACGCCGATTACTGTTCTAATCAAGGGCAAGGATTTACGGCAGACACTTTGGCTTAACGTTTTGACCGCGGAAACTGCCGAATCGGTTATGCCGTGGTATCAGGAAACTAAAGACCAGCACCCTAACTACATCGACACCGTCAAAGCCGAGCAAAAAATTCCAGCGTCATCAATTGGCTTGATCCGTGGCTTGCTTTGGCAACCTGCTCATTTCGAGTTGTTACCGGTCGAGGACCCAGCGACATGCAGTTGCTGCGGCTGCAAAGCGCCTGTTTACCGAGGGTTCAAAAAAGCCAAATTCAATTACACCGTGGTAAGCGTCTGGCCGCATCCGCTTTCGTCCCGCATATTTTCAATCAAAAAAGGCGAAAGGGAAGAGAAGTTTCCGTCGTTCACCACAACCGCACCCACTTGGACGCATTTGAGTAAGTTAGTGGTCGATCAACTGAACGATAAAGAAGGCCAACAAGCCGCACCGGTGCTGCAACAGGCTAGAACCTTTATGGCGGCTGACAAGATGCAGTTGATTGTTGGTGGATACCGCAACAACCAAGCGACCGTATTGGAACGTAGGCATGAACTTTACAGTTTGGCGCAAGGCTGGGCTGATCATGGTTTGGTGATTCATAAAATTATTGAGGGCGGCTTGGCTTACAAGTCGGCGCTACGCAAGGCGCTCTATCTGTTTGCGGTCGGCGTCAAAGATAAAGTCCACGGTTCCGGGGTTAATCTGTGCGATCCAGTTGAAGCGAATTATTACCAGCAAACTGAAAATCTATTGCACCGAACTTTTGCCGGCGTGAATTTTTCCGAACCCGATTTGACGTTGCAAGCCTTGAATCGAAAGCTAAAAGCCGTCGTACTTCAATTGTTCGAGCAAGCAACCGATCCTTACCGCCAGGAACCCAAAATGTTGAAAGCGCTGGCGCTAGCCAGACGCTCTTTACACAAATCACTTCAAGACTTGGAACCCGAAGGAGCTAACGCATGAGCGAAGGACAAAACCAAGGGCCGGATTTTATCGGCCTATATGAGCGTTACCAAAAGTTAAAACCTGGCCCACAAGCTGAGTTGAAACGGGTGGTACAGCCGGACGATTTGCTGGAAATACCGGCTTTTTACCGTTTGTTGATCGACGCTAACGTCAGCAAAGGCATACAGCGTTTGGTGTATTGCTTGCCGCTGATCAAACACGCGGAGGGTGGCGACTCGTTGGGCAGAACGCTTGCGAAAGCCGACGTCAACGAAAAACGCCTGTTCATGGTAATTCGCTCGCAAGAACCGAACGATTTGATCCAGTTGCGGCGTTTGCTCAAGCAAATAGAGCCAAAAATGGATTGGTTATCGGCTGCCAGGATCGTGTATTACTGGAACGACCGCGCCAAACGCCAATTGCTGGAAGACTTTTTCTTCTACCAAAACACTAAAACTAAAGAATCTGCTTAACGCCGCGCCAACCGTTAATTAAAGCTGGTGCCCAAGCTCCAGCTTGGGCGCTCGGTCTTGGAAGCTCTTGCTTCCCGAGCAGGAGAATGAAAGCTGGAGCTTTCAAGAACCCGTTCCCAAACAGGAGTTTGGGAACCAGAACCATACGAATAAATTGGCCTAACCCAAAGGAAACCACCATGAACGAAAACTTTATCAACTTCCACGTTTTGATCTCTCACAGCCCGTCTTGTCTGAACCGCGACGACATGAATATGCAAAAGTCGGCGATTTTCGGCGGCAAGCGCCGGGTGCGGGTTTCCAGTCAGAGCCTGAAACGGACGATGCGGCAGAGCGATTACTACCGCGAGCATTTGGGCGAGCCGAGCATTCGAACTAAACATCTGTCTGACTATCAACATCAAGCAATCGCGGCGTTATCCGGTCGTTACGATGAAGCCTTGATCAAACAAGCCATTGATTTTATTTCCGGCAAAGACGCCAGTGCCGACGATGCCAAGGATGATGCTGTTGCGCCTTGGGTGCTGGAGGAAGTCGCGTATTTCTGCGATCAAATAAAAGGCTTGGAAGCTGACGGCGTCGATGCCAAGAAACTACAAAAGCAAATCGAAAAAGACAGTCAAGCGTTTCGCCAAGCCTTGGCCAAAGGCTTGGACATAGCTCTGTCCGGACGGATGGCAACCTCCGGCTTGATGAGCGAAGTCGGTAAAATCGACGGCGCGCTGGCGGTAGCCCATGCCATTACCACCCACGCTGTCGATGCCGACATCGATTGGTTTACCGCCGTCGATGATCTGCAAGAACTGGGTTCCGGCCATTTGGATACCCAGGAGTTTTCGTCCGGCGTATTTTATCGTTACGCCAGCCTCAACCTGAAACAGCTGCAAGTCAATTTGGGCTTGTTGGCCGACATTAAGTCGGAGGAAAGCGCCGAAAGCCGGGCCAAAGCCTTGGACATCGCAGCCCATGTGCTGCACATGCTGGCAACCGAAGTGCCCAGCGCCAAGCAGCAAAGTTTCGCTGCGCATAATTTGGCGGATTTGGCTTTGGTCAGCTTCTCGCATCAGCCGATTTCGTTGGCAAACGCCTTCGAAAAATCGATTCAGGCCGATTTCAAAACCGGTGGTTTCCGCGAGCCGTCGATCACGGCTTTAAATAGCCATTGGGACAAAATCCATCGCGGCTACGGTTTGCAAGAGCGTTGTGCCGAGTTTGCGCTGGATGAAGTGAAAGTGCCGAACGACATCATTTCGAAACCGTCGTTGCCCGAGTTGGAACAGTGGGTTAGAGCCAACGGCCAAGGATAAACGCCATGCCCGATTATCTGATTTTAAAATTGCAAGGACCGATGCAAGCCTGGGGCCGGGAAAGTTTCGAGGGTTTGCGGCCTTCCGAACTATTTCCAGGCCGAAGCGCGTTGCTGGGATTGTTGGGGGCGTGTCTCGGCATCGACTGGCTTGATCGCGAAGGTCTACAAGCGTTAGCGTCAAGTGTGTCGTTTGCGGTTCGTGTCGATCATCAGGGCCAAAAAATGACCGATTACCACACCGTCAAAAGCGCCCGGGAAGATTATCGCGGCCTGAAAAGCCACGACACCATTCAAACTTGGCGGGAATATTGGCAGGATGCGTTTTATACCGTGGCGGTTTGGAACGATGCCAATGCGTCGATCAGCTTGGATAGTATCGAGCTAGCCTTGAAAAGGCCATTTTACACACCGGTGCTAGGGCGGCGAAGTTGTCCGTTGGCCCGACCATTGTTTGATGCTCGCCTGTCGACCGACTCGGTGCAGGCTGCATTAGCGTTGAGCGGCGAAACCGGCGGTACGGTTTACAGCGAGGAATTTACCGACCACGCGATCCCGATGAAAAAACGCGATGTGCCGATTATTCACCAACCGCGCCAATTCGCCAGTCGGACGCTTTACATGACAAATGGACAAGGAGAGCAACATGTTTCTGAGTAAGGTGCATATCACCTGGCAACAAGCGAAAAACCCTTATCAGTTTCATCAAGCTTTGTGGCGCCTGTTTCCAGGATACGAAGACGCGGAGCGGGATTTTTTATTTCGTGTCGAGCAAATTCAGACGGGTGTTGGTGCTAGTGTGCTGTTGCAGTCGGCAATCAAACCTGAAGGTAGCGAGCAAAGTCCGTTACTGTTGGTGCAACGCGAATTTGCGCTGAACATTCCCGACGGACAACGCCTGCGCTTTCGTTTGCGGGCCAATCCGATCAAAACCATCAAAGACAGCAGCAAAGGTACCGTCGAGAAAAAAGGCAAAACCTTTACTAAAACCGTCCGCGTGCCGTTGTTACATGAAGAACAGCAACAAGCCTGGTTGGCGCGCAAATTACAGGATTTCGCTCAGTTGGAAACTTTGATCGTCCAGCCGGAACCGGTTACGTATTTCCGCAAAGCCAAGGAAGGCCGTAGCGGCAAAATACAAACAGTGTTATTCGACGGCATCATGACGGTGACCGATCCGGCCCAATTCGAATCACAAGTTGTGCAGGGTATCGGGCCAGCCAAAGCTTTCGGCTGTGGCTTGTTATCAGTCGCCAGAGTGTGAAGATAAACTATGCACCTCAAAGCCATCATCCATTCTGCGGAAGAATCCGGTTATTGGGCCGAAGTGCCGGAAATTCCTGGTTGTTTGACACAAGGGGAAACCTTGGAGGAGTTGCACGCCAATTTGCGGGAAGCGATTGTTGGTTGTTTAGCCATCGATTTGCCGGGAGACGAGGGTGCGAAGTCAGATTAGACAAGGCTTTCGATTGCGGCTTGCTGATGGTAAGACGACCGGGCAATGGGTAGCCTTGGGAGTGTGTCCGACCGCTGTGTGGTGGCTTACCGAGGCTTCGTCGGTGCGCACAAGCGTTTCGGGGGCGCCGACGCGCGTTCTGGGCGCGCAGCCAAACGGTCTGTGCGTGCGTCCAGACATTCCGGGCGTGCCTCCAAACGTTTCGGGCGTGCGCCCGAGCCTGCCGAGCGTACGATAGAATGCTTCGTAGGCACGCTTGAACCTCCTGTGGTTACCCATGAAGGCTGCGGATGCGTCGCTGTTTCTGAATCGATTTTGCTCGTACCGCGAATAAGAAATGAACTGAAACCGGCGATAAGCGCTTTTTGCCGGCGGGGTATGCGATTTTGGATGGCCAACGCAACCAGCAAACCCCTGCCTAGCGATTGATTGGCGCCGACTACTTACTTTGTCACTTGAATAAGGACTGTTCGACATGCTCCCACCCCTCAAACCCATAGCCATGAAAGAACGTGTCTCGATGGTCTTCATCGAAAAAGGCCAAATCGACGTCAAGGACGGCGCCTTTGTCGTCATCGACGAAACCGGCATTCGCACTCATATCCCGGTCGGCTCCATCGCTTGCATCATGTTGGAACCCGGCACTCGCGTCTCCCATCACGCCGCCGCGTTGGCTGCCAGGGCAGGGACCTTGCTGGTCTGGGTCGGCGAAGCCGGTGTCAGATTATATGCAGCCGGCCAGCCGGGCGGTGCCAGATCGGACAGATTGCTGTATCAAGCCAAACTAGCGCTGGACGACGACGCGCGGTTGAAAGTGGTACGCAAGATGTACGAAATCCGTTTCGGCGAAAAACCGCCCGAACGCCGCAGTGTCGAGCAACTGCGCGGCATAGAAGGCGCCAGAGTCAGGAAGTTGTACCAATTATTGGCCAAACAGGCCGGCGTGGAATGGAATGGCCGCAATTACGACCATACCGATTGGGACAATAGCGACACCGCCAACCGCTGCCTCAGTTCTGCCACCGCCTGTTTGTACGGTATTTGCGAAGCGGCGGTGTTGGCTGCCGGTTATGCGCCGGCGATTGGTTTCATTCATACCGGCAAACCGCTATCGTTCGTTTATGACATCGCCGACCTGTTCAAATTTGACGAGATCGTCCCGCATGCCTTCAAAATCGCCGCCAAAAATTATCCTAATCCGGAGCGGGAGGTACGGCTGATGTGCCGCGATGTGTTCCGGCAAAGCAAAATTCTGCGCAAAATCATCCCCACCATCGAAGAAGTACTGGCGGCCGGCGATTTGGAAGTCCCCAAACCGGCCGAGGAAAACATCGCCCCGGCCATTCCCAACACAGAGAGTATCGGCGATGTTGGTCATCGTAGTTGAAAACGTTCCGCCCAGGCTGCGTGGGCGCTTGGCGGTATGGCTAATCGAAATTCGCGCCGGCGTCTATGTCGGCGACTTGTCTGCCAAGGTGCGCGAAATGATCTGGTCGCAAATCGAGGATGGCTTGGAAGATGGCAACGCGGTAATGGCTTGGTCCACCAACACCGAATCCGGTTTCGATTTTATGACGCTGGGTAAAAACCGCCGCCTGCCGGTCGAACTGGACGGTTTAAAACTGGTGTCGTTTTTTCCGCTGGAAGATGCGGATTTGTCTCCCTAGCCCTCAGAGAGATGGCCGGGGTGAGGATAAAATGCGCACTAAATTCCTGCTGGGATATAGGGCGCTGTAAGCGGTTTCGTCGGCTTTTTAACAACTTGGAAAAGGCAAAAAATTCGGTAGAAATTTAGCCGGGTTATTTTTATATGCGTAACAATAAGTTACGATTAGTGCGTTCCCCGCACCCGCGGGGATGAACCGTCGTCTAGTTCATCCACACAGCAACCCCTAGTGCGTTCCCCGCACCCGCGGGGATGAACCGCAAGCGAAACATGTAGATAAGGTCGATTTTTAGCGTTCCCCGCACCCGCGGGGATGAACCGCAGCGAGACGCGGCCTATAGTTAGCAATCAACGCGTTCCCCGCACCCGCGGGGATGAACCGGTCGTGGAATATGAAAAGTCCATATTTAAAATGCGTTCCCCGCACCCGCGGGGATGAACCGTAGCGAATACGTCGCCTGATGCTTCTATGTGTGCGTTCCCCGCACCCGCGGGGATGAACCGTCGGTTTTTCCGGCGCAGCATCCCGAATAGGAGCGTTCCCCGCACCCGCGGGGATGAACCGCTTTTTCGCGGTACGAAACCAACAGAAGAGACGCGTTCCCCGCACCCGCGGGGATGAACCGCGCAGCAATAGCGCGCAATGTTGGAGAAGCTAGCGTTCCCCGCACCCGCGGGGATGAACCGCTAATTCGTCCAGCACAATCAGCCCGTTTTTAGCGTTCCCCGCACCCGCGGGGATGAACCGCGTTATTGGCCTCAATTCTCACCGCTTCGACTGCGTTCCCCGCACCCGCGGGGATGAACCGCGTTGGTAAACCTGTAGTCGAAATAGTTGAATGCGTTCCCCGCACCCGCGGGGATGAACCGGCTTAGCCCTTGCGAGTAGGGTAAGCAAGGCAGCGTTCCCCGCACCCGCGGGGATGAACCGCAATGGGAACCGACACCGAAGGACAACCGGCGGCGTTCCCCGCACCCGCGGGGATGAACCGCGCTAAAGAGCTAGCGACGGGCGAAACATCGCGCGTTCCCCGCACCCGCGGGGATGAACCGGTTCCAGCGCAATGTTATCTACCATGCCAAACGCGTTCCCCGCACCCGCGGGGATGAACCGACAGCAGAAACCCATCAAAAACTAAAGAAGGCGCGTTCCCCGCACCCGCGGGGATGAACCGGTTCTATAATGGTCTTTAACCCTTGTTTTATCGCGTTCCCCGCACCCGCGGGGATGAACCGTTCGCAAAGCGCAGAAATAGACGGGCTGCAATGCGTTCCCCGCACCCGCGGGGATGAACCGTACCGTGGGGTGATGCGGCTAACATTATCTGAGCGTTCCCCGCACCCGCGG
>FSSH01002805.1_pt1 | contig 30498 bp, 24 predicted proteins | sample 1166101 | NCBI WGS metagenome assembly FSSH01 (sample SAMEA32972668, study PRJEB13176) | freshwater metagenome | biome: Drinking water system; feature: Biomass in drinking water that filtered by 0.45 um membrane; material: drinking water | place: USA | collected 2012-12-20 | depth 0 m
ATGGACCTCGTCGCCGGCGTCAAGAAGGTCGTCGTCGTCATGGAGCACGTCGCCAAGAACAAGGACGGCACCGAGAGCGCCAAGCTCCTCAAGGCCTGCGACCTGCCGCTGACCGGCACCGGCGTCGTCGACATGGTGATCACCGATCTCGGGGTCTTCACCATCGACAAGAAGGGCGGCGGCGGAATGACATTGGTCGAGCTCGCCGAGGGGGTCAGCGAGGACGAGGTGAGGGCCAAGACCGAGGCCGCCTACAGCGTCGCCCTGGCTTGAGGAAAAGCGGCGGGTCGTTTCGGGACGATCCGTCGGCCGATCGCTTCGGCATGGCTAAGCGCGCGTTAAGCCGACTCGTCGAATTCTCCGGATCAACGGGGCCGCGCCGCTGGGTGGCGGAGCAGGCCCTGGTGGATCGTGAAGGCGACAAGGGTCGAGGCGTATGCGTAGCGTTGCGTTGCAAGTCGAGAATAACGTCGTGCCCTTCAGGCGGCTCGGCGGCAGGACTCCATCCCTCGATCTGGCGCCCAATCCTGCCCTGGCCGCCAGGCGCGGCGACCAGCGCGCACTGATGGATGCGGTCTACGCCACCGGCAGCCTTGCCGTGGCGGCGGGAGATCGGGAGACGAAGCTGATCGCCTCGCGCCTCCAGGTCTACGGCTTCCTCATCGTCGAGGAAATCGGGGAGAACGGCGAGAGCCGCCGCCTGCGCCCGTCGGAGGCGATCCGCGCCGGCACCGACAGGCCCTGGCGCGTCTCCAAGGCCGCCTATGGCGGCGGTCAGGCGGTGACGATCCCGGCCGTCGACCACTTCCTGTTCGACCAGCCGGCCTGAGAATCAGCGCAGGTAGATGACGCTGTAGAGGGTTCGCCGCAGCTCGCTCTCGAGGAGCCAGACGCGGCCATCCTCGCAGCGCTCGCGGACGCCCGGCCGCATCCGGGCGCAGTACTCGCCGGTGTTGTCCTGGACGAGGTAGCGGCATTCGCCGCCCTCGCGACGACGGGCGATGACGGTGCTCGAATGGTCGGCCGCGATGTCCGGATCCTTGGGGTCGCGCTCCTGCAATTCGTACCAGCTGTAGCCGATCGTCGGCGCACGGGCATGGTCGAGGGCGTAATCGACCATCGCGAGCATGCGGGCGACTTCGGCTCGACCGGGTCCCCGGCCGGCGGCCACCTTGTCCATGAATTCGAGCTGGCTCGACGCGACCCGGTAGGAGACCGGCAGGAGCGGCACCGGCAGCGGCCGGCGCCGGCAGAGCGTGTCGACGTTGCGGAGCCAGGCGGCGTTGAACGCGTCGGCGCGCGGGCTGCGCAGACCGGCGACGGAGGCGCCGACATCGCGAAAGCACTGGCGGGGGCTGCGAAGCGGCGCGCCATAGCGCAGGGCGGCGAAACGCTTCGTGAAATGCGAGTAGCCCTCGTGGCTAGGCAGGTCGCGCTCCTCGCAGAGGCCGCCGATATTGTAGAGGAGCGCCGAGGAATCCTCCTCGCCGCCTTCGAGCTTGTCGAAGTAGGGCTCTAGACCGGGGTTACGGTCCTTCGAGACTTCCGCAGCGTTGCGCGCCCAGGCGATGTCGGCAAGGTAGTTCGGATGGGACTTGAGATGGGCTTGGAGCGCCTTGTCCGGGATCGCCGAAAGCCGCTCGGGGTCGGCGAAGTAGAATTTCGTCGCGACATCGAGGGGCGAGACGGCGACGCCGACGCGCTGCGAGATCATGTCGGCGGTTGCGTAGGCATAGCAGATGGCGCTGTCGCCCTGGCCCACCGGAATGTCGGCCGGCCGCGGTGAGACCAGCGCGCCGCCGGGCAGACGATGGGTGCTCGGGGGCAGGGCGATTCGCACCGGGCGGCAGGCCGCATCGCGGGCATAGGCGGGGCGGGCGGGCAGGAGCCGGGTGTCGACGGCGCTGGCAGGGCACGCGCCGAGCAGGCTCAGCGCGGCTGCGAAACCGGCTCGGATCTGTAGTCGCACCTCTGTATTCCTGACGATGTCCGTTGCCCCCATAGCGATCGTCCTCGGACGAATCGAGAGGCAATGACACCGCAGGCGGTCTTGTGCGCTCAGGAAGATCGGAACCCGCGTTGGCCGGTTACCGATCCAGCCCTGCCACCGATCCGGGGTTGCGTGAACCAAGCCGACGTGACACCTTGACGCCGTCCGATACGACGATGCGGGAGAGCCCAGACGAGCGTTCGTTCGTCATGGCGCCGACGGAGCAACCACCCCCGGAAACTCTCAGGCACAATCACCGCAATCGTTGGACAATCTGGAGAGAGGCGCCTGACGGCGTCCACCGAAGGAGAAATCTCAAGTCGCTCCGGCGCTTGATAGAAGCTCTCAGGTAACCGCGACAGATGGGGGCAACCGGGACGCTCGTTCGAGCTTCCGGGGCCATTCTGTCGCGAGGTGACCTGATGCAGCCAGTGCCTGCTCCAGACACGACTTCCCCGATCGAAACACCCCTTCACGCTCTCCATCAGCGCCTCGGCGCCAGGATGGTGCCGTTCGCGGGCTACGCGATGCCGCTGCAATACCCGGCCGGCCTTCTCGCGGAGCACTTGCACACGCGGGCATCGGCCGGGCTGTTCGACGTCTCGCATATGGGCCAGATCGCGGTCACGCCGCGCTCGGGCGACATGGCCGACGCGGCGCTCGCGCTCGAGACCTTGATCCCGATCGACGTGCTCGGGCTGGCACCGGGCCGCCAACGCTACGGCGTCTTCACCGATGATTCCGGAGGCATCCTCGACGACCTCATGGTGGCTCATCTCGGCGACCACCTGGTCCTCGTCGTCAACGCCGCCTGCAAGGAGGCGGATGCGGCCCATCTCGAACGGCATCTTGCGCAGACCTGCCACGTCGCGATGCTGGCACGGGCGCTGCTCGCTCTTCAGGGACCGAAAGCGGGGGGCGCGCTCGCCGCCCTCGCCCCGGACGTCGCGACCATGCGCTTCATGGATGTCCGCCGCGTCTCAATTCTCGGGGCCGAGGCCATCGTCACCCGCTCCGGCTATACCGGCGAGGACGGCTTCGAGATCTCACTCCCCGAAGATCAGGCCATGGCTGCGGCCGAGGCGCTTCTGGCCCAGGACGGCGTGATGGCGATCGGGCTCGGCGCCCGCGACTCCCTGCGTCTCGAGGCGGGCCTGTGCCTCTACGGCGCCGATATCGGCCCGGACACCGATCCGATCGAGGCCGGGCTCGTCTGGGCGATCCAGCCGGTTCGCAGGCGGGGCGGCGCCCGCGCCGGAGGTTTTCCGGGTGCCGACCGGATTCTGCAGGCGATCGAGACCGGTCCGAGTCGTCGGCGGGTCGGACTGCGACCTGAAGGCCGCCTTCCCGTCAGGGCCGGAGCCCCGCTCTTCGCGGGACGCGACGATGCGGAGGCGATCGGAACCGTCACCTCCGGCGGCTTCGGGCCGAGCCTCGGGTCTCCCGTCGCCATGGGCTACGTGCCGGCGCCACTCGCCAAGCCAGGCATACGCCTGTTCGCCGAGGTCCGCAGCCAGCGCCTGGCGCTCGACGTCACAGCCCTTCCTTTCGTTCCCGCCGGCTTCAAACGGCGCTGATCCCTCGACCTCCCGGAGAGAACCATGATGAGATTCACTGACGAGCACGAATGGCTGAAGCGCGAGGGCGACGTCGCTACCGTAGGCATCACCGGACACGCAGCCGACCAGCTCGGCGACCTCGTCTTCATCGAACTACCGAACGTCGGCGCCAAGCTGAAGAAGGGGCAGGCGGCGGCGGTGGTCGAATCCGTGAAAGCGGCCTCCGACGTCTATGCGCCCCTCGACGGCACGGTCACCGAGGTCAACACGGCGGCCGTCGAGGACCCGAGCACCGTCGGCAGCGACCCGCAGGGCGCGGGCTGGCTCTACCGCATGCGCCTGGACGATCCGGCCGCCTTCGAGGCCCTGATGGACGAGGCCGCCTACGCGGCTTTTCCGAAATAGGCGCGAGCTCTCCTCCCAATGGGGAGGGAAGCACGCCCAGCCTTCTGTCACCTGTTCTGAATTGTTGAGGCAGTTCCATGAGCGACGATCGCTACGATCCCTACGATTTCGCCAATCGCCGCCATATCGGGCCGACCACGGCCGAGATCGGCCAGATGCTGGACGTGGTCGGGGCGCCGACCCTCCATGTTCTCATCGACGAGACCCTACCTGCCGGCATCCGCCAAGCCGAGCGCATCGATTTCGGGGCGTCGCTCACCGAGCGCCGTGCGATCGAGCGGATGCGCGAGATCGCGGACAAGAACCGGCTCCTGGTCTCGCTGATCGGCCAGGGCTACCACGGCACCACGATGCCGCCGGTGATCCAGCGCAATATCTTCGAGAACCCGGCCTGGTACACGGCCTATTCGCCCTACCAGCCCGAGATCAGCCAGGGGCGCCTGGAAGCCCTGCTCAATTTCCAGACCCTCGTCTGCGACCTGACCGGTCTCGACGTCGCCAACGCCTCCCTCCTCGACGAGGCCACCGCGGCCGCCGAGGCGATGGGCATGTCCAAACGCATCGCCACCAGCGAGGCCGACACTTTCTTCGTCGACCGTGAATGCCTTCCGCAGACCATCGCGGTTCTGAGGACGCGGGCCGCTCCGCTGGGCTGGCGCATCGTCGTCGGCGATCCGGAGAAGGATCTCGATCCCGACACGGTGTTCGGCGCGATCTTCCAATATCCGGGCGTCTGCGGCGCGATCCAAGACTTCTCCGGAGCGATCGCACGTCTCCATGAGGCCGGCGCGGTGGCGGTGATGGCCGCCGACCCGCTGGCGCTCACGCTGCTCAAGCCGCCGGGCGAGATGGGCGCCGACATAGCGGTCGGTTCGATGCAGCGCTACGGCGTGCCGATGGGCTATGGCGGGCCGCACGCCGCCTACATGGCGACGCGGGACGCGCATAAGCGCACCCTGCCGGGCCGGCTCGTCGGCGTCTCGGTCGATGCCCGCGGCAACCGCGCGTATCGCCTCGCCCTGCAGACCCGCGAACAGCATATCCGGCGCGAGAAGGCGACCTCCAACATCTGCACGGCGCAGGTGCTCCTCGCCGTCGTCGCCTCGATGTACGCGGTGTTCCACGGGCCGCGGGGTCTGCGCGCCATCGCCGACCGGGTCCACCGCGATGCGGTGCGCCTTGCCGACGGGCTGACGAGTCTGGGCTTCACGGTCGAACCGAAAAGCTTCTTCGACACGATCACCGTGAAGGTGGGGGCCTTCCAGGAACTGATCCTGAGAAACGCGGTCGCCAACGGCGTCAACCTGCGAAAAGTCGGCACCGACCGCATCGGCATCACGGTCGACGAGCGCACCCGTCCCGACATCATCCAAGCGGTGTGGAGGGCCTTTGGCGGCGACCACCTCGCCTGTAACGAGACCTGGCCGGCGCAGCGCTTGCCGGCCGACCTCATGCGGACCTCTCCCTATCTCACGCACCCGATCTTTCACATGAACCGGGCCGAGAGCGAGATGACGCGCTACATGCGCCGCCTCGCCGACCGCGACCTGGCGCTCGACCGCGCGATGATCCCACTCGGCTCCTGCACGATGAAGCTCAACGCCACCGCCGAGATGCTGCCGATCTCCTGGCCGGAATTCTCGGAGATCCACCCTTTCGTTCCCGACGACCAGGCGGCGGGCTATCACGAGATGATCGGCGACCTCTCGGCGAAACTCTGCGAGATCACCGGCTACGACGCGATCTCGATGCAGCCGAATTCCGGCGCCCAGGGCGAATACGCCGGGCTCCTCGCCATCCGGGCCTATCATCACGCGCGGGGAGAGGCGCATCGCGACGTCTGCCTGATCCCGTCCTCGGCCCACGGCACCAACCCGGCCTCGGCGCAGATGTGCGGGATGAGCGTCGTCGTCGTGGGAGCGGACGCGCAGGGCAATGTCGATCTCGACGATTTCCGCAGCAAAGCCGACCAATACGCAGACCGGCTGTCGGCCTGCATGATCACCTATCCATCCACGCACGGGGTGTTCGAGACGCGGGTGCAAGAGATCTGCGACATCGTCCACGAGCGCGGCGGACAGGTCTATCTCGACGGGGCGAACCTCAACGCGCTGGTGGGCCTCGCGCGGCCCGGGGATATCGGCGCCGATGTCAGCCACCTCAACCTGCACAAGACCTTCTGCATCCCCCATGGCGGCGGCGGGCCCGGCATGGGGCCGATCGGCGTCAAGGCGCACCTGATCCCGTTCCTTCCGGGGCACCCGGAGACGGGCGGGGAAGGGGCGGTCTCGGCGGCGCCCTACGGCTCGGCCTCGATCCTGCCGATCTCGTGGAGCTACTGCCTGATGATGGGCGGGCGGGGGCTCACCCAGGCGACCCGCATCGCCATCCTCAACGCCAACTACATCGCCAAGCGCCTGGAGGGCGCCTTCCCGGTCCTCTACGCGGGCGAGAACGGGCGCGTGGCCCATGAGTGCATCCTCGATGTCCGGCCGTTCCAGAAGAGCGCCGGCATCTCGGTCGAAGACATCGCCAAACGGTTGATCGATTGTGGCTTTCACCCGCCGACGATGAGCTGGCCGGTGGCCGGGACCCTGATGGTCGAGCCGACCGAATCCGAGACCAAGGGCGAGATCGACCGCTTCTGCGACGCGATGCTGGCGATCCGCGAGGAGATCCGGGCGATCGAAACCGGTCGCATGGACAAGCAGAACAACCCGCTCAAGAACGCGCCGCACACGGTGCAGGATCTCGTCGGCTCGTGGGAGCGCCCGTATTCGCGCGAGGCCGCCTGTTTCCCGGCGGGCTCGCGCGGCATCGACAAGTACTGGCCGCCGATCAACCGCGTCGACAACGCCTATGGCGACCGCAACCTGATGTGCTCCTGCCCGCCGCCGGAGACATACGTGAAGGCGGCGGAGTAGTCCTCATCGCCCCTTGCGCAGGGGACGACCATAGAAGGTCCCGGCCTGTTCGAACCCTGTCGCGGCGCAGAAGGCGTCGAGGGCGGGCAGGCCTGGACCAACGAGAAGTTGCAGGCTGCCGCACCCAGCCATGCGAGCGGCCTGAGAAGCGGACTTCACGAGGAGCCGCCCGATCCCGCGACGGCGTTCGTCCGACCCGACGAGAAGCGTGGTGATCTGGGCGACCGGCGCGTCGGCGTCGAGACCGCGATACCAGTGCAGTACGACGAGCCCGCTCGGCGGCCCCCACTCGATGGCGACGAGGGCTGCGCTCGGTCCGTGGCGCAGGGCCTCTATCCGCTCGGCGAGGGCCGCGCCCGCCACGACGTAACCGGCGGCTCCGAGGAGTTCGGCGAGCCCAGGGGCGTCGCCGGCTTGAGCAGCGCGGATCTCCAGGCCGTAACGACTACCCAAAAGATTCCCCGCTCAAGCGCGAAAGGCCATGATCACGTCGTCGATTGCGCTCCGCGTTCCGCTTCCGTCGTCCCTGGTACGGGACCCTTGGCAGTGACGTGCCGGACGAAGGCGTCGACCCAGGCATCGAAGCAGGCCATGGCCTCGCTGTCATCCGCCATGTCGTCGGCCTGGTCGTCCGCATAGGGCTGATAGAGGCCGACAGAGGCGTGCCGCCAAAGTTCGTCCGGCACTTCGATACCGCTGTACCGGCATTGCCAGACGAGTCCCTGATAGGAACGTCGCTCGTCGCCCTGGTAGGGCTCGTGGTCGGGGTCGAACCAAGCCTTGTGCTCGAGAATGCGAGGTCGATGATCGTTGTCGAGCTCGTTGCCGCCCTCGTTGCCGTAGCAGAAGAAAGCGGCCGAGCGTCCTTCGAGATGGTTCTTCGTCAGCTCGCGCCAGAGCGGCGACCTCTCCAGGGCTTGTGCCTTCAGAGTGCTCTTCTTGTCGATGAGGTCGGGCCGCGGGTTGCCGCCGCTCATGCAGACGAGGCGGTCGAACATCGCCTTGAGGTTGGTCGTGGGTCCGTACCACCAAACCGGGCCGATGATCGCCCAGGCATCGGCCCTGGCGAGCCGCTGGTAGATCTTCTCGTTCCACATCAGGTCGGGCTGGTGATCGCTGCCGGGCCCGTAGCAGTTGCAGGGCCACACGAAGAGCGCCATCGACGAGCCGACGCAGCCGTTACAGCCCTGGATCTTGGGTTTGCCGTGCTCGTTGCCGATATCGACGGCGTCGGCCTGCCATCGTGGCGGCAGGCGGCCGAGCATCCTGTGCATGAGAAAGCGGGCCTTGCCGTCTAGGCCCGGGCAACCATCGAGCCGGCGCGCAGAGCCGGCGATCACGAGCACCTGCAGCGGCCGCTCTTCCAGCGGCAACACGTCGATCTCGGCTTTCACAGCGGTCAAGTCGGCGTCTTCTTGTCTCGCGATGATGCTCGATCCGAACCGGGCTCCGCAGGCAATTGTTCCTGCGGCCCCTATGCCTCATCATATCGTGTTCGACGAGCCTCAGGCCTCGATCCGACCGGCAAGGACGACGCCGCGGACGCGGGCACCGTCCGGTCCGAAGCCGTCGACCGCGTCCTGCAGCTCGGTCAGGGCGGTCCGGCCACCCTCAACCACGAGGACGATGTCGTCGGCGATGGCGGCGAAGGCGCGCAGGGTCGGGCCGACGGAGCCTGCATCGATGACGACGACGCCCGCCTGGCGCAGAAAATGGCCGAGCGCCTCGCGAAGGTTCGGCGCGGTGGCGAGAACTGCCCCGTCATTGTGTGTGCCGGCGGTGATGACGCGCAGCCCATCGAAGAAGCGAGGTGCGTCCGAGAACCCCTGCGGCGCTCCGGCGAGGAGGTCGGTGAGGCCGGGATAGCGCTCGGCACCGAGCATGCGGGTCAGGCCGCGCACCTGCATGTCGCCGTCGATCAGGAGCGTGCGCTCGCCGCCGCCATGGATCAGCTTGGCGAAGTGCTGGGCAAGGGCGGTGCGGGCATTGGCGGCCCCGAGGCCGGCGAGGACGACGACCCGCGCCCGTTCGGACTGAATCGCCGGCGTCAGCATGTCCCTGAGGCGCCAGACCGCGTTCTCGCCCGGTTTCGTACCGGGCATCACGGCGAGCACCGGCAGCCGCGTCTCTGCCGTCACCTGGCGGCCAGAGCGGATGGTTCCGTCGAACTGCTCGCGGACGAGCGCCAGGCCGACGCCGAGAATGCCGCCCAGCATGACTGCGCCGAGGACCAGAACGATCCGCGATGGCCCGGACCGGCCGAGCGGCGGCATCGCGGCGGAGATGATCCGGCCCGCGCCAGTCTCGACGCCCTGACGCTCCTGAAGGTCCTTCGCGCGGTTGAGGAAGCTCTCGTAGAGCGTACGGTCGGAACTCGCCTGCCGTTCGAGCTCGCGCAGTCGCACCTGCGCCTGGTTGGCGCTGCCGGATTCCTTCTTCAGGCCCTCGATCTTGCGGGCGATGGCCGCCTCGCTGCCGCGGGCGCGCTCGTAATCGCTCTCCGCGGTGCGGGCGAGGCGCCCGAGTTCCTCCGACAGGCGCCGCCGGACCACCTGAACCTGCTCGGCGGCGGCGGCCATGGCCGGATGGCGCGGCCCATAGGCGAGTCTCGCCTCGCCCTCTGCGCGGGTCGCGTCGGCATATTGCGTTCGCAAGGCGGCGATGGTCGGCGAGGTCGACACCTCGGCCAGGGCCTCGGCCGGTTTGCCGGAACGGACGAGCTGGCGGACCTCGCTCACTCGCGCTTCCTGCTCGGCTGTTCGCGTCCGCGCCAGGGTCAGCTGATTGTTGAGGTCGGCGAGTTGCTGCTCGCCGACGAGACGACCGTTGGCGCCGATCAGGTTGTTGCCGTTTCGGTAGGTCTCCACCGCGGCTTCGCTCCGCTGGACGCGCTGGCGCAATTCCTCCAGGCGTCCGCTCAAGGCCTCGCCGGACTTTCGGGCTGCCTCGGAACGGACGGCGTTGGTCTCGGCGAGGAAGGCATCGCCGATCGCGGTGGCGATCCGCGCCGATTTATCGGGGTCGGCGGTCGTCACGGTAATGTCGAGGATGAACGTCTTCTCAGACCGGACGACTGCGACGGCGTTCTGGAGGGTGCGCAACACGGTCCGCATCCGATCCTCCGGCGCGGGCACTGGCGGTGGCGAAACCAGCGATGTGATTGCCTCAGCGATGCGTGCCTGCAGGCTCGGCTTCGGTGCGGCGAATTCCGGATCGGATGCGAGGTCGAGGCCGCGAACGACCTTGCCGAGCACGCTCGTCGAGGCGATGACCTGGATCTGGCTCTCGACCTCGGCTCCGGTCTCGTCGCCGGTGGTGTTGTTCGGACGGATATCGTTCTGGAAGACCTGGATGCCGCGCGGGTCGAGCAGCACCTTGGCGCTTGCCCGATACCGTGGATCCATCGACAGCACGACGATCAGGGCAAGGCCCCCGAGCATCAGGGCCGGCACGATGATCCAGAGCCGGCGCCGCCACAGGGCGCGCCCGATGCCACGCAGGTCGACCACTGCGGCCGGTGGGGTCTCGGCGTCGATCTGGACCATGGAGAAGCGGCGATCGATGGCGGTCATCGGCGGCTCGCGAACCCAGAGAAGCGGACGCGTCGTGCGGTCATGGGACGTATCCGCTCCAAATCGAAACATCAGACATGGTCGGACCTCGCCGGATTACGCAGGGACGGGTCGTCGAGCAGATCGCGGGCCAGCGTGTCGGCACCCGGAATGGGACCTCGCGCAAGAACGCTGATCCGCGTGGTCGCCTCGGCGTCGCGCATACGGCCGGAAAAGACGATTCTCTGGGCGTCGACAAGTTCCCCGAAGCGGCGGGCGCGGACCGCACCCTGGCCGGCACCTCGCCGAACCTCGACGGCGAACCCGTCAGGGGCCCGAAACCGGCAGAGCCGATCCGCGCCCTGCATCACGAAGACGGTGTCGGCTTCGACGTCGAGATCGAGGCCGGCGCCGATGAGAAAGCCAATCTCGACGTCATGCTCCCTCCTTGACCCGACCAGCCGATCCGTGACCGTAAGCGTGTCGCCGTGCCGACCGAGCCGGCGGCGCTGGTGAACGCCATAACGCCGACGATAGCCGTCGTGCAGGGCCGATACCCACCAGCCATCCGCATCCGAACGCCACTCCTCGAGGGTCGCCTCGGCGCGGTTCGTCCAGGTGAAGGCCGAGGACGACCGGCTCTGCGAGGCCCCGGCGAGGCACAGGGTGTTGTGGCTCGGGCTCTCGCGCAGGGCGAGACGCATCGCGCCGCCGGCATTGTAGAGGAAGGTGCCCGGATCGATCAGCACGGGGATCCCGTCGAGGCTCATCCAGAGGGACAGGGCGTCGGCATGGCCGTGAGCCGCCAGGCTCAGATAGCCGAGCGGCCCGTGGTCGAAGACGAGGTGCAGGCGGCGTCCCGCGACGGTGTCTCGCGCGACGGTGTAGCCGCCGTCACGGAACAGCAGGACTTCGTCAGCGACGGGACGGTCTCCTGCCGGCGTCGAGAAGATCGCGTCCCGCAGATGCGGGTCGCGGGCGGGAGGCAGGAGGTCGGGCCGGCCGGTCAGCCCCGCGACCGCCGCCACCACCGAGGCGACGTAGCGCGGCTCGTCATCGGGCGGCTGGGCGATCACACGGCTCTCGTCGTCGTCGCCAATGGCGGGGACACGCCCTGTCTCATCCATCAGCGCTCGCAGGAAGACGGCGGAGGCCGCGAGACGATCGAGTACCGGGGCCGCGAACGGCCTTCCCTGGCAACCTGCCACGAGGGCCGCGAAGGCGATCATCTCGCAGGAGAACGCCTGATAGCTTGGCGACTGCTCCGCTCCGGCGCCATCCGGCAGGATCTGCAGGAGGGCTTCCGTCTCCAGGATCCGCCTTCCCTCCCGCTCCCAGCTGGCATCGATGTCGGGAACGAGGGTGCCGGCGAGGAACAGGCCCAGCCCCTCTGCGATCCTATGGTTGTTGGCGGAGGAGTGAAGAGAGGGAAAGGCGGCGATCTGGCTGGCATGCGCCGCGACGAAGGCGCGGATCAGCCCTGCATCGGCGGATGAGAGCTCGTGTCGCTCCAAGCCCGACCGGAGGAGAGTCACGGCGACGAGGCGCAGAGCCAGTTCGATCCCGGAGCACCAATGTACGCCCCGATGCGGCGGGTTCGCCCGCATGAAGTCGCTGAGCACCGCGAGGGCGAGTCGTGCGGATTCCTCGTCGCCGGCCGCAGCCGCGGCTGCGAGCGGATGCAGCACCTGCAGACGCGCTGGCTCCCAGATGAATTTCACGTCGCCGCGGTTGGGGCCATTGGGATCGTGCCCGGTCGCCCGTAGGTCGACGTCGAGGAATCCGGCTTCTCCTGTCGGCCATGATCGCCCTGTGACGACATCACGGCTCCACAAGGCGCCGGCTCCCGATTCCCATGACACGGGAGGCCAACCCCGGCCGAAGAATCGCAGCTGGCCTGCCAGCGCACCTGCGGCACTCGCCGCGACGGTCGGCAGCCGAGCTGCATTCACAAGGCGATCACGGAGTCTCGCGATTTCGTGAATGTCTCGTTCTGATACGTAGTCGGACCATTCTACGCAGCGGTTTCGCCAAGCCCAGCGAACCCGAGCTTCCTGTACCCGATGAAAGGCTTCAGCCACCGTCATCGCCTTGAATCGAGTGGCATACCAAAAAAGCTTCGACAATTGCAGCGCCATGGGTCATCCCAATAAGGAAACGAGTAGCTTAAGATCCGTAATCAAATTGGAAATCATAGTATGTTTCATTCTTAGACACTGAAGTTACCTGTATGTGCTAAAATAGGACAAGTGGTTTTTAATGCAACCGTTTGATCGCTCTTACGTTGTTTGACACTCAACGCAGCGACTACCTATTAAATGCTGACGGTGAGGCGAGAAAATCTCGGCAGCGTTTCAAAAAGATCAATCGCACCATGAAAGTTCTCAGCGTTTTCGGCACGCGGCCGGAAGCCATCAAGATGGCTCCGCTCGTGAATGCCCTTGCTCGGACCCAGGCTGTCGAGAGCCGTGTCTGCGTGACCGGTCAGCATCGGTCCATGCTCGACGATGTGCTGTCCGCCCTCGAGATCCGGGCGGATTACGATCTCGACGTGATGCGGCCGAACCAGGGCCTGTCAGAGGTCTTCGCCCGCATCCTTGCCGGTCTCGATCCCATCCTGGCCGCCTGGAATCCAGACTTCGTCCTCGTTCAGGGTGATACTGCGACGAGCACCGCAGCAGCGATGGCGGCTTTCTACCGCCACACACGGGTCGGTCATGTCGAGGCGGGCCTGCGCACGGGCGACATGACGAGCCCGTGGCCGGAGGAAGGGAACCGGCGTCTCACCGCCGTCGTCGCCTCCCGCCACTACGCGCCAACGCCGCGGGCGAGGGCCGCATTGCTGGCGGAGGGCTACCCTGGTTCGAACATCCAGGTCACCGGCAACACCGTGATCGATGCCCTCCTTCAGACCGTCGCCGTCCTGGACCGTGAGGGACCGCTGAAGCGCTCGATCGAGGCCGAATTCAGCTGGATCGACCCGAACAAGCGTCTCGTCCTGGTGACGGGTCACAGGCGCGAAAGCTTCGGAACCGGCTTCCAGAACATCTGCAGGGCTCTGCGCATCCTCGGGAGCCGACGCGACATCCAGATCGTGTTTCCGGTCCATCTCAATCCGAACGTTCGCGACGCAGTCTTTCCTCTGCTCGGAGATGTCGCAGGCATCCGGCTGATCGAGCCGCTGGACTACCCACGCTTCGTCGCCCTGATGGCGCGAGCGCACCTGATCCTGACGGATTCGGGCGGCATCCAGGAGGAAGCGCCGGCCCTTCGCAAACCGGTGCTCGTAATGCGCGACACCAGCGAGCGGCCCGAGGCGATCGAAGCCGGTGTGGCGCGCCTGGTGGGAACGGACTCGGCCGACATCGTCGCGGGCGTTTCGGCGCTCCTCGATGATCCAGCCCTGTACGCGGCGATGGCCAATGGCGCGAGCCCGTTCGGCGACGGTCACGCCAGCGAGCGGATCGTCGCCGACCTTCTCGACCAGATTCAGGGCGTCACGGCCGAGCCGTTCGCCGCACCTCCTCTTCCCGCCTTCCCCACCCCGCTCTCGATCTCATCCAACGGCAACGTCCGGAAGGGGCATTTCCAATGACGACCTTCGAGACCATCTCCGTCGTCGGGCTCGGCTATGTCGGGTTGCCGACGGCCGCGACCTTCGCCTCACGCGGGCTCAAGGTGATCGGCGTCGACGTCCGCGAAGAGACGGTCGGGCGGATCAATGCCGGACGAGCTCATTTCATCGAGCCTGACCTCGATATCGTTCTGCGAGCCGTCGTCACCGGCGGCACGTTGAGGGCGGTCGCGACGCCCGAGCCCGCCGAAGCCTTCCTCATCGCCGTGCCGACTCCGATCCGGGACGACCACAGTCCCGACCTGTCGTTCGTAGAGGCGGCCCTCACGTCGATCGCGCCGGTGCTCAAGCGCGGCGATCTCATCATCATCGAGTCGACCTGCCCGGTCGGGACCACGGCATGGGCGGCCCGGCTTCTGCGCGAGGCGAGGCCAGACTTGAGCTTCCCCGACCAAGCACCTGAGAGCGCCGACATCCTCATGGCCTATTGCCCGGAGCGGATCCTGCCCGGCCATACCTTGCGCGAACTCGTCGACAACGCCCGCACCTTCGGCGGCCTCGACCGGCGCAGCGCGGTGGCAGCCCGTGACCTCTACTCGGTCTTCGCGCGGGGCCCGCAACGCATCACGACGGCACCGGCCGCCGAGTTGTCCAAGCTCGTCGAGAACGCATTCCGCGACGTCAACATCGCCTTCGCGAACGAGTTGTCCGTGGTCTGCGATGCCTTCGGTCTCGACGTCTGGTCGGTGATCGAGCTGGCCAACCTGCATCCGCGCGTGAACGTGCTGAGCCCCGGTCCCGGCGTCGGAGGACATTGCATCCCCGTCGATCCCTGGTTCATCCACGACGCGTTGCCCGACCACACGCCGCTGATCCGCGCGGCCCGCGAGGTCAACGACGCCAAGCCGGCCTTCCTGGCGGAGAGGGTCGCGAAGGTGGCCGCGAGATTTCGAGAGCCCACGGTGGCCCTGCTCGGGCTATCATACAAGCCGAACGTCGACGACCTGCGCGACAGCCCGGCGCTCAAGATCGCCCGCGACCTCGCCGAGCGACGGGTCGGCCGCCTCCTCGTGGTCGAGCCGCATGTGGAAGGTCTACCGGAGGCGCTCGCCGGACATCCGGACGTTGCCGTCGCCTCTCTGGACGAGGCGGTGGCCGAGGCCGACGTCGTCGTGATCCTCGTCGCGCATAACCGCTTCAAGGGGCTCAACCGCGGCGTTCTCGCACAAAAGGTCGTGATCGATTCGGTCGGTCTCCTCGCTGCGACTGACTTCGCCTGACGCGGCGGCAAGAAGACACCAAGGGGACACCATGATGCGCACGCATCTGCTCGGACTGCCGGTCGACATCCTCACGTCTGACGAGACCATCGAGGTCGCAACGCAGGCGATGCGCGACCGGCTACCCTGTCAGCATGTGGCGCTCAACGTCGCCAAGCTGGTCAACGCCCGCCGCGACCCGGACCTCGACCGCGACATCCGCTCAGCCGACATCGTCGGCATCGATGGGATGGGAATTGCCTGGGCAATCGGGATGTTCACCCGCCACACGCCCGCACGGGTCGCCGGCATCGACCTGTTCGAGGGTTTGATGGCGGTGAGCGCGCGCGAAGGCTTCCGGCCCTATCTCCTAGGCGCGACCTCCGAGGTACTGGAGGCCGCCACCCTCAATCTCCAGCGACGCTATCCGGGACTTGAGCTCGCCGGCCATCATCACGGCTATTTCGGCGCGGAGGACGAGGAAGGCCTTTGCCGGATGATCGCCGAGAGCGGCGCGGACGGCTTGTTCGTGGCGATGCCGACGCCGCGCAAGGAGCGCTTCATGCTGCGCAATCGCGAGCGGCTGGGCATCCCGTTCGTGATGGGGATCGGCGGAACCCTCGACGTCATCGCCGGCGAGGTCCGCCGCGCCCCGCGTCTCGTCCAGCGCGCCGGCCTCGAATGGTTCTACCGCCTCGCGCAGGAGCCGCGGCGCCTGGCTGGACGGTACGTGAAGACCAACGCCGTCTTCGCGGGCCTGATCCTGCGAGAGGTCGGCATGCGAATGAGGGCGCGGCTGGGCATCGTGCGGCCGGCAGGGGGCAGCCGGCCATGATCGCGTCACGCTTTGCTGCGCGATGCGAGGATCGTGGCGATCATCGGCCTCATGACCAGGCCTGCCAAGAGAAGGTAGATCGCGGCACCGGCCGCCACCTGAACCGCCAGGCCCCAATTCTCGGCCGGATAGACGTCGAGCCGGACGAGGAGTCCCATTGCGACGGAGGCCGCGGTGAGCGCCGCGATATCGCGCAGCGGCAGCCTCAAGCCGTAACGCAGCGAGGCGATGGCGAACCCCGCCACCGCACAGAACGTGGTGCCGGCAAGCACTCCGAGGCAGGCGCCCGGCAGTCCTCCCGCGAGGAGGCCGATTACGCAGAGCAGCATCGTCAGCACGGCCTCGGCAGCGTTGAGGGCCAGGAGCGAGCGCGGGTGTTCGGCGATCAGGAAGACCTGGTCGGCAAGATGCATGCGCAGGTTTCGGATCGTAGCCGCAGCCGCGGCGAGCGGCAGGATCAACCGCGTCGCGTCCTGGAACTCGGCACCGACCACGGCGCGGATCAGCGGGTCGGTGATGGCCGCGATACCGATGGCCGAGGGCACCAGCAGGCCGAACAGCAGGATCGCGGTGCGGCCGATCTGGTCGATGCCAGCCTGGGTTCCCCCTTGCGCGGCCTGACGCACGGCGAGGGGGAAGGCCGCCGCGGTGACGAGGGTGGCGACGACGGCGATCAGGCGCTGGCCCAGATTCCAGCCGACCGAGAGAAGGCCGAGCGCGACGAGCCCCTCGCCATGCTCGACCACGAGGCGAATTCCGTTCACCGACAGCCAGCCGAGGCCCCCGGCGATGAGGAGCGGTCCGCCATAGCCGAAGGCGGCGCGCAGGATCGCGCCATCGACAGGCAGCAGGATCCGGTTGAGGAGCCTCAGGCGTCCGGCGAGGAGCGGCAGGATCGCGACCTGGACGACGGCGAAGCCCGCGACCACCGCGGTGGTGCCGGGCGCGACCGCCATGAGCGCGAGGCCGAGGCCGAAACCCAGGATCGGGCCGGTAAGCTGGACGATGGTGTAGGTCACGACGTCGCCAAGGGATCGGGCCCGCTCGCCGAGATGGCTGTTGAGGCTGCGGCTCACCGCGAAGGCGAGAGTCGCGGCGACGAGGGCCGGCTCGTCCAGATGCCCGGTGAGCCCGAGCGCCAACCCCATGACGGGGATCTGGCACAGGCCGCACAGCGCCATGACGGCTCCCTCGGCCCTGCGATACGGCTCGGGGTCGGCGAGCGCCGGCAAGTAGCGGACGGTGTAGTGCGTCCACCACGACATGCCGACGAGGAAGGCGAGTTCCTGCACCGCCAGGATCAGCGAGATCAGCCCGTAATCGGCGGGAGCGAGCCAATGCGTCCATGCCAGCACGGCGACGAACTGGGCCAGCGGGCCGACGAGCTGAGCCGGCAGGTAGGCGAAGGTCTGGCGAAGGAGCATCGAGCCTGAACCGAGCGCGACCAGCCGTGATCCGGCGACCGCTGCATTCTGAACGACGAGGAGTCAGGAAACTCCGCGCCATCCCGTGATCAGCCTGTGCCGTTGCGGCACGGCCACCAGGAGACCGACCCGATGCACACCGAACCCGTCTTCACAAACTGGACCGAACAGCACAGCCATCTCTGGGGGAACCAGCCGGTGCGCGTCGGGCACAGCCTGAACCGCTCACCGATGTTCAGCATGGAGGGTCTCGCAGACCTCATCGACCGCTATCCGCGCGAGCATTACAGCCTCGTGCAGATGGGCGCGCCCGGTCAGCGCAAGCTCTGGCGCGAGGGCGAGATCGGCAACCTCTCCGGCGCAGAGGTGATCCAGGCCATTGCCAAGGGGCGGATGTGGCTGAACCTGCGCCGCGTCGCCCATGTCGACAGCCGCTACCGCGATCTCGTCAACGCGATCTTCGGCGAGCTCGGGGAGCGGGTGCCCGGCTTCGAGTCGCAGGATGAAAGCATCGGCATCCTGATCTCGTCGCCGAACGCCCAGGTCTATTACCACGCCGACCTGCCGGGCCAGTCGCTCTGGCAGATCCACGGCGCCAAGCGGGTCTACATCTACCCGGCGGTCAAGCCGTTCCTCGCCCCCGAACACCTCGAGGACATCGCTCTCCTCGGTGTCGAGGTGAACATGCCCTACCAGGAGTGGTACGACGAGCATGCGCAGGTCTTCGAATTCAAGGCCGGCGAGATGCTGAACTGGCCGCTGAACGCGCCGCACCGGATCGAGAATCTCAACTGCCTCAACGTCTCGATGACGATGGAGTACTGGACCGAGGAGTTCAAACGGGCCCAGGTGGTCACCCTTGCCAACGCCATCATGCGCCATCGCTTTGGCCGCACGGCCAAGAGCCGGTCGACGGAGGGCCTAAGCTTCTGGGGCAAGCGCGTCGCCCAGCGCCTGTTGCGCGACAGCGCCGGCCTGAAGCGCGAGCGGAAGGCCCTTCGGCCCATCAGCTTCCGGCTGGACCGCGAGCAGCTCGGTGAGATCGTCGATCTCAAGGCGGCCTGAGTGATCCCCTTGGTCAATGCCATGGCGACGGCTCCGATATCGGTGCCGGCGCGCAGGAGCCGCGGGTTCGAGGTCGCGATCGCCACCGATTGGGCGGCGGCCCGGATCGGCTGGGCGGCCGCCCTAGCGGATGGACGGGCGACCCCGTTCCAGCGCCTCGTCGTGATGGAGGCGTGGTTCGAGGCCATGGCCGCCCAGCCGGGCATCGAGCCGCTGATCGTCACGATCCGCGACGCCGCGACCGGGGCTGCGGCAGCGAGCCTCGCCCTGGTCCGCACGACGTCTGGACAGGTGCGGACGATCGGTTTCGCCGACCTCGGTCTCATCGACTACAATGCCCCGATCCTGGGTCCGGCCGCCCCGCAGGATCGGACCGGTGCAGCGTCGCTGTGGCAAGCCCTGCGCCGGGCACTGCCGTCCGCCGACGTCATTGAACTCCGGAAGATGCCCGCCACCATCGGCGGGCAGCCAAATCCGTTCGCACTGCTCGACGCTCTGCCCTGCGCCTTGAGCGGAAACGTGGTGCATACCGGCGACGATTGGGAGAGCTATCATCGGACCCTGCGCAAGACCGTGCGCAAGGAGCTCGAGCGATCCTGGCGGGTCTTCACCCGGCACCCGGAGGCCACATTCAAGCCCGTGAGCGACCCTGCGGAGCGCCGCCGCGTCCTCGCCGCCATCGAGGAGCAGCAGCCCTTGCGGATGCAGGCGACGGGCAAGTCCTACGTGCTCGATGCGCCGTCCGCGGCAAATTTCTACCGCAACCTCGTCGACGCGCCGGAAGACGACCAGACCGTGACCCTGACTGCGCTCATGGCAGGGGATGAGGTCGTGGCGGCGCTCCTCGGACTGCGGGATGCGCAGGACTACATCATGGTCCGGATCAGCAATGCCGAGGGCGAATGGTCGAATGCTTCGCCCGGCAAGCTCATCATCGATCGCTCGATGGCCTATCTCCACGAGCGAGGGTATCGCGCCTTCGACTTCAGCATCGGCGACTATGACTACAAGCGCCGATTCGGCGTCGAGCCGACGCCGCTTGTCGATCTCGTCCAACCGCTCGGCTGGCGCGGCGTGACGACGAGCGTCGAGAGTCGCGCCCGCAACTTCGTGCGCCGTCGGCCCGCCCTGCGCCGCTTCGCCAACACGCTGCTGCGCCGCTGATCAGCGGCGCCTCTCGAAGAGGTCGAGATAGGCATCGACCACATGGCTCGTAGCGTACACGGACGCCCGCGCGACGCGTGGGGCCGGATCGCCAGGGGTGATCAGGGCTTCTTCGAGTGCATTGGCGAGCGCCTGGACGTCGCCCACAGGGTAGAGGCTTCCGAAGCGCCCGTCTTCGAGGATCTCGCGCGGGCCGCCGCAATCGGTTGAGACGACAGGCAGGCCAGAGGCCAGGGCCTCGACCACGACATTTCCGAAGGATTCGCTGGTCGAGGTAAGGGCGAAGACCCGCGCCGCCTCGTAGGCCGCCCATGGCTCGCGGTGTCCGGGCAGGCTGACGCGCTCTTGGAGGTCGGCGGCCATGGCAACGAGGGTGTCGCGCGCCGGACCATCGCCGAGCATGACGAGGCGGGTCTCAGGCGGCAGCAGGCGGAGGGCCGCGATGAGATCCGCGTGGCGCTTCTCCGGAACCATCCGCCCGACCGCGATGATCGTCGCCGGGCGCGCGGCGAGGGCTGCAGCGTCGGCGGGAGGGCGGGCATGCTGCACCGGGATCGGGTTCGGTATCACGGTCACCGTACCGGCTTTCGCGCCCCAATCCTCGACGAGATGCCGCGCGAGACCTTCGGAGACGCAGACGGTCCCATTCGACAGGCGCGTGAGCAGCGGAGCGAGCCAGTAGGCGAGCCGTCCGATGCGGCCTCGCACGATGTCGCCATAGCCGTGATAGGACAGGTAGATGCGGGTCTGCGCGCGGGACAGCACCCGTGCGAGGACGAGCTTGAGGCTCGCCGTGGCATCGATCGCAACGGCAGCCTCGGGCTGCTCCTGCACCAGCCAGCGGGCAAGGCGCATGATGCTTCGGCCGTGACCGCCTAGCGGCAGGACCCGTTCGACTCCTTGATCGAGAAAGCCGTCCTGGGCCTCGGCGTCGTGATCGACCAGAAGGGCGGTCGGGATGCCGGCGGCCCGGAACCCGGATGCGAGCACGGCTGCCGTGCGCTCGGCGCCACCCGCCTGGAGACTCGGAACGTAGACGGCGATGCTGCGCGGGCGAGAGGCCGTCACGCCGCCTCCGAGACGCCCGCCCCGAGATCCGGTTTGAAGCGGCGCAGGAAGAGCTCGAGGTTGCACAGCGACCACAGAACCTTCTCGTGATTGCTACGCCCCTCGACATGCTCGCCGACGAGGCGGTCGAGCTCGTGGGCACTCAGGAGGCGCCGCGTCTCGGATTCGCCGGATGCGAGGAGGTCGCCGAGCCGCTCTCGGAAGGGCCCGCGGAACCACTCGTTGATCGGCACCCGGAACCCGACCTTCTTCCGGTTCAGGATCGAGGTCGGCAGAACCTTGGCTGTGGCGGCGCGCAGCACAGCCTTGCCTTTCGGGTGCCCGACGAGGAAACGGTCTGGAAAGCGTGCCACGAGGCGGGCGAGTTCGACATCCATGAACGGCATGCGTCCCTCCACGGAAGCCGCCATCATCATGCGGTCGCCGCGCTCCAGCAGGTTGTCGGGCAGCCACGAGGTCTGGTCGAAAAACAGCGTCTTCCTGAGGGCCGACCCGCGGGTCGACGAGAACGGGAAGTCGTCGACGGCTTCAAGCGCCGGCCGTCCGATCAGAACGGCGCGCTCGGCCTGAGATACGCCGCCAAACCAGCGCCGCATCCGCGCCTGCGGGTCGCGCTCGGAGAGGGCGTTGGCCAGGATCTTCAGCCGGCGCATGCGATAGGGCAGGGCGCCGACGGCCGGCTTGATCAGTCGTTCATGAACTCCGCCTGGCACGAGGCGGTGATAGAGGCCGAGGAAATGTTCGGCCCTGTGCTTCGGATAGCCGGCGAGCAACTCGTCCGAGCCTTCGCCGGTGAGGACCATCTTGACGCTTTCCCGAGCCCGCCGGGCCAGCAGCAGGATCGGGATATCGGCGGTCTCCGAGACCGGGGCGCCGCGGTGGGCGAGTGCGTCCGGCCAGGCGTCGAGGAAATCCTGTGGCGTGATCACGCACTCGGTGTGGTCCGTGCCGAACAGCTCCGCGACCGTTCTGGCGTGGTCGAGCTCGGAATAAGCAGCCTCGGGAAAACCAACTGCGAAAGTGCGCAGCCGCGTCGTCGCGTGCCGGGCCATGGCCGCGACGACGGCCGAGGAATCGAGACCGCCAGAGAGGAACGCACCGAACGGCGCGTCGCTGCGCATCCTGAGGCGTACGGCCTCGTCGAAACCCACCTCGAACAGGCGTACCGCCTCGCCGAAATCGGTGACATCCGGCTCTGTAGTGGCGAAGGGCGGGGTGAAGTAGCGCCGCATCGTGAGAGCACCACCATGCCAGGTGGCGAGGCAGCCCGGGGGCAGTTTGCGGATGCCGCGGAAGAACGTTGCAGGTCCGGGCACGTAGCGGTCGACGAGGAAGGCGTCGAGCGCCCCCCAATCGAGACCGACGTCGAAACCGGGGAGGGCGGTCAGCGCCGAGATCTCAGAGGCGAAGGCGATGCGGCCACGGGTCTGGCTCAGGAAGAGCGGCTTCTTGCCGAAGGGGTCGCGGGCCATGAGCACGGATTGGTTCGCCGCATCGAACAGCGCGAAAGCGAACATGCCGCGCAGCCGCGAGACGCATTTCTCGCCCCAGGCACGGTAGGCCTCGATCAGGACCTCGGTGTCGGAACCGGTCCGGAAGTCGTGGCCGAGGCGGCGCAGCTCCTCGCGCAACTCGACGTAATTGTAGATTTCGCCGTTGAAGGTCAGCGTGATCGCGCCGTCGGCGCTCGCCATCGGCTGATGGCCGCCAGCCGCGTCGATGATCGAGAGGCGGCGATGGGCGAACGCGACCTCGAAGCCGCCGTCGGCCGTCAGGGTCGTCCAGGTGCCGCCGCCATCCGGTCCGCGGTGATGCAGGATCTCGGCAAGGCGCCGGAGCACTGTCTCGCCGGGGGACGATCCCGCAGAGGCCATCCAGCCAACGATGCCGCACATAGGTTCAGGTGTCCCGTTTCAGGCCGAAGAGCCGGGAAGAGCTGGCGCGGAAGGGCCAGGCCCACGTCCGGTGGCAGACTCCGTGCCGGGGAGCGCCGTAAATTCCGCATAGATCGCGGCGAGATTCGACGCGAAGGCATCGAGTGTCAGCCGTTCGCGGTAATGCATCCGCGAGGCGAGCTGCATCCGTCCGAGAAGCCCCCGATCCTCGATCAGGACCGTCAGCGCTTCAGCCAAGGCGATCGGATCGCGGGTGACGAGCCGGCCGTTGACGCCGTTTCGAAGGATCTCCGGTACGTTGCCGACCGGGGTCGCAACGAGCGCGGCACCGGCACAGGCACCCTCGGCGAGGCTCAGAGGGAGAGCCTCGGCGACAGAAGGCAGAACGACGATGTCTGCCTGCCGCATGAGGCTATGCACACCGTCGGCCTCGATCCAGCCGGTGAAATAGACGTGCTCCGACAGGCCGAGCAGAACCGCGCGCTCGGCATAATCCTCGACCTCGCCGTCGCCGGCGATGACGCAGCGCCAGCCGCCAAGGCCACGTCGATGGAGAAGTGACAGAGCGTCGATGAGGATTCCGACGCCCTTATGCGTGCCGACGCGGCCGGCGAGCAGGATGACGACATCGTCCCCCACCGGCTTCGGCAGCGCGATGTCGGCGGCGAAATCCGGGATGCCGTTGAGCACGACCCGCACCTTCTCGGTCGCGACGCCGTGCATGACGAGCGCGCGGGCCGACGCTTCGCCGAGTGCGACGACCCTGTCGGCGCCGCGGCAAATCGCCAGGAAGAGGCGCCCGGCGAGGGCCTGGCTCTTTAGGGCATCGACCGGAAGGCTGTCGTGGAGATGGACGACGATACGGGCGCCAAAGGCACGCGCCAGTCTGAGCACGGCGTATTTACGCCAGGCGCTGCCCCGATTGGCGAAGTTGATATGGACGACCTGCGGCCGGAAGCTTTGAAGCACCCTCGCAACGCGCAACAGGCGCAGCGGAAAGGCGAGCGGCCACAGCGCTCCTGCCTCACCGCGGGCAGCGGCATAGCGCAAGTCGATTCCCGCGAGGCCGTCCGGGGCTGCTTCGCGCAAGTAGTGGTAGAGGCGGTCGATCCCGCCGCGCCCCTCGGGCCCTGACGGCGTCACGCACAGGACCCTCAGCGGGTCGGTCATGGCAGCATCTCGTCCAAGCGTCCTGATTCCCCCGGTTCGACCGGCGCAGCTTAAGCGCCCGCGCGCCCTCCGCGTTCCCCCCGAGTCGATAGAACCTTGGGTTCGGTTAAGCACCGCTTCCAAAACTCTTCCACACCCCGGTTCCCGTTTGCTCGGCGATAGCGTTCAGTGCGGACCGAGCGAGACGCACGAGATCTTCCTCCATGCCTTCGGCCATCATGGATTCCCCTTCCGCAGTGACGGTGCCCGCGGCAAGCCGGGCCTCGCCGCTTCTTTCGGCGATGTTCCTGCTGTTCGCGGGCCTCGTCCTCATGCGGATCGGCCTCACGCCGCTGCTTCTCGACCTCGCAATCAACTACACTGCCGACCAGGGCTCGATCGCCGAGAAGCTGCATCCGGCCCTCTACGGTTTCGTGCTCGTGGGGTTTCTCGGCCTGATTTGCTTCCGCCTCGCTCTCGATGCCTGGGAGGTGCGGGTGGTGCGGGCGATACTGGCCTTCGTCGGTGGGCTGATCGTCCTCATCCTCGCCGCGACGCTTGCGGGCCGCGGCGGCAATGCCGGCTTCCTGATCGACACCTATGCCGGCGCATGCTTCTGCGTCCTCCTATTCCTGTTCCCGCCGGCCTGGCGCAACGTGGTCGGGCAGGTGGTCGTCGGCTGGCTGGTAATCAGCGCAATCGTCGCCCTCGTAGAGTTCGGCCTCAAAATCCGGTTCCAGCCTTTCACCGAGACCGAGTACAGCTTCCGGCCGATCGGCTTCGCTGGGCATCCCCTCGACCTCGGATTATGGACGGCGGTGGCCCTCTGCTTCTGCGCCGCAACGGACTGGTCGAGGCGTACGAAACTGGCCGTCGGCGCCATCCTCCTCGTCGCCCTCGGCGCGTCGGGCGCCAGGCTCGCTCTGATGGTCGGGCTCACCAGCGCCCTGATCATCGCCATCGCGGCGACCGGGTCCGGCCTTTCGGCGCGCAAGCGGCTGGAATGGCGGATCATCGCGCTGACCGGAGCCATCCTCGTGGTGCCGTTCATCATCGGCGCGCTCTACGCGGCAGGCGCCCTCGATCGCTTTCAAGGAGGAATCGCCGATTCGAACGCCCGCGCCCGCGTCGATATCTATCGGGTCTTCGACTACCTGAGCTGGCAGGACATCCTGTTCGGGACCGACATCGCCTGGGTGCGCAAGATCGCTCGCGACCGACTCCAGCTCGAATTCATCGAGAGCTCGATCGTCATCTTCGTCAGCCAGTTCGGCGTGATCGGCACGTTGTTCTTCGTGAGCCTCTTCGCTTGGCTGCTGCGGGTGCTCCTGACTGGCGCGAAACCCGCCGTGCTGCTCGGCACGCTCGTGTTCTTCATCGTGATCCTGAGCAGCAACGGGCTGTCCTCGAAGGGCTCGTCGGTCTTCACGCTACTCACGCTGATCGTCGCCTTCAGGCCCGACTCCAAGCGCGGGCAGGTCCGGCGATGATCCGCGTTCTCCTCATCCTCGGGGCGCTCGTGGCCTTCGGCGGATCGCTCGCCGAAGCGGGTCCCGCGCCGTTTCGAAGAGGGGTCGGTGTCCACTCTCTGTTGAACTGGGGTGCGCTCGAACCCGGGCGACCCGACCGGTATAAGCCGCGCCCCTTCGACGGCTCCGATTACGAGGTGCCCGATACGCTGCTCCGTGCGGTGGCGCTGGCGGGGTTCGACTTCGTGCGCCTCACCATCGATCCAGGCCCATTCTTGCAGCTTTCGGGAAAGGATCGCGACGCCCTCGATACTCTCCTCCTCGCGACGGTGCGCCGCCTGCAGGAGTTCGGGCTCGGCGTGGTGGTCGACCTCCACGGCAATACCCAGGTGCCCGAATACGATCCGCAGCGAGTCATCGCCTCGGCGGATTCGGCGCTCTTCCGCTCCTATGTCGGCCTCGTCCGCCGCACGTCACGCATTCTGTCGGGCATGAAGGGAGGCCGTCTCGCCTTCGAACTGATGAACGAGCCGCCCTATGGCTACGACCCCGTCAGCCGACGACGCTGGCAGGGGATGATGGAGACCCTGCACGCGGCCGCGCGCGCAGAGGCGCCCGACCTTCTTCTCGTTCTCACCGGCAGCCATGGCGGTGACCGGCAGGGCCTGTTCGACCTCGACCCGACGCCCTTCAGGGGCAGCGCCGTGCTGTATTCGTTCCACCATTACGAGCCGCACGATTTCACCCATCAGGGCGTTCCGGAGGAAGGCCTCGCGGGGCGTTACCGGCAATACCTGTCGGGGCTCCCCTACCCGGTGGGCAGCCTGCCGGCCGCGCTGGCGCAGGATACAGTGAGGGGAAATGTTGGAGCCGACGCTGCCCTGGATCCAATGACGCGCAGGCAGGTGGAGAAGGAGGCGGCGGCCAAGGTCTCGGCCTATCTCGCCAGCGGCCTCGACCGCGCATCGATCGCCAAGGCCTTCGACGAGGTCGGCGACTGGGCGAGACGCAACGGCGTCGCGTCGGACAGGATCTTCCTCGGCGAGTTCGGCGCCACGCGCTCCTACGACAATCATCGTGCAGGAGACACGCTTTCGTACGAGGCCTGGATCCGCGATGTCCGGAGCGAGGCCGAAGCGCGCGGCTTCGGGTGGGCGATCTGGGCGCTGACGGGTACCGGCGGCATGGCGATCGTCGCCACGGATGGCGGCACCAGCCTCGATCCCGGCACCCTGCGGGCGCTGGGCCTCAAGGACCCATCGGCGCCCTGAAGGGTGCTTCAATCCTTTCGCATGATGATCCAGATGGCGTGAACCATTCCCGGCACGATGCCGAGGATCGTCAAGACGATGTTGAGGAAGAACTGGACCCCGATCCCCGTTGTGATCAGCACGGCGACCGGCGGCAGAAAGATGGCGAGCAGAATGCGAATGAAGGTAGACACGGTAGCTCCCGGTATCGGAGCGATCCGCCGCCCCGGCGCAGAAAGGCGGTAAGGCCGGTTTTGTTCCCGACCAAGGAGTTTCTTAGGAATCTTGTTCCATCCTCGGCGCTGCGGTGTGGAAAGTGCCGGACGCGACGAGACCGTGCCGGAGTTGTGGCCGGCCGACATCGCGTAGGCCGACGCCATTCGGAGGATATCGGTGTGTCTCGGCTCAACCCGTAAAATGGTGACGATACCGGCTACGCCTTCGGCTGATGAGGATGTGGCGACCGGGAAGACATCATGCTGCTGGACTGGCTCAGCTATCTGACGACGCCCGCTCCGTGGGATGCTCGCCGCCTCGGCTTCGTGCGCGACAGCATCTGGCTACAATCGCGCTCTCGCCGATGCAGGAAAGCGTGGAAGCCGCACCTCGATCGCTCGCGCGCCCTTATCGCCGGCGCCGTCGCAGAAATCGGGAGGGGCCGGACCGCCGTGGTGCTGGGTTCCGGGCTTCTCGACGACATCCCCCTCGACCGTCTCGCCGATAGCTTCAATTCCGTTGTCCTCGTCGACATGGTCCATCCCTGGCCGGCGCGCCTGGCTGCCCGGCGCCACCCCCATGTCGGCCTCTTGACGTTCGATCTCAGCGGCTGCGCCGATTGGATGCTCGGTCGCAGGACCGAGCCCGGGCTAACCCTGCCGGCGGTCTGCCTCGGTGGCGACGTCGACTTGGTGGTGTCGGCCAACGTGCTCTCGCAACTACCGATCCTGCCGCTCGATCACTTCTGCGAGGGAGAGGACATCATGCCCGATCTTGGCTCGCGGATCGTCAGCGCTCATCTCGACGCCCTTGCGCAGATCGGATGTCGGATCTGCCTCGTCACCGACACGGTGCAACGGGAGGAGGACCGTAGCGGCCAGGTTCTCGATCGCAGCGATCTCCTGCACGGCGTCGACGCAGGGTCGCCGGATCAGGAATGGGACTGGGTCCTCGCCCCGTTCGGCGAGGCGGCCCGCGGCTCCCGCCTCGTCCATCGCGTTCATGGCTTCAGCGACTGGCGGCCATCCCGCTGACATGAAACGGCCGCCCCGAATGGGACGGCCGTTGCCGAAATTCTATTCGCTGTCCGAACTGCCGTCGCCCTGAGGACCGCCCTCACCAGCCTCGACCCCTTCGAAGCGGGGTCGACGCCGACGTCGCGGCTTTGCCGGGGCGACAGGAACATCGTCGTCCGAACGATCGGAGACCGACGGGGGGGCAGCGACCGGCTCGGGGGCTGGGACCGGACGGGGCGGCGTCATCAGGAAAGCGGGAAGCCCCGCGGGCTCCTCCAGTGGAAGACGGCTCGCCGGCTCCTCGCGACGGCGGCGGCTGCGCGTGGGCGCTTCGGACCGCGCGGACTCCGGACGCACCGGCTCCGGCCGGACATCGTTGCGAGCCTCCTGCAGGCTCTCTTCGTTTCGCCCACCATCCTGCCGCGGCCCCGAATCGCCGCGCTGGAAATCGCCTCTCGCCGGACCGTTCCGGTTGAAGTCGGCTCGCGGCTGCTCCTGCTGGCCGTAATCTTGGCGCGGCTGATCTTGGCGCGGCTGATCTTGGCGAGGAAAATCCTGACGGTTCTGATCCTGGCGGCCCTGGTCGTTCCGTTGGCGGTCTTGCCGGACGAAGTCCTGGCGGTTGCCGTCGCGGGGCTGGTCGTTGCGCGGTCGATCCTGGCGGCCGTAATCCCCACGCGGCTGGTCCTGGCGGCCATAATCCTGGCGTTGGCCGTCGCGGGCATTGTTATCGAAGCGCGGGTTGTCGAAGCGCTGCGGCCGGTCGTTACGGTTCTGGAACCGGTCGTTGCGGTTCTGCCGATCGTTGCGGTTCTGGCGGTTGTCGGGGGAAATGTCAGGGCGCATCTCCTGCCGGGTCTCTTGGCGCGCGTCCTGGCGGCTATCCTGCCGTCCGTCAAAAGGCTGTGGCTGCTCCGCGTACTCGTCGGCGTAGCCATTGGCGGCGTAGCCCTGCGGGCTGGCGCCCTGGCCGTCGTCGTCACCCTCGTCGCCGTCGTCGTCGAACGCACCGCGGGCATAGCCGCCGGCCTGCTGCCGGTTCTGCTCCTGAGCTCCCGAGATGATGCGGAAATAGTGCTCGCCGTGCTGGAAGTAATTCTCAGCTGCGACCGGATCGCCGCTCGCCTGGGCATCGCGGGCAAGCTGGGCGTACTTGTCGGCGATATGCTGGGCGGTTCCCCGGATCTTGACGTCGGGTCCGTTGGATTCGTAGGACCGGGTGAGGGGATTGGGACCCTTGGGGCGGTTGCGGCCGCGCATCCGTCTGTTCTGGTTTGGTCTCATCGGTCTCGATTGACCCTCGTTCGTATAGAAGCGTCTGAAGGTAGTGCAGGCTCCGAGGCAGCCGCCCCATCGGGACACGTCGCCGTCGCCGGATCACGTGAGAGCTATGCGCGATCGATCTGTCGCCGTGCTTGCGGTCCGTCCGTCAACCGGGGATTGCGCTCGTGCTCAGGAGCCTTTGCAGGAACCCATCGCATATCAGGTTCGAAGGGATCAGGCCCCGGCAGCATCCCTGATGCGCGTCTGCCTGATCGTGGGGAGATCGTCTAAAAACGTCGCGGACAGTGCCACATCCGTTCTTACTTCAAGCCGACTTAACAGTCCGCTTACGACCTGCAAACTCACGTTAGCGGTTCACGGCCTCCGCAACAAGCCCTTTCTCCATCAGTCAACTTCCGGGACCCGACCACTCTGCATTCGAGCCATCGCCAAGCTGACGACCCGGTCATTGCCGGCAAGGTCCACACGGACGGTGATCTCCTGAAAGCCACAGGCTCCTGCGAGCTCGGATACCGCACCTGCCTGATCGTAGCCGATCTCGAGATGAAGCGAGCCACCCGGCGCCAGGATGCCCTGGCGCGTCATCGCCGTCAGGATCCCGCGATAGGCGTCGAGTCCGTCCTCGCCGCCATCGAGCGCCAGCAACGGGTCGTGACAGCGGACTTCGATCGAGAGGCCAGCGATCACGCCGGTCGCGATGTAGGGGGGATTCGCCACCACGAGATCGAAGGAGCCGGCGAGGGCATCGCACCAGGAGGCGGCGGCGAAGGCGCACCGCTCCGCGACAGCATTGGCGCAGGCATTGGCGCTCGCCGTGACGAGAGCCCGATGCGATCGATCGATCCCGACGCCGAAGGCGGCGGGACACTCGGTGAGCAGCGCGATTAGGATGCAGCCCGATCCGGTGCCGAGATCGAGGATGCGCAGCGGCCGCGTTCGTTCCGGACAGCGCGCCAGGGCGGCCTCGACCAATGTTTCGGTATCGGGCCGGGGCACCAGCGTGTCGGGCGACAGCGCGAAGGGCAGGCCCCAAAACTCCCAGACACCGATGATCCGCGCCACGGGTTCACCAGCGAGGCGCCGCTCGATCATGCCCGAGAGGCGCGACGCTCCCGCATCTCCGATGGGGCGACCGCCGTCGAGGAGAAGCTGAGTCTGGCTCAAGCCGAGGGCATGAAGCAGCAGGAACCGCGCATCGCCCGGCCCGGCATCGACGGGAGCCTCGGCGAGACGCCGGCCAAGGCCAGGGCCGCCTTTCGCGTCAGATCCGGGCCGAAATCCGTCACGCCATTCCGTCGGCGGCCAGGAGCTCGGCCTGGTGCTCGCTCATCAGGGCGTCAACGAATTCGTCGAGGGCCTCTCCGGCCAGCACCTCCTCGAGCTTGTAGAGGGTCAGGTTGA
>FSSH01000093.1_pt1 | contig 30441 bp, 19 predicted proteins | sample 1166101 | NCBI WGS metagenome assembly FSSH01 (sample SAMEA32972668, study PRJEB13176) | freshwater metagenome | biome: Drinking water system; feature: Biomass in drinking water that filtered by 0.45 um membrane; material: drinking water | place: USA | collected 2012-12-20 | depth 0 m
AAGAAAAAACACACCATCGAAGTCATCGTCGACCGCTTCAAGATACGCGACGACATTGCGCTACGCTTGGCCGAATCCTTCGAAACCGCGCTGCGTTTATCCGAAGGTCTGGCGATTGCCGCCTCAATGGAAAGCGATCAACAGCTACTATTCTCGGAACGTTACGCCTGCCCACATTGCGGCTATAGCCTGAGCGAGTTGGAACCGCGCATCTTCTCGTTCAACAACCCGAAAGGCGCTTGCCCCAGTTGCGATGGCCTGGGCGTGCGCCAGCATTTCGATCCGCAGTTGGTGGTACACAACCCTGAGATCAGTTTGGCCGGCGGTGCGGTGCGCGGTTGGGACCGGCGTAACGCTTACTACTACCAGATTATTTGCGCACTGGCCGCGCATTACGATTTCGACCCGGAAGCGCCGTTTTCGCATATCTCCAAGGACATTCAGGCCGCTATTCTGTATGGCAGCGGCGAGGAAAAAATTAGTTTTACCTTCCAGATGGGCAACGGCAAACCCAAAGCCAGCCGCCATGCATTTGAAGGCATCATTCCGAATATGGACCGCCGCTACCACGAAAGCGATTCGCAAATGGTCCGCGACGAGTTATCCAAATACCTGGCGCAACAGACTTGCGCGGTGTGCGACGGCGCGCGTTTGAATCTGGGTGCCCGCAATGTGTTTGTCGATGAACAACCCTTGCATCACGTCACCCGCTTGCCGATTAAGCAAACGCTCGGCTTTTTTCAGGGGCTGAATATTCCGGGACACCGTGGGGAAATCGCCGCCAAGATTAATAAGGAAATTCAGGAAAGGCTAGAATTTTTGGTCAATGTGGGTTTGGATTATCTGACCCTGGACCGCAGCGCCGACACCCTGTCCGGCGGCGAAGCGCAGCGCATCCGCCTGGCCAGTCAGATCGGCGCCGGTCTGGTGGGGGTCATGTACGTGCTGGACGAACCGTCGATCGGCTTGCACCAGCGCGACAACGAACGCTTGCTGAACACGCTGTATCGATTGCGCGACTTGGGTAATACGGTGATCGTGGTCGAACACGACGAAGACGCGATCCGCGCCGCCGACCATGTGGTCGACATTGGCCCCGGCGCCGGCGTGCATGGCGGGCAAATCGTCTCGCAAGGCACGCCGGCACATATTCTGGCCGACCCCAACTCCTTGACCGGCCAGTATTTGTCCGGCGGCTTGAGCATCGACATCCCCAAAAAAACCACGCCGCGCGACCCAAGCAAACAAGTTACCATCCGCAAAGCCAGCGGCAACAATCTGCAAAACGTCGATGTCAGCTTCCCGGTAGGTTTGATGACTTGCGTAACCGGCGTCTCGGGTTCCGGCAAATCGACGCTGATCAACGATACCTTGTACAGCCACGCCGCGCGGCTGATTAACGGCGCCAGTTGCATCCCGGCTCCCTGCGAAGCCATTGAAGGCCTGGAGCAATTCGACAAGGTGGTGGACATCGATCAAAGCCCCATAGGCCGCACCCCGCGCTCCAACCCTGCCACCTACACCGGCATATTCACCCCGGTGCGCGAGCTGTTCTCCGCGACGCCGGAAGCCCGTTCCCGTGGCTACACGCCGGGTCGTTTCAGTTTCAATGTCAAAGGCGGCCGCTGCGAAGCCTGCGCCGGCGACGGCGTGATCAAGGTGGAAATGCACTTTCTGCCGGACATCTTCGTACCGTGCGACATCTGCCACGGCAAACGCTACAACCGGGAAACCCTGGAAGTCCGCTACAAAGGCAAGACCATCCACGAAGTGCTGGAAATGACCGTGGAAGACGCCACCCAATTCTTCTCCGCCATCCCCAGCTTGGCGCGCAAGCTGCAAACCCTGATCGACGTGGGTTTGAGCTATATCACCCTGGGCCAGAACGCTGTGACGCTATCCGGCGGCGAAGCGCAACGCGTCAAACTAGCCAAAGAGCTATCCAAACGCGACACCGGCACCACCCTTTACATTCTCGACGAACCCACCACCGGTCTGCACTTTCACGACATCAAACAATTGTTGACCGTGCTGCACACCCTGCGCGACCACGGCAACACCGTCATCATCATCGAACACAACCTTGACGTGATCAAAACCGCCGACTGGATTGTGGACATGGGCCCGGAAGGCGGCAGCGGCGGCGGCATGCTGGTGGCGGAAGGCACACCGAAGCAGATTGCCAAACACAAGAAGTCGCACACCGGGACGTATTTGCAGCGGTTTTTTGCGTGAGTTACCGTTGAAACCATGAACGAGCTGCAAGCAGAAATAAGCCAAGCGATTCAGGCTCATGCCGCAGTCGATGCGATTTATCTGTACGGCTCCCGTGCCAAGAATACCGCCCGGCCGGATAGCGATTGGGACATTGCGGTCATTTTCAGCGATTACGAAACCGATCCGCTGGAACGGGCGGTGCGACCACAAATGCTGGAAGCCGAAGTCGAACGCGAGTTAAAACGCTACAACCAAATCAGCATCGTCGATCTGGAAACCGCGCCGGTCTTGCTGCAAGTTAGTATCTTGCAGTCCGCTATAAAATGGTTCGACCGCAACGTGCCGCATGTCAGACGCATCGAGCAAAGCATCTGGTCGAAATGGGAAAAGGATTATGAGAGATATTGCCTATGAACAGGCGCTGATGCGCCATCGCCGCAAAATGCTGCGTATTCTGGATGAGTACAGCCAGGAAAATACGAACACCTGGACCGAACGCGATCTGCTGGCGATACAGCGCGCACTTCAAGTCTATATCGAAGCCTTCATCGGCATGGCGCGTTATTTCGTCGAGCAAAAATACCAGCTGACAGTCAGCCAGTCATGGGAGCCGCTAGACGAATTGAAAAGCCACGGCGATTTGCCGGCCGAGCAGCATGATTAGCTGATGAAAATTATCGGCTTCCGCAACGTGTTGGTGTACGACCACCTGGACCTCAACGACGGCATTGTGCAAGCCATAGTCACCAAAAAGCAGTATGCGAATTTAGAGGAGTGGATGGTGGTTTGGCAGGGGGAGTTGGATGAATGTGGGCCAGAGTGCCACAAAGGGAATAAGTAAGCCGATAGACGGTTCCGGCACTCCCAAAGCAATCGCTAACAATTAGCTGTATTTTTCGGCAGCGTCCGACCCTAAGGCGACATTCACCACCTTGTTTATCAGTCGTCTAGTTAAGATCCAATTCCAGACATTCAGATTATTCTTACTGAGAAAATTCATAAAACGATTTTCATCTTAGTCATGTCGATCATGGAATGTATTTTGGTGATTTAGGGGGTTATGTTTACGAACCACCCTCGCTACTTGGGACTAATCCTTACCAGTTTTATAAAGATCACGTCTTTAATATTAGCTGTATAGTTACCCTTCAAAATATATATCTACAGCAAATAAATTGAGGTTCTCATGTATTACATTGTCGCAACAGATAAATCATTTGACCAGGCGTCGGCCGACCTCGAGTCAGCCGTTAAAAATCATGGCTACGGGGTGTTGCATGTTCATGACTTGGGCGGAACACTACGCAGCAAAGGCTTAGCGTTTGATAACGAATGCAAGATTTTTGAAGTATGCAATCCGAGTCAGGCCGCAAAAGTATTGTCCATCGACATGCGCCTGAACATGGCATTGCCTTGCCGTATTTCGGTGTTTACCGAGCAAGGTAAGGTCAAGATTGGCCTGATCAAACCGGCACAGATGCTTTCGACACTCTCCCAGGACAAGGCGTTGGCTGAAGTTGCCAAAGAAGTTGAAGAAAAAACCGTGCAGATTGTTGACGAGGCGAAGTGATTACTCTCCACATCAACGACTTTATCAATGATTGGGCGAAATTGGCACAGCTGACAGGATAGCTGTCAGTTCCCCGCGAACAGATGGGCAATCTTGAAAGCGGTCGCCATTGACTAACAGCCGGCGACTTTGCGGCTCTATTACTGTAGCTCTGGCCTATTTCTAATACGGGACATTTCTATGATACCCATACAGACATCTTTCATCTCCCTCTAACTTTTGCATATATCGAACATGAATCGCACACTCGTTAATATAATCATTGATCTGGTTGCGGCACTACTGTTTTTGGGGATGATCGCAACGGGATATTTGTTACGTTTTCCCTTGCCGCCAGGTAGTAACAAGACCCTCACTTTATGGGGTTTGGGTCGGCATCAATGGGGCGATATTCATTTCTGGATCAGCTTGGGGCTATTAACTGTGCTGATAATTCATCTGGCTCTCCATTGGAATTGGATTGTCACGGTGATCGGTAAGCGTTGTAACCTCATAAAAACCTCGCAACCTTCGTTAGTACGTAGCGCGATTTGGACCCTTGGTTTATTTATAGTGATGTGTGTCGCGTTCGGCTGGCTTGCACAGAGGGATGTTAAAGCATTACATCAGTCCATTTGTTCATCTGTGTCTGGTAAGGATCAAATCAACACACAAGATCATGATCTACATACTGATGAACCAAGCACACCTCAAGCTAATACCCTGGGCTGGGACGATGTATATCCGATTTTTGCAACAAACTGTCTCGATTGCCACGGTCCGCAGAAAAACTTAGCCGGTTTTCGAGTCGACCGTTTAGAAGATTTCTTCAAAAATAACGGTCACGCATCTTTAGTTACGCCAGGACAGAGCAGCCAAAGTCCTCTGATTGCTATCATTTCAGGGAAGCGAGCCAATATGGCAATGGCTGAAAGCCATAAACTTTCTGAGACAGAAGTGTCTCTTATCACAACCTGGATTGACCAAGGGGCGAAATAACAAGCAGAGACTCTCGATTCCGCTAACGCTGCATCAAGGTTACGCAAGACCAGCTCCGGTCGTGCAATCGTAAACACTATCTGGCGGCTATCCATTCCACTGCGGTCACTGAAGCAAGTAGCCTCGATGTAATCGAGGGGTCGGAGGTCAAGTCCCTCGATTTCGCTAGCGCTGCATCGAGGCTACAGAAGCTCAATTCGATGGCCACTGATTAGGCGTGCAATTGGCTGACAACTGTCGGATAAATAAAGCAAGAAATCTACCCAATTGACCTTGCACGGTGATTTAATCGCCCTTAAACCGCGTATAAAGAGGTTCTCTTTCCCACAATGTCCCACCGCCTCGCCATCATCTCCGACACCCACGGCTTGCTCCGCCCCGAGGCGCTGGCGATTTTGCAAGGCTGCGAGCGGATTATCCACGCCGGCGACGTCGGCAAGCCCGAGGTGTTGCAGCGGCTGAACGAGTTGGCACCCATAACGGCGGTACGCGGTAACAACGATAACGGCGCTTGGGCCGAGGCATTGCCGATCAGCGCCAGCATCACAGTAGGACAAGTTGCAATTTACCTGATCCACGATCTGGCCGAGCTGCCCGTCGATCCGGTCGCGGCCGGGATTCGCGTCGTCATCTCTGGCCATTCGCATAAACCATCGATTCAAGAGCGCCACGGGCTGTTGTATCTCAACCCCGGCAGTGCTGGTCCGCGCCGTTTCAAATTGCCGGTTACCGTTGCCGAGCTGATTATCAATAACGCAAAAGTCGAAGCGAGGATCGTCGAGCTGAGAGTTTGAAACTGTTTACACCAATCTGTTATCTTTCGCGGCCACGATATCCTGTAGCCGCAAAACTGGCGCCCTTTACCGATTATTTAACATTTAATATTGATCCATGAGTTTCGACTTTAACGCTTACCTAAACCGCATCGGCATAGACAAACCCCAGCCTACGCTCGCCGGCCTGAGCCAATTGCAGCAGGCGCAACTGGGCGCTATTCCGTTTGAAAACATCAATCCGCTGTTGGGCTTGGTGCCTGATTTGGAAACGGCGGCGTTGATGGAAAAGATCGTCGCCAGTCGGCGCGGCGGCTATTGTTTCGAATTGAACGGATTATTTGGACAGGCGCTGGATGAATTGGGATTTGCCTATCAGCCGATTATGGCTCGGGTACGGATGGGTCGCAGCGAGGGCGGACCGCGTCTGCATCTGGCGTTTATTGTGGAGGCCGAAGGCGACTCCTGGCTGGTCGATGCCGGCTTCGGCGGTCCCAGCCATTATCGGCCGCTGCGCCTGAATACCGAGCAGGAGCAAAGCCAGGACCACAATCAGTTTCGGCTGCGCCATGAAACGGCATCGGGAGAAACCGTGTTGGAGCGACTGCAAAACGGCGAGTGGTTTGCCTTGTATAGTTTCGATCGCTCCAAGGTGCAACGCTGCGACCTGGACGCGGCTAACTTGGTATGCACAACCTGGGATCAATCGCTGCTGTCGCAAAATTTGTTGGTCTGCCGCAATACCGTCGAGGGCTGGGTGCAATTGTTTAATACCAATTTTTCGAGATACCAAGCGGGTGAGCAAATCAGTCATTTGGTCGAAAGCAGGGCGCATTTAAGCGATTTGCTGAGCGGACAGTTTGATATCGAACTTGATAATCAGCAGTTGCGTCGGCTAGCCGAACGCTTAGATTTAAGCAGTTAGCAATAGATTGCCTGATTATCAGGATGCTTCAGCTGAATTCCTCGCGTATCGTCTGCAGTTTGCTTTGGGTTTCATTAGGGATGAATTAAATTTTGTTGATCGCCTATCGGGGAGAGCGGGGGAACTGTATGAACGATATTTGTGTTGCAAACGAAAAACCAAGAATTCTGATCGTCGATGATGTTCACGAAAACCTGCATACCTTGCTCAATATTTTACGGCAAGATTATGCGGTGATGGCTGCTACGTCAGGTGAGAAAGCGCTTGAGATAGCCCGGCGCGCGCCGGCGCCGGATTTGATTTTGCTGGATATAAAAATGCCGGAAATGGACGGATATCAAGTGTTGAAATATCTGCGTAGCGAGCCGTCAACGGCTGAAATTCCGGTAATTTTTGTCACTGCGGCGGCCGAAGCCGGCGACGATGCCAAGGGAATGGCATTGGGCGCCAACGACTATTTACTCAAGCCAGTGATGCCCGAGCTACTTTTGGTGCGAGTTAGACTGCATTTGGAGCTGGTTACCTATCGGAAACGCTACGGCAGACTATAATCGTTCCGGTCAATTGGCAACGCTGGTCAAACTATTTCCCTGGACGATGAACAAACACAAATCCCTATCGCTCAATCCCAGGCCGACTATTTTGGTGGTAGATGATCTTCCCGAAAATATCCACGGTTTACTCGAAGCACTAAAGGACGATTACGGCATCATGGTCGCGACGGACGGCATGCGCGCGGTGGAGTTGGCGCAAGGCCCGACACCGCCGGACTTGGTGTTGCTGGACGTCAGAATGCCCGGCATGGATGGCTATGAGGTTTGCCGGCGGCTTAAGAACGATCCTAGAACCGCGGGGATACCCATCCTCTTTGTGACGATAGTCGAAGCGTCCATCGAAAAAATTCGCGGTTTTTCCATGGGCGCCGCCGATTTCATTACCAAGCCGTTCGATATTGATGAAGTAAGGGCCAGGGTCAAAACGCATCTGGAACTTAGCCGCTTACGCCGCGCTCTGGAAGGCCGGGTGAAACGCCTGAACGAATACCGGCATGCCACGGATGTCTCAAATATCGTATTCCGGACCGATCCGCATGGCGTGATCACCTTTGTAAATGATGCCTTTGTCCAGACCTACGGCTACACCCGCGAGGAGGTGATTGGCAAAACCAGTCGGATTCTCAAAGATCCCGACGCGGCTCCGGGTCTGCATAGGGAGTTATGGAATACGATTCTAGGCGGAGCAATCTGGCGCGGCACCTACAGCAACCTGACTAAAAGCGGCGAGGTGATTTATATCAACAACACCATCGTGCCTATCCTCGACACCGACGGCGCGATTCGGGAGTTTATCTCCACCAGCGTGAATGTCACCCATTTGATCAAACAGGAAGAGTTGATTCGGGAACAGACCACTGACGCTTTAACCGGCTTGCCTAATCGAGTGAAATTGATGCAGGACTTGGCAAACGCCGGTCCGTCGATATTGGGCATGATCAATATCGATCAATTCAAAGCCATCAATGATTTTTACGGCTTGCGCAACGGCGATAAAGTCTTGTTGGAAATTGGCGAGCGTTTGCAAAAAATGAGCGGCGCCGATGCGCAGGCTTATCGCATCGGCGGCGATTTGTTTGCGTTACTCTCAAAAAACGGTGGCGATCCGGGCAGTTTCGAGCAATTGATAGATCGGATTATCAAGCATTTGGAATCGGAAGCGATCGATTGCGGTGAAGACAAGATTAATATCCGCGTGACGGCCGGCATCTGTTCAGGTGCCGACAATCCTTATACGCATGCGGCCCTGGCCTTGGAGCGAGCCAGAATCGAACGTCGGGATTATTTGATTTATACCGATCAGATGCAGATCAAATCGCACTACAAGGACAACATCCACTGGAGCCAGAAGATTCGCAGTGCCTTAGCCGACGGCCGCATCGTGCCTTTTTATCAACCCATCATCGACAATCGCAGCGGTAAAGTCGTCAAATACGAAGCGCTGATGCGGATGATAGACGAAGACGGCAACGTGATTCCGCCCAGCTTTCTCGGGGTCGCAAAACGTACCCGGCAATATACCGCCTTGACTCGCACCATGATCGAACAAGTCGTGCAAGCCCTGCCCGAGTCGGAGGAGGAGATGAGTATCAACTTGACGGTCGAGGATATTATCGATGCCAATACTGTGAGCTTCATTGCCGAAAAACTCTCTCAGCCCGGTGTCGGTTCGCGCATTATCCTGGAGATTACTGAATCTGAAGGTATCGAAAGTTACGAGGAAGTGCGCGAGTTTGTTAATCGAATGAAAGGCTATGGTTGTCATTTTGCGATTGACGATTTCGGCAGCGGTTATTCCAATTTCGTGCATTTATTGCGTTTAAAGATCGATTATTTAAAGATCGACGGCTCCATTATCATGAATATTATCGACAACCCCGATTCCGAAGTGATTGCCCGCGTCATCGTCGATGCCGCACGACGCTTGGGCATGCGCACCGTTGCGGAGTTCGTGGGTAGTGCGGAGATACAAGCCAAGGTAGTTGAGTTGGGTATCGATTTCTCGCAAGGTTTTTATCTAGGCAAGCCTGCACCTCAACCGCTGGCGATGCCCGGCAATGATTGAGCCCATGCCTTACTTGGCTGCGTCATGAGTAAGACCCATCCAGCCATTGCCGATGTCAAAGCAGGCGCGGAGTTATAGCGTGCGACAGGCTTTCGTTGTCCGTGGTGGGCGGCTTACTGGACTTAATCGACGGTTCCTAAGGTTCATATTTCGTCGGCAAGCAATTGCTGCCGGCGTGCTGCTGGCAATAATTAGAGTTAGTAACCCGGCGCATGCCGACATCAGTGCGGCGACGATTCGCGGTCAAGTCGCGCTTGGGGGATCCGACAGCCAGGCGGGCGCGCAAATAATCGTCACCAGCCTGGAGCGGGGTTTTTCCACGCGGACCTTTTCCCGAGCCGATGGCTCTTATGTGCTGATGGCTTTAAAACCGGGCCGTTACCAGCTCAAAGTGTTGGCGCCTGACGGACAGCAAAATAGCCAGGAGCTGACGCTGCAAGTCGGGCAAGTGGCCGTGGTGGATATTGCGCTAGGCGCTGACGAGAGTGTTGCCGAGCACGCGAGCGAAGGCAATTCGGCGGAGTTGGCTACTTATTTAACCCCCGAGCAAATGCAGCGCCTGCCGCAAGTAAACCGTAATTTTTTAAATTATGCCGATCTGGCACCGGGTGTGAATGTGGTCACCGATGAGAACGGCAGCACCCGTTTGCAAAGCGGTGGGCAGCGGCCGGATAGCGTTAATTTGTTTATCGATGGCGTCAGTCAGAAAAACTATGTGGTCAGGGGTGGGGTGGCCGGCCAGGATTCCAGTCGCGGCAATGTGTTTCCGGAATCGGCCGTTGCCGAATACAAGGTCATCAGCCAGAACTATAAAGCCGAGTATGATCAGGTCGGCGGCGCGGCGATTTCGGTGCAGACCAAATCCGGCGGCAACACCTTTCACGGTGAAACCTTTTACGACCACACCAATCAGGATTTGCGCAGCGTCACACCCAGCGAGCAACTCGCCGGCGGCAAGCGCGATACCGAGCAAGCCCAGTTCGGCGTGACCTTAAGCGGGCCGATTGCCAGGGATGTCGCGCATTTTTTCATGGCATACGAACGTAAACTCAACGACGATTACGCCAACGTCAGCACTGGTGACGGTTCCCGCTTACCCGAGCCGTATCAAGCGCAGCTAGGCAGCGTGAATCGGCCGTTTGCGGCGGATTTGTTTTTCGGCAAGGTGGATTGGGCGCTTAACGATAGCAATTTGATTGAAGTGTCTTTTAAGTTGCGTGACGAAACCGAAACCCTTGGCATTGGCGGGCAAAACGCCGAGTCTTATGCGTTGGCAAAGGGTAATAGCGAAAAGCGCCTGGATTTTAAATATCAGTACAGTGCGGAACATTGGGTCAACGAAGCGCGCTTTACCTATGAAGATGCCAGTTGGCGGCAACTGCCGGCCACCCAAAGCGCGGGTTTGCTGCTGCGTCGTCTGGATGGCAGTTTGAGCGGTGGTAACCTGAGTAGCCGGAGTGTGCTGAATAGCGGCGGCACTACCAATTATCAGGACAAGGGGCAGAGCGGGCCGGGTTTTCAAGACGATCTAACCTTCAGCGGTTTGGATTGGCATGGCACCCATGTCGTAAAATTGGGCGCCAAAGTAAAACAGATAGAACTTGGCGCGGTGGAACGCGACCCTTACAACCCGCAGTTCGGCTTAAATTTAAACAATCCTGCCGGCAATCCGTATCAAGTACGCTGGGCAACGCCGTTGAGCGGAGGCAGCGACGGTTCCGCCCACTCCGACGTGACTCAATTTGGCGCGTATCTGCAAGACGATTGGAACCCTAATCGACATTTGAGCGTGAACCTGGGCGTACGCTGGGATTACGAATATAACCCCGGCTATCTGAATCATGTCACACCCGGCGATGTCAGCAGTGCGCTACGCAACTGGCGCAACCTTCAAAACGCCAATGCCGGTTACGACATCGAAAATTACCTTAGCAACGGCGGCAATCGAACTGCTGACAGCAACAATATTGCGCCCAGACTCGGTCTTGCATACGACCTGTTTGCAGATCAGCGGCATGTGTTGTTCGGCGGCTACGCCAAAGCCTACGACCGCAATATTTACGACGTGCTGCAACTGGAACGGACCAAGGGCAGCTATCCCGGTTTTTCTGTTAATTTTCAGGGCGACCCCAATTACGATTGCGTTGCCGGCGTGGATTGCATTGCCTGGAACCCCGAGTATCTAAACTATACGCCGGCGCAATTGTCTGCGCTGACCGGTGCCAGTGTTGGCAGCAGCAGGGAAATCAATTTGATGCGCAACGATTTGCGCACACCCTATGCCGATCAGTTCAATATCGGCATGCGCAATCGTTTCGGCGACTGGCATACCGAGATCAGCTTATCGCACGTACACAGTTACAACGGTTTGGTCGGTTTGCTGGGCGGCCGCAATGCCGACGGCAGTTTTTACGCAGCCGGATCCGGGTTCGGCGGCACCTTTCAGGCTGTGCCTGGGTTTGGGCAATTGATCTTGTTCGATAATGGCGTACAGACCAAAACCAATTCGGTATTTGTCAAAGCGGAAAAACCGTACAGCAAAGACAGCGGTTGGGGTATGACTTTTGCCTACACCTATACCGATTCCGAAGAAAACAAACCGCAATCCTTCGTCGATAACAGCAGTTATTTGTTCGAGCATCCCAATACCCATACCAACGGCTGGCTGGATACCGCCGGGGTTCGTAAACATAAGCTGGTGACGACCGCCAGCGTCGATTTGCCATGGGATTTGATTTTTTCCACCAAACTGACGCTGGCTACGCCCGACACCCGCTCCGGCATCAACTGTACCAGCGGTGCCTGCCGTTTCGATACCTTTACGCCGCCGGGTAGCGATTTTATTTTTCCGGGGCAGTGGTGGGGGTACAAACAAGTCGATATTGCGCTGATCAAAAGCTTCGATACGCCGCACGATACCCGCATGAAGCTACGTTTGGATGTATTGAATTTATTCGATTTTAAAAATTATGCGGCCTTTAACAGCGACTTTGCCTCGCCGAATTTAGGTACGCCGCTTACCGTGCTGGCCGGACCGGGTTTGACGGTGAAATTGACCGCCCGCCTGGAGTTTTGATGCCGGGTAAGTTAGCGCGCGTGGGCTTATTTTTGTGGGCGTTGCTCAGCAGTCTCGGCCCGGCCGCTGCTGCCGACGATGCGCTGAATGCTAAAACCAAGGCCAATTATTTGTTCAATTTCACCAAGTTCGTGGAATGGCCGGCGCTGATGAACGATACGCTGCATGTCTGCATTGTCGGCGCCGAGCCTATCGTGAACCTGCTTAGCGACTTGGCCAGCCGGGACACCAAGGGGCATTTACTGCAAATCTGGTCGGGCATAGACGACCCGCAGGTTTGCCAGATTTTGTATATCGACCATGACGCGCCGGAGTTGCAAGCCTTGACGCACCAAGTGCGCGGCAATCAGATACTGACGGTCAGCGATGCCGAGGGGTTTGCCGGCCGGGGCGGCTGTATCGGTTTCTACAGCGAAAACGGCCAAATCAAGCTGGAAATCAATCCCGACGCCGTGCGCAGTGCGCAATTGAAAGTCAACGCCTTGTTGATGGAAATCGCCCGTATCGTCCGTTAATTCGATCCAGAACACCATGACAAACCAGGCTGAATTTAAACGCGATCTGACTATTAAAACCAAGCTGGTGCTGATCATGCTGGCAACCAGCATCTTGTCGCTGCTGTTGGCGGGGGCCGGGTTTATTGCCCAGGAACACATGCGGGTGAAAGAGGATATGGGCCGGGATTTGAGTTCTCTGGCCCGCATCATCGCCAGTCGCAGTACCGTGGCCTTGTCCTTCAATGACAGCGGTGTCGCCAACGCGACGTTGGCAGCCTTAAGTGTCAAGGAGAGCGTGGTATCGGCCTGTATTTACGATAGCGCCAATCAGCTGTTTGCGCTTTACGAACCCGGCTTGGCCTGTCCGCCTCAACATCCCGAGCCCTTGGCTATCGAACGGCCGCGATTCGACGATGCATATTGCACTGTCAGCGAAACGATAGCCTTGGATGGCCGGACCTTGGGAAGGGTATGGATAGCCTCCAGTTTGGCGGAGCTGGATTCCTTGTGGCGGGATTTTTTGGCCGCTGCGACGGGTATTGTCATGATGTCCGGTCTGTTTGCCTTGCTATTGGCGTCCAGTTTGCAGCAAGTGGTGTCCGGTCCGCTGGTCAGGTTGAAAAAAACCGTCGAGACTATCAATAGTGAAAAGAACTACACCTTGCGCGCCGTGCAAGAAAGCGACGACGAACTAGGGGCGCTGATTCAAGCCTTTAATACCATGATTGCCACTATCGAAACCCGCGATAGTGAACTGTTGGCTTTGAATTGGCAGCTCGCCGAAAACGAAAAACTATTGGCCAGTATCAATGAAGGTCTGGAAGAACGCGTGGCCGCCCGCACCGCCGAGTTGGCGGACAGTAACGCCAAACTGGCACATAACAGCGTGATGCTGGCAACGGTGCTGGATAGCATGTCGCAGGGCTTGATTGCCTTTGACAGCAATTTAAAATTATTGGTTTGGAATAAAAAGCTCAGCGAGGTGCGCGGTTATCCGGAAAGTATGCTGGCAGTGGGCAGGGACCATGCCGATTTCATGCAGTTCGATTTGACCGATCCGCAGTTGCGCTTCCGCAATCCCGATGCCGAACTCAGGCAGTTGTTGGATGAAATAAGACGGTTTCAGCCGCACAATTTTACGCGGCAAAGGTTGGACAATCGGGTCATCGAGGTCAGCGGCGGGCCGATAGCCGATGGTGGTTTCGTCAGTACCTACGAAGATGTGACCTTGCGCAAACAGGCCGAGCTAGCGTTGAAAGAAGCCAGGGACGCCGCCCAGTCGGCAACCCAAACTAAAAGCCAGTTCCTGGCGAATATGTCGCACGAGATCCGCACGCCGATGAACGGCGTGCTGGGTATGTTGCATCTGGCCTTGCAGACCGAGTTGACCGCATCGCAGCGCAATTATTTGGCAAAAGCGCACAGTTCCGCGCGCACCTTGTTGGGGATTCTTAACGATATTCTGGATTTTTCCAAAATCGAGGCCGGTAAATTAGCGCTGGAAGAAACCGAATTTCGCTTCGATAGCGTGGTGGAACAATTGGCCGATATGATCGGTTACCAAGCCGGCTTGAAAGGTATCGAGTTCCTGATTCGTCACGACCCGCAAATTCCGCCGGTGTTGTTGGGTGATCCTTTGCGTTTTGGCCAGGTATTAACCAATCTGTGCGGCAACGCGCTTAAATTCACCGAAACCGGCGAATTGGAACTGGCTTTCCATTGCCTCGCCAAGACCGATAGCACTATCGATTTGCGGATTTCGGTACGGGATACCGGCATCGGTATGTCGGAAGACGATCAGAAAAAACTGTTTCGAGAGTTTACCCAAGCCGATCAGGGCACTAGCCGGCGCTTTGGCGGCACTGGTTTGGGATTGGCCATCTGCAAAACCCTGGTGGAAATGATGCGCGGCCGGATCTGGATAGAGCAGTCGCAACTGGGCCAGGGCACAACTTTTTGTTTTACGGTGCGCTTGGGCGTTGCTACGGACACCTTGCTGCATCAAGACGCGCTGGAGCAAAGCATAGGCGTATTGCTAGCCGAGGTGCGGGTATTGGTGGTGGATGACAACGAGGCGTCCCGGGAAATCATCAGCGATATGTTACGGCCGTTTCAATTACGGGTAAGTTGTGCGGCCAGTGCCGCCGCCGCGCTGAGCGCTTTGCGGGACATGCCGGCCGGTCAGCCTTTCGATGTGGTGTTGATGGACTGGAAAATGCCGGGCATGAATGGCGACGAGGCGATCAGGCAGATTCGTGCCGACACCAGCCTGATGCCGCAGCCCAAGATCATCATGGTGACGGCTTACGGTAGCGAAGATGTGATGCGTTTGGCGGGCCGGGCCGGTATCGATGGCTTTTTGATCAAGCCGGTATCGCCGTCTTCATTACTGGATGCGATTCTATCCGCACTGGGCCGCGGGCGGGTGCTTGGGGTGGTGGATAAATTCAAGCAACTGGGCGGGGCGGATATTGCCGGCATCAAACAGCTGCAAGGGATTCGGCTGTTACTGGTGGAAGACAACGAAATCAACCGCGAATTTGCCGGCGAATTGCTGCGCAGTCACGATATTCAGGTCGATGAAGCGGTGAACGGCGAGGAAGCGGTCACCATGGTTCTGCAACAGCATTATGACGCGGTGTTGATGGACATCCAGATGCCGGTGCTGGACGGCTTGCAAGCCACCGTCAAGATTCGGGCCTTGGCGCAAGCCGAGGGCGATCAACGCTATGCCGCCATGCCTATCATCGCGATGACCGCCCATGCCATGGCCCGCGATGTCGAGAAAAGCCTGGAGGCGGGTATGAACGATCACGTTACGAAACCAATCGATCCCGACCCGCTGTTCAAAGCCTTGGCGACCTGGATTCCGCTCACTGCCGACGGCGGTCAGGGCCAGGAAGCGGCGCAGATTTATCAAGTTGCCGATTATCCGGAAGATTTACAAACCTTGACCAGCCTGGATATTGTGCAAGGTATACGCCGGATTGGCGGCAATCCGGATGCCTATCGCAAACAGCTATACCGTTTTAAAGAACACTACCCGGATGCGGTCGCCGAGATTCGCGGCTTGATCAATGCCGGCGAACTGAGGCAGGCTGAAGAGCGCTGTCATGCCTTGAAAGGCGTCAGCGGCAATCTGGGGGCGACGGATTTATTCGAAGCCGCCGCCGGTGTCGATATTGTGCTTAAGCAAAATCAAATTCCGCCCGCCGAACACTTGCAGCACATGGAAGGATTTTTGCGTAAAGTAATTGCTCAAATTCAGGCCTTGCAAACAGCGGCGGACAGCCGAACGCCCGGCACGGATCAGCCTGAGGCACCGGTTGCCAATGCCGAGATAGCTGCGGATTTGCGCAAACTGTCGCAGTTGCTGGAAAGCGATCTAGGCGCGGCCGAAGCGATGTTGGAGCAATTGCAGCGCAGTATGGCCGGCCATGAATATCTGCCCTTGTTGGAGGACATCGCAAAAAAAATCGACCGGTTTGCCATCGACGAAGCGCTGACGCAACTGGGCGAGTTGCTGCAAAAGTTTTAACGCCAGGCTGAGTCCCGGTTTTGCCGCTTGCCGTCATTGAAGATGCAATTTAATTTACCTGCCGAGCGTCAATATCTTACAATTCGGCAGCCCTTGGCTCACTATAATTACTTAGGAGGATCTCATGTTTAAATTTCGTATGCTGGTTTCTGCGCTAGCGCTGACTGGTTCGATGTCTGTTATGGCGGCCGATGCGCTGCCCACCGCGGCGCCGGCGCCTGCCAATAACCCCACAACCCCTGAAAAGGTTGAACTTGGCAAAATGCTATATCACGATCCGCGTCTGTCTTCCACGGGCACCGTTTCTTGCGCGTCTTGCCACAACACCATGTTGGGCGGCGAAGATAATCGGCCAAATTCCATGGGCGTGAATGGCCAAACCGGCGGCCGCAGCGCGCCAACAGTCTGGAATGCTGCATTCAATAAAGTTCAGTTCTGGGACGGCCGCGCCGACAGCCTGGAAGCGCAAGCGGCAGGTCCAGTCACCAACCCTATCGAAATGGGCATGAAAAGCTGGGATGACGTGGTCGCTCGTTTGAAAACCATCAAAGGTTATCGCCATGCTTTCGAAGTGGCCTTCGGCAGTGACTCTGATGCCATTACCAAAGACAACGCCACCAAAGCGATTGCCGCCTACGAAAGAACCTTGATCACACCCAACAGCGCTTACGACAAATATGTCAAAGGTGACAAAGACGCATTGACGGAACAACAAGAACGCGGCCTGAAAAAAGCCGTGGAACTGGGTTGCACCAGCTGCCATAGCGGACCTGCTTTCAACGGTCCAGGCGTATTCCAAAAATTCCCCGTTAACTCTAGCGGCTTTTTCGAAGCGCAATACCACTTCCAAAAAGACAAAGGCCTGGCCGAAGTCACCAAAAAGGAAAGCGACGAACACCTTTGGAAAGTCCCGACTCTGCGAAACGTGGCTTTAACCGCGCCTTACATGCATAACGGTTCGGTAAAAACCTTGGATAAAGCCGTTTGGTTAATGGCTAAATTGCAATTAAATCAAGATTTGTCTGATGCCGATGTGGCTGACATCGTCGCGTTTTTGAATGCGCTGACTGGCGAGTTCCCCGCGCAAACCATGCCGCAATTGCCAGGAACACCGGGTTCCAGTTTTAACTGAGATTTATCAGGCAGCTAAAGGAAAGGGGCCAAAGGCCCCTTTTTTTTGTCATGAGATTGGCTATTGCCCGGCTACTAAATATCGTCGGTCCGGCGTCGGCGGGAGTGACAGCCCCAGAAAATTTAGGGGCCAGATTAAACGTTCCTGATTATAAAGCTGCCCCAGCAACAACGTCATTCCGGCATGGATTGCCGGAATCCAGACTACATGGATGTGTTAGGCGCTTGCCATCCTTGGCTCCTGGATCTCGGCGATCAATGCCGAGATGACGATATTTGATATGGCTCAAGCATCCTTATAATCAGAATAACGTTTGAGTGCGTATTCTGTTCGGTCAGGCCAGGTTGATTGGTTTAGCTCAGGAACTGATCCGGCGGCAGATAATTAAAACCAAACGCATCGGCAATTCCTTGGCAAGTAACATTGCCGGCCACAATGTTTAGCCCTTTCAGCAAAGCCGAATTCTCGCGTAGCGCTTGTTGCCAGCCCTTGTTGGCCAGTTGCAGCGCATAGGGCAGGGTGGCGTTGGTTAATGCCAGTGTCGAGGTGCGCGGTACCGCGCCTGGCATATTGGCGACCGCATAATGCACGACATTGTCGATGATATAAATCGGATCGGCGTGGGTAGTGGGATGGGTGGTTTCCACGCAGCCGCCTTGGTCTACCGCCACATCGACTATTACCGCGCCGGCTTGCATCAATTTTAAATCTTCGGCGCGAATCAGCTTGGGTGCGGCTGCCCCGGTTACGAGTACGCCGCCGATGACCAAGTCTGCCGTGCGGATTTGCTCGAGAATAGCGTGACGGCTGGAAAACAGCAGTTGCACATTGGCGGGCAAAATATCGCTAAGTTGGCGCAGACGTTCCAGCGACAAATCCATGACCGTGACTTGTGCACCCAAACCGGCGGCCATTTTTGCCGCCTGCGTGCCGACAACCCCGCCGCCTAGAATCAGAACCTTTGCAGGCAATACCCCCGGTACCCCACCGAGTAACATGCCACGGCCGCCATAGAGCTTTTCCAGGTAATGCGCGCCTTCCTGCACCGCCAGCCGGCCGGCTACTTCGGACATCGGCGTCAGCAAGGGCAATTCGCCGGAGGGCAATTGCACGGTCTCATAGGCAATACAGGTGGCACCGGACGCCAGATGCGCCTCGGTCAGCGGACGATTAGCGGCAAAATGAAAATAGGTAAACAGGGTTTGGCCGGGGCGAATCCGTGACCATTCGGGTTCTATCGGTTCCTTGACCTTGACGATCATATCGGCTGAGGCCCAAACCGGTTCCGGACCGTCCACCAACTGCGCGCCGGCCGTCTGGTATAGCGAGTCTTCGAAGCCGGCACCAACGCCCGCGCCGCTTTCCATCGTGACGCTATGGCCGGCGCTTACCAACGCGGCAACGCCGGACGGTACCACCGATACCCGGTTTTCATTAGGTTTGATTTCCTTGGGTACGCCGATTTTCATATTCACCTCTTGTGCAATATTTAATGATGCCGGTTTGATGATAGCAATAATCAGACCGTAAGGCTTTGTCAGCCAAAAGTGCCAAACGTTCAACGGCTTACTATTACCGGCGTGGCGCCATGTTGTCGCGTTTGTAGCGATTTGTTTGCCATTTTGGCGCAAAACCGCTGCTATGTCCTAGGCGAATGAATAGACTGTTGCGGGCGGGACGGACCTTAAAAATCGTCTAAGCTTAGCCCAGCGGCTTTACCAGAGAGAACATCATGACGCAGCAAACGCAAAACATCCTGATCGGCCATTTAACCGAAGTCAGAGGCGACGGTATGGATGCGCGTATTACCGAAGAACATTCGACGGCGGCCCCTATCATCAAGCTCGGCGATGAAGAAATATTGGCCGGCCATATCGGTTCCTATGTGGTGATCCGCCAGTCGCATATCGGCGTGCTGGCGCTGGTGTTCAAGATGTGGGAACGCGATAGGTTTGATGCTGCCGGCAATCGCGCGACCGACCGCTTTATTGCCTTGATCCCGGTCGGCGAGTTGAACGAAAGCAATGTGTTCATTCGCGGCGTGCGTCACTATCCGACGCCGGGCGCGGCGGTATATGCGGTCGGGCTCAGCGAGATCAACGCGATTTTTTCCAAATTTCGCGAATACGAATTTTTTATTGGCCAGCTGGCAAGTCACAAGGATTACCACCTGAGTCTGGACCCGCGCGCGCTGTTTGGCCGGCATTTTGCGATTATCGGTCAGTCCGGTTCCGGTAAATCCTGGACCGTGACCAGCTTGATCCAGCACACGATGCGGGCGATGCCGAAAACCCATATGATTATGCTGGATCTGCACGGTGAATATTGCTGGAAGCGCCCGGATGGCAGCATCGAATCGGCGTTTCCGGCCGAGCAAGTCAATTACGTGGATGCGATGGATCTGGAAATGCCGTACTGGATGATGTCTTACGCCGAACTGGTGGACTTGTTCATCGATAGAGACGACAGAGGCGCATCGATGCAGATGTCCTTCATGCGCGAAGTGCTGCAACAATTGAAGCGCAAAGAAGCCAAAGCCATTGGCCTGGGCGTGGTATCGATAGACACGCCGATTTATTTTTCGCTGGCGGAAATGTATATGCAATTCAAGGCCGCCAACGAGGAACGCAAGGATTTCGGTAAAACCAAGGGTGCTTTGTTCGGCCAGTTCGATGAATTTCTGGTGACCATGCAGAGCCGCTTCAATGACGTGCGTTACGACTTTTTATTAAAACCCAAAAAGCGCAACAACTCCGCCAGCATGGCGGATTTGCTCAGACAATTCGTCGGGCTGGGGCAAAAAAAAGCCAACATCACCGTCGTCGATCTCAGCTCCGTACCTACCGACGTGCGGCCGGCGGTGTCCGCGCAAGTCGGCCGACTTGCGTATGAATTCAATTACTGGAATCCGCGCCGCCGCGAGTTTCCGATCACGTTGATCTGCGAGGAAGCCCATGCCTATATCCCGCGCGAAAAGGGCGGGCAATTCGACGGCACCAAGAAAATGATGGAACGGATAGCCAAGGAAGGTCGTAAATATGGCGTGTCCATCGGCGTGGTCAGTCAGCGACCCACCGAATTGTCGGAAACCATGCTGGCACAATGCAGCTCCTTCATTTGCCTGCGCACCACCAACCCGGACGACCAGCAATACATTCGCGGCTTGGTACCGGAGGCCGAAGGCGACTTGGCCGATATTCTCAGCTCCCTCGGCCGGGGGGAAGCGTTAGTGCTTGGCGAGGCCGCGCCATTACCGACCCGAGTACAAATCTACCGGCCCAATCCGGAACCGAAGAGTAACGACGTCGATTACTACACGAGCTGGCGCGAGGGCCCGGATGATCTGGATGTGGAAGGCATCGTCGAAAACTGGCGGACGCAGAATCGGCATTAAGCGTTGACGGTTTATGTCTATTCCGGATACCAAATCAGCAAGGCGTGGCTGTCGGTTGTCTGGGCCACGGTAAAGTCCAGTGTCGCGTAAAACCTTAGCGCGTGTGGATTGTTCAACGCTGCGACTAAGGTCAGTGGTGCTCGGGTTTGAGCGGCGGCTAGCTGTAGGGCACGGATCACCTGTCCGCCGTGACCGCGATTCCGCGCCGCTGGCAGCAAGGCCAAGTCGATCACTCTGATTTCGTTGTGTCCGAAATCGACGGCGACTCGGCCGACGGCTTCGCGTTGAAGTTCGATAATGAAATACATCGCGTTCGGAAATTGCTGGCCGTAACCTTCGCGCTGGGCGCGAAACTGCATTTCAATCAATTCCTCGACGAAAGCATGCTCAGCCTCGAGCATGCGCAAATCGTCCCGCAACGTGCGGTACAGCCCCGCCAAAAACGCCGCGTCGTTATCGCGTTGCGGCCGCAAGTTTAAGCCGGCCGGCAGTGGTGCCATCGCCATTATCGCCTCCTAGTGGGTTTAGGCGGGCCGGCTGCCGCTCGCGGCAGCCGTATCAGTTGAAAACCGCCTGAAACAGGCTAGCCGGCTGTGGACCGGTATTTAAAACTCGAGTGAGATAAATGCCGGATACCTCGAGCGCGCCCCCAATTCGTAGAGTGAACACACCGTCCAGATATGGGCAATCGGCGTCGCCTTTCAGCAATAGCGCGAACGGCGTGCGACGCGAATCGGCGGTCGGCTGGCGGGCCGCTGGTTTTTCGTCCACCCGTTCCAAGACCGTGGCGATTGTGATCGTCCCGTTTTCTAATAGACAGGGTTGGCCCAAAAATGGCGAAAAATACCGGCTATGCAATTCGCCGATCATTGGCGCGTCGACTGTGGTTTTCATCGTCGTTACTGTTGAGGTGGGAATAGACCGTTGAGGGCGATGCAGAAATTCAGCGCTAAATAGGGCGGCATCGCTGCCGGCACGTTGAAATTTAGCGGCGCGCTGACTGGCGCGCCGGCGCCGGTATTGCCGACCGCGACCGTGCCGTTGCCGCTCAAAGTGGTCGTCACCCCTCCGAGGGTGATCGGATTGGTTTGCGGCGTGGCGGCGGGCAGAAACACCGCGGCCGAGGTTTGGCCGTTAGGCGCGTTAGTCAGCGTGGCATTTGCGTCCGGGGTCACGCCGCCGCCGGCGCCGGTGGAAACCTTGATGGTCGTTGCGGCGTTGACGCCGGTCAGCGATAAGTCGGCGGAGTGGTTGTGAGACGGTAGATTGGCTGTCGTCAAACTGAACGCGGTTTGAGTCTGTACCGGGTTGCCGGTGGTACCTCCGACTTGGGCAAGCTGGTACGGTGCTGCGTTGGGAATCGGATTGGCGCCGAAGTGAATCGGCGCCCGGCCTTGCAGATTGGGCAAATTGAAGTAATTTCGACCGTCGCCGCCGAATCGCGTCCCTAGCAGCGCGTACAACGCCGCTTGCTGTTGAATCGCCATTTGCTGGCCATTGCAGAACGCCCAATCTTGTGGCGCGTACGCAAAACCGAATATGCGGATTTCTCCCAAAAATGGATCAGCCATGATGGACCTCCCAGGGTCGATGGATAGAAAGTGGTGTGACGCCGCCAAGTAGCTTTCCAGTGAAATGCCGGCGCTTAGAGCTATTTGCTGCGGGAGTAAGCTTAGTTGTTTCTAACGGAAAAGCTAGGCGGTTGATCGAATCGCGGCTATAGTTTCGTTCCATCGGCTTAGTCGGTTTGACAAGGTCACTGTCTGCGACTACTTTTCGAATCGAAACTATCGCCCGCTTGCAAAAACTTCTACCGACTTTGTGCCAATGAAAAATAACGATACGCTTGGGGTGGTTAAAACGACGATTCGCGTCGAACCGGTCGGTTCGCGTTGAGCCACCGTTATCACTTTATTTCCGGCCTGCCGCGCTCCGGCTCGACGCTGCTGGCCGCCATTTTGAAACAGAATCCGCGTTTTCATGCCGGCATGACCAGTCCGGTCGGCGCTTTTTTTGGCGGATTGCTCGATCAGGTCAGCGCCGGCAGCGAATGGGGTCCGGTAGTGACCACCGCGCAACGCCGCCGCCTACTGCGCGGTTTGTTCGACAGTTATTACGCCGAGGAGGCTGAAAAGGATGTGGTGTTCGACACCAACCGCGCTTGGTGCGGCCGCCTGCCGGCGCTGTTGGATTTGTTCCCGGAGGCCAAAGTCATTGCCTGCGTCCGCAACGTGGCCTGGGTCATGGACAGTCTGGAACGCCTGTACCGGGCCAGTCCCTACGAAAACAGCCGCTTGTTTGCCGACGACGCCGAGCGCAACACCGTCTACAGCCGGGTCGAAACCTTGGCTCAGCGCAATCGCTTGGTCGGCTTTGCCTGGTCGGCGCTGAAGGAAGCGTTTTACGGCGAACAGGCGGCTTCACTGTTGGTCGTCGAATACGACTTGCTGGCGAGGGTGCCGGACAAGGTGATGCCGTTGATTTACGATTTTCTGGGCGAGGCCGCGTATCCGCACGATTTCGCCAATCTGCATTACGACGCGCCGGCCTTCGACAACAATTTAGGTTTGTCGGGTCTGCACAGTATTCGGCCGCAAGTCAGCCTTGAGAACCGAGCTACCATTCTGCCGCCGGATCTGTTCGAGCAATACGCCAATATGGCGTTCTGGCGCGACGGCCGCGGCAGTCGCGCCCATGTCGTTTCCGCGCAACCGGCCGCCGCCCAGCAGCTTGTGAAATCCGTTTGATGTATCGTCGATTTTGGGGACTAAGACCATGAAACTATTCGCGCGTATTCGCACGGCCAGCTCCGCCGAGGCACGCCATCGTCCGAAGCCCCCAACCCTACATGCCTGGGCCTTGGAGCCGCGCATTCTGTTCGACGGCGCGGCGGCGGTCTGCGCCGACGCAGCTCAGGCCGACGCGGCACCGACCGCCGACCAGGCGCCGTCGGCATTGGACGCTCAACATTTGCTGGATGCCGCGGCGGCCTGCAATTTTCCGGAAGCGACAGCCGATCAATCTACCACCGTCATTTTCGTCGACAGTAGGGTAAGGGATGCGGATACCTTGTTGGCCGGCGCCGATCCGCGCGCCGAAATCGTGATGTTAGAGGCCGGCCGCGACGGCGTGCAACAGATGGCCGATTATCTGGCGGATCGCCGCGATATTTCGGCGATTTCGATTGTCGCCGAAGGCGGCGAGGCCAACGTTTGGTTGGGTAATGCCTGGCTGAACAATGATTCGATAGCCGATTACGCCGCGCAACTCGATACGATAGGCGAGGCGTTGGCGGCCGACGGCGATCTGCAAATCTATTCCTGCAACCTGGGACGGGGCGCCGAGGGCGCCGCGTTCGCTCAAACTCTGGCCGATTTGACTGGCGCCGACGTGGCGGTCTCCGACGACCGCACGGGTGTCGGCGGCGATTGGACGCTGGAGGTGCGCACCGGCGACATCTCGGTGCCCGCGGCGTTTTCCGCTTCGTCCATGGCCGATTACGATTACACGCTGGCTACGGTTACCGTGACCAACAACAACGACAGTGGTGCCGGATCGTTGCGCGCCGCGATTGGGTCGGCGTCGTCCGGCGACACGATTACATTCAACGCTGGGATGACGATTACCTTGTCCAGCGGCCAGTTAAGTATCGGCCAAAATTTGACGATAGACGGCGACCTAGACGACAACGGCAGCGCGGACGTCACCGTCGACGCCAACTACACCAGCCGGGTGTTTTCGATCACCAGCGGTACCGTGTCGTTGGACGGATTGACTATTACTCACGGTTTGGTTTCGGGCAACGGCGGTGCGTATAACAGCGTCAACGGCGGCGATGCGTTGGGCGCCGGAATCTCGGTGACCGGCGCCGGAACCAAAGTGACTTTCCTGCATTCGACGATTACCGGCAACGTCGCGGCCGGTGGCGGCGGCAACGGCGGCAGCGATAACGGAACTTACGGTTACGGCGGTGGCGGCGGCGCGGGTTGGGGGACGACAGTAGGCGGGTCGGGAGGCGCATTTAATAATGCTACGCCTGGTGCCTCTGGTTCCGCTGGTACCGGTGGAAATGGCGGTTTTACCTCGGTTAGTAGTGCAAGTGGCAAGGGTGGTAGCAGTGGTGTCAGTGGTGCGGGCGGCGCGGGCGGAACCAGCGGCGGTGCCAATGCGGGCGGAACCGGGGGAGCCGCTGGCTCCGGCGGACTGGGTTTTATCGGCGGAGGCGGCGGTGGATATGGTTCAGGCGGTAACGGCAACGCGGTGGTTGGCCGCGGCGGGATCGGCGCCGGCGCTTTGTCTATCGGTTCCGGCGCGACGGTGTATATGGCGTCGACCTCGATCACCAATAATCTCGGCGGCGGCGGCGGCGCGGGCGGTTACGGTGTCGATGGCGGCGACGGCGGTGCTGGAGTCGGCGGAATATACAACAATGGCACGTTCAAATACGAAAACGCTACCATTACCCACACCTCGAATTACGGAGATGGTGGTACCGGCGGAACCTCTTCGGGCGGCAACGCCGGTACCGCAGGCTCTGGCGGTAACGCCGGAACCGAATGGCTAGACGGGCCTGGTAGCACGGCCGCCTGGACGCCGCCCTCGCCGACGCCGTCGATTACTTCGGCTACCTACGACGCCAGCAGCAATGTGCTGACCGTCACCGGCGCCAACATGACTACCGGCGATACGATTGATGTGTCGAAACTGACGTTGACCGGAGAAGGTGGCAACACTTATGTTTTGACCAGCGCCAACGTCACCGCCACTAGCGCCACCAGTTTTGCGGTGACCTTGAACGCCACCGACCAGATTAACGTCGAAGGCTTGTTGAACAAAAACGGCACGTCCGCCGTCGGCGCCAGCGCCTATAACTTGGCGGGTGCTCTGAATTGGGACGCTACCGCGTCGGCGCCTGCCGACACGACCGGCAACGCCGTGACCGTCAGCAATGTGCAAACGCCAACTATTACCGGCGTCACCTACAACGAGAGCACCCATGTCCTGTCCGTGACCGGCACCAACCTCGTTAGAACCGTCGGTGTCGCTAACGACATCACTGTCAACAAACTGACCTTTACCGGCCAAGGTGGTGCCACCTATACTTTGACCGCCGCCACTGCGAACGTCGAGATCACCGATGCTAGCTCGTTTTCCGTGACTGTGGCGGGAGCCGATATTGCCGGCGTCGAGGGCTTATTGAACAAGAATGGCACCGCCTCGTCGGGCGGCACCACCTACAACCTGTCCGCCGCCGACGATTGGGACAGCGTGATAGGCAACACCAACATCCAATCGCTGACTAATGCTATTACCGTCAGCGGCGTACCGACTATCACCGGCAGCACCTACGACGCCAGCACCGGCACCCTGGTGGTGACCGGCACCGACTTCGAAGCCAAGGCCGGCGTTCTCAACGACATTGCCGTCTCGAAATTGACCCTGAAAGGCGAGGGCGGCAACACTTACACGCTCACCAGTAGCGACGTCGAGCGCGATAGCGCCACCCAGTTTACCGTGGTGCTGAACGCGGCCGACCAACTGGCGGTCAACGGCTTGCTGAACAAATCCGGCGTTACTGCGGTGAGCGGTACCACCTACAATTTGGCGGCGGCCGACGACTGGGATGCCAATCACACCTCGGGCGACACCGCGAACCCCACTGCCGCAGTGACAGTTAGCAATATCCAAATACCAACCGTCACGTCAGCCACCTACGATGCCAGTACCGGAGTTCTGGCGGTGACTGGTACCCATTTGGTGGCAGCCAACGGTGCGACAAACGACATTACGGTCAATAAACTGACGGTTACCGGCCTGGGTGGCGCGACTTATACCTTAACGGATACCTCAAACGTCGAGCTTAGCTCCGCCACCGCTTTTACGATTACGCTTAGTGCTACCGATAAAGCGGCGATCAACTTGATCATCAATAAAAACGGCACGAGCGCTACCGATGCCGGCACTTACAACTTGGCTGTCGCCGATGACTGGGATACCGTTATCGGCAATACCGATATATCCGATGCCACGGGCAACGGTATTACAGCAAGCAATGCTTTCGCTATGCCGACCTTGGGCGGTGCCGGCGGCACGACTGCCGCCACCGAACAGGTGGCCGTTGCCGTCGTGCCGGGACTGACTGTCGCCGATGCCGATAGCGCGACCTTGGTCAGCGCCACTGTTTCGCTGACCGGCGGCTTTCAGTCCGCCGAAGACTTGCTCGGCTTTACCAACGACGGCTCGACAATGGGAAATATCTCGGCAGCCTATAACTCGGGATCCGGCGTTCTGACTCTGACCTCTGCCGGCGCAACGGCAACCTTGGCCCAGTGGCAAGCCGCCTTGCGGGCGGTGACCTACACCGATGGTTCGGACAATCCGAATACCGCTAATCGAACAGTCAGCGTGGCGGTTAACGATGGATCCGCTAACAGTAGCATCGCGAGTCAGACACTCACAGTATCCGCCGTCAACGACGCGCCGACCGCTATCGCATTGAGTGCCACCACCGCATCCACCTACGACAGCGGCAGCAATATAGCGATCGGCTCCCTGAGCCGTACCGATGTCGACGGCGGCGGTCCAACCTACTCGGTCGTATCGGTCGACGCCAACACCTCGGGGGCTACTTACGACCTGTTCAATATCAGCGGCGCCACGTTAAGGGCGGCCAGCCCTTCCACGACCACGCCAGGAAACTACACGGTAGTGATCCGGGTGAACGACGGCGACAACAACTACGATCAGAGCTTTACCATCACCGTCAGTAACACGTTGGTCGTCGATACCACCGCCGACGACGCGGACAGCGGCAGTACCTACGCTGCGGAAAAGGCGGACGGTACCGGCCTCAGCCTGCGCGAGGCCGTCGGTATCGCCAACCGGGCGGGCGGCGCCACGATCAGTTTCGCCTCTGGCTTGGGGACCGTAACGCTGGGATCCAGCGTTACAATCGGCGAGAACATCGCGCTGGACGCCGATGTGGTCAACAGCATCACCGTCGGCGGTGACATCTCTATCGCCAGCGGCAAGACGCTGACCGTCACCAACGGATCGGGCGACACGCTGACCCTATCGGGAAATATCACTGGCGCCGGCAATTTGGTGAAGAGCGGGGCGGGCACGCAAGTGCTGAGCGGCAGCAACAGCTATTCCGGCAATACTACGGTGGCGGCCGGCACCCTGAGCATCGACGGCGATGCCAACCTGGGCTCGGACAGCGGCACCGTCAGCTTGAGCGGCGGTAATCTGACCATCACTTCCGCCGGCACCATAGACGACAACCTCGCGATGTCGGCGGGCGCCACCATCACCAATGCCAACGCCGTCACTCTGTCGGGCAACCTGACCGGCAACAACGCCCTGACCAAGGCCGGGGCCGGGGAGCTGACGTTGTCGGGGACGAACGTCCTCGCCTCATCCACCGTCATCGGCGGAACCCTGACCGTCGCCGACTCGACTAACTTGGGGGCTGGGGCTGTGACGCTGAACGGCGGCAGCCTGACCGTCACCGGCAGCGGGGTCACCGTTAGTAACGCCGTCGCGCTGACCGGTGACGGCACGATTACCAATGCCAATGCGGTTGCGTTGTCGGGCATCGTCAGCGGCACAGGCGCTTTGACTAAGGCGGGAGCGGGAACGTTGACCCTGTCGGGCGACAACACTTACAGCGGCGCTACCGCTGTCAACGACGGCACGCTGGTGGCGGCTCACAACAACGCGCTGGGAACCACTGCCGGTTCCACGACGGTGGCTAGCGGCGCCGCGTTGGGCTTGCAGGGCGGCGTGACGGTGGCCGAAGCAGTGTCGGCGGCGGGGACTGGCATATCCAGCGCAGGGGCGATTTACAACGTCAGCGGCACCAACATTTTGTCCGGCAATGTGACGCTGACCGGCGCTACGTTTCTGGGCGTTACGTCCGAGCAATTGACCATCGGTGGGAATATCGGCGGCGGTTTCAATATCACTAAGGCCGGTGCCGGTACCCTGGTGCTGTCGGGAAGTAACTCTTACAACAATACCTCGGTTTCTGCGGGCACTTTGAGCCTGGCGACCGACGGCAACTTCGGCTCCGGCGCCGTGACCTTGGCCGGCGGCACGACGCTTGCGGTCACCGGCGCGACCACCATCGACAATGCCCTTACATTGTCGGGTAACGCCACATTAGACAATAGCGCCGCCGTCACGCTGTCGGGCGCCATTGGCGGAGCGGGCACGACTTTAACCAAGAGCGGGGCCGGCACCCTGACTTTGTCCAGCACGTCGAACTCCGCTGCCACTACCACGGCTCTGACGGTGACCGGCGGCACGCTGTCGGTGGGCGCCGCCACCACGATGATCGGCGGGACCCTGACGCTGAACGGCGGTAGCCTGACGATCACCAGCGCCGGCAACACCTTCAGCAACGCCATCGCGCTGTTGGCCGACGCCACCATTACCAACGCCAGCGCCGCCACTTTGTCGGGGCAGCTCAGCGGATCGGCAGCGCTGACCAAGGCCGGGGCCGGCACGCTGACATTGAGCAACACCGGAAACTCTAGCGCCGCTGCCACCTTGACGGTGACGGCGGGCACAGTGTCGGTGGCTTCGGACAGCCGGTTGCTCGGCGGGGCCGTCACGCTGAACGGCGGCACGCTCAACCTCGCCAACGCGGGCACGATCGACAACGCCATTGCGCTGGGAAGCGGCAACGGCACGATCAACGTCACCACCGGCGCCGGGACGCTGTCGGGCATCATCAGCGGAAGCGGATCGCTAACCAAGACCGGCGGGCAATTGCTGACACTGTCGGGAACCAACGACTATTCCGGCGGCACGACTGTGCGGGGGGCGGCGGGCATGTCGGTGACCAGCGGCGCCAACCTGGGAAGCGGCGTGGTGGCGCTGGAAGCCAGCCTGACGATCACCGGCGCCGCAACTGTCAGCAATGCCATCGCGGTGAACGCCGACGCCACCATCACCAATGCCAACGCCGTCACTCTGTCGGGCGTGCTGTCGGGATCGAACGCGTTGATCAAGGCCGGCGCCGGGACGCTGTCTCTGACGGGGACCAACACCCACACTGGCGCGGTTGCCGTGTCGGCCGGCGGACTGACGCTGGTCGGCGGCAGCAGCATCGGCGACAGCAGTGCGGTGACGGTGGACAGCGGCGCTACCCTGACGCTGGGCGGCGGGGCCGAAACCATAGGCTCGCTGGCCGGCGCCGGTAACGTCGTGCTGGGGTACAAGCTGACGCTGGGCGGCGACAACACCAGCAGCACCTTCTCCGGTGCAATCAGCGGCGCCGGCAACGGGATCGACAAGTTCGGCACCGGCACGCTGACCCTGTCGGGGGCCAACAGCTACACCGGCTCCACCAGAGTGTCGGCCGGCACGCTGGCGCTCAGCGGCAACAGCGCCATCGCCGACACGTCGGCGGTGACAGTGCTGAACGGCGGTACGCTGAACGTGTCGGGCACGGAAACGGTGGGATCCATCGCCGGAGCCGGCGCCATCGCGCTGGTCGGCACCCTGAGGGCCGGCGGCAACAACACATCAACGGAGTTCAGCGGCGCCATCAGCGGTTCCGGCGGCGGGTCGCTCACCAAACAGGGCACCGGTACGCTGACCCTGTCGGGAACCAACACCTACAACGGCGGCACCACCATTTCCGCCGGTACGGTCATCGCCGGCTCCACCGGCGCACTGGCGGCGTCCGGCGTCGATCTGGCCGCCGGCACGAC